>Ga0302046_10000507_pt1 | contig 38922 bp, 31 predicted proteins | sample RVTome_11_FD_200261 | JGI IMG/M metagenome (GOLD analysis project Ga0302046, IMG submission 200261) | Soil microbial communities from uranium-contaminated site in the Upper Colorado River Basin, Wyoming, United States - RVT147D111 (version 2) ...
CCAGGTCCGTGTCGGACGCGACGGCCACCCGGTCGTCCGCTACGGGCTGTCCGACCACGACACGGCGAACATCCGCACCGGCATGCTCAAGGTGGCCGAGCTGCTCGAAGCCGCCGGCGCCGACGAGATCTACACGTCCCATGTTCCCTACGTCGGCTACCGGACCAGCACCCGCGGCGGCCGCGCGCAGTTCGTCGCGGACGCCGACGCCGCCGGGTACGGGGCTGGCCGGCTGGCCGCGGGCTCGTTCCACATCATGGCCTCCGCGCGGATGACCGGCTCGCCCGACACCGGTGCCTGCGACCCGTTCGGCAGGACCTGGGAGGTCGACAACCTGGTCGTGTGCGACGGCTCGGCGTTCCCGACCAGCTCGGGTGTCAACCCGATGATCTCGATCGAGGCCACCGCCCACATCAATGCCCGCGCGCTGGCCGCGGCACTGGCTTGAGCATGGCCAACGCGACGGAGTGGTGGGAGGACTTCTTCGACGAGGCCTACGTCGAGACGTGGGCCGATGAAGCCGCGTTCGACCAGACGGCCGAGGACGTGCCGTTGCTCATCGGCCTTCTCGACCTGCCGGCGGGCGCGCGGATAATCGACATCCCGTGCGGGTTCGGCCGCTTCGCCGGCCCGCTGCACGACGCCGGGTTCGACGTCACGGGCGTCGACCTGTCCGAGGTCCAGATTCGGCTGGCGGAGGAGCGCAACCCCGGCCCGGCCTACCTGGTCGGCGACATGCGCGAGCCACCAGCAGGACCTTTCGACGCCGTCCTCAACCTGTACAGCTCGTTTGGCTACTTCGAGGACCCCGCCGACGACCGTGCCTGCCTCGACGCCTGGTACCGGGTCCTTGCTCCCGGAGGACAGCTCGTCATCGAGACGATGCACCGGGACCGGCTGGCGTGGCTGCACGGGCAACAGATCGAGGACAGCGCGCTGGAGCGCGTCGACACCGACTGGATGGGCGGCACGAACACGTCAACAGTCAATGTCGGCGGTGAGCAGCGCACCTTCACGTTCCGGCTGTACACCGCCACCGATTATCTCAACATGCTCACCGAAGCCGGCTTCGCCGACATCGAGATGTTCGGGGGTCTGGACGGCTCGCCGCTGGATCCCACGAAACGGCTGGCGATCCGGGCCCGTCGCGGCTGAGGCGCGACCGCGCCGATGGCGGTCGCCCAGGTTCGGGTGCTCGGCGGTGCCATGAGACGGGTGGCAGTGGATGCGACCGCGTTCGCACACCGTGATCACGGGGTCATGTTCTCCGCCGCGGTGAAGCGGGCGTACGACCCGACCAACCTGTTCCACCACAACGTCAACGTCCCGCCCTCGCCCGACGGCGCGTGACTGGTCACGTCCCGACGTCCTGCGCGAAACCGGCCCGGACCGGTTCGGGCAGGTAAACGGCGCCGGGCCCGCCGGAAGCCGCCATGTCGTCGGGATTCGACAGCCGGCAGGTCTGCAACGACAGGCAGCCACACCCGATACAGCTGTCGAGCCGGTCGCGCAGCGCAAACAGCGCGTGAATCTCGTCGTCGAGACGGGTCCGCCAGCTGCGTGACAGGCGGGCCCAGTCAGCCTTGGTGGGCGTGCGGCCGCTGGGCAGGTCGTCGAGGGCCGTGCGGATCTCGTCCAGGGCAAGGCCGATGTGCTTCGCGGCGCGGATGAAGGCGAGCCGCCGCAGGACGCTGCGGTCGTAGCGGCGCTGACCTCCAGGTGAACGGTGGGCGGGAAGGAGCCCCTCGGCCTCGTAGAACCGCAGGGCCGACGACGCGAACCCGCTTCGCTCCGCGACCTCGCTCACGGTCAGCTCGTCCGTCGTCCTCATGGTGGTCCTTCCTGGGCTCTGTGGTCTGTGGCTCGCCGGCCCGTCCTCGATCGGATGCCTGCCGACCTGGGTGGGATTCGCTCAAGGGTGCCTTGACTTCAAGTGAACTTCAACTTGTAGTTTCTGTTCGACGTCGCCCGTGAAGGAGAACCACGATGCTGAACGCACTGATCACCGGGGCCTCCCGTGGCCTCGGTCACGCCCTCGCCTCGGCGCTCGTCGAGCGCGGGTGGAACGTCGTGATCGATGCTCGCGATCCGGACCGCCTTGCCACGGCGGCAGCCAGCCTCCGTGAGGTGGGACCGGGCAGCGTGCGAGCGATCGCCGGCGACGTCACGGCAGAGGCGCACGTCCGGCAGCTGGTGGCGGCCGTCCCCGACGGCGGCCTGCACCTGCTCGTCAACAACGCCAGCACGCTGGGAGCGAGCCCGCTTCCCCGCCTCGCCGAGCTTCCCATCGAGGTCTTCCGCAGGACGCTGGAGGTCAATGTCATCGCGCCGCTGGGGTTGATCCAGGCACTTCGCCCGGCTCTGGAGATGGCGCACGGCGCAATCCTCAACATCACCTCCGACGCCGCCGTCGAGCCGTACGAGACATGGGGTGGATACGGCAGCTCGAAGGCTGCGCTCGAGCAGCTGAGCGCCATCACGGCGCTCGAGGAGCCGGCGATTCGCGTGTACGCCCTGGACCCGGGAGACCTGCGGACGGCGATGCACCAGGACGCGTTTCCCGGTCAGGACATCTCCGACCGGCCACTGCCGGGCACGGTCGTTCCTGCCATCCTCAGGCTGATCGACGAGCGACCACCGAGCGGGCGCTACCGAGCAGCCGACCTGCTCGTGGTGACGGCCGCATGAGGACGATGACTCCGCCGCCGCTCGAGGGCACCGCGGGACCGCGAGGCTCCGGGGCGACTCAGCAGCCAATCACACCGAGCGGGCTTCGGCCGGCGACGGAACCGCCCGAGGCCCGCGGAATGCCCCGAGATGCCGTTCGCCTCCTGGTGGCGCACCCCGAAGGCGTGGAGCATCACCGCTTCCGCGACCTCCCCCGCTTCCTTGCACCTGGCGACCTGGTGGTCGTCAACACGTCGGCGACACTGCCAGCCGCCCTCGACGGTCGCCGCGAGGACGGACGCGAGGTCGTTGTCCACGTGGCCACGGAGCTCGACCCGGTTGGGGGCGTCGTGGTCGAGCTTCGTCGCCTCGATGGAGACGGGCCGGTGACCGACGGACAGCCCGGGGAGTGGATTTCCCTGCCATACGGAGCGGGCCTGCAGCTGGTCGCTCCGCGCGATGCCCGTCGGTCGAGCGAGAGCGGGCCGCGGCTGTGGCTGGCACAGGCCTTCGTCGAAGACGGCATCGTCCCGTTCCTCAACGCGCACGGCCGTCCGATCACGTACGGGTACGTCAACGAGGCGTGGCCACTCGACATGTACCAAACGGTTTTCGCTCGCCGGCCGGGGAGTGCCGAGATGCCCAGCGCAGGGCGACCCGTCAGCCCGGAGCTGGTGGTCGAGCTCGTCACTCGCGGCGTCACCTTGGCGCCGATCCTCCTGCACACCGGCGTGTCCTCGCTCGAGCACGGCGAGCGACCACAGCCGGAGCGATACGTGGTGCCACCGTCGACTGCCGCGCTCGTGAACCACACCCGCGCGCGCGGCGGACGGATCGTGGCGGTCGGCACGACCGCGACGCGTGCCCTGGAGTCGGCCGTCGACCACGACGGGCGGCTGACGGCTCGCCACGGATGGACGGACCTGGTGCTCGGACCCACCCGTCCCGCGCGGGTGGTCAGTGGTCTCATCACGGGCTGGCACGATGCTGGTTCCAGCCACCTCGACCTGCTGCATGCCGTCGTCGGCGCCGACCTGGTCAAGGCCGCCTACTGGGCCGCCACGGCGAGCGGCTATCGCTGGCACGAGTTCGGCGATGCCTGCCTGTACCTGCCCAGGAGCCGGGAAACACAGGGGGCCAAAGCGTCGCGGACGAGCTGGCGACCGGCCCGCCACACCCCGTGAGCGGTCATCGCCGCCCGGGTCGAACCATCTCGGGGCACACTGCGTAGACACCGGTGGGCGGACGGAAGGGCGCAATGGGCAGGACCGGAGCCGACGGGCTGCTCGACGGCATGACCATGGCCGAGCTGCACCAGCGATTCGCTGGGCCGCTGCTGGTGTTCGCGAACCGCTCGGTCGGTGACGCGGAGCTGGCCCGCGAGATCGTCAACGACACGCTGCTGCGGGCCTGGCGCCATGCCCACCGGTTCGACCCCGAACGAGGCGAGCTGGCCACCTGGCTGTTCACCATCGCCCGCAACCTGTCCATCGACGCGGGCCGGCGTCGCCTGGCCCGTCCAACGATCACCCGCGACGTCGAGGACCTCGAGGTCGTCGAGGATTCCGACGTGGACCGGATCCTCGAGGCCTGGGAGATTGCCGATGCCCTGCGCTCGCTCCAGCCGGCCCACCGGGCGGTGATCATCGAGGTGCACTACCGGGGTGCCTCGATCGCCGAGGCCGCCGAGCGGCTCGGGATCCCGCAGGGCACCGTCAAGTCGCGGCTGTACTACGGCTTGCGCGGGCTGCGCCTGGCCCTCGAGGAGCGGGGGGTGATGGGCTGATGACCCATGCGGACGCCCGTCGCGAGCTCGGCGCCTACGCGCTCGGAAAGCTGGCACGGCAGGAGCGGCTGGCGGTCGAACGCCACCTGGCCGACTGCCCGTCCTGTCGGGAGGAGCTCGGTGCGCTGTCATCGGTGCGGCCGCTGCTTGACCAGCTGGCCGAGGAGGACCTGCCGGCAACCATGGCTGCCGATGTCCGCGACGTGGCCAGCCTCACGCGGGGGCTCGCCCGGGCTCGGCGCCGGGAGCGCCGCCAGCTGTGGGCCTGGCGGATGGCGACGGCGGCTGCCGCCGTGGCGCTGATCGCGACGTTCTCGCTCGATGGGCAGGGCCCCACCGTCGAGAGCGAGCCGCTGGTCCTGCGCGAGGTCACCGCGGCGGGCGCCTCGGTCGGCGGCGGCATCGACGCGACGAGATGGGAGTGGGGCACCACGGTGTCCCTCCAGCTGACCTCCCTGCCCCATCGTGACGGCTACGTCGTCTGGGTGGTGTCCACCGACGGCCGCCGGGAGCAGGCCGGCACCTGGGGTCCCACCGCCGCCGGCGGGGCCGTCGTGCGTGGCGCGTCCGGGATCCACGTCGAGGAGATCGCGGCGGTCGAGATCACGGACGCCGACGGCAACCTGCTGGTCGCGTTCGAACGGGCGGCGACCCCGGCCTGAGGCCTCGCGGCCGTTCCAGCGTCTCAGCCAGGAACGGGGATCACGCCGCCGATCGAGGCGGTCACCTCGTCGGCGGCCTGCTTGAGTCGTTCGGCGTAGGCAGGAACCTCGCTGGCGGGGATCTCGCCACGGAACCCGATCAGGAACAGGGCGATCTGGACGCGTCCGTCAGGTCCGAAGACGGGCGCGCCGACGTGGTTGATCCGGTGGGGCGTCTCGTCGGCAAGCTCGACCAGTGCGTATTCCTCGCCGGGCGCGGTCGGGGCCCGGTGGATGCCGTCCGAGGCCGTCAGGGACTCGATCATCCGCTGCTGCTCGTCGCCACCGAGCCCGACCGAGTAGCCGCGTTCGCGCACGACCCGCAGCGCCTGGCGGTAACGGTCGAGGTCCTCGCCGGAAGCACCGGGACCCACCGCGGCGAGCCACTCGTCGATCTGGCCTGCCCCGGCCCAGGCCACGAACACCGATCCGAGCGGTGGGACCAGCGGCAGACGCAGGCCGGGCTGGATCGAGATCCCCAGCGGCCGGGCGACGCCGGCGGACTCCAGGATCACGATCTCGCCGCCAATCGCTGCGGACGCGACGCACTCGAGCTCCAGCTCGCGGCTGACCTTCTCCATCGGCCCCTGGGCGACGCGGGCCGCCGGGTTGGACTCCAACGCGGCCGTGCCGACGGCGATCAGGCCGGGACCGAGCCCGTAGCTCTTGTCGCGCGGGTCGCGAGTCAGGTAGCCGGCTTCCGCCAGCGCGTTGAGCATCGCGTGGGCCGTGGCCTTGTTCAGGTCCAGCTCGCGGGCCAGCTCGGACAGCGAGAACTGCTCGGACGGGTGGGCCGCCAGGTGGTTGAGGACCGCGACGGCCCGCTCGATCGCCGGTGCGCGCCTTGCCATCAGGCCACCGCCCGTGCGAGCAGCGCTGCCGCGTCGGCCCCGATGGCCGCCGCCATCGCCTCGTGGCCGGAGTCGTCGGGGTGGACGCCGTCGCCCAGCTGCGGCTCATCGATGAGTGCCAGGCCGTCGACCAGGCTCATGTGGCGATCGTCAGCCATGCGATTGCGGGCCACGCTCGCCATCGTCTGGCGCAGCATGGCCAGCGTGGCCCCGAACCGGTTGGGCTCGTTTTCGGCATCCGGCCGGATGACGGGCGTGACGACCTGGATCGGCGTCGTCGGGTGGTCCTGGCGCAGGACGTCGAGGAACGCGGCGGTGTTCGCGGCCATCTGGCCGACCGAATGGGGCGTGCGGGTCCAGCAGTTGGTGCCGTGGCTGACGGTGATCAGCGCGGCGTCGAGCTTGGCGATCTGCTCGGCGGTGGCGATCTCGCCGCGACCGGCACCCGCGTAGCCGAGGTTGACGTGCTCGAGGCCGTGACGGCGGCCGGCGATGGCCGGCCAGGAGCCCGCCGGCGACGAGGCGATCCAGCCCTCGGCGACGCTGTCGCCGTACACGAGCCAGCGTGGCTGCGCTGGGGCCGACTCGATCGCGCCGCCCACCCCGGTCACCTCGAGGATCCAGGGCCGCATGCCTTCCGGCAGGTACACGATGGTCCGGTTGGGGTCGGCCAGCGGCAGGCGAACCTTGCCCTCGCCGAGCTCGGCCGGCTGCTCGGCCACCAGGCCATCCACGGTCCAGGCGGCGAACGAGACACCGGCGCCGTCGCCGCGGTACCCGAGCTGGTCGGTCGTGGTCCGGTAGGCGATCTCGACCTCGTCGGCGTCGCCGGCGATCTCGAGCCGCACGCCAGCCGGGATCGAGGCCATCTGCCACGTGTCGCCGGGCAGCCGCAGCCGGTCGATCGGGTTGGCGCGCGGGTAGGGGACCCGGGACGTCCCCGGCCACGCCACGCCGCGCAGGAACGGCTCTGGCTGTTCCGGACGGGTGCCGCGGCGGGCGTCGCCCTCCGGAACGAGCAGGTGCGGCGCGGACTCGGACCCCACGGTCACTCCCCCAGCGGGTAGGGGAACTTGGCGCCGACACCGCCGTCGACGGCGAGGACCTGGCCGTTCACGTACGCGGACAGGTCCGAGACGAGAAAGAGCAACGCCGCAGCGACGTCGCGCGGCTCGGCAACGCGACGCAACGGCGCGTTCCTCGCGTTGCGCTCGCGCCCCTCCTCGCCGATCATCGCGCCGATCCTGGGCGTCCAGACGACCCCGGGCGCGACGGCGTTGGCCCGGATTCCCATTGGCCCGTACTCGACCCCGATGGTGCGGACGAGGTTCATCAGGCCGGCCTTGGCGGCGCCATAGGCGGCGTGGAACGGAGCGCTGGTGACGCCGGACGCCGACGCCACGAATGCCATCGCACCGCGCTGGCCCGTCTCGTCGCGGCGCTCCTGTTCCTTCATGAGGCCGCCGCCGACCTGGGCGAGCAGGTACGCGTGACGCAGCACCATGCCGAAGGTCCAGTCCCAGTCCTCGTCGGAGGTGTCCAGCAGCGGCACGTACTTGGCCATGCCGACGATGTCGACGATGCCGTCGATCCGCCCGAACTCGTCACGGGCGGTCTTCAGCGCAGCCTCGATGTCCGACCGCACCCGCACGTCGGCGGTGGCCGGCACGCCGACCACCTCGGCGGCCACGTGGTCGGCTGCATCGCGGTCGTAGTCGAGGCACAGCACCCGGGCGCCGTTCTGCGCGAGCGCGTGGGTGACCTGCCGGCCGATGCCCTGGCCGGCCCCTGCCACGACCATGCCGCGCCCGTCGAGGCGCAGCAGGCCCGCGTAGTCGGGGACCTCGGAGGTGTCGAGGGTGCGCTGCTGGTCGACCCCCGCGTCCTTGCCGGGCAGCGAGCTCATTTCAGGATCAGCCTGCGGCCGCGGCGGCCTCGTACTCGGCCTTGACTTCCTGCATGATCTCGTTGTGCTCCGGGTCGGGCACGTAGTCGGAGATCTCGGGCATGACGTGCTTGTTGAGCAACTGCATCGACTTCATGACCGACTCGTGTGGCAGGAAGCCGAACTGCTTGTAACAGAGCAGCTGGTCGACGCCGCAGTCCGCGTACTTCTTCATCTTGGGGATGATCTGGTCGGGCGTGCCGAGCATGATCATGTCGTAGTCGTTGAAGATCTTCGGGTCGAGGTCCCCGTCGGCGAACCGCTTGAGGAGCGGGAACAGCTGGTCCTGCCGCTCCTGGGGCATGTGCGCGAGCTCCCATTCCAAGGTGAACTCGGCGATGTTCTTGTACCACCACCACACCGACTCCCAGGCGCGGTTCTGGTCCAGCTCGGCCTCGTCCTCGACGCAGTGGACCAGCGTGTAGCAGGCGGCCCGGTTGTTGACCACGTCGAGCAGCTGGTCGGTGGCCTTCGCGGCGGCCTGCTTGTAGTTGTAGATCAGGTTGGCCATCTGCTTGATCGGCTGCATGATCGCGAACGACAACAGGCCCATCCCGTGGTCGCCGGCGATGATGGAGGACTCCAGCGAGGTGGCGGCGATCCAGCCCTGGGGCGAGGGGTCCTGCACCGGCTTGGGGGTGACCATGCGGCGCGGCATCGAGAAGCTCTCGGACTCGTACTCGAAGTACTCGTCGCGCCACATCTGTGCGACGATCCGGGCCGCCTCGCGCAGCTGCGCCTTGGTGTCACCCTCGACCCCGAACGCGAGCTGCTCCATCGGGGTGGAGCGGCCGAGGCCCCACTCGACCCGGCCACCCGACAGCACGTCGATGGTCGCGACCTTCTCGGCAATCCGGGCGGGGTGGGTGAAGCCAAAGGGCGCGAGCGTGACACCGAACCCGAGGCGGATGTTCTCGGTGATCTGGCTGAAGGCACCCAGCACGGCCTCGGGCGTGGGCATGTGCGAGCGACCCTCGCGGAAGTGGTGCTCGACGCACCAGACCGTGTGGAAGCCGAGCTCGTCGCCGAGCCGGACCTGCTCGAAGGCCTCCTTGTAGGCCTCCTGTTCCGCCTTGCGCTGCCCGTACGGGTGCTCGCCGGGCCAAGGGCGGGGCACGTCGATCTCGTAGAAGAGGTCCAGCTTCACGGGGTCTCACCTCGGGAGGGCGTTCGTCATCGCGAACAGTTGGTCGAAACTGCGACCATGCTATGTCAGGTGGAGGGCCGGTGTCAAAGCTGGCGTGACGACCGCTGGAGCCGCCGTATCGCCCGGTGCGCGATGACGCGGACGTTGGCTGGGCTCGTGCCGAGATGGGCTGCCACGTCCGCGGCCGGAACCTCCGCGACCGTACGGAGCAACAGCACCTCACGCTGGCGATCGTCGAGGACCTCGAGCAGGGCTTCCAGGTCGGCGAGGTCGGCGACGAGGTCGAGGGCAGCGGCCTGGGACTCGTCGCGCTGGTCTGGTGGTTCGCAGTCGAGCTGTCGGCGTCGTGCGGTCCGAGACCGCCAGTCCGCGAGCCGACGATGGGCGATGGTCGCGACCCAGGCGTGGAAGTCGTCGCGTGCGCCCGTGAATCGTTGGATGCCCTTGACGATCCCGACGAGAACGTCGGCAAGGAGGTCCTCGGCGTCCGGGTGACACGCACGTCCCGCAAGGTTGAGGACGGCCGGGGTGATCTCGCCGACGAGGATCCGCCAGCCAGCCTCGTCGCCGGCCTTGGCCGTACGGAGAGCCGCCGCGAAGGCGGCCTCGTCGATCACCCGGACACGTGATCTCGCAGGGCACGGCGGTCGACCTTGTGCAGCGACGTCAGCGGCAGGGCATCGACCTCGACGACCTCGACGGGGACCTCGTGTTTCGCCAGGCGCTGCCGGGCATGGTCGAGGAGGGCAGGGGCGACGTCGGCGTGGCCGGCGGCGGGCACGACCACGGCGACGCCGACCTGCCCCATGACCGGATCCGGGCGGGCGACGACCGCGACGTCGGCGACGGCGGGGTGGGTGCGCAGGGCCTGCTCGATCGGAAGGGGGTGGACGTTGTAACCGCCGCGAACCCAACCATCGTCGACGCGGCCGACCAGTGTCAGGTGTCCCTGCTCGTCGAGTCTTCCGTGATCGTCCATGGCGAGCCACTCTCCCCGGAGCGTCCTGGCGGTGGCGTCGGGATTGCCCCACCAGCGGTCCATCCGGGCGGGCGAGCGCAGCCACACGCGCCCCGGGATGCCGGACGGCAACGGTTCGCCGGGGTCCTCGCCGATGCGGATCTCGAACCCGGGGCGCGCCGGCCCGACCGAGCCGAGCACCCCAGTTGGCTCGGTGCCGTCGAACGTGATGGCGCACCCCAGTCCACCGGACTCGGTGGCCGAGTAGCGGACGGCGTACGACGCCCCGAAAATCTCGGTGGCCTCGCGGATCAACGGCGGGTCCGATGGGCCGCCGCCCGCAACGACCAGCTGGACGTGGTCGAAGTCGCGTTCGCCGATCGAGGGGTGGCGCAGCATCATCGCGACCTGGGCGGAGATCCCGCCGACGACCGCCATGCGCTCCCGTTCGACCAGGTCGAGGGCAGCGCCCGCCTCCCAGTGGGACAGCAGGTGGGTCGTGGCGCCCGACTGGAGGGTGCCGGCGAGCTTGGTCATCGCCCCGATGTGGACGAGCTCGGTGGCCATGAGTGTGGCGCCGGCGCCGTCCCAGGTGTCGCCCACGTCGGTGCGCCGGATGACGTCGAGCTGGCGATCCGTGAAGACCGCTCCCTTCGGCGTGCCGGTCGTTCCCGAGGTCATCACGATGACCCGCTCACGATCGTTGTGACTCCCCTCGGCGTGATCCGGCTTCGCAGGCACGGCACCGCGGACGCGACAGGAGTCGGCGAGGTCCGCGACCGAGTCGGCCGGCTGAAGCGCCACCTGTTCCCACCGCCCCGGAGCGGCCAACTCGGGCGTGGTCACGACCAGGTCGGGATCGATCACCGACAGCGCCGCTGCCCGCTGTTCGGCCGACAGCCGCCGGTTGACGCCGGCCACGACCCAACCGGCCCGGGAGGCACCCGCGAGCAGGGCATGGTGTTCGGGGCAGGGCGGCAGCACGACGGCGACGACCGGCGGCGCCTGCGGTTCGGCCTCCGACTGCCGTCGAATGTCCAGGCCGGCCAGCCAAGCGGCCACCTCATGGCCGATCCGGTCGAGGTCGGAGAAGGTCACGACACAGGGGCCCGCGACAAGGGCGGGTCGGTCCTCGAAGCGCTTGGCGGCCTCAGTGAGAACCTGGGAGAGCAGCGCCGCCATCTGCCGTGAAGCTCAGGCCGCGCCGACCACGCTGGTCCGGACGGTCTCCGCCAGGGCGTGGCGCGTGGCGTCACGGTCGATGCCCCAGGCCTCGTTGCCGCGGCGGTGCTCCGCCACGTGGGCAAGCATGGACACCAGGACCGCGGCCTGCGCGGCCGGGTCGACCGCACGGCCATTGGTCCGCGAGTGCAGCTCGACCACGGCGGTCAACGCCTTGGTCACCGGGTACAGGAGCTTGTTGCGGATCTCGCGGAAGCGCCGGTCGCCTTCGACGATGGCCAGGTCGACGACCCTGAGGACGGCTTCGTGCGACCGCCAGAAGTCGAGGAAGGCGTCAACGAGCGTGAGTGCGGCGTCGTAGGCGCCCGCGGCGGCCCAGTTGCCCTCCTCGATCGGCGCGGTCAGCTCGTGGGCGTCCTCCGCAAGGCGCTGGCCCAGCAGCAGGACGGCTGACTCCACGTCGGCGAAGTACTGGTAGAAGGTTGCCGGCGAGGTGCCGACAGCCCGGGCGATGTCGACGACCTTGAGGTCACGGTACGAGGTCGAGCCGAGCATCTCCGCAGTGGCGTCGAGCAGCCGTTCGCGCGTCTGCGTGCCACGACGTCCCGGGATGCGGCCGTCCGCGGCCGGAACGGTTGCCTCGTCGGTCGTTGCGTGTGCCATGAACCCCTCGGTGCCACCAGGGAGGCTACCGCCGAAATCTGACGACCCGTCAGATTCTGCAGGGAAGGCGGCGCCCTGGACCTCAGCCAGCCCAAGTGGCCGAGATGTCGTCGACGGTGACGATGGTCGCCAACAGGCCCAGGGTGTTGTCCAGGACGGCGTCGGCGTAGTCGCGCGGTACCCCGGCGATCGCGTCTCGAGCGAGGACGACGTCGAAGCCGTGGTTGACCAGGTCCATCGTCAGGTTCGTGAGCGCGACGTTGACCGACACGCCGACGACGACGACGGTTTGGACGCCGAGGTTGCGCAGGACGCGGTCCAGCCCGGTCCCGGCCATGGGGCCGAGGCCGTGCAGGCGGTCCATCACGATGTCCTCGGGCTCCGGCGTGAGCTCGTCGACGATCTGTGCGGCGGTCGAGCCGGGCTCGAGGCGAACCGGCGACTTGGCGGCGGCGCCGAAGATCCGCCCGTTGGTGTTGCTGCCCTTGTTGTCGCTTCGGCGGGTGGCCAGGCAGTGGATCACCGTGACGTCGGCCGCGCGGGCAGCCGCGAACAGGCGGGCAGCCGCATCGACGATGCCGTCCTCGCGGGCAATCGTGGCGAGCTCGGGAAAGATGGCCTCGTCTCCGATGACGCCCTTCTGCATCTCGGAGGCGACGACCGCCGTGTGGGCGGGATCGACGAGGGCGGCGAGGTCGGGTGGCATGTCTCAGTCCAGGAATCGGTCGGCGAAGGCTTGCATGTCCTCGATGGCGGTGCGCGACGAGCCCCACGGAACGACGATGAGCCGGTCGACGCCGGCATCCTCGAAGGCCGTCACGTCGGTGTCGTCGGCGACCTGGCCCATGACGGTGACGGTGAACGGCTGATCGCTGCGTCCGGCGTCGTCGCGCAGCTCGCCCAGCCGGGCAACGGCATCGGCGGCCGAAGACGGCGTGTGGGTCATGCCGATCCAACCGTCGCCGCGGGTGGCCGCTCGCCGCAGTGCCGCCGGTGATTCGCCGCCGACGATGATCGGGGGTGGCGACTGGACGGGCTTGGGCTCGAACATGACCTCGTTGAAGGTCCAGGTTGGTCCGTCGGCGCTGATCCGCTCCTCGGTCCACAGCCGCCGGACGAGGTCGATGGCCTCGTCGAGCCGAAGGCCGCGGCCGCGGGGGTCGAGGCCGACGGCCTGCCACTCGGTGCGCAGCCAACCGGCGCCGACGCCGACCTCGGCCCGTCCGTCGGACACCAGGTCAAGCGTCGCGAAGGCGCGTGCGCCGACGAACGGGTGGCGGATGGCAAGCAGGTAGACGAAGGTCCCCAGCCGGACGCGAGACGTTCGACCCGCGATCCAGCTCAGCCAGGCGCAGGCATCGACGACGGGAGTGGCCGGGTTGATCGGCGGGTGCTCCTCCCCCGGGACGAGCTCGCCTTCCATGGTCGTCGGGAGCACCAGGTGTTCCGGCATCCACACCGACTCGTATCCGAGCTCGTCGGCGGCGACGGCGGCGTCGGCCCACACCGCGTTGTGGAGCTGCCCGAACGTGATCCCGAACCTCATGGTGAGGAGTCTCGCAGCCTGCATGCCGAATCCCGAAACGAACTACCGTCGGATCACCATGGAGCTTCCGCTGCACGTCCCCGAGACGCGACCCCGCCCGGGGCCGCGATCGAGGGCGCGGCACCAGGGGCTCGACGGGGCGGCACACCGCGAGGACTGGGTCGCGACCGAGGAGCCGCTCGAGATCCGCGTCTCGGCCGGCGGGGCACGAACGGTCACGTCCGTGACGATGCGGACACCGGGCAACGACATCGAGCTGGCGGTCGGGTTCCTCCACGGCGAGGGCATCCTGCGCCACCGCGACCAGCTGCTCCAGGCCCGCTACTGCGTCGACCGCTCGCTGTCGGAGGAGCAGCAGTACAACGTCGTGACGGTCGACCTTCGCGGGCCAGCGCCGACGACGTTGGATCGGCTCGACCGCCACTTCCACGTCACGTCGGCATGCGGCGTGTGCGGAACCCAGAGCCTCGACGAGCTCGCCGACCGGGGGCTGCAACCCGTCACGACGTCGACGACGGTCCGGGCCGACGTCATCGCCGGCCTTCCCGCGAGCCTGACCGCGAGCCAGGACCTGTTCGCGACCACGGGCGGCCTGCACGCGGCTGCCCTGTTCGACGCGGACGGGAACCTGCTCGAGGTTCGTGAGGACGTCGGCCGCCACAACGCGATGGACAAGCTGGTCGGCTGGGCGCTGCTGGAGGATCGGCTGCCGCTCGACGGTCCCGTGCTGGTGTCCGGCCGTGTTTCGTTCGAGCTCGTGCAGAAGGCCGCCGCCGCGGGCGTGCCGGTTCTGGCCGCCGTGAGTGCCCCATCGAGCCTCGCGATCGAGACGGCCGAACGCTTTGGCGTGACGTTGGTCGCGTTCCTCCGCGACGGCGCCGGCAACGTCCACACCCACGCCGAGCGGGTCACGACGGCCGCCTGATCGATCTCGTCAGGCGGGGTCGAGGCGGAAGATGGCGATGGTGCGGTGGGAGGCCATCTGCTCGTAGACGGCGTAGCCGGCGTAGAAGTCCTTGATCCAGTCGAAGGCCTCGGTCCGTTCGTCGCCCTCGAGCTCGCGGGCAATCATGGGTTGGGGGCCCTGGTCGAACTCCCACGAGCAGGAGGAGTTCGCCCGCAGGTTGTGGACCCACGGCGGCGCCTGCTCGCGGCCGTAGTTGGAGCCCGCAAGCAGCCAGTGGTCGTCGCGTCGGATCGCCGACAACGGCAGGGTCCGAAGCTCTCCTGACTTCGCCCCGGTGCACGTGAGCAGGCCGACCAGGCTCCTGCCAGCGGAGCTCCACTTGCCGTTGGTCCTTGGGATCACGAACCGGTCGATTCGCGGGGCCACCCTGATCAGGTACTGGCGTCCGAGCGATGACATCGCGAACTTCTCCATGACGGCCTCGTAGGCGGTCAGCTCGCGTCCGCGCATCGGGCTCCAGCGCCGCTCGATGAGTGCCATGGTGTCCTCCCAGGATGCGGTGACCCTACGTGTCGAGCCTCAGTCCTCGGGCTCGATGTCAGGGAGGTTGAACGACAGGTTGGGCTCCTGGAGGCCACCGTCGATCTCGATCACCTTGCCGGTCATGAACGAGCCGGCGTCACTCGCGAGCCACAGGACGGCCGCCGCGATGTCCTCGACCTGACCGAGCCGTTTGAGAGGGGTCTTGGTCTCGAGTTCCTCGCGGATGTCATCGTTGGCGGCGACGATGTCCAGCGCGGACGTGCGGACCGATCCGACGGCCAGTGCGTTGACGCGGATCCTCGGCGCCAGGTCACGAGCGGCCAGCCTCGTGAAGTGGGCCAGGCCCGCCTTCGCCGTCCCGTACGCGACGTACCCACGGTCCGCGAACCGCCCCATGGCCGAAGAGATGTTGACCACCGACCCGCCATGCTTGACCAAGTGGGGCACCGCGGCCTTGGTCAACGCAAACGCCGTGCTGACGTTGAAGTGAAAGGCCTCCTCGAAGAACTCCTCGGTGGTCGTCATGAACATGTTCGGCATCGTCCCACCGACGTTGTTGACGACGATGTCGATCCGACCGAACTCCTCGACGGCTCGGTCCGCGAGCGCGGCGAGCGACGCCGTGTCCATCAGGTCCGCGGGGACCGCGACCGCGCGCCGTCCCAGCTTTTCGACCTCGGCGACGACCTCGTCGAGCTGCTCGGCCGTCCGTGACGAGATCACCACGTCTGCACCGGCCTCGGCCAGCGCCAGCGCGGAGCCTCGGCCGATCCCCCGGCCGGCTCCGGTCACGATGGCCACGCGGTCGTCCACACGAAAACGGTCGAGGATCATGAAGGGCTCCGAAGCAGCGGCGCGGAAACGAGCACGTGACCGTACCGGCGGTATCGGGCCGGCTGTAGCGTGGCCTGGCGATGGCGAACTCCGTCCTGCTCGTGCACAGCCCGCTCGTCGGGCCCTCCACGTGGGCACCCTCAGCGGAGCTGTTGCGGAGCCACGGCCTCGATGTACAGGTCCCCGATCTGACGACCGTGGCGCACACATCTGGGCCCATGTGGCAGGCGTTCGTCGAAGCCGCGGCCGAGGACGCCGGCAAGCTGTCCGGCGACCTGGCGGTTGTCGGCCACTCCGGCGCGGGCGTGTTCCTGCCGGCGATCGCCGAGGCAGTGGACGACAGGGCGGCATCGCTGATCTTCGTGGACGCCGTGATCCCTCCCGCGTCAGGGGTTCACGACACCCCCGCCAACATCAAGGCACTGTTGGATGGGCAGACCGTCGACGGCCGACTGCGCCCGTGGCTGGCGTGGTGGGATGACCAGGTCGTGACCGGGCTGATCCCGGACGTCGACGAGCGGTCGATGCTGCTCGCGGAGATGCCCTCGCTCCCCCGGTCCTTCTACGACGAGTCGGTGCCCGTCCCCGCCGGGTGGATGAACCGGGCCTGCGCCTACCTGCGGCTCAGCGACGCGTACGCCGCCGAGTACGCCAGGGCCGCCGAACACGACTGGAGGCGACTGGCGATCGACGCCGACCACCTCGCCATCCGCACGCGACCGGCGGAGGTGGTCGCAGCGATCGAGTCCCTGCTCGACGCCACGTGAGGCTGCCGTGCGACGGACGCCAGATCCAGTGGATCCGAGCCCGGAGACCGTGAACGCCCTCAGCGGGCGCCTTCGACTCGGCGCCACAGGTCGTGCCCGTAGCGGACGACGAGTCCGTTCTCGTCGACCGCGAGGTCAGCGGTGAACGCCTCGGAGCTGTAGCGCCAGGTTTCGGGCGCCAGCCGGGCGTATCGCTGCCGGCCGCGTTCCACGCGCAGGTGCGGAAACTTCACCCACGCCACGTCGATCTCCTGCTCCGCACCCACCTCCAGATCGAGCCGCCGGATCGGCAGCGTGTTGGTCACCGGGGTGATCCCCAGGTCGACATCGACACAGCCATCCAGCTCCGGCGCCGCCTGCCCGTCGACGGTCCAGGTCCCTGTGTTCGATCGAACGAGGTCAAGGCGGGCAGCCTTCCCGAGCTCGTCAGCGGCGACCGACACTGTGCGCGTGACCCACAGCTCGTCGACGGTGACCCGGTAACGCACATCGATGGGACGCCCCTCGAACACGGCGACGACCACGCCAGCGAGCACCCATCCTTCGTCCGTGCCGTGGACGGTGCAGCGTTCCGCGCCCGTGAGAGTCGGGTGCGACACGGTCCAGACCAGGTCGATGCTCATCCACGCGCTCTCACATCACCAGCCCGGCAGCGACGGTGGCCCCGAGGTTCCAGCAGGCCTCCAGGTCCTGCCTGGACGGGTCGCCCATGACCTCGACCGGGTCGGCGGCCTTGCGCCAGCCCATCCCCTTCGTGATCGATTCGAGCGCCCGCACGGCCCCGCCGGTGTCGAGGTTGCCGTGCACGAACGCGGCGTACGGGCGACCGTCGGTCTCGTCCATCACCGGGTAGTAGACCGTGTCGAAGAAGTGCTTGAGGGCACCGCTGATGTAGCCGATGTTCGCGGTCGTGCCGAGCAGGTAGCCGTCGGCGGCCAGCACGTCGGCCTGCGTGGCACCCAAGGCCGCCCGCGTCACGACCTCGACGTCCTCCAGCTGGTCGTTGGAGGCGCCGTCGCGGACGGCCTCGAACATCGCGCGCGTCCCGGGCGACGGCGAATGGTGGACGATCAGGATCCGCGGCATGTCACCCAGCGTGGAGGCGTCGGCGGGGGAACGCGAAGCCGACCGCCACCAGGGCCAGCGCGACCATCGACAGGCCTGCCCCGGTCGTCGGCGTCTCGCCGTTGTCCCGGGCAGCTCCGGCGGCGCAGTCGGCGGCGAACCCGATCGAACGCTCGCGACCGAGCGCGTCGTCGAGCGAGTCGTCGATGCCGGGAAAATCGGCCAACGTGAACGTGTCCGCGGGCAGCAGGTCCAGGCAGGTCCCCGCCCGGACGAACAGCGGGATCTCGTCGAGGGGCGCGTCGACCGTGACCACCTGCCCGCCGGCGACAATCACGTCCGACCGCCCGGCATCGTCGAACGACCCGGTCATCTCGTCGTAGGTGACGGCGTTCCAGAAGTTCACCCATTCCCCCGGCGGCAGCCACACGTCGCGTTCGCGCGCTTCATCCTCGATCACGGGTGCCACCAGGATGTCGGGCCCGAACAGGAACTCGTACTCGGCCGCCGGCTCCCACACGCCGGGGTCGTCAGGGAATGCCATCGACAGGTGCCGCATGATCGGCAGGCCCGTCTCCTGGTAGTCCATCGCGGCCTGCCACGTGTACGGAAACAGTTGGGTCCGCAGCTTGGCGAACTTGCGCCAGATCGGCAGGACGGGTTCCTCGTAGACCTGGGCGCGCTCCTCGGGATAGGTCGCGATCGGCCCCAGGCTCGGCCGCGGGTAGCCGGTGCCCTGGGTGCGCAGGACGCCGCTGAACGCACCGAACTCGAGCCACCTCGACTGGAGCTCGACGTCGGCTCGCTCGGCGTGCACGATCGCGTGAAAGCCGCCGACATCCGAGCCCCAGTAGCCGATGCCGGACAGGCCCATCGAGATGCCCTGGCTGACGGCTGCCGCCAGCCCGTCGGCGCGGCTGAAGTCCTCGGACGGATCGGCGCCCCACACGATCCGCGCGTACGGCGCCGCGCCGGTGTAGCCACAGCGGATGAACTGGGCGAAGTCGGTGCCCTTCAGCGGCCACGTCAGCTCGTGCGACGCCCGGTGGTAGGCGCGGCAGTAGTCATTGTGGTGCGCCAGCCCGGTTGACCCGTCGGCCATCACGGCGTCCACCGGCACGTACTCGCCGAAGTCCTCCATCCAGCCGTCGTAGCCGTCCTCGATTGCCTCGAGAATGAGCCGCTGCCAGAAGGCGGCCGCGTCCGCGTTCGTGAAGTCGACGACGCCGTGGTATGGGCCGTCCGGTTGGAGGTAGGCCACGTACGGCACCGGGTAGGTGCCGCCGATCGGCAGCTGGATGAACCAGCCGTTGGAGTCCCCGTCGGTGTACGCGCCGGCGGGATGTCCTGAGCAGACAAACGAGTTCACGTACGTCGTGACCTTGATGCCCTGTTCGTGCCAGCCGGCGACACGCTCGCGCTGGGCGCCACGGTTGCCGAACTGGGCAGCGCACGGCAGGTAGTGCGCGTAGGTCTGGGCCACCGTCAGCGGCACGTCGTTGGCGCGCCAGAACTCCGGTCCCGGTCCGGGCTGGAGCCACGGGCCGAAGAACCATTCGGCCGGCTTCGGTTGCCGGCCGGTGTCCGCCGTGAAGCGCTCGACGATGTCGGCCGTCGTGGGGCCGGCGTAGAGGCGGTAGCGCAGGGCCGGCTCGCGGGTCGCGACGGTCCACGTGCCCGAGTCCGTCGCGCCCATGTCGAACTCGTTCATCCATGTCGAGTCGAGGAGGAACCCGTAGCCGGCCGAAGAAACGAACCAGGGCATCGTGAAGTTGGATCCCGGGAAGGGCTGGGGCCCCTGCCAGCGATCGCCGAACACCGGGTCGGTCACGGGGGCGAACACGCCCGCGCTGAACGGCCCCTCCTCGTTCCACGTCGTCACGATCCGGCCACGCTGGTCGACGGCGTCGGAGCGCTCGCCGAACCCGACCGTGTGCTCGGCGTCGCCGAGAACGAACGACGCGCCGGTGAGGGCCACCACCGCCGTGTCGGACAGCGTCGCCTCGACCGCCAGCACGCCCGGTGCATGCTCGACGATGGTGACCGTGAAGGTCCGGCCCAGTGGATCGGTGGTGGCGACCTCGAACGTGGCCGGGCCGACCTGTGTCGCGGACGTCGTCGAGAACCAGGCCGAGGCGTCGACGTCCAGGGAGTAGCCCAGCTGATGGGCCTCGGTACCACCGAGGACCGAGAAACCGAGCGCGCCGGGCGTCACGAGCGGGGTTGCTTGCGCGGTTGACAGCAGTCGAGCGTCCCCGTCAGTGAAAGAGATCGCAAACGGGTCGAGCTCGACGCTGGCTGTCAGGGAGCCGGACGTGACAGTCACGGCGTTGGCCTGGGCCGCAACGGGCGTTCCCAGCAGCGAGCCTGACGACAGCGCCAGGGCCGCCAGCACAAGCCGGACGAGCGTGCGCACCTCACCCCCAGCCTTTTCCGCAGCCTAATGATCACGGCGATAGGTTCGACGCGGACCCGGGCCGGGAGCGGATCATGTGGGAGCGGTTGACCCGACGCAGCTTCGTCCAGGACATCTCGACCGCGACCTTCGGGCTGGTGGTGCTCGGCTCGGCGGCGTGCGTTTCCGTCGACACGTCGGACGACCCGACGACGGCGGGCACAACAACCACCGGCTCGACCGCCAGCCCGACGAGCGCGGCGACTGGCGGCGGGTTCGGCAGCCAGCGCGACTGGCACCGGGCGTTCTTCAGCTTCGTGTCCGCATACGTGCTCGTCCGCGACGGCGCGGCGACGATCGTTGACACCGGCACCGGCGACGTCGGCGCGCTCACTGACGCGCTGGATGCGGGCGGCGTGGGTTGGTCGGCCGTCACCGACATCGTCCTGACGCACAAGCACCCCGACCATGTCGGTGGCCTCGAGAACGCCTTGAAGGGCAACGCCGAGGCACGCGTGCATGCCGGGCAGGCCGACATCGAGGCCATCGAGGCGGCCGACCTGCTCGCGATGTCGGACGCCGACATGATCAACGGGCTGCGCATCATCGCGACGCCGGGCCACACGCCGGGACACGTGTCGGTGCTCGACGGGGTCGCCGGTGTCCTCGTTGCCGGCGACGCGCTGAACGGGGTCGATGGTGGCGTCGCAGGTGCCGATCCCGAGTTCAGCGAGGACATGACGGCGGCCGACGCGTCCGTCCAGGTCCTGGCTGGCTTCGACTACGACACGATCCTGTTCGGCCACGGCGAACCCGTCACGTCCGACGGCGCCGCCCAGGTGCGGGCGCTGACGGGCTGAGCAGCGCAGCGACGGTGGTCAGTCGCCCGACAGGTCGTAGCTGGCCGCCCGGCGCCGGATCTCGTCGGGGATCCGGTCGGGGCTGCGGTTGTCGATGATCCACTTGTCGATGCGGACGAACCAGTCGAACAACCATGTCTCACGTGCGTCCGGCGGCGGGATCTGTTCGGGCATGACCCGCCAGGTCCGCGCCCGCACGTCGGCATCCATCGGCAGGCCCCGGTACAGGTCGACCGGCGAGGACAGGTCCTCCAGCCCGGTGTGGGCGACGAAGAGGACCTCGGCGGTCGGGGCGGCCTCGATCGCCGCGAGCGTGCCCTGGGTCCGGGGGGCCAGCACATGACGCATCGAGCGGGCCAGGTCCGCCTGCTCGTGCAGGCCCAGCTCCTCGAGCTTCGCGATCGAGTGGGTTCGGCGCTTTTCCGTGAAGTTGCCGCCCTCGGGAAAGATCACCAGGCAGTCGTCGTCCCCCATCGACCCGGCCAGCTGTTGGATGGCTTCGATCGATGCGGTCCGGCCGGGTCCCGAGGCCGGGATGAAGCGGCTCGGCAGGCGATTGAGCATCACGTCGAGCAGCGGATCCCACTGCAGGAACTCCTTGAGGACGATGCGCGGACAGCGTCCCCGCAACAGCAGCGTCCCGACGAGCAGGAACGAGTCTCCCGGCCCAGCATGCCTCGCAAGCACGATCAGGGGGGGCCGACCAACGTAGGGCCGGTCGACCACCGATCCGCGCTCGTCCAGGGTGATCGTCAGGTTGAACGTGCGCCGCGCCGAACGGATGAGCAGCCCGAGGCACCAGCGCAACACCCGGTAGTGGGCGTCGACGAAGGCGGGGGTCCGCAGCTTCCAGCCGAACCCGGAGGCAACCCAGAGCAGGAACGCGAGCGTCAGCCCGAGCGCCTCCATCCCCAGGTACACGAACGTGAACCATGCAAGACGGACGGGCCGCCACTTGCCCGGGACGGTCGGTACCAGCGCGGCGGCCACGATGGCCCACAGCGGCGAGGAGACGACGACGAGGAGGAACCCGAGGATCACGGCCGGTCCGAACACGAGGCGTCGCACGATCCTCGGTGGCATCAGCGGGCCTGCTCATCGACCCGGGGTCCAGGGCCGCCGGGGTCGTCGAGGAATGCCAGGTAGGTCGCGGTGGCTTCGCGAGCCGCCTCGATCCGCTCGGTCAGGTTTGCCATCGACTGCCGCAGCTGCCTCGGGTCGTCCCAGCGAGGCGGGTCGTACCCGGTCGGCAGCACGTGCACGAGTCCGGGTGGGGCCTTGTCGACCTCCTCGTGGAACCGGTGGCGCCGCCCGATCTCGAAGGCCACCAGCCCCACCTGCCAAGGTTTTTCGGGGACGGTGAGCGGCGCCTCGACGCGCCCGACGTGCAGGGCGAAGATGGTCTCGGCGCCCAGCTCGATGGCGCGGCCGACCGGGATGCTGTGCACCAGCCCGCCGTCGTAGAAGTGCTCGTCACCGATTCGAACGGGCGGCAGCAGTCCCGGCACGGCGCAGGACGCCAGGACAGGCGGGATCAGCTCGCCGTGGTCGAACCAGACCGCCCGGGCCCGCTCGATGCTCGCGGCGACGCACTGGAACGGGATCGCGAGCTCCTCGAAGGTCGACACGGGCAGCGAGCTGGCCAGCAGGTCCCGCAGCCCGGCGTGCTCGTGGACGGCCGTGCGGGTGCGGGCGAGCGTCGCGAGCCGGCCGAGCATCGACCCCGAGAACGGGTTGTCGTCCTCTTCTCCGAGCTGGGTCCACAGCTCCGCGAGACGCTTGGGGGCATTGTCCGGGTCGGCGGCGTAGGCGACGCCGTTGACGGCGCCGATCGAGGTCCCCAGGACGACGTCGGCAACGATGCCAGCGTCGCTGAGCGCCTGGAGCATCCCGACCTCGGAGGCGCCGAGGACCCCGCCGCCGCCGAGGACGAACGCGACGCGTGGCTTGTGGCCCATGTGCCTCCCGATGCCAGTTGAAACGGTACAGACCGGGGTCGCTCAGATGGCCTTGCCGGGGTTGAGGATCCCGTGCGGGTCCAACGCGTGCTTGATCGCCGCGTTCACGTCCCGGACGTCGGTTCCGACCTGGTCCGTGAGCCACGGCAGCTTGAGCGTCCCGACGCCGTGCTCCCCGGTGATCACCCCGCCGTGGTCGAGTGCGCCGCGGATCAGCTGGTCGAACGCGTCCTCGGCGCGTCGACGGCCCTCGTCGCCGTCGTCATCCAGGACGACGGTCGGGTGCAGGTTGCCATCGCCGGCGTGGCCGAACGTGGCGATCCGCACGCCCGTCCGCTCGGCGATGTCGGCAAGACCGGCGACGTAGTCGGCGAGCACCGGCACGGGGACACAGACGTCCTCGCGCATGATCGGCCCGGCATGCTCCAGGGCCGTCCCCGCCAGGCGGCGGGCCGCCAGCAGCTGCTCCCCCTCGTCCGGGTCGTCGGTCGAGCTCACCCAGGTCGCGCCCGCATCGCGGCAGGCCTGCTCGACGACGCCGATCGCCTCGGCGCGCTGGCCGGGCGTGTCGTCGTCGGCCTGGGCGATCAGCAGGGCCGCGGCGTCCTGGTCGAGGTCCATCGAAGCGATCGCCTCGACCGCACGGATCGTCGCCTGGTCCATGAGCTCGAGGATCGACGGCTGGACGGTTCGCATGATGGCGGTGACGGCGCGGCCGGCCTCGGCAAGCGAGTCGAAGAAGGCAACAGCCGTGCTCGCCGCCGGCGGCGGCGGGCGCAGCCGGACGGTCACCTCGGTGACCACACCGAGGGTTCCCTCCGAGCCCACGAACAGCCCGGTGAGGTCATAGCCGGCGACGTTCTTGCGGGTGCGACTGCCGGTGCGGATGACTCGCCCGTCGGCGAGCACGACCTCGAGACCGGCGACCCAGTCGCGCGTCACCCCGTACTTGACGCAGCACAGGCCGCCGGCATTGGTGGCGACGTTGCCGCCGATGGACGAGATGTCGCGGCTCGACGGGTCCGGCGGATACCACAGCCCGAGCTCGGCCACGGCCCGGTTGAGGTCGCCGGTGAGCATCCCGGGCTGGACTCGCGCGAGCCGGGTCTCGGTGTCGACGTCGACCAGCTCACCGATCCCGTCAAGGGACAGCAGCAGGCACCCGTCGATGGCGTTGGCCCCGCCCGACAGGCCCGAGCCGGCCCCGCGGGGCACGACCGGGACGCCGGTGCGTGCCGCAGTCTCCAGCACCGTGATGACCTCGCCCGTCGAGCGAGGTCGCACCAGGGCGGCCGCGGTGCCGGCTGGCACCCAGGCCGCCTGGTCGCGGGCGTGGGCGGCGACCACGTCCGGGTCGGTGACGACCGCCCGCGACGGAAGCCGCTCGAGCAGGTCGGCGATGACCGGTGGCTGTGGAGTGTTCACGGCGCCAGTCAAACACGAGCGTCGGCGACGTTGCGACAGGTCGCCGACGCTGGTCGTTGCCGCCCGCCGACGTCACTGAGAAGACGAAGCCGCCCGGTGCAGAGGGGGTCACCGGGCGGCTCGTCATGGGCCGCGGAGACGGCCTGCCAACAAAGGCTTCGTCACTGAGTGAACCGCTCGGAACCCGTCGATTGTTCCGACCTGCGTGCTGGGCGCGCAGGGCGCTCAGGCCGGCCGGTGCATCTTCAGGTGGAACATCGTCGGCAGGTGCGAGCGGATGTCTTCCGGCAGTGCCCAGTGGCCGTAGCGCTCATCGATCTTCTGGAAGCGGTCGAAGGGCTGCCAGTCCGTGAAGGTGTGCTCACCGACGTCGTCGAGGACCAGGCCGGCGTCGAGGAGGGCCTGGATCGTCTCTGCCAGGCCGTGGATCCACTCGACCGTGCGATTGTGCTCGAACGAGGCGTCGCGGTCGACGTACGTGCCGTCCTCGTCGAACACCGTCGGCTCGGCCGTCTCGAAGTAGGGGAAGATGATCGACAGGCGATCGGGGTCGTCGTAGTCGAGGGCGGACAGGACCGGATGGCACTCCCGGATGAAGAAGCTTCCGCCGGGCGCCACGAAGTGGCCGACGACCTGGGCCCAGCCGCGAATGTCCGGCAGCCACCCGATTGCACCGACGCCCGTGTAGACCAGGTCGAAGGTCTCGTCGCCGATGACCTGCGGTGCGTCGTAGAGGTCGCCGAAGTACCAGCGGGCGGCAACCCCCGCCCGCTTGCCGGTCGCGTCGCCGACGAGCTGTCGGTCGAAGTCCACGACACCGCTGATCACGTCGGGGTCCGTGGCGATCTGTTCAACCCGGTAGTTGCCGGAGGCGGCGTGGAAGGCGACGCGCTCGTTCCAGTTGGCGAGGTTGGTGGAACGCCAATCGTCGTCCGGCATCGGCTTTGGCTCCGTGGGGTGCGGGGACGGTAATAGGGTGCGCGCCATGTCCGAGGATCTCGCAGAGCAGCTCGTCGACGGCCTCGCCAGTCTCGGCGGCGGCCACCCCGGCGCACGTTGGGCGCATGCCAAGGGTGCGCTGTGTCACGCGACCTTCCGACCAACCGAGGATGCCGCCCGCCTGTCGCGCGCCGAGCACTTCGCCGGGCCCGACGTGCGCGCCCACGTTCGGTTCTCCAACGGCAGCGGCAACCCGACCCGGCACGACGCCGCCCGTGACGCCCGCGGCATGTCCGTGAAGCTGTACCTCTCCGAGGGAACGACCGACCTGGTCCTGCTGAACCTGCCGGTCTACTTCTCACGGACCCCCCAGGACCAGCTCGCCTTCAATGCGGCCCGGCAGCTCGACCCCGAGACGGGCGAGCCCAACGTGGAGCGGGTCGGCGCGTACCTGGCCGAGCATCCCGAGACCGTGCCGGCAGTGACGGCAGCCGTGACCATGCCGGTCCCGCGGTCGTGGGCGGCCGAGTCCTACAACAGCCTGCACGCCTTCCGGTTCGTGGCGGCCGACGGCACGGTGAGCCACGTGCGCTACCGACTGCGTCCTGCGAGCGGTGCCGAGGAGCCGCGTGGCGAGGAGTCCAGGGAGCTGCCGGCGGACTTTCTGCGCGACGAGCTCGAGCAGCGGTTTGCCGCCGGCCCGGTCACCTACCTCGTCGAGGTCACGGTGGCCGCGCCCGACGATCCCATCGACGACCCGACCGCTGCGTGGCCCGAAGACCGACAGGTCGTGCGTCTCGGCGACCTGGAGATCACCGGGTTCGCGTTCGATCGCGAGCAGGGCGACGATGTCCTGGTCTTCGACCCGACCCGGGTGACCGACGGCATCGAGCTGACCGACGACCCGATCCTGCGGATTCGTCACGACGCCTACTCGGTGTCGGTCGCCAGGCGCACCGCGTCCTGAACGCACGAGGGGTCGGCGCGAACGCCGACCCCGTCGTGGTGCTGTTGCCGATCAGCCGGGTGCGTGTGCGTCGCTGTGCGACTCCGAGACGATGACCTCCACGCCGATCAGGCCGGGCACCGTCAGGACGACGTGGATCGACCGGACGGTCACGGCGGTGTCGCCACCGTCGGCGCAACTCGGCATCGAGCCCGTCCCGCAGAACGCCTCGTTGATGGTCACGAAGCCCAGTCCCGGGAGGGTGATCGTCTGGGGCAGCAGCGGATCGACCACGATCGGAACGCCCAGTATCTCCAGGCCGACCGCCGTCGTGTCCCCATCGCCGTCGTTGTCACCGATGTTGGAAACGGCGCCGCCGTTGAGGGCCGCGCTGTTCGCCTCGGTTCTCAGCAGCGTCGCGCCCACCGTGCATCCGGACACCAGGCCCTCGAGGACGCACAGCTCCTCCACGGCCGCGTAGCTGTGGGCGTTCGCGAACGGTGACAGCGACCCGAATGTCTGGGTCGTGCCGGTTGCGGCCGTCACCAGGTCCAGCAGCGAGACGTCCTCGAGGGTCAGGTCCTCTTCGGCGAAGCCGCCGGACGCCGGGATCTGCACGAGACCCACGGTCACGGGCAGCAACGACGGGGAGGTCCGCTCGCTGATCAGGAACGCGTGGCCGCTCACGGCCTGGCCGCCGCGGCCCTCGCAGAGGGTCGTCTGCGGGAAGTCCGCGTGCGCCTTCGCGTGCGCCACGGTGATGTCGATCTTCTCCCTGAGGATCGACGTCAGCGCGATGTGGACTCGGATCATGTTGACCTCGAGATCCGCCGAGTACGTCCCGCCGGACAGCTGACCGTCCGCCGGACCGGACGTCGAGCCGATCTGCTCGTTCAACATGATGTAGCTGCCCTCGCCAAACAGCGCCGGCAGCAGGTCGATCCGGGTGTTCGGATCGACGTCCTCGAAGACCAGCGGCGCCGTGAACGGGTTCAGGTCGTGATCGATGGTCAAGCCCTCGATCACGGACCCCAGCCCGCTGATCCCGGCCGCGTCGCCGCGAGCCTGGGCTTGGGCGACGGCCCGGACCACGGTGGCCTGGATCAGTCCGCCCACGAGGTTGACACCCGCGGTCTCGGCCACGCTGAGCTGGTTGGCCTGCGCCGGGTTCTGTGTGATCGTGCTGCTCGACAGCGTCGACAGAACGTTCACGCTGGCCAACGGCGTCGTGAGGAGGTTGACGTTCACGCCCAGGAGTCGGTCGGACTCGAAGTCCACGCCAACGCCGTGCTGGCTGGAGTCAACCTTCTTCGTCTTCAGGTCCACCACGACGGGCAGCAGCCCGAGCGGGTTCACCTCGGCGTGGACGTTGAGCCCACGGGCTTCGCCACTCGCGTTGGCGTCCTCCGGGTGCGGCACCGGGTCGGCGACGACGCACGACTCGTCTGCCGCAACGACGGTGTGGTTGCCGGCCTCGATGGTCGCGTTGTTGCACACCTGGCAACCGACGTTCGACAGCACCCGGGCCGTGATGGACAGCGTGTGCGGTCCGTCGACGGCAACTGATGCGATGTCCCACCGAGCCTGCGTGGCCGACACCTGAGTGCAGCCGCCCGTGCAGGACACGAACTCGGTGCCTGCCGGCAGCTGATCGCGGATGACCACGTTCGTCGCCGGGGCGCCGCCGGTGTTCTCGTATGTGATGGTCCAGGTGACGAGGTCGCCGGCACTCACACCGCTGTCATCGGTGTCCTTGTCGATCACGAGCTCGGGATCTGCATCGACGCAGACGTTTTCCGAATCCGTGTCGCCGGTGACCGTCACCGTGTTGACGACGACGAACTCCGTCGGGTCGCACGGTGTCCCGCCCGGCGTCCCCGTGAAGGGCTTGTCGAACGTGCCCGTGTACGTGAAGACCCGGAACTCGCCGGCTGGGATCTGAACGTCGCCCCAGTCGATCGTGTCGCCGTTGTCGACACCGCTGGGGGAGATGTTCGAAACGGTGACGTGCGCCTCGTCGTAGTCGTCCTCGACGGGCGTGGTGCCGTCGGCACCGCCGATGTTGTCGACCCGGAGCGTGTACGTCACCGACCCTCCGAAGTCGACCGAGCTCGACGAGGCCGTCTTGGTCACGGTGAACTGCGGCGTCCCCACGCACACGGTGACGCTGTCGCTGGCGCCGGTGACCTGGACCGTGTTGACCACGGGGAAGAACCCGTCGTCACAGGGATCGGAAGACCCGGAGAACGGGCCGTTGAACGTGGCGTCGTACGTCAACTCCACGGCGTTGTCCACCCCGGGATCGAGCGTGATGTTCCCCCAGTCGATCGTGTCGCCGTCGTCGACGCCGCCGTCGGAGATGTTCGAGACGGTGACGTGCGCCTCCTCGTAGTCGTCCTTGGCTGGAGTGCTCCCGGTGGCGTCGCCCACGTTGGTCACGGTCAGCGTGTAGGTGGTCGTGCCGCCGACCGGGACCGTGTCGTCTTCGACCGTCTTGACCACGGTGAACAGGGCCTCGGCCGCGACGCAGACCGTCTGCGAGTCCGATCCACCTCCTGGTCCGGTGACCGTGACCGTGTTGATGACGGGGTATTCGCCGTCGCCGCAGCCACCCGTGCCCTCGCCACTGGTGAATGGTCCAGTGAACGTGGCGTCGTAGGTGACCGTCTTGGTCGTGTTTGCGGGCACGGTCAGGTTCCAGGTGATCGTGTCGCCGTCGTCAGTTCCGCCATCAGAAATGCTCGAGACAATGACGTGATCCTCGTCGTAGTCGTCAACGACGGTAACGGTCCCCTCCGAGCCTCCCGTGTTGGAGAACTCGATCGTGTACGTGACGGTGTCGCCAACCTCCGCGGTCGTGCTGGACACGGTCTTGTCGGGGACCGTGATGTTCGGCGAGGACACCACGTCAACGGTGGCCGGGTTCGAGTCCTTCGATCCTTCCTCGTCGGTCGTAACGGTCGCGATGTTCTCGATCGTGTCCCCGGGTGCGGGGATCGACGAGTCGAGTGTCACGCGGAAGGTCACGGTCGCCTGGCCGCCCGCGTCGATGTCACCGAGCTCCCAGGTGATCGTGCTGCCAGGGCTGGTGCCCGTGAACGAGCAGTCGGGCGCCGCGCAACTCGACTCGATGAGGGTCGAGCGGTCCGGGACCTCCTCGGTGATGACAACGTTGTGTGCCGTCTCACTGCCGTCGTTGCTGTAGGCCAGCTGGTACTCGATTTCGTCGCCCGGGCTGGCGGGCACCGAGGTGCTGAACCCGCCGCCGGCCGTAACGTTGCGGACCTGCTTGTCCAGGTCCGAGTTGGGGCACAGCCCGGCGAAGTTCTGTGCCTCGGTCTTGTCCTTGAGGTCGGACGTGATGGAGGTCGACGACCGGGTCTTCATGTAGACGGTCGCGAAGGTTTCGCACGTGACCTCGCCGATGCCGACCGTGGCGAGGTTGATGGCGAACTCGCCGGCCGTGCCGCCGCCGTAGACCGCACCGTCCCAGTCGGTTCCCCGCACGAGATCGGTCGTCGTGCTCCGAAGCTCGAGCGTGAAGATGCCCACCTCGGACGTCGCGACGTACTCATAGACCGCGATGACGAGGTTGTCCTTGTTGCCGTCGAAGGTGACGGTCAGGTCGCCCTCGACTGGCGACGGCAGCGTCGGACAGTTTGCCGGTGGGTCGCTTGCCGAGTTCAGCTGGAAGTCGATGTGTGCCTCGCCGTTCTTCGTGAGGCGTGTGAAACGTCCGGCCAGCCACGCATCGCCGTCATCGTCCTCGAAGACGTACAGCGCACCGTCGTCGAGGTCGTACTTGGGTCCGCCGAGGTTGGTGTCCTCGTCACAGGTCCAGCCGATCGGCTGGTTGTTCTTCGATCCCTGGGTGAAGCCGTCCTCGGCACCCGGCGGGGCGTCCTCGAAGGCGTTCTGTGGTGCGGCGCAGTCCCAGTCGAGGTTCTGCGCGTCGGGGTCGCATTCCTGGTCGCCGTCGATCTCGAACGGGATGTCCAGGGACCCACCCCCGCCGCCACCACCGCCACCACCGCCACCGCCACCGCCGGGGCCGCCCCCGTGGCCGGGGTTGTGGTGCGCGAACGCTGGCAGCGCGAGCGCCAGCAGTGCAACGATGGTCAGCATGTGAAACAGCAGGCGGTTGCGGGTGAGCGAGGTCACGGTGGCCCCCTTGGTTCGCTCAGCGGCCCCGGCCCGGTCCGGCGGGGCGCATGAACCCTCATTCCTAGTCCCCCCGAAGGACGCATGTCGGGGTGCCGCTGACCGGCGACACGGACCGTGACTGGGAGTGCTTTCCAGACAACCAGCGGTAGAGATTTCTGGACGCGCAGCGCATCCGGTGGCGCGGTGGCCGCATGGACGCCTGAACACTGACGGTCACGCCGGCAGCGCGAAGTCCCCTTCGTCGACCTCGTCGTCGAGCTCGATCAGCTCCAGCGAGTCCTCCCCCGCGACGAGGCGGGCGACGACGCCGTCCAGCGACAGGCAGATCTCGGCCGGCACCTCGTCGGTCGTGAACCGAAAGCACCGCACGGGCACGCTGGCGATCTCGTCGTCGCTGGTGTCGACCGTGATCCCGACCAGGTCAGCCGTGAACTGCTCCACCGCGTCCTGCAGGCCAAGGTCGTTGGCCGCGACCGACTCCCCGGTCACGGGCTCGCAGGTCCAGCCGTCGCCCTCGTCGGTGCAGCGGGTCGACTCGCCACCCCGTTCCTGCGACAGGGTCGCGACGATGTCGTCCCCTTCGACCACCTGGCGGACATCGCCCGCGAGGACCCAGACCTCGATCTGGCGGCCGTCGGTGCCGGCGTAGCGGGCGTGGAAATCCTGGTTCTTCCCTCGAACGGCCAGCGACACGAGCTCGCGGGCCCCGAGATCCAGGTTGGCGAGGTCCTCGACGGACAGGTCGGCGACGTCGCGTTCGTCGGAGCCCTCGGGCCACAGGACGATCACGGCGACCACGACTGCGAGGGCCGCCAGCGCGGCCAGAAGCTGCCGACTCAAGCGACCCCCGTCAGCAGAAGAGCAGGCACACCTTCAGCTTGATCTGGAGCGGCGAAGACTCGCCACTCATCGCGACGTTGCCTGCGTCGTCGGTCGCGATGACGCGGTAATAGTAGATGCCGGCCGGCACGACCTGTTCGACCAGGGCGTAGTGCGAGAAGCCGTCCCACGTGGTGGAGCCCTTGTAGATCTGGCCGGGCGTGACCGTGTGCACGCCGCCATCGAGCTGGGCAATCGCCGTCCCGAGCTCGTTGAACACGATGACCTTGACGTGCACCTCGCCGGACAGGTCGTCGGAGATCTTCCACTTGAGCTCGGCAGTGTCGCCGCCGAACGTGAGCAGGCCAAGCAGCTTGAGCTGGATCCACAGCGCCGGGTCCGGGTTGGTCGCCTTGACGAACGGCGGGGTCACGTCGACGGCCACGTCCTTGCGGATCCACGGCCCGAACTGGCCGGACTGGTCCTGGGCCCGGTGCTCGAAGAAGTGGATCCCGACCGGGAGCGTCACAGGCTCGGTGTAGGTCTCGGGCGTGCCGCCGTCGATCCGGTACTCGATGTGGTCCAGGCCGCTGTTCTGGTCGCCGTCGAGGCCGCGCAGGACCAGGGACGGCTGGTGGCGCCACCAGTCCTCGAGGCTTCCAACCCGGCTCGCGTAGGGCGCCCGGAGGCGTGCCACGGACACGGGTTCGGACAGGTCGACCGTGACGACCTCGCGCTCCGTGGCGCTGCGCCGGCCGGCGTTGTCGACCGAGAACGCCCGGATGACGTGGATGCCTTCGGCCAGCTCGATCGGGACACGACCGTCGTACGGGCCGAACTCGGGGCCGTTGATGTTGGAGCCGGGTGCGCGGCCGTCGACGGAGATGCAGATCCCTGCCGGGGCCGGGTCGTCGTCGGGCGTGTGGTCGCACAGCGTCGGACCGAGATCCTGCGGCGTGACCAGCGAGCCCGGCGTCGGTGGGTTGTTGTCGTGCGCGGTGACCGCGATGTCCACGGGCAGCGTGTACCAGCCGTTGTCGCCCTCGGGGCTCGGCGTCACGGAGCCGTTCTGGAGGATCGACGTGCTCGGCGTGGCCAGGTCGACCAGGAACGTCTCGCAGTGCTCGGCCTCGTCGTTGCCGGCGACATCGGCGGCGCTCACGCACAGCTCGTGCGTGCCAGCCTCGATGTGGAACGGGTCGCCGTAGGTGAACGGGTTGCCGTCCAGCGTGTAGCTGATCTCGTCGATCCCGGACTCGAGCGGACGCAGCGGCGGTGGCGCCGTCGGGTCGGCCGGATCCGGCTGGTCGAACGCCGCCAGCGTGATCGCAGGACGCTCCAGGTACCAGTCGTTGGAGCCGGTGGGCGTCACGGGATCCGGCAGGACGTAGGTGCGCGGGAAGTCCAGGTCGATCAGCAGCTCGACACGCTGCTCGGGGCTGCGGTTGCCGGCAGTGTCGACCGTGGTCCAGTGCAGGACGTTCGAGCCGGCCGACAGCTCGGACATCGGGATGGTGCACGGGTCGGCGCAGGCGATCTCTGGGCCGTTGTCCAGGCGGTAGCGGAAGCCGCCGGGGAAGGGCTCGGGCGAGCCGGTGCCGTCGTAGTTGTCCAGCGTGATCGCCGGGACGCCAAGGTCGAAGTCGTACCAGTCGCCGGCGGCAATGGCCGGGTTGACGGTGATGTCGCCCGTCGGCAGCAGGTTGTCGATGTTGAGCGGCTCGGTGCAGTTGACGTTGGTGTCGACGGCCTCGACGTTGCCGGCCACGTCGACCGAGTAGGCACAGACGACCTGGCCGGTGCCGGACGGCAGCTCGATCGGCTCCCCGTCCCAGTACTCAAAGGGTCCGCCGGCACCATCGATCGAGATGCAGGTACCCGACAGCCCGGCCGGATCACCGTCGCAGAGCTCGTTGGGGTCAGTGCCATCGGGGATGGGCTCGAAGCCGCTGCCACCGAAGGCATCGACGCCACGCGCGACCGCGAGCGGGTGCTTCGCCGTGATCCACTGGCCGGTGAACTCCGGCGTCGGGATGACGGTGACGGCCGTCTGCGGTGCCGTGCTGTCGATGAGGACGTCGATCGACGACGGTCCCTCTTCGAGCGGTGGCACCACGTGGCCGGCCGCGTCCTGTGCACGCCAGTTGAGGGTGTGCGTGCCCTCGCCCGGGACCAGGCCGCTGATCACGCAGTCGCCATCGGTGTCGGCCACGCACGCGGTCGGGTCGGCGCCGTCGAACCAGTACAGGAAGCCGCCTTCCGAGGGCTGGCCGGAGCCGTTCTCGCCGTCGTCGTAGCCGCTGATGGTGTACTCGGTCGGGGGCGCCAGGTACCAGCCGTTCTCGCCGGTCGGTGACGATGGGTCGGTCACGTCCGCCGCGCCGGCAGCCGGCGGCGTCTGGTCGAGCAGGACCGTGAGCTTGTGGGCGTTGTCGAACGTGTCCGGGTCGGGCAGGTCCGGCCCCGACACCTCTTCGAGCGCCGAGGAGGTGTTGCCGGCCTCGTCGAAGGCGACGACGTAGATGATGTACTCCCGCTCGGTCGAGGGCAGCTCGAGCGACAGCTGGTCCATGTCGCTGCTGCACTTCTCGCGCGTCAGCGTGCCGTCGTTGTCCAGGTAGATGCAGAACCGACGGACGCCCGACAGGTTGTCGAAGAACCGTGGCGGCTCCTCGTCGGAGACCAGCTGGTCGCTGACTCCGCTCAGGGTCAGGACCAGGGTCCGGCTGTTGGTGACGTTGTCGCCGTCGATGTTCTGGGTCAGGCCCTCGGGCGACATGCTGAAGCCGGGCTTCGAGTTGTCGATGCCGACCGTGGTCTGCGGGGACTCGGGCGTGGACTCGAAATCGCAGTCCTCGAAGAACGGGAAGAACGGGAAGCAGAAGCCATCGAAGAGGACGTTGTCCTCGGACGCGATCGTCCACAGGCCCCAGATGCCCTCGCTGAGCGAGCCGGGCGAGATGGTGCTGTTGGCGACCTCGCCGCTGTGGTGCTTGGTGGCCAACAGCTGCGGCGAGTTCTGGGGTGGGTCGGCGCCACCGTCAACAGAGCCGCAGGGGTTGCCGGATTCGGGCGGGCCGCTCGGCATCACGAAGCCGAAGCCGGCCTCCTCGGTCGCCTCGACGCCCCGGCGGATGCCGCACAGGTAGACGTTGAAGTCGCCGCCCGCGAGCGCAGCGCGGTAGGGGATCGAAACGTCGGCGCCCTTGAACCAGAACTGGGTCTGGCCGAATGCGGTGCTGCGCGGGGTCTCGGTGATCTCGAAGACGCCGTCGTTGGCCGCGTCGCTGTCGACGAAGTCGTCGTCGCAGTTCGAGAACCCGGCACCGCCGCCACGGACCGCGCTGTCCATCGCCGCGCCGTCGAGGTCGTGGGTGACCAGGCCCGCGCTGACCCGGATTACGCCGCCGCCGCCGGCACCGCCAGCACCACCCTTGCCGTCGCCACCGCGGCCACCACGGGCACGCAGCGTCGCGTCGGTGATGTCGACCGTGACACCGTTGATCGCGATGCCGCCACCCGAGCCGCCACCGGTTCCCTGGAGGCCATCGTTGGGCGTGAAGGACGACTCGTCGACGTCCTCGGTTCCCGGATCGTCTTCGACCGTGACCGAGCACGAACCACTGTTGTCGTCGTCGCCTCGGCGTCCGTTCGCGGTGATGGTGCCGTTCACGGTGAGGTCTGCCGCGCGCAGGACCACTGCGCCGCCACCGTTGCCGACGTCCTCGAAGTCATCGGTGCTCCGGGTGGCGCCACCGGGTGAACCGGCCTCGGTCCCGGGGAACAGGTCGAGGTCTTCGACGCCGCTGCCGTAGTTGTCACCGACGCTGCCGGGGTTGGCGCCTGTCCCCTGGGTGCCGCGGCTGCCGTGGCCAGCGCCCGCATTGCCCGTCGCCAACGAGTCCCACGGGTCGCCGAAGATGTCCTCGTGGTCGGGGTCAGGGTCGGCGATGGTGGGCATCGACTCCGAGACGAAGTTGGCGTCGATGGTGCCATTGACCGTCATGTTGAGGCCCGCGTTGACCTCGACGAGGCCACCGGAGGCGTTGACAGATCCGTTGATCGTGACGTTCTCGCCAGAGATGCTCAGCTCGCCGCCACCAGCCGGGGCGTTGATCGTCCCGTTCAGGGTCAGCCCACCACCGGCCTCCTCGGGGTCACCTGCGGCCACCAGGCGCAGGTGGCCCACGTTGTCCGGAGGCGGTGTCTGTCCTTCGGGCACGTCGCCGGGGTCGACGTTGGCCGGGCAGTCGTCGTACGGCGTGTCCTCGTCGTTGAACGCGGACGAGGCCACGTTGATCGTCGCGCCCGACTGGATCGAGATGTTGCGGAACACCTGGGTGCCGCACAGTTCGATGGTGTCGCCGGCCTCGACGATCAGGTCCTCGAGGACGTCCTCGTCATCGTCGTCATCGTCCTCGCCGGGCGGCGGAGGCATGGCGATGTTCAGGCCCGGGATGGGGTGGTCGGGGTGGACGAGGGGGTCGCCGGGGCTGCGGTCGGTGTGTTCGACGTGGGGCTGCTTGTCCGTGAACAGGTCGATGCCGTCCACGTCGAAGATCCCGCACAGGATCGACGGCCCGAGGCCCCACAGCACCGGGTCGAGGATGGGCTTGAGCGTCCCGTAGGTGAACAACGGCGAGGGCAGCACTCCGCTGGGGAAGATGTTGGCGGGTGGCGGCAGGAAGCCGGTGACCGGCAGCTCGGTGCTCGAGATCGGCAGCATCCACGGTGCGAGCGGGGCCGCGTACACCGGGCTGCACAGGTGCCAGACGAGCGGGATGATCGGACCGGCCGTGATGCCGTAGTTGAGGTAGATCGGCGGGAACGGCCAGAAGATCGACAGGTACGCCTGGAGGAAGCCAGGGAACAGCTTCACCTGGAGCCAGCTGCCCTCGCCGATCTCGGACTCGAGGAACGGGTTGGAGTCCCGCGCCCGCACGGCCGTGATGTTCATCTTCAGCCGGAAGTTGTCCGTCGGGACGATGTTGAGGTCGACCTCACCGTGGCTGAGGATGAGCGCGTCGAAGCTCGCCAGGATCGGGACGCCGACGTGGAAGAAGATGTTGATCGGCTCGATGTCAACTTCGAGGCCACCGTCGGCCAGGGGGTTGAGACCGTTGTTGCCCGAGTCGGCGGAGAACCGCGCCAGGGCGGTTCCCTGGACGTTGGCGTAGCCCTGGAGCTCGGCGCCGATCTTGGTGCCCTTCAGCGAGATGACGGCTTCGAGCATCCGCGACGGGGTGCCCGAGTCGGGCGCCAGGTCGACCTGCGCGTTGATCTGTGGCGGCCCGATGTCGGTCGCGACACACCACACGATGCACAGCAGCGCGTCCTTCCAGTCGTCGCCGTCGTCGCCGCCACCACCGCCGCTGCCGGGCTCCGGCACCGTCTCGGCCTCGCCCTTGAGCTCGGCGCGGAGACGGAACGTGGGCTCGTCGGGGTCCGTCAGGCTCGCCGAGCCGCCCTTGACGCCACGGAGCCGGAAGTCGCTGTCACCCAGGTCGTCGCCGGCGCCGTGGAACAGGCGCACGCGCGCGGCGAGGTCGATTGACGTGCGCAGGTCGGCCTGGAGCAGGTGGCGGCCGCGGCCGTTGTAGTTGCGGTCGTAGAAGTCGATGCCGAACTCACCGGGGATGGGCACGCCGCGCGTGTCGTCGTCCACGTTGGAGACGAGGACCTGGCCGCCGCTGGCAAAGTTGTGCAGCATCACGGCGAGGTCACCGGCCGTCGGGACGATGCCGTCGGCGTCCCGCATCACGTAGCGGAAGCGCAGGTCCTTGGCCGAGCGGAAATTCGAGTTCGAGGTCCGGTTCTCGTAGCTCCACTCCTGGATCTGGTCGATCGTCAGCGCCTTCGGGATGTTGAGTCGGAAGGCGCCACGGACGGCCGTGCGCTCCTCGCCGCCTTCCTCGCCGCTCTCGACCTGTTCCTGGAACTGGCCGATCTTGGCGCGCACGCCGGTCGCGGTCGGGAACTCGTTCCACGGGTCGGAGGCGCCGGGTCGGACCGACAGCGGGACCGGGCTGGCCTCCATGTTGGGCATCGTCTCGTACGGCCCCTGCTCGGCAAGGTCGCCAAGGTCACCGCTGGTGTCGGAGCCCTCGCCGAGCAGCAGTCGCCCGAACAGCTGGGCGTCGCCGGTCGAGTCGAAGTGGATCAGCGGCGGCATGCAGTCGGTCGCGTTGCCCTCGACGGACGCTGGGCCGCAGCGGCGGCGGAGCTCGTCGTTGTCCCCCTCCGTCGTCTCGGTCTCGGCGATGGTGACCTGGAAGAAGCCGGGCACCTGCGTCAGGCCGGCGTCACGGACCTTCAGGGGCAGTCCGTCGAGCAGCAGGTTGGCATCGAGCAGCAACGGGGATCCGCTGGAGGCGCCATTGAGCAGCTTGCCGCGGATGCACAGGTACTTGTTGTCGTTCTCGCCGTCGTCGTCGGCATCGACGAACGGGTAGTGCGGGAAGTAGCTGGAGGAGCCGCTGGGCGTCGGGCAGACGCTCGGGTCCATGATGAACTTGGTGATCCGGATGCCCGGGTCGCCGTCCTCGTCCTTGCCGATGCGCGCCTCGACGTGGAAGTTGTCGTCGTTGGCCGTCACCCGTGCGTACTCGTGTCCCGAGACGCCGGTGCCGTCCTGGTTGGCGGGCTGCTTGGGCGGCAGCGGTGCGTTGCCGGGGACCCGGAAGCCCCACGGAACGCTGAAGCCGTAGCCGTCCGGCAGGAAGTCGAAGTCGGCCATCTTGACGAAGACCTCGTCGATCGACGCCTCCGTGACGCCGTCCGACTGGAACATCTCGACCGACACGCCGTCGCCGCCGAACGTTCCCTGCACCGTGTTGGGGATGTTCTCGACCTCGGCGATCGCCTTCAGGACGTTGATGTCGCTGCCGTTGGTCATGCGGAAGATGGCGTCGACGTCGAGCTCGGGTTCGGGGTCGCCGGCGGCGACGTCGCCGTGGAACTGGAAGGCACCGAGCTCTCGCGGCAGCCCGGCCTCTTCGCCGTTGTCGAGGTAGGTGTCGCAGTGGGTCTGCGTGCCGGGTGCGGCCAACGGGTCGACGTAGGCCGCCAGCGCCTCTTCGAACGCTTCCTGGTCGCCGCCGAAGTCGTCGAGGGTCGGCTCCTCGTCGACCTCGCCGCGGAAGCAGACGTCGATCTTGTGGGGCACGTCGTCAAGGAAGATGTCACCGAAGATGTGGGTCGGGTTGCCATCGTCGTCGGTGTTGAGCATGTCCACGTAGCCGCGGATGGTCGGCTTGGGACCAGCCGTCGGAACCCCGAAGCCGACGCTGATCAGCTGCGTGTCGGTGGCCTCACCGGCGGCGTTGCGACCGGTCAGGTACCCGCCGCTGTGGACGTCCTTGATGTCGGCGAACGCCTTGAAGAAGTCGCCGCGGCCGACGAAGGCGATCTGCTGGTCGAACGTGTGACCATCCCATGGGTCAGCCACGTCCGGCAGCGGGTCCGGTGCCACGAAGTTGCGAACCTGGATGTTCCTGAGGTGCTGGAGCGGCGGGCTGGCCTCGACCAGGAACGCGGGCGCGTCGTTGGCGCCCTCGGTCTCGTCGGGCATGTGGATGGTGCCGGTGATGTTCTGCGGCAGGCCGATGATGTCGCCGGTGGCAACCAGGACCAGCGGCTCCTTGTCGGGGTCGTCGTCCTTGACGACGGAGATGTCCAGGTTGACGAGGCTGAGCGGGTTGCTTCCGTTGCCGCTGGTCTGGATCTTGAGGTTCTTGGTGAGGTTGCTGGTGCCCTCGACGAACAGCGGCGCCTCTGGGTCGATGAAGGCCTTGACGCGGGCTGGCAGGTTTTCGAGCCGACCCGAGAAGCAGTAGGCGACTTGCCCCTCGCGCA
>Ga0302046_10000509_pt1 | contig 38761 bp, 32 predicted proteins | sample RVTome_11_FD_200261 | JGI IMG/M metagenome (GOLD analysis project Ga0302046, IMG submission 200261) | Soil microbial communities from uranium-contaminated site in the Upper Colorado River Basin, Wyoming, United States - RVT147D111 (version 2) ...
GGAGGAGGGTCTCGGCGACCTGCGCGGCATGAAGCACCTGTACCGCGAAGGCGGCGACGCGCCCGACGTCTGGATCGACGTGGACGGGGGCGGTCTCGACAGGCTCGTGACGATGGGGCTGGGCTCGGTGCGCTACCGCGTGACGTTCGAAGGCCCGGGCGGACACTCCTGGGGCGCGTTCGGAACGGCCAACCCCATGCACGCGATGAGCCGCGCGGTGCGCCACTTCCAGGACGTGGCCGACACGCTGACCCGCCGTGGGCCCCGCACGAGCTACAACGTCGGCCGGATCGGGGGTGGAACCTCCGTGAACGCGGTGCCGTTCGAGTCGTGGATGGAGGTCGACATGCGCTCCGAGAGCCCGGAGAGCCTCGCCCGCATCGAGAGAGCCTTCGTGGCGGCGATGGACCGCGCCCTCGAGGAGGAGAACGGGCTGCGCCGGGAGGGCCCGCCGCTCACCGTGGACAACGACAAGATCGGGGACCGGCCCTCGGGTGAGCTGGACCCGTCCACGCCGCTCATCCAACGCGCCATCGCGACGACGACGCTCTTCGGCGCGGAGCCGGAGCTCGCGCGCTCGTCCACGGACTCGAACATCCCCATCGCGCTCGGCTTGCCCGCGGTGACCATCGGCCGGGGCGGAGTCGGCGGCAACGGACACGCGCCCGACGAGTACTGGGTGAACCGCGGCGCGCACCTGGCCGTACAGCGCGCGCTCCTGCTCGTGGTGGCGGAGGCGGGGCTGGCGGGTCCGATCTCCTAGTGGTTCGCCCCGGGCTCAATCAGGGCGCCCCGGGCTCGATCAGGGCGCCCGAGGCTCAATCAGGGCGCCCCGCGCTCAATCCCCCAGCACGTACGCGAAGATCAGCGGCGCCACGATCGAGGCATCGGAGTTGATGTGGTAGCGCGGGGTCGCCGCCTCGAGCTTACCCCACGTGATCTTCTCGTTCGCGGGCGCACCCGAGTACCCGCCGTAGGACGCCTCCGCGTCGGTGATCTGGCAGAAGTAGCCCCAGAACGGGACCTCGCGCTGGAGATCCTGCGTGATGCAGGGCACGGTGCAGATCGCGAAGTCGCCGGCGATGCCGCCTCCGATCTGGAAGAACCCGACGGAGGGATGGCGTCCGTTCCCGTGGTTCTCCTCGTACCACTCGATGAGCGTCTGGAATTGCTCGGTGCCGGTCTTGACGCACTGGTGGGTCGCCACGTTTCCGAGCAGGACGTTGGCCGCGAAGATGTTGCCGGTCGTGGAGTCCTCCCATCCCGGCGAGAACACCGGAATGCCCATCTCCTTCGCGGCGAGCATCCACGAGTTGGCGGGATCGATCTGGTAGTGCTCCTCGAGCGCCGGATCGTCGAGAACCTGGAACAGGAACTCGGCCGGTGTCCGCCGCTCCCCCGACTTCGCGGCGGCACACCACCGGGCGACCAGCCGTGACTCGAGGTGCCGCAGGACCGTCTCGGGAATGCACGTGTCGGTCACCCGGTTCATGCCGCGATCGTAGAGGGCCTGCTCGTCCGCAGCGGACAGCTCGCGCCACGCGGGGATGATCTCGTACTCCCGGTGGGCCAGCAGGTTGAAGACGTCCTCTTCCAGATTCGCGCCCGTGCACGAGATCGCGTGCACCTTCCCCTCGCGGATCATGCGCGAGAGGACGATGCCGAGCTCGCCCGTGGACATCGCGCCTGCCATCGCCACCAACATCTTGCCGCCGGCCGCCAGATGTCGGTCGTACGCCTTGGCGGCCTCCACCACCTCCCGAGCGTTGAAGTGGAGGTAGTGCCTCTCCATGAACTCTCGAATCGCTCCCAATCGACTCTCCCGTTCGGACGTGAGGGCGCGTGGATCCGGAAGTGAGGACGCATAGTCTATGGTAAGCGGCCGTGCTTGGCGATTCTCCGCGCGCTCGCGGACGAGGCGCCGAGGGGCGCCCGGCGCGGCGCACGCCGGCGCTCGGCCGGCCCGGCGCGCGCCGGCACTCGACCAGCGCCGGAGCTCGGGTCGCCCCTGGGTCCGAGCACCGTGGTCGATCAGTGTGGTGTACGCCGGTCCCCGCGGGTGCGCTGCGCCACGGTGCCGGGCAGGACGCGTACACCGTGGGTCAGCGTCTGGCCGACCGGACAGCGATCGGCGACGCGCAGCAGCGCGCTGCGCTGCTCGTCGGTGAGCGGTCCCGACAGCTCGATCACGCGTTCGATGCGGTCGATTCCCACCTTGTGCGACTCGCAGTCGTCGCAATCCTGGCCGTGCGTGCGGCCGTGGCGCAGCCGGACGGTGACCTCCTCCAACGGCCAACCCTTCCGGTCGGCGTGTGTCCGCAACGTCATGGCCGCGCACGACCCCAGAGCCGCCACGAGGAGCGCATAGGGCGTCGGCCCGCCGTCCCCGCCGCCGGCCTGCATGGGCTCGTCCGCGAGGAAGTCGTGCCCCTGCGTGGACACTTCGGCGCGGAATCCGCTCGCTCCTACCCGCACCACGACCTCGTTCGATAGTGCCATACCGTGCTCCTCACCGAAGGTGTTCAGCACCGCGCGCCCGGCCGGGCACGCCCACGGGCGAGTGGGACGATCGCCCGCCGTCCGCGAACCACCTGGACGCTCCGCAATCTCGGCCGCAGCGGGTCAGCGTGCGAAGGTACGCTCCGTCCACGGGATAGTACGCGCCCGTGACGAAGCTCGCTCGTCCACTGCTGAGCCACACGACCAGCTCCGCCACCTCCTCGGCCCGGCCGAGGCGGCCGACGGGGTGCAGGCCGACCAGCTCCTGGCGCGCCTCGGGAGTGAGACCGCGCTGCATGGGCGTATCGACGTATGCCGGACCGACCGCGTTGACCCGCACGCCCTTCGGGGGCGTACTCGAGCGCCGCGACGCGGGTGAGTCCGACGAGGCCGTGCTTGGCCGATACGTAGCCCGCGGCACCGGCGGTCGCAACCTGGCCGAGCACGGAGGACATGTTCACGATGGCCCCGCCGCCCGCCTCGAGCATGCGCGGGATCTGCGCGCGCATCGCATAGAAGACGCCGGAGAGGTTCAGCTCGATCACCCTTCGCCAGCCTTCCACGATCAGGTCGGCGACCGGGTTGAGCTCGCCCGCAACGCCTGCGTTGTTGCACGCCACGCGCAGCGTGCCGAAGCGTTCGACCGTGGCTCGCACGAGCGCCTCGTGGTCCTCGGGCTTGGACGCGTCGGCCCGCATGAACGCGCTCTCGACGCCGGGCGAGGCGTCGTGGATCAGCCCGACCGTCTCGCGCCCGCCGTCCTCGCTGATGTCCGAGACCATCACGCGCGCTCCTTACCCGCGCGTAGGCGAGCGCTACGGCCCGCCCGATTCCGGACGCCGCCCGCGTCACGAGCGCGGCCTCGCCCTTCATCAGCATGACGTCCCCATACCGCACGAGCTACGCAATGTACGTGCCCCGGACCATTGGCCGCCGGGAGGGGCGGGGCAGCGAGGGCGACCGGCCGGAGTGGCGGCCCAGGAGCGACCGGCCGGAGTGGCGGCCCAGGAGCGAACCGCCGGGGCGGCGGCGTGCAGGGGCGCACGGCCACCGACGAGTGCACGCGGAGGTGTGGGCTCGTGTCGCGTCGGTTATCGTTACGCCCGCGCGCTCCAGGCCGCCGAGGCCCCCACGTCGAAATCGACAGCCCACCGAACATTCCGCCATGACGATGCACGTCGCGCTGCTGCGGGCCGTGAACCTCCCCGGTCACAACAAGGTCGCCACGGCGGATCTGCGCGCGATGTTCGCGGACCTGGGCTTCGCGAATGCCCGTACGCTGCTGCAGAGCGGCAACGTCGTCTTCGAGGGTGACGGTCGGCCGACCGACCGGCTCGAGACCGTGCTCGAGACGGCGGCCGAGGGTCGGCTCGGGCTCGGGACGGACTTCTTCGTGCGTACCGCGGACGACTGGGCGTCGCTGATCGCGGCCAACCCGTTTCCGGAGGAAGCCCGGCGCGATCCGAGCCACCTCCTCGTCCATTGCCTGAAGCAGGCGCCCGGCGACGGGGACGTGAAGGCGCTGCAGGACGCGATCAAGGGCCGCGAGACGGTGCGCGCCGTGGGGCGACAGGCGTACATCGTCTATCCGGACGGAATCGGACGCTCGCGCCTCTCGAGCGCGATGATCGAGAAGCACCTGGGAACGCCCGGCACCGGGCGCAACTGGAACACGGTGCTCAAGCTCGCGGCCCTGGCGGAAAGGTGAGCGCCCCCCGTCCGCCGAGCGCGGGGCCGCGAGGAGCGCGGAGCCGCGTGACGCCCGCCCGCGACCCCGGTGCCGAGACGCCACCGGCCCTGAGCCTCGGGGAGCAGGTGGCGGTGATCACCCTGTGCCGTCCCTCGCGCCACAACGCCCTGGGCGCCGAGGACGTGACGCGCTTCCACGAGCACCTCGACGTCGTCGACTCGCGCGCCCACGTGCGCGTGCTCGTCGTGACCGGCGCCGGCAACGAGACGTTCTGCTCGGGCGCCTCGCTCGGCGAGATCGAGCGCGGCGAGCTCACACCGGAGCGGTTCGCGACGCTCACCGACGGGCTCGCGGCCGCGCGCGTGCCCACCGTGGCGGCTCTGAACGGCAGCGTCTACGGGGGCGGCGCCGAGGTCGCGCTCTCGTGCGACTTTCGCATCGGTGTTACCGGCGCGCGCCTGCTGGTTCCCGCGGCGCGGCTCGGGATGTGCTATCCGGTCGCGGGCCAGAGGCGCTTCGTCGAGCGTCTGGGCTTGGCCGTCGCCATGCGGATCCTCGTGGCGGGCGAGGAGCTGGACGCCGACGAGATGGTCCGGGTGGGCTTCCTCACCCGCGCGGTGTCGCCGGACCGGCTCGGCGCAGCCACGGACGAGCTCGCCGCGCGGCTGGCCGCCGCGGCCCCGCTCGCCGCCGCGGGCATGAAGGAGATCCTGAGGGGCGTCGCCGCCGGAGCGCTCGACCCGGAGCGGGCCGAGGAGCTCGCGCGCCGGTGCGCCGAGTCGCGCGACCTGAGAGAGGGGCTGCGCGCCAAGCGCGAGGGAGACGAGCCGAGCTTCGAGGGGCGATAGCGCCCACACGCGCCCCCCCATTTGGCGCGCACGCCGCTTTTGGGCATGATCAGGGAGGAGATGGCGCGTAGGAGCGCCACCGGGCGATGGCCGTGGACACGGCACGCACGCACGGGGACCTGGAGGTACGGGACGAGAGGGGCGGACGCACATGCGCGACGCGCGCGAGCTCGAAGCGGTCCTCCACCGGATCGACGGCCGCGGATACAAGGCCTACAAGGAGATAGAGGGCCCGTGGCGATTCGCGGACTTCGTGCTGCACGTGGATCACGTGCAGGGCGATCCGTTCGCCGACCCGAGCCGCCTGCGGGCGTTGGTGAGCCCCGAGGTGGCGGAGCTGCCGCCGGCGGCGCATCGGAGCCGGCCGCGCGCGATCGGGACGGCGGCGTTCCTAGCGCGGGCGTTCGCCGACGCCGCTCGAGCGCGGCCGCCCGGAGGCGGCTCGGGCAAGAGCGGCGAGATCCGCATGGAGCACCCGGGCCAGAAAGTGCTCGTCCAGACCGCGGTGCTCGTCGAGGCGAACGGCGCGCTCGAGGCCCGCTTCCGCGTGGGCCTTCCGGCCGCGGGCCGCCGGGCTCTCGGCCGCGAGGCCGCGAGGGTGCTCAGGGAGGACGTGCCGGCGCTCGTGCGCTCCACCCTGCTCGCCGCCGCGCACGATGCCGCCGAGATCGAGCGGCACGCGGCGGCGAACGAGGACGCAACCCACCTGCGTGACGCGCTCGAGCCGCTCGAGCTCGTCGCGTTCGTGGCGGACGGGGCGCGACTTCCGCGACGCACCGGCATCGACGACCGGCCGCTGGAGGCCGAGGACGTCGTTCCGTTCCGCGCGCCCGCGTCGATGCGCGTCGAGGTCGAGCTCCCCAACGCGGGGCGCGTGCGCGGCATGGGCGTTCCCCCGGGCGTGACGCTCATCGTGGGCGGCGGCTTCCACGGCAAGAGCACGCTGCTGCGCGCGCTGGAGGCCGGCGTCTACGACCACCGCCCGGGAGACGGCCGCGAGCTCGCAGTCACGCGCTCCGACGCCGTGAAGATCCGCGCCGAGGACGGCCGCTCGGTGACGGGGGTCGACATCTCGGGCTTCATCGACAGGCTCCCCTTCGGGCGCGGTACGGCGCGCTTTTCGACTCCCAACGCTTCGGGCTCCACGAGCCAGGCCGCCGCCATCGTGGAGGCGCTGGAGGCCGGATCGCGGCTCCTCCTGGTGGACGAGGATACGTCGGCGACGAACTTCATGATACGCGACCGGCGCATGCAGGAGCTCGTTCCCGCCGGCAACGAGCCCATCACGCCGTTCGTGGACCGGGCGCGCGACCTGTACGAACGGAGCGGCGTGAGCTGCGTGCTCGTCATCGGCGGGAGCGGAGATTACCTGGACGTGGCCGATCGGGTGGTCCGGATGGTCGATTATGCGCCCGAAGACGTGACAGAGGAGGCGCGCGCGGTGGCGGCGCGGCACCCGACCGGGCGGCGCGCCGAGCGCGCGGCCGAGCCGCCGTCGCCTCGCGCGCGTTGCATCCGCGCGGACTCGCTCGACCCGCGACGGGGTCGCCGCGCGACGTACGTTCAGGTACCGGACGACCGCACGCTGCTGTTCGGAACCGAGACCATCGACCTCGTGGCGGTCGAGCAGCTCGCGAATCGAGCGCAGACCAGGGCCATCGGGCTCGCGCTCGCGCACCTGAGCAACAGCGAGCTTCACCGCGAGATGAGCCTCCCCGAAGCACTCGATGCGGTGGAAGCGGCGGTCGCGGAGGGCGGTCTCGACGTGCTGGACCCGCGGCGCGTGGGCGAGCTGGCGGCGTTCCGGCGCTTCGAGCTCGCCGCGGCCCTGAACCGACTGCGCGGCCTCAGGGTAGGTTAGGAGCCGCCAGAGCCGCGCGTGAGAGGCCCACAGAGGAGAAGCCTGTAATGATTTCCCGGATCCTTCGCGCCGCGAGCGTGGCGCTCTTCCTCCCTCCGGCGGCGGTCACCCCGGCTCCGGCGCAGCAGACGGCCGCGGATCTCGAGCCGGTGGCCAGCGTCGAGGGGATCACCGAGTACAGCCTCGACAACGGCCTCCGTGTGCTGCTCTTCCCCGATCCCAGCAGGCGGCAGATCACGGTGAACATCACGTACCTGGTGGGGTCGCGGCACGAGGGCTACGGCGAGACGGGCATGGCGCACCTCCTCGAGCACATGCTCTTCAAGGGCACGCCGGACCACCCGGACATCATGCGGGAGCTCACCGAGCGAGGGGCCCAACCCAACGGCACGACGATCTTCGACCGCACCAACTACTTCGAGATCTTCCCGGCCTCCGAGGCCAACCTGGAGTGGGCGCTCGACCTCGAGGCCGACCGCATGGTCAACTCGTTCGTGGCCGCCGACGAGCTCGATTCCGAGATGACCGTGGTGCGCAACGAGATGGAGGCGGGCGAGAACAACCCGCTCGGCATTCTCGTCGAGCGCACGCTGTCCACCGCCTACCTGTGGCACAACTACGGCAAGTCCACGATCGGGGCACGCTCGGACGTGGAGAACGTCCCCATCGATCGCCTGCGGGCCTTCTACAGGAAGTACTATCAGCCCGACAACGCGATCCTGATCGTGGCGGGCAACTTCGACGAGCAGGCGGCGCTGGAGCTCGTGGTCGGCAAGTTCGCCCATATCCCGCGGCCGGAGCGCACGGGCGCCGACGTCATCTATCCCACCTACACCCGGGAGCCCGCACAGGACGGGGAACGGACGGTCACCCTGAGGCGGGTCGGGGAGGTCCAGTTCGTCACGTCCTCGTACCACGTTCCGCCTGGCTCGCATCCCGACTACGCTGCCGTCGACGTGCTCTCGTTCGTCCTGGGCGACAATCCCTCGGGCCGGCTCTACAAGGCGCTCGTGGAGAGCAAGCTGGCCACGCAGGCCGCCGCGGCCGCGTTCCAGCTTCGTGAGGCGGGGCCGCTCCTGTTCTACGCGGCCACCCCACCCGAGAACGACCTGCAGGCCGTGCTGCAGGCGACGAACGAGACCATCCAGGGCGTCCGGACGAGCCCGGTCACCGGGGCCGAGGTCGAGCGCGCGAAGACGTCGCTGCTGAACAACATCAACCTCGCCTTCAACTCATCGGCGGGCATCGCGCTGCAACTCTCGGAGTGGGCGGCGATGGGCGACTGGCGCCTGTTCTTCCTTCACAGGGACCGCATCGCGGAGGTGACGGCCGACGACGTCAACCGCGTCGCGCAAGCGTATCTCAAGCCCGACAACCGCACCGTCGGGCTCTTCTATCCGACCGACGCGCCGGACCGGGCCGAGATCCCGCCCATGCCCGACGTGGCGGCCATGGTCGAGGGCTACCAGGGCCGGGAGGCGGTCGCGCAGGGCGAGGCGTTCGACCCGTCACCGTCGAACGTCGAGTCCCGCACCATCCGTTACACGCTCGCCGACGGCATGGAGGTCGCGCTGCTGCCGAAGGAAACCCGTGGCGACCAGGCCGTCGTCCGGATCCGGCTGCACTTCGGGGACGAGGAGTCGCTCATGGGCCGCGGCACCGCGGGGGGATTCGTGGCGGCCATGCTCATGAGGGGAACGGAGCGGCGAACCCGCCAGGAGATCCAGGACGAGCTCGACCGGCTGCAGGCCTCCGGCAGCGTGGGCGGCGGCCCCACCCTAGCCACGGGCCAGTTCCAGACCGTGCGTGCGAGCGTGCCCGACGTGCTCCGGCTCGTGGGCGAGATCGTCCGCGAGCCCGGCTTCCCGCAGTCGGAATTCGACATCCTCAAGGAGCAGCGCCTGGCGTCGGTCGAGGAGTCCCGCACCGATCCGCAGGCGCTCGCGCAGATCGCGTTGGCGCGCCAGATGGCCGACTGGCCTCCCGGACACCCGAGCTACACGGAGACGCTCGACGAGGCGGCCGCGGCCATCGGCGCCGTGACGCTCGAGGATGCTAGGACCTTCTACCGGGATTTCTGGGGGCCCCAGAGCGGCAACGTCGTCGTCGTCGGCGACTTCGACGAGGCCGAGGTCCGGCAGGTCCTGGAGGAGACCTTCGGGGACTGGCGGAGCCCGCATCCCTATCGCCGCATAGCGTCTCCGTTCTACGATCCGCCCGCCGAGGACATCCAGATCGAGACGCCCGACAAGGCGAACGCGTTCTTCGTCGCGCGACAGAACTTCGAGCTTCGCGACACCGACCCGGACTATCCCGCGCTCGTCATGGCCGGCTACATGATCGGCGGAGGGGTGCTCAACTCGAGGCTCGCCCGCCGCATTCGCGTCGACGACGGCCTCAGCTACGGGGTCGCGGGAAGCATCGGCGGCCATCCGGTCGACCCCGCCGGCCAGTTCACGGCCGCGGCGATCTACGCCCCGGAGAACGCCGAGGCGCTCGAGGCCGCGTTCGTCGAGGAGCTCGAGAAGGTGTTGTCGGACGGATTCACCGAGGAGGAGCTGGCCACGGCCAAGCAGGGGTGGCTCGAGTCGCAGCAGCTCGGCCGCGCACAGGACTCGAACCTGGCGGGTGCCCTCTCGTCGGGACTCTATTTCGACCGTACACTGATGTTCGACGCCGAGCTGGAGGATCGCGTTCGAGCGCTCACCGCTGAGGAGGTGAACCAGGCGATCCGCGACAGGCTCGACCTCTCGAAGATCACCACCGTAAAGGCCGGCGACTTCACCGCCGGCCGGACCACGATCGGATGAGCGAGCGAGTGCCTGAGTGACTGATCTGAGGGTCGACGAAGAGCTCGTCCTCGCGGAGCCGCCCGACCGGATTCCCGCGCTCGGATCGCAAGCGACCGGGCTCGCGCTGGTCGGCGCCGCGAAGGATGCGCCGTTCCTGGTGGAGGGGGCGCGCGCCGCCGCGGTTGGAACGCGGCACGGTTCGTTGGACCGCGTCGTGATCGGAAGCTCGACCGTCGCGTCCGCCCTGGAGGCGGACGGGGCCCCGGTCAACCTGGTGCTCGCCCCCGGTATGGTGAGGCGCGAGCTCGTCGGTCGCTCGGGAACCCGCCTCGAGACCGTGGTCGTGGCCCCGACCCTGCCGTTAGTCGCCGTTCAGTGGGCGTCGCCGGCGCGGCCCGCGCCGCTCACGCTGTCGCTGACGGTGCTCCCCGGCGCTCGCGCGGCGCGTTATCGGATCGGTCGCGGGAGCGTCGCGTTCGCCGGCGAGGGGCGGGACCGGGGTGTCGTGGTCGGCGTGACGCCGGCTCCGTCCGGGTGGAGCGTAACGGAGGCGCCCTCGGGCGGGGCGCGCGTCACCGTCCAAATCGAGGCGACGCACACGGTGACCCTGCTCGTTTCAGCGGGAGAGGCCGAAGCGGTGCGCGCAGCGTTCGCCGCATCGGCGCACCTGACGGCGCACGCGCGGCGCGCGGCGGAGGGCGTCCCCGAGGGCCTCACCGTATCGACGGGATCGAGCGACGTGGACGCCGCCGTGCCCTGGCTGCGGACCCGGCTTCGCACCGCGCTATTGCGTACGCCGCGGTCCGAGATGGGCGACCGCGCCGTGCGCGAGGACGTGTTCTGGGGCGGCCTCGGAGCGGTGGCCGCGAGCGATTCGGAAGGCGCCGCCCGCGCCCTGGAGCTTCTCGAGGCGGGCCAGGACGATTCACGCGCGGCGGTGCTGGCGGCACGGATCGCGCTCGCCTTCGGGGAGCAAGCGGCTGCCGTCCGTCATGCGCGCGCGCTGCTCGGGGCGGGTCGGGAAACACGCTCCGAGCGGGAGGCGGCCATGCGCTCGCTCGCGCTCGAAGCCCTCGCGGACGCGCTGCGCCACGCCGCACCGGAGTCGGGTATCGCCGAGCTGCGCAGCGCGGCGGCGCGGGCGGCCCCGGCCACCAGGCGTCGCCTGACGGTGGTGGGAGCGGGTCCGCCGACCGCGTTCGCCTCATGGCTGGGGCGGGCGCTCCGGGGAGAGGCTACCGAGGAGGGACGCGAGCGGAGCGGCCACGGCACCACCGACGCGGCGCTCGCCGCGTGGGCGGCCTTCCGGGAGGATCCCGACCTCGCGTGGACTGCGTGGGCCATCCACGTCTCGCGCGGCCTCCGGGGAGCCGCGGGACCGGGAACCTGGGAGCCGCTCACGCCCGCCCTGCGCGCGCCGGCGCGCACGGCCGGCGCGCTCATGGCCGCGCTCGCGCACGGCTTCCTGCGACTGGCGCCGGACGCGCCCGTGGGCCGCCTGCGTCTGGGCCCGTGCGTGGGAACCGAGCTGAAGCGCTTCCGGGTGGACGGCATCGCGCTGGGGCGCTCGCGCGTGCGGCTGGACTACGACCGGGAGGGAACCTGCCACCGCTTCACGCTGAGCGCGACCGCCGCGCGCGTCCCGCCGGTCGTGGTCCTCGAGCCGGTCGTGCGTGGTCGCGTGACGTCGACGCGGGTGGACGGCGCCCCGGCCGACCTCGACCGGGTGGAGGACGGCGCCTCCACTCGGGTACCCGTGCAACTGAGCGTCGACGCGGAAAGGACCGTCGAAGTCTTCGTTGCGTAGCCGGTGCCTCGGTGCACGGCGCCGCGGCGCGAGCCGCCGCGACCGCGCCTCCCGCTCAGCTGGCTTTCTCGCCTATGTAGCCGTGCTCCGTGAGCAGCGCACGCAGGCGACGCTCGCGCTCGGGCAACGTCGTCTTCGCGATCTCGCGCGCGAACTTGATCCGGTGCGGCTCGGACACCTTGTCCAGCACCGCGATGGGGGCGCCGTAACGAAGCAAGATCCGCTTGGCGTCGACGGCAACGGAGTCATTCACGTCTGGGCTCGTCCGGCTGTGTGGAGTGAGGGAAAGCCGCGAAAAATAACGGGATCGGAGGCGACCGAACCAGTGGCGAGCCCTGCGCGACGGTAAATCGCCGCAGCGGGGCCGTCAGTGCATGGGCCCCGGCGGATCTTCTTCGCCGGCGGCCTCGGCCTCGGCGCCTGGCAGGACGAGCGGTCCGTACAGGTGGAAGCGCGGGACCTCGACGCGGAACGTCTCGCCGTCCGGACGGGCGAAGGTGTAGTAGCCCTCCATGTACCCGACCGGCGAGCGGAGCACGCAGTAGCTGCTGTACTCGTGCGACTCTCCGGGCGCGAGAAGCGGCTGCTCCCCGACGACGCCCTCGCCGTCCACCGTGGAGTCGTCGCCCGCCGCGTCGTGGATCTGCCAGTGGCGGAACAGCAGTCGGGCGGCCGACTCTCCCTCGTTCGCCATGCTGATCCGATACGAGAAGACGAAGGTCCCGACCGTGGGATCGGAATCGGCGAGTGAGAAGCGCGGCTGTACCCGCACGCGTATGCCCTGTGTCGCTTTCTCGTAGCGCATGATCCGGGAGGGTTGAGCGCCTCAGTCCTCCGCTGATACCCGCGAGCGCGGCGCAGGATCGCCGTCGGTGATCAGCCACGATGGACGCCCGCGGCAGCCGGGCGCCGGCCCGTGGATGCGGCTCAGCTCCGGTCGATCACCACCGTGTGGGCGTTGCCGGCCGTGAAGACGATCGAGCCGCCGAGCAGCTCCACGATGGCGTTGCTGAGCTGATCCTCGGCGGCCGTCACCGTGACGCCGATGAGCTGCCTCGTGTTGGGGTCACCGGGCAGGCCGCCGGGCAAGGGCCAGTTCTCGAAGTCCAGCTGATATCCGTTGCCCTGGAAGGAGAAGCCGGCCGGCAGGTAGCCGTTCAGCTCGGGCGGAACCGCGCCGGGACCCGCCTCCGGCGGCCAGCGATGCAGATCGCCGTTGTAGCTGACTGTCGCCACGCGAACCACCTCCAGGTCCGCCGCGACCTCGGTGGCTCGGGCCCGGAACACCATCTGCCGCATGTTCGGGATGGCGAGCCCGGCAATGATGCCGATGATCGATACCGCCATCAGGAGCTCGATGAGCGAAAAGCCCCCGCGGCGGGAGTCGCCTCGCCTCGTGGAGAGATCCTTCACGTTCATCACCCGGAGATCTTGCTCGAAACGTTGCCCGCGAACGCCGCGGCCGACTCCACGGAGGAGTCGTACGTGAGCACCTCTTCGCCCACGGAGCCGATCAGCACGTACGCGGAGTCCCCGCGCACGACGTAGTCGACGCCCTGCAGGGTGCTGCCCGCCTCCTGGAGCGTGGCCGGGAGCCGCCCCGTCCTGGCCCGGTACACCTCTATGCGGGCGATGCCCTGGAAGTACATGGCGGTACGGAAGTCATCGACGCGCGCCTCGATCGGGAGCTCCGGAATCGGATTCAGGACCGCCCAGTCGGGGGGCGCGATCAGCAGATACACCGCCAGGACCGCCAGATTCACGCTCACCGGCAGCATCCACTTGGGCTGCCGCTTCGGCACGTTCCTCTGCTTGGCGGCCTGATCCCGCTCCGCGGCGTGCCGGAGCACCTCCGCGACGACATCGGCGGTTTCCTGTCCGGTGGCCGTGTCCTTGGCATGGTAGGGACGCACCCGGTCCTGCTCGCTCATGCGATGAGGGGACAGGCGTGCATTCTTGCCATCTGGGCCCTATTCGCTTCAGCTCGAGGGGTCGATTTGGGAACCGGGCGTGGGGTTTTCATCATATGAATAGCGGGCCTGGAAAGATAGTCCGTCGGCCCGCTCCGACGGGCCACGCGGAGCGCGCGCGGGAGGTGGATCGGCGGGGCCCGCGGGCTCGACCGCATACGGTCCGGAAGGTAGCTTCGGGCGATGGCTACGCGCTCGCTCTCCCGCTCGGTGGAGGACTACCTCAAGGCGATCTACGGCCTCTGCGAGTCGGGGGACGCCGCCTCAACCAGCGCCATCGCCGAAGCGCTGGACATCCAGCCGGCGTCCGTGACGGGGATGGTGAAGCGCCTCGCGGAGGGCGCGCTCCTGGAGCACGTGCCCTACCGCGGGGTCCGGCTCACCGACCGGGGAACGCTCGAGGCGCTCCGGGTGCTTCGCCGGCACAGGATCCTGGAGACGTACCTGTGCGAGCGCCTCGCCTACGCGTGGGACGACGTGCACGCCGAGGCGGAGCGCTTGGAGCACGCGGCGTCGGACGCGCTCATCGAGAAAATGGCGGCGGCGCTGGCGTTTCCGAGTCACGACCCGCACGGCGCGCCCATTCCCACCAGAGCCGGTGACATCGAGCACACGGAGCCCGCGACGCTCGCCGACGCCCAGCCGGGAGACCGCGTGCGGATCCGCGCGGTACGCGACGAGGACTCGGCCGACCTGAGGTCGATGGCCGCCGAAGGGCTCGTCCCTGGGGCCCGCGTCCACGTCAGCGAGGGCCAGGACGTCGAAGGGTCGGTGGCGATCGTGCTCTGTGACGAGGGCACGCAGCCCCGGGAGGTGCTTCAGGAGCTGGCCCGCCAGATCTACGTGGTTCCGGACGACACCTGAGCCGGGAGCCGCGTCATCTGCCGTGTGAGGTAGGTTTCGCGGCGAAGCGTCCCCGCATCCGTGACTGCCGCCTTGGTGGTTGCCGGCAGGATGGACGCCGCGGACGAGGGGGTGATCCGACCATCCGGCCGGCGGGATCACATCGCCGGAACGATCACCGCCTTCGTCACGCGCAGCGCCTCCACGTCCGCCAGAGCCTGACCGGCCTCCGAAAGGCCGTAGCGTCCGCCGATCACGTCGCGGAAGGGGAGCCGGTCGCGGTGGCGCGCCAGCAGGCGGAGCGCTCGCACCAGGTGATGGAAGTCCGTGCCCCACTGCCCCCGCACGTCGAGGTGCTTCCGGTTCAACTCGGCGTGGGGGTTGAACGCGACCTCCCCGGCGTCGGTGTAATGGCCCGCCACGACGTACGTGCCGCCGTCGCGTGCCAGCCGAAGTCCCTCGCCGACCGCGGCCGGACTGCCCGCGGCTTCGATGACGACATCCGGGCCCCGCCCGCCGGTGAGGGCGCGCACCTCCTCGGCGCGCTCCGCCTCGCTCGTGGCCGTCAGGTCCCAGCGCTGGTCCACCCCCAGCCGCTCGCCCAGCGCCAGCCTGGCCTCCGGCGCGCCGATCATGAGCACCAGGCTCGCACCCGCGAGTGCGGCGAACGCGGCTGCCGCCAGCCCCACCGGTCCCGCGCCCTGCACCAGCACCGTGTCGCCCAGCCGAACCCCGGCACGGTCGACGGCCGCGAAGCCGGTGAACAGGCCGCACCCTCCGCCGATCACGTCGTCGGCGTCGAGCCCGCCGGTCAGCTTCAGGATCCGCACCCCCGGCTTCAGGTAGATGCGCTCGGACCACCCCCCGAGCGGGCCCTCGTCCGCCGAGTAGGTGATGCCGTAGACCTTGCGGCTCGGGCACCGGTTCGGCTGCCGCGCCACCAGACAGTGGTAGCAGGCGTTGCAGACTTCGTGCACGTCCAGGAAGGTCACGGCGTCGCCCACCCCCAGCGGCTCGCCGAGCGCGTCGTGCACGACGCCACGCGACTCGGCGATCCGGCCGACGCTCACGTGCCCGGGCACGATCGGATAGGGAACGCCGGCCAGCCGCCCGTGGTGGAGGTGCACGTCCGTGCCGCACACCTCGGAGGCGAGGGTCTCGAGCAACACGCCGCCCGGCTCGATCACGGGGTCGTCCAGGGTGCGGAGCTCGATGGGCTCGCCCGCACCGGTCATGACCGCAGCTCGTATGGGCATGGACTCGGACCTCAGTCGGGGTCGAGGAAGGGACAAGGCACTGGCACCAACCCTTGGGGGCCGACCGTCGCGACGACCCTGCGCACCACCGTCGACGCGAACACGCCGGTCCCGTCGCCGCGCAGGCTCGGCACGCGCACCTGGCCGGAGGGGTTGAAGCTTCCGCCCCGTGCCCAGTTGACGTAATTACGGTCCACGGCGGTGATCGTGATCTCGGCCAGCGTTTCCGCGGGCAACCCCACCTGCAGCCTCAGCGCCACGTCCTGATCCAGCTCGAAGCGGTTGAACAAGCCGAACTCGCGAGGGAAGACGATGGTCGTATCATCCGCGGAGACGGACAGTCCCAGCAGGTACAGCGGATCGTCATCCATCTCGATCCCCTCGCGGGCCAACGCGGCCGGCAGGTCGTGTATCGACGTCTCGTTGACGTAGGCCCACGCGCCGTCGGAGCGCGTCCAGCGAACCTCCATGTGCGTGTCGGCAGGGAGCCGGCAGGTCGCTCCCTGCCCCTGTTCGACGCCCTGGAGGGCGAACGTCCCGGGCACGCGCGTCGCCCCGCTCAACGTGCCGCCGCCGGGAAGCAGGATCTCGACCTCCAGCACGTCCCCGGGCCGCAGCGCGGGCGTCTGCTCCGGATCGGCCTCGAAGCACGTTCCGGAGCCATCGTCGAGCACGCTGTCGCCGCAGTTGTCGATCGGCGCCTCGTCGAGCTCGAGCACCAGGCCGTCGTCCCGCGACAGGGTGATGCGCGCGCCGCTGAAGCGGACCGTGTCTCCCGGATGCCCTACGGTTCGGTGCAGGAGCGCCAGCACCTCGGGCGCGCCCTCCGCCGGGTCGATCTCCACATACACCTCCGCGATGGGGACGTCCTCGACGTCGACGACCGTGATCTGCTCGAGCTCGCACCCGGATACGGCCGCGGCGGAGAGCAGCAGGCACGGCCTCACCCACGCGGGCCGTCTCCGCGGAACGCCCACTGCCGCCGCGGGCGTCACACGCCGGCCGGACGCGCGCGGCCCCGCGGCACCCGTCCCACCTCCCCGCCGCATCAGAAGCTCACCTCGAGGCCCAGCGTCGGCAGGATCGGGAACATCGAGATCCCGGACCGGACCGGAGGGTCTTCGTCGTACTGGAAGAAGTAGAACAGCACGTTCCTGCGGTTGTAGACGTTGAGGAGGTTGAGGTACGGCGTGAGGGTGCCCCACGACTTCTCGAACGTTCGTCGCGCGCTCACGTCCAGCCGGTGATAGGCGGGGTAGCGCGCTCCGTTGCGCTCGCCGAGCACCACGGCATAGCCGCCATCGCTCTCCCCGACGCCGGTCCACTCGAGGCCTCCCCCGGACACGTACCGGGGCGAGTAGTACGCGAAGGAGCCGAGCGCGCGCGTGTAAGGAACGCCCGTGCTCACGTTCCAGCGCAGTCCCCCCTGGATGTTCCAGGGCAACGCGTACCGAAGCACGAGATCCATGTCGACGCTCTTGTCGAAGATCGGCGGGTACGTCACGCTCGGCCTCGGATCGAGCGGCGAGACGGGATCGGGGAACGTGCGCCTCGCGTTCAGCAGGGACAGCGCCAGCCAGCCGGTGACGTCGCCGGTCTCCTTCCGCACGAGGAAGTCCGCCCCGTAGGACAGCCCGGTGCCCGACAGCAGGTCGTCGCGTTCGTCGTTCGGATCGGCCGCGGTGTTGAACGTGACCACGCCGTCGAACCGCCGCACGTAGGCCTCGACCGACCAGAACCAGTCGACGTCGCGGTAGCCCTCGACCCCGAGCTGCAGCTGATCGGACACGACGTGCGGCGCCCGCTCGCCGGCGAGCAACCAGATGTCGAGCCCCAGCGGCAGCTCCTCGTCGCGCAACGAGTGGAGGAACTGCGCGTAGCGGCCGGCCGCGAGCTTGACGGCGGCGTCGCCCGTGCCGAGGAAGCGCTTGACGGCGAGACGAGGCGAAAGCTCGTCCACTCGAGCGCCCGGCTCCGGGCTCCATCCGTCGTACCGCAGTCCCGCCTCCACCAGCCATTCTCGTGGCACCGACCACGACGCCTGCGCGTAGGCTCCCGTCAACCACCCGCTGCCGGTGCCGCCCCCGAAGCGCGTACCGCCGGAAACCAGCCTGTTCCGGTAGGAGAGGCGCTCCAGGCTAGCCCCGGTCTGTGCGGCCAAGCTCGGCGAGGGGCGGCTGTCCAGGTCCACGCGCACCTGGCCCTGCTGAATGCGGCTGCTGAACTCCGTATCCTGGAAGTCCGGAAACGCGAGGCCGGTGCCGTAGCGGCTGAAGTTGGCACGCACGTCGAAGGAGCCACCGCCCGGACGCGCCCGCGTCCAGCGCACGCCGGCGAGGTCGTTGCCCCAGTCCCAGTCGATGCGGAGCGGGAAGTCGTCGGGGTCGAGTCGCGTCAGGTCGAGCACGTCACGCCCGGTGTAGGCGCTCACGCTCAGCCGATCTCCGGACTGCGTCCATCCCTCGACCACGGTCTGGAGGTCCGTGAGGTGGTACGGAAACTCGAACGCGGGCTTCATCACCAGGTCGAGGTACGATCGTCGGACCGAGACGCGATAGCGCAGATCAGCCTGGCCGAGCGCCCCGGCCAGCCCCTCGGGCGCACGGCCGCCGAGCGCGACCCGCGTGGCCAGGAGCGAGACGCCGGCGTCCACGCCGAAGTCACCGTCGCCTGCATCGCTCTCGATCTCCAGCACGGAGGAGACGCGGCCGCCGTGCTCGGCGGAGAAGCCTCCCGACTGCAACGCCACGCGGTCCAGCATGTCGGCGTTGAAGACCGAGAACAGGCCTCCGAGGTGGAACGGGCTGAAGGTCGGCACGCCGTCCAGGAGGATCAGGTTCTGGTCGGCCGATCCGCCGCGCACGTGAAAGGCGGCCGAGAAGTCCGACGTGGACACGACGCCCGGAAGCACCTCCACCGCACGCACCGGGTCCGCCTCGGCCACGCCCGGCAGGGATCGCAGCTCGGCCAGGTCCATCTCCCTGACCGTGGCCCCGGCCACCTCCTCGAACCGGATCCGCTCCCTGCTGCGCTCGGCCTCCACGGCGATGCCCTCGACCACGATCGCGCTCCGATCGAGGCGGACGTCGAGCTGGACCGTCTCACCCGTACCGACGACGACATCGCGGGTGTGGTCGGCGTAGCCGAGCGCCTGGACGCTCACCACGTATGTCGCAGGCGGAAGCCGCGCGATCCGGAACGACCCCAGCCGGTCGGTGACGTCGGCGCGCGGCGGGGCTCCGGCCGCGGACAACACGACCGTGGCTCCGTAGACGCCGGCGCCATCGGCCGAGCGTACCCGGCCCTGAACGGTGGCGTCCTGTCCCGCGGCGGACTCGCGCAGCCCGGCGCCGGCGCACACCAGGAGCAAGACCCAGGCGGACCGCGCGTGAAGGCGCGACGCGCGCTGCCCGCCGCTCAGCTCATCCCTCCCGGAGGTTCGGGAGGTCCGCTGACGTAGCGAGCGCCTCGTCGCTTCCCGACAGCCGCCGCCCATGCGCGCCTTCTACTGCGATCACTTCGTGCTCCCGCTTCCCGAGGGTCATCGCTTTCGCATGGAAAAGTACGGCCTGCTCCGGGAACGCCTTTCGGTACGGTGGAGCTCACCGTGCCAGCCGCTGCTACCTCGGCCCAACTCGCGGAGGTCCACGACCACGCCTACATCCGGCGCGTGCACACCGGAGGCCAGCCCGGGCTGCTCGCCTGGGTCAGTCGAGCCAGGCCGTGAGCTGCTCGAGCGCCCCTAGCAGATCGGGCTCGAGGTCGAGCACCGGACGGAGCGGGTCCTCGCCCAGGCGCCGCATGCGCCGCGGCACGCTCGCGATGGTGTGGTTCTCGATCCTGAGCCGCCTGTTCACCTCGCTCCACTCGAGCGGCGCGGACACCGGCGCGCCCGCCTTGGGCCGCACCGAGAACGGCGCCACGAGCAGCCGCCCGTGGCCGTTCTGGACGAAGTCGATGTAGACCTTGCCCTCCCGCCGGTCGGGGTTGCGCGTGAGCGTCGCGATGTCGGAGCGCTCGGACGCCGCTACGCGCCCGAGCAGCTGGCCGAGCGTGCGCGACTGCTCGTAGGTCAGCTGCCGGCCCAGCGGAATCAGCACGTGGATTCCGGAGGAGCCGCTCGTCTTGGGAAACGACGGCAGCCCGATCTCGTCACAGAGCTCGTGGATGGTGCGCGCGACGTCCACGACGTCGGTGAACGGCGCGTCCTTCGGGTCCAGGTCGAGGACGCACCAGTCGGGCGCGGCCAGCGTCTCGATGCGGCTCGACCAGACGTGCAGGGGGATCGTGCCGAGGTTGATCACGTACAGCAGCGACTCGAGGTCCTCCGCGACGAAGTAGGAGAGCTCGCGCTCGGACCCCTCGCTCCACAGTGTCACGCGCCGGATCCAGTCGGGGGCGTACGGGGGAGCGTCCTTCTGAAAGAACGACTTGCCGTGGATCCCGTCCGGGTAGCGGGTCATGACGAGCGGGCGATCCGCGAGGTAGGGGAGCAGCCACTCGGCGACCTGCCGGTGGTATTCGATGAGGTCGCCCTTGGTGTAGCCCTCCTCCGGCCAGAACACCTTGTCCAGGTTGCTGAACGCGACCGTGCGCTCCTCGACGGTCTCGACGGGCTCCGGGTCGTGGTGGTCGCCACCCCCGGCTGTGGCGAGCGAGCACTCACGCGGAGGCAGGTCCCGACGCACGCGCACGAACGACGGCTGGCGCGCCAGGCCCTGGTCCGTGAGCTCCTTGTACTTCACCTCGACGACCATCTCGGGCCTCACCCAGTGGTGCGCCTTCCCCTTGGGCGCCGGTCCGGTGGTGCACGGGCACTCCCCGATCTCGATCTCGGCCAGCTCGCGCAGCACGCCCCCGATGTCGCTGTCGCGGAATCCGCTTCCGACGCTTCCCATGTACCGCAGCTCGTCGCCGTCCCAGCCCGCGATATGGAGCGCGCCGAACCCCGCTCGCGTCCCCTTCGGCTCGGTCCAGCCGACCACGACGAAGCTCTCGACGCGAACGGTGCGCACCTTGACCCAGCTCCGGGAGCGGCCGGCCCGATAGGGCGAGTCCGCCTTCTTGCCCACGATGCCCTCGAGGCCCATCGCCTCCACCTGCGCGTACATGTCGTCCCCCCGCTCGGGGATGTGGTCCGCATAGCGGATGGGGCCGACGGAAGGCAGCACATCGCGCAGCAGCCGCTTGCGCTCCAGGAGCGGCAGCCCGCGCAGGTCGTAGCCCTCGACGCCCAGGAGGTCGAACGCATGGTAGACCGACGGCAACTCGACGCTCGCGCGCAGCGCGTCGTCCTTGTTCAGGATCAGGCCCCGCCTCTGCAGCATCGAGAACGACGGCCGCCCCTCGGCGTCGCTGACGACGACCTCGCCGTCCAGGACGAGCCCTTCGTACGGCAGCCCACGCACCGCGCGCGCGATCTCGGGGAACGTCGCGGTCAGGTTTTTGCCGGAGCGCGACCTGAGGTACGCCTCACGACCGTGGCGCTCGGCCAGGAGTCTGTACCCGTCGTACTTGAGCTCGAAGATCCACCCGTTCCCGCTGAACGGAGCGTCCCGGGAGGTGGCGAGCATCAGCGTCACGCCGTCCGCCCGCACCGGTCGCCTCGGAGCGCCGGCGCCCGCCACGCGCTCCCCCAGCGCCTCGGCGTGCTCGTCCGCGTCCGGAAACTCCTCGACGGTCAGCCCGGAGTAGATCGAATCGTCCGGATAGTCCTCGGTGGATGCGTGGTCGTCCATGTACGCGTCGCGCTCCTTGATCAGGAGCCAGGAGTTCGGCGCCTGCTTGGTCTTCACCAGCGTCCAGTTGCCGAGCAGCTTGTGCCCCCTGAGCTCGAAGAGGAGCTTGCCCTTCTCCAGCCCCACGTGCGCATCCTCCAGCGGCACCCACACGCCGCGGTCCCAGACGATCATGGCGCCCGCGCCGTACTCTCCTTCCGGAATGACCCCCTCGAACTCGGCGTACTCGAGCGGGTGATCTTCGGTCTGCATCGCCAGGCGCTTGTCGGCCTGGTTGGGAGACGGGCCCTTGGGGACCGCCCAAGAGAGCAGCACGCCGTCCAGCTCCAGCCGCAGGTCCCAGTGGAGGCTTCGTGCCGCGTGCTTCTGAACGACGAAGATGCTCCCACCGGCCACCACCCGCCCGCCGAACGGCTCGGGCGTGCGCGAGGCCGTTCTCTTCTCGCGATAGGTGGCGAGGCGGTCGTCCCGGCCCGGACTCACGACATGCTCAGCGGGCTGCGCGCGCGGGCGGTGGGGCCGAGACGGGCAACCCGTCGATGTGCCTGCGCAGGTCCTCGCGCAGCCGCTCCACGGACCCGTACCGGTCCTCGGGCCGCTCGCGCAGCGCGGCCATGGTGATGGCGTCCAGGTCGCCGGCCAACCGTCGCCGGAGACGTCGAACGGTGGTGCTCCTGGCCGCCGCGACCTCCGGCGGCGCCGGAGCCACGCCGCCCTCGGCGGACCGTTGCGCACGGCGCCCCATCAGCCCTTCGCCACGCAGGGTGGCCGACGGCCCGGGGGTGGGGCCCGCGGCGGCGGAGTAGCCCGGCAGCTCGCTCGGGATTCGGGCAGCGACCGACGGAAGGCGTCCTGTGAGCAGCTCGTAGAGAAGCAGGCCGAGCTGGTACACGTCGCTCGCCGCCGTGACGGGAGCGCCGCTCAGCTGCTCGGGTGAGGCGTACTCGGGCGTGAGCAGGCGCACGCCCTTGGTGGTGTGGTGATCCGCGGCCGGAAAGATGCCCGGCTCGAGCGCCTTGGCGATGCCGAAATCGAGCAGCTTCACCGTGCCCCCGGGCGTGACCAGGATGTTGTCGGCCTTGAGGTCGCGATGCACCAACCGGTGAAGGTGCGCGTGCTCGACCGCGCCGCACACCACCATGAAGAGCTCCAGGCGCTCGGTGACCGTGAGACGATTGGCGTCGCAGTGCACGTCGATCGGAGACCCCTCCACGTACTCCATGACGAAGTACGGGAGGCCGTCGGCCGTGACGCCGTCGTCGATGAATCCCGCGACGTTGGGATGCGCGATGCGCGCCACGATCTGCTGTTCGGCCAAGAACCGGCGCCTGAGCGCCGCCGTCTCGACCTCTCTACGGAGCAGCTTGATCGCAACCATGGGATGATCGTCGGCGCCCTCGCGTCTGGCCAAATGGATGGAGCCCATACCGCCGCGTGCGATCGTACGAAGGAGCTCGTACCGGCCGATGCGCGCCGGTGGTCCGGGGTCCGCGAGCCGGTCGCCATCGGGCCGCGCTTGGCCAACCGGCGCTCGGGGCCCGTCGTTCGTTCCGGCAAGGTCCGGGCCGCGTGGGGAGGGGTCTCGCCCGGTCAGCACCGCCAGCTCGTTCGCGATGCCGTCGAGCCTGCCCTCGGTCTGGTGGTGCTCCAGCAGGGAGAGCACCTCCGCGCGCAGGGCGTCGTCGGTCTCCGCGGCCTCGAGGCGCTCCACGCGCAGGTCCGGCGGAACGTCCAGGGCCGACTCGAAAAGCGCCTGGATCCGCTCCCACCGCGCGCGGGCGGCGGCCCCGCTCACCGGGCCGCCGGTTCCGCTGGCCCGGGCGGCTCGGAGGTCGGCTTCGGCCGCCTCGAGCCAGCCGGCAGCTCGGGCTCCGCCGTCGGCTCCCCGGGCTCCACCGTCGGCTCCTCGGGCTCCGCGGCCAGCTCGCGGTTCAGCCAGGCCCGCGCCAGCGTCCAGTCCCGCTTCACGGTCGTGGGGGACGTTCCCAGCGCCTCGGCCGTCTCCTCGACCGACAGCCCGACGAAGCAGCGGCACTCCACCACGCGGCATTGGCGCTCGTTCAGCGCCTCCAGCTTCACGAGCGCCGCGTCGAGCATCAGCAGGCCTTCGGAATCTCCCGAGCTCACGTGCATCGCCTCGTCCAGAGGCACGTTCAGCTCGCCGCCTCCGCGCTTGGCACGTCCGCGGGTCCTGGCATGGTCGATCAGGATCCGACGCATCTGCCGAGCGGCCATCGCGAAGAAGTGCGCGCGATCCTGCCACTGCAGCTCCGTGACGTCGACCAGCTTGAGGTACGCCTCGTGGACCAGCGCGGTGGTGCTCAGCGTGTGGCCGGGGCGCTCCCGTCGGAGGTGCGATTCGGCGATGCGGCGCAGCTCGTCGTAGACGAGCGGAATCAGCCGATCGAGCGCTTCGCGATGGCCCTGGCTCGCGTCGCGAAGCAGCTGCGTGACGCTCCGAGGCTCACTCATGCCGCGCTCAAAGTCGAATCCATTCCAGGGGTTCCGGCGCCGGACGGCTGCAACCTACGACGCGCCGCCCAGGGGGCAAAGAGGCGCGGTGGTCCACGGGTCGCCGGATCGTCGCCTTGTCAGGAAAGGAAGGACGGACGGAAGTCCAGAGCCCGGCCTCACGCAGATCACACCCTGGTGAACGGAGGACATCCCCATGAAGCGCATGACGATTGCGGCCATGACGATTGCGGCTGTACGGCGGATGGCGGTCGCGGCGGTGCTCACCCCCGCGGTCGCGGCACCGGCGTCGGCCCAGACGACGTTGGAGGTCGAGGCCGGAGGAGGGTACACGATCGTGGACGTCGAGGCCGTGGGCTTCGCCGATGGCGGCTTCGCCGAGGACTGGTCGCAGCCGAGCTACCGGCTGGCGTTCCGCGCGCTGTTCGGTGCGGCCTCGGGCCCGCGGTTCGGAGCGGAGGTGGGCTACCAGTACCTCTACTGGTACCAGGTCGTCATCCCCTACGGCATCCAGCCCATCCGGCGCGAGTACGACGTCACCGCGACCAGCGCAATGGGCCTGCTACGCTTGGGCGGCGAGGCCGCGGTCGTGGATCTCGGCGCCGGCGTGGCGTTCCTCGAGGATCCCGTCGGCGTCCTGAGCCTCGCCCTGGGGTGGAAGGTGGCAGACCGGGTGGCCGTGAAGCTGCGAGCCGACGGCATGCTCGCCCAAGAGCCGACCATTCCCCTGGGGGTGGCCGTGAGCTACTCCTTCGGCCCCAGCGGCGGCTGATCAGGGCGGCCGCGAACGCCGGGTCCCCCCGACCCGGCGCGCGGCGACCACCCGGCCCGGTCCTCCGGTCGTCCTGACACCACGAGGGGCGGCAGGTGGGCCGGGCTCGTTCGGGCTCCACCGGCCCCGGGTCCGTGCGCGCCCGCTCAGGAGGCCGACTCGGCTCCCGCGGCGTCCGCCCCGGACAGACGCGCAGCCTTGTCCCAGACCCGGTTCTCGACGTTCTCGAGGAAAAGCTGAAGATGCGGGAACGGGATCTCGATGCCCGCTTCATCGAGCGCCACCTTGCAGGCCTCGAGCGTGCGGAAGTGGGCCGGCCTCTCTTCGGCGGCGTCCTCCGTCCAGACCCGGACCGAAAGGTTGACGCTCGAATCGCCGAGCTCGGTGACCACCACATCGGGCTCCGGATCCCGCAGGATGCCCTCCACCGACCTCACCGCCTCCAGGATCACGGCGCGCGCCTCGCGGACGTCCTCCTTGTAGGCGATCCCGACCGGCACCTGCACCCGCGTCCGGCCGAACATCGAGTGGTTCACGAGGTAGTCCTCGATCATCATCCGATTGGGAAGCACCAGATAGGTATTGTCCGGCGTACGGATCCGTGTCGTGCGCATCGTGATGCTCGTGACGGCGCCGTACCTGCCCTGGGTTTCGATCATGTCACCGACCCGGAAGGGCTTGTCCCACAGGATCAGGAATCCCGCGATCATGTTGCCGACCGAGTCCTGCGCGGCAAAGCCGACGGCGATGCCGATGACACCGATTCCGGCGAGCGCGGCGCCCACGTTGATGCCGAGCTGGCTCACGGCCATCACCAGGCCCAGGAGCAACAGCGCGAAGCGATAGAGGTTGTCCACGAGCAGGTTGATCAGCGTCTCGGAGAGGTCGGCTCGGTGGAGGACCATGCGCAGCGTGGGCCGCGTGATGCGCACGAGCAGCCAGAAAGCGAAGAACACCACCGCCGCGGCGCCCAACCTGGGCAGGAAATCGACGACCATCTGGACGAGGCGCTCCGGGTCGAGGAGCGTGATCAACTCTTGCATGCGTCAGCCTTCCCCGGCGGGACGACGCGGGCGACGCTGGAGGGCAGACGATGGCGCGCGGCGGACCGTCGTTCGTGGTTCTCGTGGGTCCGTCTCAGCGTAGCCGCCGGCCAACGAGCGGACAACTCGTCTCGCGCGGAGCGGCCGGCGGGCGTCGCGGTGCTCACGCTTCCGCTCGCCGATCCGGCGCCGCCGCGGCGCCCGTCACGTCGTTGCGCGCATCCGCGGCGTGAACATATGTTCCGGCCATGGCTGCGCGCGCAATCGGTACCTCGACGATTTCCTTCGGGCTGGTCTCACTGCCGGTCAAGATCTACTCCACGGGCGAGTCGTCCGGGAAGGTCTCCTTCAACATGATCTGGAAGGAGCGCGGCGTACGGGTCCGGCAGCAGTACATCGACCCCGCCGACGGCACGGTCGTGCCGAAGGAAGAGATCGTGAAGGGGTACGAGTTCGCCAAGGACCAGTACGTTCTCTTCACGAAGGAGGAGCTCGAGGTCGTCGAGGCGCCCAAGTCCGACGAGATCGAGATCGTGAGCTTCGTCCCCGCCGACTCGGTGGGCAGGCTGTTCTTCAACAAGGCCTACTACCTGGGCCCCGACAAAGGCGGCACGCGGGCGTATCGTCTCCTGGGGGCGGCGCTGCGCAAGACCGAACGCGTGGCCATCGCCAAGCACGCCACGCGCGGCAAGCAGTACATCGTCCAGATCCGCCCGCACGACGAGGGCCTGCTCATGGAGCAGCTCTACTACGCGGACGAGATCCGCTCCTTCGACGAGGTTCCGGTCGAGAAGGGCGACGTCAACGACGCGGAGCTGACGCTGGCGGTCCAGCTCATCGACCAAGCCGCCTCGGAGGAGTTCGATCCGACTCAGTTCAAGGACGAGGTGCGTGAGCGCACGCTCGAGCTCATCGAGCAGAAGGTGCAGGGCCAGGAGATCACTGCCGCGCCGGCCGAAGAGTCCAAGACGAAGATCATCGACCTCATGGCCGCTCTGAAGGCCTCGATCCAGCAGGACCGAGACGAAGGCGAGGAGCGGAAGCCCGCCACCCGTGCCGGGAAGTCGAGCGGTGCCAAGAAGTCGGCCGCGAAGAAGAAGTCCACGCGCAAGAAGGCCGCGTCGGGCTGATCCCTCCGCCGCGAGCGAGGGCATGAAGGGCTACTCGACCCACGAGGTCGCCGAGGTCCTCGGCCTACCCACCTCCAGGATTCTCGGGTGGACCCGTTCGGGGCTTCTCACGCCCGAGCGTGACCCGAGCGGCGCCTACCGCTTCTCGTTCCAGGATATCGTGCTGCTGCGCGCCGCCCGCGCGCTGCTGGATGCCCACGTACCCGCCAAGCGCGTCCACGCCGCGCTCACGGCCCTGCGCGGGCAGCTACCCGTCGGCCGGCCCCTGAGCGCGGTGCACATCGCGGCCGTGGGCGACCGGATCCTGGTCCGGGACGAGGACTCCGTGTTGTGGGAGCCGGACTCCGGACAACTCACGATGGACTTCGCCGTGGCGGAGGTCGCCGAGCGCGCCGAGCCGATCGCCCGGCGCGCCCTCGAGAAGGCTTCCGGAGCGCACGACATGAGCGCCGACGACTGGTACGACAGCGCGCTCGACCTGGAGGCCGTGTCGATCGAGCGCGCATCGGAGGCCTATCGCCGCGCGCTGGAGCTCGAGCCCGACCACGCGGACGCGCATCTGAACCTGGGCCGGCTACTGCACGAGCAGCGACGCCTCGACGAGGCCGAAGCGCATTACCGCGCGGCGGCGGCGGCCGACCCGGAGGGCGGTCGGGCGCAATACAACCTCGGCGTGCTCCTGGAGGACCGGGGTCGCCCTCGCGAGGCGATGGAGGCGTACCGGGCGGCCTTGGCCCGGGACGGGCTGCTCGCCACCGCGCACTTCAACCTTTCGCGGCTGCTGGAGTCGAGCGGCCAGGCCGCCGAGGCGCTCAACCACCTGGCCGAGTACAGGAGGCTGGTCGAGCCGAGGGGCTAGTGGTCCGCCCCGGAGCCGCTCAGCCGGGCTCGATGCAGGAGGCTCGCCGCATTCGCCAGGTCATGGCTCGCGCCTGTGCTCCTTGCCCGCCCTCGATGCGGACCACGAGGTGGTCCGGACCCGTGCGCTCGTAGATGATGCGCTGCGGGAAGTCGTGATCGAGGTTCTCCCACACGATGCGATTCTCGGTGGAGGACGCGGGAGAGAACGTGACGCTGGCCACACCGCGCGGATGCGGCGTCAGCGTGGGGCCGGACGGGCCGGCGTCGATGCGGTGGAACTCCCAGTCGACGACAAGGCCGTCCTGCAGGAACCGCGACAGCCCGGTCATCATGTTCGGAGCGGCGGGCGTGTAGTACTCGCGCAGCCCCGCTCCTGGGGTCTCCTCCGCCCAGCAGCCGGTCATGAAGCCGACCGCGGCCAGCGCCTCCTCAAGGGGGATTTGAGCCCGTAGCGGCGGGGCGCAGAGCGCCAGCGCGAGGGCCGCCGCCACGCCCCCGGTACGCGCGGCAGCTGCCCAAGGCCTGCCGTCCGGGACCGGAAGTCGCGTCATGAGATTCCTCCGCTGCTCCAGTGGTTAGGGTCCGTGCGCCATCCGGCCATGCGTCGGCTTCTCGGTCCGCGAGCAGCGAGAGGCGTCGCCTCCCGGAGCCGCCCTGGCGCCCGCTCCTACGCACGGAGCGGCTGCCGCGTTCCGTACGCTGCTGGCAGGGTCCGGGGGTCTCCGGCCAGATTCCACGAGTACGAACAACCGGTTCGTCGGTTCACGTGAGGCGCTCGGCGCGGGTCGAGCCCAGGCCCGCAGGTACGAGTGCAACCCACCGCCTTCTCCTTCCAGATCCTGCTGACGCTCGGCATCGCCGCTGGCGCTCTGGCTTTGTTCGCATGGAACCGCCTGCGGGTGGACGTGGTGGGGCTCATCGTCATGGCGGCGTTGATCGTGACGGGGCTGGTCACGCCGCAGGAGGGCGTCAGCGGGTTCTCCAACGAGGCGATGGTCACGATCGCGGCGATGTTCGTGCTCTCGGCCGGCCTCGTCCGCACGGGAGCCGTCGACGTCCTCGGCCGCTGGGTCGCCAGGCTCGCGGGGGCGAGCGAGGGACGCCTGCTGGCGATCTCGCTGGCCCTGGTGATCCCCCTCAGCGCCTTCGTCAACAATACGCCGGTCGTCGTCGTGATGATCCCGATGATCCTGGGGATCACCCGGCAGACCGGCATCGCGCCGTCGCGCCTGTTCATGCCCATCTCGTTCGCCAGCCAGATGGGCGGGACCCTCACGCTGATCGGTACCAGCACCAACCTGCTCGTGGCGGGGCTGGCGCTCGAGCTGGGTCTGGGGCGGATCGGCCTCTTCGACATCACCCCGCCGGCGCTCGTGCTCGCCTGCGTGGGCGTCCTGTACCTGCTCACGGTCGGACGCTGGCTCACACCGAGCCGCAATCCCAGCACGGACCTGGTGGCCAGCTACGAGCTGCGCGAGTACCTGACGGGCCTCATCGTGGACGAGGACTCCCCCCTGGCAGGCCGAACCCTGCGCGACTCACGCTTCGGGGAGCAGCACGGCCTGCAGGTCATCGGCATCGAGCGAGAGGGCGAGCGCGTCACGTTCCCGCGCGGCGGAACCCACATCCATGCGGACGACCTTCTGCTCGTCCGCGGCAAGGTCGCCGACATCGCCCGCATCGGAGAGACGGAGCACCTTCGCATCTCCGGCACTCGGCCTGAGCTCTCGCTCGCCGCCGTCAGCAGCGCCACGGACGAGGCCGACCCCAAGCGTGAGCGCCTGGCCGAGGTGATCGTGCCGCCGCGCTCCCCGGTGGTGGGGAGCACGCTGCGGAGCCTGAACTTCCGCGGCCGCTACGGCGTGCCGGTGCTGGGCATTCAGCGCCACGGCGAGCCGCTCCACGCCGCGCTCGGCGACATCGAGCTCGAGGCGGGCGACCTGCTGCTGGTGCAGGCCAACGACGCGCAGCTGCGGGGCTTGCACAGAGGGCGGGACCTGGCCCTCCTGGGGCCGATCGACCTCCCGGCGAGGCGGCGCCGCAAGATCAAGGTCGCGGTGCCGATCCTCGCCGCGGTCGTGCTGTTGGCCGCGTTCGACGTTACGACCATCCTGGTCGCCGCCATCCTCGGCGTGGTCGGCATGTTCCTGACCGGATGCATCACCCCCGAAGAGGCCTATCGGGAGGTGGACTGGATGGTGCTGGTCCTGCTGGGCTCCATCATCCCCCTCGGGATCGCGATGCAGAACACCGGGACCGCCCACGTCATCGCGCTGGGGGTGGTGCGCCTGACCGAGCCCCTCGGCCTGTACGGCGTGCTGGCCGCGTTCTACCTGCTCACCTCGTTGCTCACGGAGATAATCAGCAACAACGCCACCGCGGTGGTCCTGACGCCGGTGGCCATCGGCACGTCGGTGGCCCTGGGCATCTCACCCATGCCACTGGTCGTCGCGGTGATGATCGCCGCGTCCAACAGCTACATGACCCCGATCGGCTACCAGACCAACACCTTCATCTACGGTCCGGGCGGCTACCGGTTCGCCGACTTCGTGCGGGTGGGCGGCCCGCTGAACGTTCTCATGCTGGTGGCGGCCACCGTCGTCATACCACTCTTCTTCCCGTTCTGAGGGAAGCTGCGGCGGGCCGGTCCGCCGCGGCGACGCGCGCCGCGCTTCAGCGCCTGCGCGCCGCGGCGGCCAAAACCCGGTCCAGCGCCGCGGCGAAGGCCCGGGTCTCCCGCGCGCCGTACGGCTTCGGTCCGCCGGTGTCCACGCCGGTGCCTCGCAGCGCGTCCATGAAGTCGCGAATGGAGCGTCGCTCGCGGACGTTCTCCTCCGTGTACAGCTCGCCGCGAGGGTCGAGGACGATCACGCCCTTTTGGACGAGCACGTCCGCCAGCGGAATGTCGGCGGTGATGGCCACGTCGCCCTCCGAGGCATGGTCGGCGATGTGCCGATCGGCCACGTCAGGCCCGCCCTGGACCCGCTCGGCGCGAACGTGCGGGTTGTCGAGCGGCAGGGACAGACGCTGGTTGGCGACCAACACCGCGACGACCTCCAGCCTCTTGGCGGCCCGGAACACGATCTCCTTCACCTGTCTCGGCGCCGCGTCCGCGTCGATCCAGATCTTCAATTGCGCTCGAGCCACGCTGCTCCGGCTTCCTCCTTCCGGCCATGACGAATCGTTCGACCGCCAGCATCACTCGTCACCGACGATCGTCGGACGCCACGATAGGGCGTCGGAAGATGGCGCGACGCCGTAACCCGGGCCAAGTCGGCCTTGCCCGCCGCCCGGGCGCGCTCTACAGTCGCAGAAACGCTGCTCGTCACGGACCGGAGGAATGCATATGTGGCGCTCGGGAACAATGGGTTGGAGAGCGCTTGCCGCGCTCTGCGCGGTGGGCCTGCAAGCGTGTACGCAAGAGAGCGCGCGGATCAATCCGCTCATCGCGCTGCACGAGCAGGACGAGCCGGTGCTCGGCCTCTACGCGCCGAGCTCGCGGAGTGGCCGGGGAGGCGACGACAACGGCGCCTCCGGCATGAAGACCGCGGCGGATCTCGCGGGCGAGACGTTGGCCTTCGCCTCGAGTGACTTCGTGTTCGACGGCAGCATGGAGGGCGGCGTGGACGAACGGCTGCCGGCGTACAGCGAGTACGTATCGGCGCTGCGCGAGGCTGGCGCCTCCGCCCGCACGCACCCGCTCATCGTGAAGACCGTCAAGATCTCCGACGACCCGGAGGCGGCCGCGGCGGGCATCGCCCGGCAGCTCGACGCGGGCGTGAGCGGAATCATGTTCGTCGCCGTCGAGAGCGCCGAGGAGGTCCGGCAAGGGCTCGCGGCCATGCGCTTCCGCTCCGAGGGGGGCACGCGGCCCGACCGCGTGGGCGCCGCACCGACCTACTGGGGCGTGAGTGAGGAGGAGTACCGTGCCAGGGCGGACCTGTGGCCGCTCGACCCCGAAGGCGAGCTGATCAACTGGACCATCGTGGAGAGCCTCGAGGGGCTCGATAACGTGCAGGAGATCGCCGCCGTGCCGGGGATCGGCGTTCTGTGGCCCGGGGCCGGAACGCTCCGTCGGGTCTTCAGCACCATGGGCCCGGATGGCGAGCGGGTCCTCGACGAGGAGGCCTGGGAGAACGCGATCCAGCAGGTGCTGGCCGCGTGCAAGGAGTTCGACGTGCCTTGCGGGTATCCCGCCAACTCGAGCGACATCGAGATGCGCATGGAGCAGGGCTTCACCGTGTTCGTCATGGGATGGGGTGAGGACGGCTTCGCGACTGCGGAGACGGGGCGGCGGCTCGCGGGGCGCTGAGGAGCCCGCCGCCGCACGCTCCACACGCGCTCCTACCGCGTCGTACCCATCAGCTTCCGCACCTGCGGGCTCACGACGATCGCCAGCACGCCCACGCCTCCGATGATCATCGCCACGGTCCGGAACAGGTCGTGGGGCATCATGGTCTCCAGCTGTCCCCCCACGAGGCCGGCGAAGAGGTTCCCGAGCGCGGCCCCCACGAACCAGATGCCCATCATCTGACCCACGCGCCGCTCGGGCGAGAGCTTGGTGATCGCCGACAGCCCGATGGGCGAGATGGCGAGCTCTCCGACGGTGTGCAGGAAGTAGGTGACCACGAGCCACGCCGGAGACACGAGATTGCCCGGCGTGGCGTTGGCCGCACCCCACGCGAGCACGAAGAAGCCCATCGCGAGCCCGAGCAGGCCGAGGCCCGCCTTCATGGGTGTCGAGGGGTTCGCGTTGCGCTGCTCCAGCCAGACCCACAGCCCCCCGAACACGGGCGCCAGCAGGATGATGAACATCGCGTTCACCGACTGCAGGAACGCCGCGGGCATCTCCCAACCCAGGATCGAGCGATCGGTGAGGTCCCTGGCGAACAGGGTCAGCGACGTGCCCGCCTGCTCGAACCCGGACCAGAAGACCGCGATCAGCAGGAAGAGCCAGAAGATGACGCCCATCCTCTTGCTCTCGTCCGTGGTGTGTCCACCGAGCGTCCACACGTAGACGAAGTAGAGCGCCACGATGACGAGCACGCTGTAGCCGAGCACGGTCGCGATCTGCGTGAGCGAGACCGGGATGACGTCGGTCGACACCAGGTAGCCGAATCCCACGACCCCCGCCACGATCGCGAAGAACGAGCCGAAGAACTTCCGCGACTTAGCCGCGAGCTGCTGCGGCGTGTCGCTCGTCTTGAGCAGGCCGGCCTGGCCCAGGTAGGGAGCGCCCATGCGGTACTGGATCAGGCCGAGGATCATCCCCACTCCGGCCGCGCCGAAGCCCCAGTGCCAGCGTTGCCCCTCGCCCAGGTATCCGGTGACGAGCGGGCCGAAGAAGGCGCCCAGGTTGATCCCCATGTAGAAGATCGAGAAGCCGGCGTCGCGCCGCGCCCCGCCCTCCGGGTACAGCTCGCCGACCACGGTGCTCACGTTCGGCTTGAGGAGCCCCGTGCCGCAGATGATGAAGAACAGGCCGAGAAAGAAGGTGAACGTGCTCGGCACCGCCATCGTGAAGTGGCCGAGCGCGATGATCCACCCGCCGACCCACACCGCCTTGCGCTGGCCCCACAGGTTGTCCGCCACCCATCCGCCCGGTAGCGCGAGAATGTAGACCAGGCTGGTGTAGAGCCCGTAGACCGCGCCCGCGGTGGTGATATCGAACCCCAGGCCCGGGTTCGCCTCGAGCGTCGCCGTCGTCATGAAGAGCGTGAGCAGCGCGCGCATCCCGTAGTACGAGAAGCGCTCCCACATCTCCGTGAAGAACAGTGTCGCGAGGCCCCGGGGATGACCGAAGAAGGTCTTGCCCTCTCGGACGACGGGGGCTGGGGCAGTGGTGACCATGCGGTTTCCTCGCTCCGTGTCGGGGCCTCGGCGGCGCGAGGAGAGGCGGGGGCGGGGGCCGCCGACCTTCCACGATACGCCCGTTCCGAACCCCTATGTCGGCGTTCGCCGCACGGGGCGCAAGAGTGTGCTCGCCCACGCGCCTTGAAACCTTTTTCTCGCTCCGGCCGTCTCAATCGGTAACGGCTCCTCTTGATTATCGAGAGAAGATATGGGTACCGGAACGTCCGACATGATTCGCGGGACGCTGGACATGCTGATTCTCAAGACGCTCTCCGTGGAGCCGATGCACGGGTGGGGGATCTCGGAGAGGATCCAGCGCGTGTCCGAGGACGCGCTGCAGGTGAACCAGGGCTCGCTGTATCCGGCGCTGCACCGGCTCGCTCGCGAGGGATGGATCGGCTCGGAGTGGCGCCTCACGGAGAACAACCGCCGGGCGCGCTATTACATCCTGACGCCCGCGGGACGGAGGCAGCTCGGCCTCGAGCACGCGCACTGGATGCGCTTGTCGGGCGCGGTGGACCGGATCATGGGACTCACGTGAGGGAGGAGGGGGCACGATGCGCTGGCTGACCGATCTGCGATTCCGCCTGAGGGCGCTCTTTGGGCGGGACGCCATGGACCGTGAGCTCGACGAGGAGATCGCCTTCCACATCGACATGGAGGCGAGGAAGCTCGAGGCGGACGGTCTCTCCCCGAAGGAGGCGCTCCGTCGGGCACGCGTGGCGTTCGGGGGCGAGGAGCGCTTCAAGGAGCGCGCGCGCGATGCCTGGGGAGTCGGCCTGCTGAACGACCTGCGCGGAGATGTGCGGTTCGCGACCCGCCAGCTCGTCGAGCACCCTGCTTTCAGCGCGCTGGCCGCTCTGACGCTCGCGCTCGGCATCGGGGGGACGGTCGCGCTGTTCTCGGTCGTCAACGGCCTCATGCTCCGCCCGCTGCCGGTCGCCGACGAGGACCGCGTGGTGACGTTCTGGCACGCCTACGACTGGCGGGGGGTCGAGTTTGACTTCGCCAAGGAGCGCGTCGGCGCCTTCCAAAGCCTGGCCGCCTATTCCAGTGATGCGCTCACGCTGCGCACGGACGCCGGATCGTCGCTCATTCTTTCGACCGTCTCGTCCGCGGAGCTGTTCGACGTGGTGGGCGTGCCTGCCTTCCTGGGGCGCACGTTCCTGGAGGGCGAGGACCGGCTGGGGGCGGAGCCCGTCATGGTGCTGAGCCACGAGCTGTGGGTGAGCGACTTCGGCGCGGATCCGGATGTCGTCGGGCGGATGGTCGACATCGGTGGCCGGCGCACGAGGGTCGTGGGCGTGATGCCCGCGGGGTTCTACTTCCCGACGCCCGAGGCCGACGTGTGGACGCCCCTCATGCTGGACCCGGAGTCGGACCATTACCACGGGAACGGCTGGCTGGTGCTCACGGGCCGTCTACGGGACGGGGTCACCGAAGCGCAGGTCCGGGAGGATCTGGCGCAGCTCGCCGTCGGACTCGGCGAGCGATGGGACTACCCGGACGCCTGGGACAAGACACGTGATCCCTACGTGGTTCCACTGCGTGAGTACGTCATGGGCGACGTCCGCCCGGCGCTGCTTCTGCTGCTCGGTGCGGTGGGCGTGGTGCTGCTCATGGCGTGCGCGAACGTGGCCGCGCTGATCCTGACGCGCACCGCGGACCGGACCGGAGAGATGTCCGTGCGCACGGCCTTGGGAGCGGGCCGAGCGCGCTTGGCGCGTCAGGTGCTGACGGAATCCATCCTGCTGGGGAGCGTGTCCGGCGCCATGGGCATCGTCCTGGCCGTCGCCGCGTTCGACACGCTCGTCGCCGGTCTTCCGCTGCCGGCGAGCCTGGGCGAGACGCTCCACCTCGACTGGACGCTGCTGGCGGGCGGTGTCGTCCTGGCGGTGCTCACCGGCGCCCTCGTGTCGCTCGCCCCCATGCGCAGCCTCCTGCGCGGCGACCTGTCACAGGGCGTGCTGGGAGCGCGCAGCTCCGCGGGTGGGCCGTCGGCCCGGAACCGGATGCAGGCGGCGCTCGTCGCGGCCGAGGTCCTGATGGCCGTCGTGCTCGTCACGGGCGCCGCGCTCCTGGTCCGGACCGTGAGCGAGCTCCGCTCCATCGATTGGGGGCTGGAGCCCGAGGGCGTGCTCGCCGTCGACGTGCTGCATCCGGAGCAGGCGACGACGGCCGCGGAGCGCGCCCGTTTCTACGAGGCGCTGCTCGAGCGCGTCGGCGCGCTCCCCGGCGTGTCCGCCGCAGGGCTCATCAACCGCGTCCCCGTGCGCGACGGTGGCTGGCAGGCCGGGTTCTCGCTCGTGGACCGGCCGGACCTCACCGGCGACCGGCGGCCGAACATGTACTACCGGCCGGTGACGCCGGGTACGTTCGACGCGCTGGGCGTCGCGGTCGTGGAGGGCCGGGGCATCCGCGAGACGGACACGCCGGACGCGCCCCGCGTCACGGTCGTGAACGAGACGTTCGGGCGCACGATGTTTCCGGACGGGAGCTCGGTCGGCCGCATCATCGACGGCAACGGCTTCACCGACGAGCCGATCGAGATCGTGGGCGTGGTGGCGAACGTGGCCGTGGACGACCTGACCGGGAACGTCCCCATGGCCGCATACTACCCCTGGGCTCAAACGCTCGAGGGCTCCGACTTCGGGATCCTGATCGCAAAGACCTCCCTGGACCCCTCGACACTCGCGGGCCCCGTGCGCTCGCTCGTGCGTGAGCTCGACGCGCGCGCCGCCGTCGGCCGCGTGGAGACCATGGAGCAGGTGGTCGACGTCGCCATGGCCGAGCCCCTCAGGCTGCGCTTCTTCCTCGCGATGTTCAGCGTCCTGGGCATCGTCCTCGGGACGGTGGGCGTATACGGTGTCGTATCGTACGCCGTTCAGCGGCGGAGGGCCGAGCTCGGCATCCGCCTGGCGCTCGGCGCCGCGCCCGGCCGCCTGCTCGGAGAGGTCGTACGCGGCGGCATGGTCCCCGTGCTCATCGGCGTGGCGGCGGGCGTCGTCGTGGCGCGCGTCACCTCCGCCACGCTCGCGCGCTTCCTGTTCGAGGTCCGGCCGACCGATCCTCTCAGCTTACTCGCCGCCGCCGGCGCGCTGCTCGTCGCCGGCGCCCTGGGCGCGCTCCTGCCGGCCTGGCGGGCGAGCACGACCCATCCGGCCACGGCACTTCGGGCCGAGTGAGCGCGTAGGAGAGGGGTGGCGGGCTGGACAGCCGGCCTCCGTCGCACGTCATTTAGAAAAGCGCACTGGTCCGAGAGGGCACCCCCCCATGGCCGAAATCGTCGCCTTCCTCCTGGCGACCCCGCTCCTGCTGATTCCCGTGCTGGTGGTGCTGGCGATGGTGATCCTCGCCATCCTCAAGCGCCTCCTGAAGCTGGCAGCCATCGCCACGATCGCCGGAGTGCTGTACGTGCTCGCGGTGGAGTATCTGGAGAACGGAGGATAGCGGAAGCCGGACTTGCCGGGCGGCGGGCCGGTTCCGAGGCGCCCCGCCCGAGCCGACCCGTGGCGGGGCCCGTCGTGAGAGCGGCCGACCCCCGGCCTCAATCCTCGTACGTGGACAGGTGGCGTAGAGGGCCCTGTGTCCCCTGCGGCTCGAGGCGGTAGAGGTCCCACTTCGTGCTTCCCCTGGGGCGCTCGAGCTTCTGCGCCAGCACGACCCGGTGTCCGTCGCTCCGAAGCTGAATGGTGCCGTAGACGGCGACGCTGCGCTCCAGGCCGTCCACCGCCTTGTCGAACTCCCTGATCAGTCGCTTCCGCAGCGCGCTCCCCTCGGGAGCGAGTGGAATCTCCGCCCGCAGCTCCTTCAAGCGGTTCCTGAGCACTTCGGGGCGCTTCATCACGTCGCGGTGGGAACGGGCGAGCTCGGTGCTGAAGATGAGCGGCCGGGTGCCGCGCGAGTGGAGCCCCGTGGCGCCGAGCGCGTCGGCGCGCGGGTGCGAGTGCGGCTCGTCGTCGCCGCTCGAGATGACGGTGGCGACGGGGTTGAGCGCGGCGAGGAACTTGGTCGAGAGGTCGGCGGCGCCGTGATGACACGCCTTCGCGACATCCACCTGGAACACCCGCCGCGCTGCCGTGACGAGCGCCTCGTACGCCTCCACGCTCCGGGGGCGCGGGTCCAGCCCGGTATGGTGCTCCAGTAGCAGCTCCTGCGAGGTGGTGTTCAGGTCGCCTCCCAGGAACACCGATACGCTCCGGTAGAGCAGTCGGAGCACGATCGAATGCCCGTTCTTGGTCTTCGCGTCGCTTCCCAGCGTTCGCAGCATGCCGTTCGACGGGTCGGGCGGCTCCGTCACGGGGCCGAGCACCTGGAGCGAGAGGGGCTGCCCAGCCCCGTATCCGGGGACGAACCCGTCGCCCACACTCAGCGCGCGGAACTCCCCGAAGCTCTCGTTCCGGAGCCCGAGGTCGAGCATGGCCGCGTACTGCTTCTCATTGCGGCGCGCGCCGGTCGGGTTTTGCCAGTTCGACTTCCTGGCGAGGAACGAGCGAAGCTGCTCCAGGCTTCGCACGAGGCTCGTGAGGTAGGTGCGCCCGCCGCGCTTTCGCGTGGCGCCGAGCGCGCGCGTCCCGTAGCGCTCCATGATGCCGTTGTGGTACAGCGTCTCGAACCGCACGAACGGATCGAGGAAGATGTCGCCGAAGCCCCCGTAGTGATCCTGGTCGGGGTGCGTCAGGATCCCCGCCTCGAAGGTCCAGTTCCTGCGAAAGCCCCCGTACCTCCAGCGCAGGAACCGGTACATGTTGTCGAACTGGCCGGCGTCTATGATCAGGTGCCTGTCGTCCGGGGTCACCACGAGGCAGCCGTCCCCCTGGCCGACGTCCAGAAAGGCGATCTCCAAGAGCCGGTGCGCGCCGACCTCATCCGCGTGCATCCACCCGTCCTCGCCCCGGGCGCGGACCGGGATGTAGCTGCCGGACGGCTCACCGGTGACACGCAGCCAATCACCCCACAGGAGGTGCTGGACCGCTCGCTTCTTTCCCCGAGGCGCATCGTACACGAACGCCGACGGGTAGCCCGCGAAGCGGGTCGAGCCGGGCGGATGAGCGTTGGGCAACGCGCCCCCTCCGTGGAATCGTTCGCGTAGCGGCCGGGGACCTGGGCGGCGCCGCCCACGGGCCGTGGCGTGGCGCGCGCCCGGGCTCGCCGGCCGCGTCCCTCAGAACGGTAGCAGTCTCGTGATGTTGAAGCCGAAGCGCCACTCGTCCGGCTGGAACTCGAACGGCGTGCCCCCGAGGAACTGCGTCGGGTTGATGCGCGGCTGGTTCGTGGCTACGAGCTTGAAGAAGTGCCCGCGGGTCTCGAACTCGAAGCCGAACGT
>Ga0302046_10000510_pt1 | contig 38717 bp, 41 predicted proteins | sample RVTome_11_FD_200261 | JGI IMG/M metagenome (GOLD analysis project Ga0302046, IMG submission 200261) | Soil microbial communities from uranium-contaminated site in the Upper Colorado River Basin, Wyoming, United States - RVT147D111 (version 2) ...
CGTGCCGTTGGCCAGGATCGCCAGCGGCGCGGCCGCCGTCCGCTTGGCCCCGAGCACCGTGCAGTCGCCGCCGGCCGCCCAGCCGTCGAGCGCGGCCAGCACCGAGGGCGCGCTGTCCCCGGCCGACGCTGCCAGCGCGATGCCGAGAATGTCGAGCGTGCGCAGGCGAACGCTGGCCACGACCTCGGGCGGCACCTGGTCGAAGTCGAGGGAGGCCGCGAACTCCGCCAGGCCCCGGGCGAGCGTCACGCCGGGCTCAGCCGCCGGTGCCGGGCAGCGCGACGTTGCCGTCGCGCTCGCGGCTGCGCAGCGCGATGACCACGCGCCCGTCGGGGCCGGTGGCCTCGAACTCCTCGGCCATGCCGCTGTCCAGCATCTGCTGCACGAGCTGCTCGCGCTCGTGACCGGCCGGCGGCAGCAGGTGCGACTTCCAGCGCATCACGAAGTACCCCCGGCTCACGTGCGGCAACCGCGCCTCCGCGCGCTGCAACTCGGTGAGGCCCCGCTCGAGCGCGCCGGCCGGCGACAGTCGCGCCGGCGCCGGCGCGATGCGCGACACCGGCCGGAGCGGCCGGCCGTCGGCGCGGAAGCCGGCCGGCCCTCGATCCCGCTCACGGTCGCGCGGCAGGCGGTCCGCCCGGAACGCGGCGAGCCCCTCGCTCAGGTGGAGATGGCCGAAGCAGCGCACGCGCAGATCGCTCGACAGCTCCTCGGCCGACCACGTCGCCACCCAGACCTGCTTGCCGAGCGCGTTGACGGCCTCGACGGCCGGCACGAAGTCGTCGTCGCCGGAGACGAGCACCGCCGCGTCGTACGCCCCGTGGGCCGCGAAGTGGATGAGGTCGGCCACCAGCCGCGTGTCCACCCGCTTCTCGGTCGTGTACTCGTTCTCGGCGCCGCACGCCGGACAGCGCACGCTGCGGCGCACGCGCTTGTCGCGCTTGACGAAGTAGCCGGGGCGCAGCTCCAGCCCCTTGAGAAATCCCTCCACGATCTGGGGCGCGTCGGACGACACGCCGACGTAGTAGTAGGCGCCGCCGAACATCGCGCCGCCGCCGCCGACCGCCTGGGTGATCCAGGCGGCCAGCCGGTCGTAGTCCACGCGCAGGTTGTCGTCGAAGCGCTGCAACGACCGGTAGAAGTTCTGACCGTCAAAGAAAATGCAGATCTTCATCGTGTGTCGCTCCCGGGAAAGTCAGCACTGGAAATCGACGGGCTCATGGTACCACGCACGTTTCTGGAGCGCGGTCACTTGCAGCCTCGTCGAACCGCCGCGCCACCGCCATGGACGCCGCGCGAGTGCCCGTGAAGATCGCGGCGCGGCCCGCCGGCGCGGCCGCCATCGCCACCGGCGTCACGCGCTTCACCTCCGCGCGGGGACGACAAACCCCGCACCTCTGGCACCAAAGTTTGTGCGGAAAATCGGGGGGATCATCTATCCTGGGTTCGTCATGGTCCGCATCGTGTTGCCGCCCGACGTCCACCGCCGCCTGCTGGAGGCGCTGCCCGGCTGGTCGCAGGCCCACAAGCTGCTCAGCGACGCCACCGAGATGCACTATGCCGTCGGGGTACGGCGCGTGAGCTGCGAGCTGCCGGACGCGCTGGCGCTGCTCCATGTCGCCGACCGTGTCTATCCGGAGTCCGCCCCACTCATCCGCATCGCGATCCGGAGGGCGCGCAGCACCCACAGCCACGCTCCGCGCGTGCTGCCGGAGCTGCGCCGCCACGCTCGTGATCTCCCCCCCCCGCAGCCGCTTCCGCTTCGCCGCCTGGCTGGCCTTCACCTCCTTATGCTGGCCTTCGCGGTCCCCCACGTCCTTGATCGTGTCCGCGAGCTTCTTCGGCGCTTCCTCTAGCGAGAGCGGGATCAACGGGCTTGCTCGGTGCCCGCGGCGCTCACCGATCGAGAGCTCTACGGCGTGTGTCGCGGCGGGCCCACGGCGAAGGCGGCAGCGACAGCTCCTGGGCACCATTTCGGCACCGCCCGAACGACGAAACGCGGGGTGTCTCGCAACCCCGAGTTGAGGATGGTGGTCGATGCTGGACTCGAACCAGCGACCCCCGGCATGTGAGGCCGGTGCTCTGCCAACTGAGCTAATCGACCGTGACGAGAAATTAACCCCTTAGCGCGCGCCCGTCAACCGCTACCACCCTCGACGTGCCCGAAACGTGCCCACGGGACGTGTCCGTGAGCCGCAGCGCCGCCTCCCGCAGGTCCGCGTCGCTCACGATCGCGTACCGACGGAACACCGCCTCCGTCTTGTGGCCGGTGAGCTTCGTCGCCACCGACCGCGGCACCCCGTGCCGCTCCATGTTCCGCACCGCCGTCCGCCGGAAGTCATGGCGCAGCATCCCGGTCACCCCGGCTGCCGTGCAGGCCGCCGACCACGCCTTGCGGAACTCCCGCCGCCGCTCCCCCACCCGCGTCTTGCCCGACAGGTACGGGAACAGCCACGGCGTGATGCGCCCGGGTGCCTTCTGCATGCCCTCGACGCGCTCCCCCTGGGCCGCCAGCGGCGTCGTGAGGTCGGGCGTGAGGTACACCACGCGGGCATCCCCGTTCTTCGTCATGCCGGGGTCCAGGCGCAGCGTGCCGGCCCCGAGGTCGAGGTGCCGCCGCTCCAGTAACAGGACCGCGGGGCGGCTTCCTTGAGCTTGCGGATCAGCGGCAGGCGGGCCAGCTTGCCGTTCTCATACGCCAGCCGCAGCAGCCGGCCCAGCACCCCGAGCTCTCGGTTGATACTCCCGTTCGACGTCAGCGGCCGCGTGATCGTCGCCCCGTCGCGCGCTGCGATCATCTGCGTCGGCTCGGCCTGCCGCTTGGCCACGTACCGCGTCACCTCCGCGGGCCCGATCCCCGCGAGCCGGTAGCCCGTGAAGAACGCGTCGAGGTGTTTCAGCCGCCCTTCCGCCTCGCCTACCTCCCGGCTGCCCGTCGTCTTGTAGTGCTCGCGGAGGTCCGCCGCCGCTTCCTCCCACCGCACCTTACCGGCCCGCGGCAGGACCGCCTCGCCGCGCGCCGCCCGGCCCTCGCGGTCCTTGAGGAACGTCTCAGCCTCCCGCTTCTTCTCTGTCCCGGTGCTCTCGCGCATCGGCCGGCCGTCCACGTGCCACTTCGCCCACCAGATCGCGCTACGCCCGCCGCTCTTGAGCTTGGGCTGATACAAGTAGCCCATGTCAGCCATCCTCCTTCATCGCGTCCCTCCGCTGAGATAGGTGCCAATCACTTGCAACGCGAAGCTGCCCACCAACAGCACGGCGCCGACCCTCGTACAACAGGACCGCAAGTACTCCATCGTCTCGAAGCGCCGATGTCCGTGTGCAGGTAGCTGGTGAGCTCGGCGGCCAGCCCGCCGGGCGTGACCGAGGCCCGGGCGTCGCGAGCGAACCACTCGCGCTCCGCCCCGGCAGGGGCGTCCCACCAGTCCAGCAGGCCCCAGGTGTCGCGCACGGCCTGGATCTGCTCCTGCCAGCGTGTCAGCGACGGCATCCAGGGCGTCTCCGCGGTCGGAAGGTACGTGACCTGGGGATCGACGAGGATGAGGGGTCTACTGTAGTGCGCTCGGGGCAGGTGGCCGCGAAGAGCGACGCCACGATGGTCGATTCGTACGTCGCCATGATCGAGGCGCGCTCCGATCGCGCCGCTTTGAGCACTGCGAGGATGTCGTCCGTCAGGGTGTCGACGTCCGGCACGTACCCGGGCGTGAACCGCTCGGAGCAGCCCCAGCCGCGGCGGTCGGTCACGATCAGACGCGTGTAGCTGGCCAGACCATGCAAGAGGCGGGAGAGCGAGGGACTCTCCCAATTCACGTCGACATTGGAGCAGTAGCCCTGGATATAAACGAGGTCGGTTGGACCGTCTCCGCAGACCTGGTAGGCGAGCGAGACGTCGCCGTTCCATGCGAAGCGCGTCTCGGGCCGGTCCATGCCCTATGGTCGTGCAGCCGCCACGCCGCCGCAACCGGTGCCGCGGGAGGGGGTCTTGCGATCGCATCCCACGAGGAGGGCGCAGGGGACCGCGTCTCCGGCTCGGCACCTCCTACCGGCACGCCGGCAGACGGCAAGCGCAGGATCGCCTCACGGTCGCCACGACTGATATCGCGAGATGGACATGCCTCATTCACATTAACCGAGGTAGTTCAGCCCCGACTTCCCCCAGATTCGTGGCGTGTTGGCTCTGCTTTCGAATCAGGAAGGGCTCATAACCCACTGTACCGGGTTCAAAGCCATCCACAGCGACCAAGCAAAATCGAGAGCTTACGACGCCTGTCGTAGCGTCATTGGGTTTTCAACCCAAAGGTCACCTCTCGGAATTGACCTGGCTCTGATCTCCGGGCTACTGTCACCGTGACCTACGCCCGGCCGCTTCCTAGGAGGCTCGGCATGAAGTGCCCCCGGTGCCAGCAGGAGAACCGCCCCGGGGCGAAGTTCTGCGAGGAGTGCGCGGCGCCCTTGGCGCGGGCGTGCATCAACTGCGGAGCCCAGCTTTCCGCAACCGCCAAATTCTGCTCGGAGTGCGCTCATCCTGCTGATCCGGCGACCCCGCCGGCATCGCAGCGCTTCAGCGCGCCGGAGACCTACACTCCGAAGCACCTGGCCGAGCGCATTGTCAACTCGAAGGCCGCCCTGGAGGGAGAACGCAAGCAGGTCACGGTCCTGTTCGCCGACCTCAAAGGCTCGATGGAGTTGCTCGCCGACCGCGATCCCGAGGAGGCCCGGAAGATTCTCGACCCAGTGCTCGAGCACATGATGGAGGCCGTCCACCGCTACGGGGGCACCGTCAACCAGGTGATGGGGGACGGGATCATGGCGTTGTTTGGCGCACCGGTGGCGCACGAAGATCACGCCGTACGAGCCTGTTACGCGGCGCTCAGGATGCAAGATTCGGTCAGACGGTACAGCGAGGGCGTGAGACGTGTGGAAGGCGTGCCGATCCGAATCCGCGTCGGCCTGAACTCCGGCGAGGTCGTCGTGCGCGCGATCGGCAGCGACCTCCACATGGATTACACCGCCGTCGGGCAGACGACGCATCTCGCCGCTCGGATGGAACAGTTGGCCGCACCGGACACGATCGCGCTCACGGCGGCGACACTCGCGCTCGCGGAAGGATTCGTCGAGGTGAGGTCGCTTGGACCGACGCCGGTCAAGGGGCTCGCGGAGGCGGTGGAGGTCTATGAGGTGACGGGGGCGGGCCCGGTGCGGACTCGGCTGCAAGCGGCTGCCCGGCGCGGGCTGACGCGCTTTGTCGGCCGCGACGCCGAGCTGGAGCAACTCCGCCGCGCACAGCAGCTCGCCGGCGGCGGTCATGGTCAGGTGGCGGCGATCGTGGGCGAGGCGGGCGTCGGCAAGTCGCGCCTCGTCTACGAGTTCGGCCACTCGCATCGCCTGCAGGGCTGGCTGGTCCTCGAGAGCGCTTCGGTCTCGTACGGCAAGGCGACGAGCTATTTGCCGGTGATCGACCTGCTCAAGGGCTACTTCAAGATCCAGGACCGGGACGACCTCCGGGGGATTCGCGAGAAGGTGACGGGCAAGCTCCTGACCCTTGACCGCGTGCTAGAGCCGACGCTGCCGGCGTTGCTCTCCCTGCTGGATGTCCCCGTGGACGACCCCGCGTGGCAGGCGCTCGACCCGGGGCCCCGGCGCCAGCGTACGCTCGATGCGGTGAAGCGTTTGCTGCTGCGGGAAGCGCGCGAGCAACCTCTCCTCGTCATCTTCGAGGACCTCCACTGGATCGACGGCGAGACCCAGGCATTGCTCGACGGCCTGGTCGACGGCCTCGGCTCGGCGCGTCTGCTGTTGCTTGTGAACTACCGGCCCGAATACCAGCACACCTGGGGCGGTAAGACGTCTTACAGCCAGATGCGGCTGGACGCGCTGCCGGCCGAGAGTGCCGGGGAGCTGCTGGAGGCGTTACTGGGCAACGATCCCGGGCTCGCTCCGCTCAAGCAGCTCCTCATCAGGCGTGGAAATCCGTTCTTCCTGGAAGAGACCGTCCGGACGCTCGTGGAGACGGAAGCGCTGGCAGGAGAGCGTGGCCGGTATCGGCTCGCGCAACCGATCCAGACGCTGCAGGTCCCTCCCACGGTGCAGACGATCCTGGCGGCGCGCATCGACCGGCTCTCACCGGAGGACAAGCAGCTCTTGCAGGTCGCCTCGGTTGTCGGCAAGGATGTGCCCTTCACGGTGCTCCAGGCGATCGCCGGGCTGCCGGACGACGCACTCCGTGGCGGTCTCGATCGCCTGCAGGCCGCCGAGTTCCTCTACGAGGCCGGGCTCTACCCGGATCTCGAGTATTCCTTCAAGCACGCCCTCACGCACGACGTCACCCACGGGGGATTGTTGCAGGAACGGCGCCGCGAGCTTCACGCACGGATCGTCGAGGCGATCGAGACGCTTCATCGGGATCGCCTGGGCGAGCACATCGAGTGGCTCGCCCACCATGCATTCCGTGCCGAGGCGTGGGACAAGGCGCGTGAGTATCTCCGGCGGGCCGGGCAGAAAGCGGTCGCCTGTTCGGCCAACCGCGAGGCGGTGACGTGGTTCGAGCAGACGCTCAGGGCGCTGTCGCATCTCCCGGATTCGAGTGCGGTAAAGGAGGAGATGATCGACGTGCGGTTAGAGCTTCGGGTAGCGGTCGGCGCACTCGGACAGTACGAACACGGGCTCGACGTTCTTCTCCCGGCCGAGGCCCTTGCTCGGGAGCTTGGCGATCGCCGGCGCCTAGGCTGGGTGTGCGCCGCTCTGTGCGTGATGTCTTCCCAGAGCGACCGCGACGAGCAGGCGCGGCGCTTCGGGGGAACTGCCCTCGCCCTGGGTCGAGAGCTCAACGACCCAGGCCTCCAGGCGGTGGCGAGGAACTACCTCACCACGATCGCCTTCAATCTGGGCGAGCCTGTCACCGCCGTCAATTACGCGCGCGAGACGATTGCGCTCCTGCCCGAGACTCTGACCCGCGATCGCCTCGGACAGGCGATCCTCCCGTCCGTGAGCGCGCTTCACTGGATGGCGCGGGGGCTGGCGCAGCTCGGAGCCTTCGACGAGGGCATTACCCATGCGCGCCGCGCGATCGAGCTTGCCGAGACCGTGGACCATCCCTACAGCGCCGCCGTTGCATGGGCGGCGCTCGGCCACCTCTACACCGAACGAGGCGACTTCGACCAGGCGCGAGCATGGCTGGAGCGGAGTCTCGCGCAGTGCCGAGATCTGGGTTTTCGGCTCTTTCGGGGCAGGACGAGCCTTCATCTCGGCGAGGTGCACGCGCGTGCTGGACATCTGACTGAGGCCCTCTCGCTGCTCGATGAGGCCTCCGAGATGTTCGTCGCGGTGGGCAGGTCGCGGGAAGGCCTGATTCTTACAGCCCGGGCTGAAGCTTACCTCTACGGAGGCAGGCTCGATGAAGCCCGAGCCTGCGCCGAGCGCGCCCTCGCCTGGGCGCGGGGGCGCGGGCAGAGAGCTTTCGAGCCGGGCGCGGACTACGTGCTTGGGCTGATCGCGAGCCGGTCGGATACACCGGAGATTGGCACGGGCACGCGGCATCTTCAGCGGGCGCGCGCAGTCGCCGGGGAATTCGGACGGCGTCCGCTGGTTGCCCACTGCCACCTCGGCCTCGGCAAGCTCTACCGGCGCACAGGCAAGCGACAGGAGGCCCAGGAGCACCTCACCACCGCCACGACGATGTACCGCGAAATGGGTATGACGTACTGGCTCGAGAGGGTGGAGGCGGAGCTCAGCGGGCTCACGTGAAGTTCAGATCGGACCCGTCCGAGGGAGCGCGAGATGCACGCGGCGTGGAAGACTGGAGCGCCGCTGGAAGATGGCACCATGTCGATGGCGATGCGGGTCGACAGAGCAAAGCTGGAGGCGTTCGCGCAGAAGGCCATCGCAGACGTCGGTAGCACCCTGACGACGCTGATGTGCACCCTCGGGGACCGGCTCGGGTTGCGCGACCCGACGAGCGCCAAGCTCGCGACCCGCTGCGGCCTTCACGAACGGTACGTGCGTGGTCTGCTGCGACTAGCCCAGGCGTGAACCGCTCCGCAAAGGCCGTAGTGTCGACGCGCACTTAGCCAGCGAAAAGGGCCGAGAAAGAGGGCGGCAAGCCACGGAACCGACTACAACGCGGTCGTTATCTACGCGATATTCAGCCTATCCCGAAGGCAGGGACTGAAGGCGGCCCCCAACGAGAGGAATCCGGCTGGAAGCAAAGGCCCTCGGGAGTCCGGGTCAAGATCCCCCACGCGATCAGCGTGCGGGCGACCGCCTTGGCGTGGGAGTAGTGAAGGCGCGTCTGCTCGGCGACCGCGAGGGCCGTGAGAGGCCCCGGCGCGAGAAGGACTGTGAGCACGACCAGCAGTTCTCGAGGCGTCAGTCGGATACAGCGGATGAGGGACAACAGCCGGTCCCCTGGGCTCGAGGAACCGCTGGTGGTCCCGCCGGGCGGCACCGCCGACGCTCTCTGGGCTGCGCTGCGGCCGGCGTCACGACCGGGAGGGTCCTCGGGGCTCACGCGAGCACCCGCAACGGCGCCAGGCCCAGGATCAGCGCGTTCTCGCCCGGGCCGTCGTCCGCCGGCGTGACGACCACAGCGACGACGAGCTAGCTCGACCATGCGGGTCACTTCGCCTCCCTGCACTGCTGCTGCCTACCGGTGGCCCCGAGGATCAGCGCCTCGACCGGGTCGATCACCTTGGTCGCTGGCGTGCTGCCCTAGCCGATCGGCTGATGCTGGTCCTTGCCGCGGCGGAACGTGGCCGTCGTGGCTGTTACCGCCGTGGGCGAAATCGCGCCCGCAGGCGGCATCGCGTCTTTCCTCCGACGCTCGTAGGTGACAACTCATGCGGCCAACTTACGGACCGTCACGCAACGAGGTCAACGCGAATATTCCGGCACTGAGCAGAAGAGACACCTACAGTAGGGCGACGAGAGCGGCGGGGACAGCCATCAGTAGAACGAGCCAGCCGACGTGCCCGCAAACGTGCCCGCGACCACCGCAGCGGGCCCCATTTGAGCCAGCGCCAGCTAACGGAGAAATGAAAACCCCCCGGGAACTACGCGACTTCCCGGGGGGCCTGATCCGCGGCCTCAGCATGTGAGGCCGGTGCTCTGCCAACTGAGCTAATCGACCGTGCCGTGAAAGTCTACGTACCCGGCCCCACCGCGTCAACCGGACCCCTCGCACGACCTCGGGAGGCAGCCCCGGACGATAACGACTACGTGGTCGAGCGGGGCGGGCCGGCGCGGCAGATGTCGGTCACCTCCACGCGATCCTCGGTCACGCGCGTCACGTGGATGGCACCGCGGGCGTCGCGCCGGACGATGCGATCGCCCTTGCGCAGCGTGAGGCGGACCCCGAACTCGGGGCTCACGGGCGCCGGCGCCGGGCGGGAGGGACGTCTGAAGAGTCTCATGACTCCGACAGCCTGACGGCCTCAGTCTGCCATCATCCCGGCGGGCTCGCCAGGCTTGGACCAGGAGCGGCGCCGACGTAGGATGGTGGCCGTGTCGGCTCCCGGCCCGGCGGAGCAGTGCGCCCGCATCCCAGCCTCAACGCCATGCTGCTGTGCGACCACACCATCCGCGAGCAGGGCACCGGCAAGGTGAGCCTCATCGGCGCCTTCGAGAATATCAGCGCGGCGCACTTCCCGCTCGTGCACCGGGCGCCGTCTGTCTACCTTCACGGTCGCGCCGGCCGCGGCGGCGCCGGCAGCGCAGTGATCCACCCCGGCCCGGGAGCCCCGTGCGCGTCCTGATCCTCACCGCCAGCTACGGCTCCGGCCACAACGAAGCCGCGCGCAGCCTGGCGGCGGGCTTCGACGCGCGCGGCGTCAGCGTGACCGTGATCGACCACTTCCGCGAGCTGGTGCACCCGCTGTTCGAGCGCGCCAGCCGTCGCCTCTATCTGGCGCTCCTGCGGCGGGCGCCGCTCGTGTGGGGAGCGGCGTACGCGCTGGGCGACTGGTTGTCGAGCGACTCGGCCCTGGCCTTCGGCGTGACCCGCCTGGGGGCGGCGCGACTGGCCGGGGTGCTCGACGCGCTCGCCCCCGACGCCGTCGTCTCGGTCCACGCCACCCCGGCCGCCGCCATGGCGTCGCTGGTCACCGACGGGCGGCGCTCGCCGCCTCACACGAGCGTGGTGACGGACTTCGTGGCGCACAGCCAGTGGATCGCGCGCGGCGTCGATCGCTACTGCGTGGCCGACGACGAGGTCGGGCGCGAGTTCGTCGCGCGGGGTATTCCTCGCGCTCGCGTCGTGGTGACCGGGGTGCCGCTGCGCCCGGAGTTCGTCCAGCCGGTCGATCCGGAGGAGGCTCGCGGCCGGCTCGGAATCCGCGCCGGCGTGCCGCTCGTGCTGGCCATGGCCGGCTCGCACGGCAACGTGGGCCGGCTCCCCGACGTGGTGAACGCGCTGGGCCGCCTTCCCCGGGCGGTCCAGGGGCTCGTCGTGGCCGGGCACGACGCCGCGCTCGCCGCGCGCCTGCGGGGCCTCGCCGCCGGCACGCCCACGCGCGTGCTCGGCCATACCGCCGACGTGCGTTCCCTCATGGCCGCCGCCGACCTGCTCGTCACCAAGGCGGGCGGCATGACGCTGGCCGAGGCGATGGCCACCGAGCTGCCGATGCTGCTCTACGGCTCTCTGCCCGGGCAGGAGCGGCGCAACGAGCGCTTCGCCGCCCGCGCCGGCGTCGCGCTGGTGGCGCGTTCGCGCCGCGAGCTGGGCCGCCTGCTCGAGCGCGCGCTGGCCGAGCCCGAGCTGCTCGAGCACCTGCGCGAGCGCATCCGGCGCGTGCGGCGCCCGGATGCCGCGCAGCGGATCGTCGACGTCGTGCTCGACGCCGGTCGGGTGGCGTCGTGATCGGCCCCGCGCTCGCCGCCGCCGGGGCCGCCTGGATCGGCTGGGCGTGGCTCCCCCACCTGCTCACGGCCGCCTGTGCCTGGCGCGGGCCGCGCAGCGCCCGTCGCCTGGCGTTGACCTTCGACGACGGTCCCGACCCGGAGTGGACCCCGCGCGTGCTCGACGCGCTTGGGGCCGCCGGGGTGCGCGCCACGTTCTTCCTGGTGGGCGAACGGGCCCAGCGCGCGGCCGGCGTGGTGCGCCGGATCGCCGCCGAGGGCCACGAGGTCGGCAGTCATTCCTGGTCGCACCGCAGCCTCTGGCTGTGCGGACCCCGCGCCACCGTGGTCGAGATCCGCCGTGCCCACGAGTGCCTGGGCGCCCTGGCGGGCGCCCCGCCCCGCCATTTCCGGCCGCCCTGGGGCATGGTCAACGCGGCGATGTTCCCGATCCTGCGCCGCGTCGGCGAGCGCTGCGTGTTCTGGTCGATCCAGCCGGAGGGCCGCCGCCCGGTGCCGGCCGCGCGCCAGATCGCCCACGTCATGGACCGCGCGCGGCCGGGCGCCATCGTGGACTTGCACGACGCCGAGGGAACCCCGGCGGCCCCCGCCCGGCTCCTGCAGGCGCTGCCGCCGCTGCTGGACGGACTGCGCGAGCGTGGCTACGGCTTCGCCACCGTGGCCGAGCTGCTGTCAGCGGACCGCTGAGGCGCGGCGGCGGGCGAGGAAGCGGACGAACTCGACGCCCTCGCCGAGCCGTCGGCGGAGGACGACGCGGTCGCGGACCATCTCGGCGCCGATGGCGAAGATCTTGCGGGGCCGGAAGTAGAAGCGCCGGTAGAACTGCTCGAGCGAGCCGAAGATCTCGGTGCGGGTCAGGTGCGGATACCCGAGCACGCTGGCCTGCACGCCGCCGGCGTCGACGAGATGGTCTTCCTCGAGCCAGCCCTGCTCGCGCGCCTGCTGGTAGAGCGCGGTGCCGGGATACGGCGCGGCCAGCGACACCTGGATCGTGTCGGGATCGACCTCGAGGGCGAAGCGGACGGTCTGCTCGATCGTCTCCCGCGTCTCCCCCGGCAGCCCCATGATGAACGTCCCGTGGATCTTGATACCGAGCGCCCTGGCGTTGCGCGTGAACTCGCGGGCGCGGTCGAGGCGGATGCCCTTCCTGACGTTGTTGAGGATCGCCTGGCTGCCGGACTCGTAGCCGACCAGCAGCAGCCGCAGCCCGTTGTCCTTGAGCACCTTCAGCGTGGCGGCGGGCACGTCGGCCTTGGCGTTGCACGACCACGTCACCCCCAGCCGGCCGAGCCCCCGCGCGATCGCCTCGGCCCGGGGCAGGTCGTCGGTGAAGGTGTCGTCGTCGAAGAAGTACTCCTTCACCTGCGGGAACAGCCGGGTGGCGCGGGCGATCTCGTCCACCACGTGTCCGACCGAGCGCGTGCGGTAGCGGTGGCCGCCCACGGTCTGCGGCCACAGGCAGAACGTGCACTTCGAGCGGCAGCCGCGGCCGGTGTAGAGCGAGACGTAGGGGTGGAGCAGGTACCCGATGAAGTACCGCTCGACCTCGAGGTCCCGCTTGTAGACGTCCACCACGAACGGCAGCCGGTCCATGTCTTCCAGCGGCGCGCGCTCGGGCGTGCGGGCGACGTGGCCGTTGGTGCGGTACGACAGGCCGGCGACCTCGGCGGCCGGGCGCCCCTGGGCCAGCTCCTGGATCGTGAAGTCGAACTCGTTGCCCGCCACGAACTCGATCGCCGTCGACGCGTGCAGCGCCGTCTCCCGCGCCACCGCCACGTGGGCGCCCACGAATCCCACCCGCAGCATCGGGTTGGCCTCCCGCAGCGCCTCGGCCACCTTCACGTCGTGGGCGAAGGACGGCGCGCTGGTGTGCAGCACGGCGAGATCGTACTCGCGCGCCAGCGGCAGCACGTGGTCCAGCCCCAGGCCGGCCGGGGGCGCGTCGATGAGGCGCGAGCCCGGCACCAGTGCGGCCGGCTGCGCCAGCCACGTGGGATACCAGAAGGAGCGCACCTCGCGCCGCGCCTGGTAGCGCGCGCCGGCGCCGCCGTCGAAGCCGTCGAACGAGGGCGGGTGGAGAAAGAGCGTGCGCAGGTAGCCGGACATTCCGCTCATCTTATCAACCCGGACGCGACGGCGGTCATCGATTGACGTAGAGGCGCCGGCCGCCGCCGGCCACGACCAGGCGGGCGCCGGGCAGACCGCTCACGACGCTGCGCGCGGGGGGCCGGCCGGTGACGAGCCAGACGCGCCGGGTCCCGGTCCACGCGGCGCGCAGCCGCTCCGCCTCCCAGAACGCGTCGGGCGCCCCCGGCAGGGTGGCGCCGAAGCCCAGCACGCTTCGCCGGCCGTCGACGATCACCGGGCGCCGGCGCCCGTACCACTCCAGCGCGCCGGCGTTCTCGATCGGCCCCTCGTGAGCGACGACGTCGCCGGGCTCGGCCCGGCGGGCGATCTCGTCGCCGATGCCCTTCACCGCGCGATGCGCCGACACCAGGCTCAGGGCGCCCGCGGCGCTGGGCAGCAGCAGCGCCAGCGTCGCGACCGTCGCGTAGACGGCGACCGCCCGCGCGCGGGCGAGCGCCGCCAGCGCGAGCGCCAGCGTCCCGGCGGCGAGCGCGAGCGCGGCGACACCCAGCAGCGGCCGGAACGCCGCCCACGGCGGGATGGGCGGCGCATCGCCGGCCAGCCCACTCTTGCGCGTCGCCACGTCGGTGGCGTCCAGCACCTGGCCCATGAACGTCGTGCCGTCGCCGCTCCAGGCGAGCGCACAGCCCACGGCGAGCGCCCCCAGCAGCGTGGCGTGCAGCCCGGCCAGCCGGCGCACGCCGAGGTCCCGCCACCCACGGGCCGCGAGCAGCGCGATGGCGGGATACGCCGGCAGCCCGTAGTGCGGCAGGCGGAACGGCGACAGCATGGTCAGCCCCAGCACGCCGACCGCCCACAGGGCCAGCGCGACCCACGGGATCTCGGCGGGCTCCCGCCACGCCCGCCGGCGCGCGAGGCGCCAGACGACGCCGCCGGCCGGCAGGATCCAGGGCGCGGCGCCCAGCAGCGCGACCGTCGCGAATTCGCCCGCTGACAGCGGTACGTCCTCGTCCGGGAAGTGGCGGGCGCGCGCGACGTTCAACACATGGTTGTCGACGACCGTGTACCACGCGAACCCCGGCGTGGCCGCCTCCGCCAGCGCCCACCACCCGAACCCGAGGAGCCCGGCCAGGGCCACGCCGGGCCACGGCAGCCACCGGCCGAGCGGCCGCGCGCGCCCGGCGAGCGCCATCGCCGCGGCGATGGCCAGCGGCGGCGCCAGCACGCCGAGCGGGTCCTTGGCGAGCGCGGCCAGGCCGAACGCGACCAGCCCGGCGGCGGTGCGGGCACGGCGCCCGTCGGCGACGCCGGACAGGGCCAGTGCGAAGCCGACCGCCAGCGCCGCCACGAACAGCGCCTCGGGCCGCACGTAGCGCCCGTAGACGAAGAAGCCGAGCGACGTGAGCAGCGCCAGGCCGGCGACGAGCCCGACCCTCCGGCCGCCGAGCCGGGCGCCGAGCCACGCGGTCGCGCCCACCGCGGCCAGCGCGGCCAGCGCCGAGACGATCCGGGCGGCCGTCTCGCTCGGGCCGGCCACGCCGAAGGCCGTGGCCAGCAGCAGGTAGAGCAGCGGGGGCTTGTCCACGTAGGGGACGCCCGCCAGGGTGAGCGGGAACAGGCCGCTGCCGTGCAACAGCTCGCGGGCGATCTCGGCGTGCATGCCCTCGCCGGGATCGTCGAAGGGGGCGTCGCCGAGGCCGGTCAACAGGAACGGCGCCGCCGCCGCGACGGCCAGCCCGGCCGCGGCCAGCGCCGTGGCGCGCGGGCTCAGGTGCGCGACACCAGGAACACGCCCAGGACGATGAAGCCGATCCCGGTCCAGCGCGCGGGCGTCACCGGCTCGGCCAGCACGAGCTGGGCGAGCATGGCCACCACGATGTAGTCGAAGGCCGTCATGGGCAGGATCTTGCTCACGTCGGCGCGCGACAGGAGGGTCAGGTACAGGAAGAAGAAGCACGCCTGCAGCGTCACGCCGAGCAACACCCAGGGGTTGGTGACCGCGCGCCCGACCATGCCGCCGACCACCGCGGCCGGCGCCTCGGTGAGGTCGCCGATGGTCTTCATCCCCTTGGCGAGCATCACGTGGCCCGTGCCCCCCAGCATCCCCGCGATGAGGACCAGCACCAGGGTCTTGATCACAGGGCCTTGCCGATCGCGTCGAGCACCGCCTTCTCGACGTTCTGGTCGCCGGCGGCCACCGGCTCGTCCTTGTCGACGAACAGGATGCGCTCGCGCTTGAACAGGCTGCGCTCGACGCTCACCGTGGTGCGGCGGTCGCCGGCCGCCTTGACGTGCAGGCGGAGGCGATGGCGCGTGGCCTTCTCGTACACGCCGAAGTTGTCGCCGTCCACGCGGCGCGAGTCCGTGGTGATGAAGCCGATCGCGCGGTCGGCCTTGTCGACGTCCCAGCCGAGGTGCTCGAGCACCGCCTCGGTGACCGCCCACACGCGCTCGACCGGCGCGTTGAACGTGCGCTCCACCGGTCCGGCCGTCGCCACCGTGGCGGCGGCGAGCAGGACTGCGACCAGCATCCCCGGGCTTCGCCTCATCGCGCTCCTCCTCCTGGATCGGGCGGCCCGGGCTCGAGCCGCCCCTGTCGCATACGGTACACGGCGTCGGCGCCGAGAACGGCATCCGCGCGATGGCTCACCACGACCACGGCGGCGCCGGCCTGCGCCCGCGCCCGCAGCGCCTCGAGGATGACGCGGCCGTTGGCGTCGTCGAGGTTGCCGGTCGGCTCGTCGGCCAGCAGCACGGGCGGATCGTTGAGCACCGCCCGGCAGAACGCCACCCGCTGCTGCTCGCCACCCGAGAGCTGGGGCGGATGGTGGTGCTCCCGCTCCAGCACGCCGAACTGGGCCAGCAGCTCGCGGGCTCGCCGGCGGGCCTCGGGTCCGGCTCGGCCCACGTACCGGCCGGCCAGCAGCACGTTGTCCAGCGCGCTCAGCGAGGGCAGCAACAGGAACGACTGGAACACGAAGCCCACGTACCGCCCCCGCGCCCGGCTCCTGGCCGAGCGGCCGAGGCCGCTCATGCGCTCCCCCCCCAGGAGGAGGTCGCCGGCGTCGGGATCCTCGAGCAGGCCCAGCACGTTGAGCAGCGTGCTCTTGCCGCAGCCGGATGGGCCGAGCACCACGGCCAGGCGGCCGGCGGCCACGCTGAGATCGACGCCGTCGAGGGCGCGGACCGGCGCGCCGGCCGGCGCCGCATAGGCCTTCACGAGGCCCCGCGCCTCAAGCACCGCGGCGGATCGCCTCGGCCGGCGACAGCCGCACGACCCGCAGCGTGGCATAGACCGCCGCGGCCGCGCCGAGCAGCACCGAGAAGGCCAGGGCGCCGCCCAGCAGCCGGCCGGAGAAGAAGAACAGCTGCTGCCCCGTGCGGGCCGCCCAGCCGTCCACCGCGAGGCCCAGCACCACGGCCAGGGCCATGCCGGCCGCCCCACCGGCCAGCGTCACCGCGAGCGCCTCGGCCAGGACCTCGCGGCCCAGCTGCAGGTCGGTGGCGCCCAGCGCGCGCTTGACACCGAAGTCGCGGATGCGCTCGAACACGGCGGCGGCGACCGTGTTGGCCAGCGACAGCCCGCCGATCACGAGGGCCAGCACGCCGATGCCGACCAGCAGCGCCGAGAAGAAGGCCGTCGAGGAGCGCAGCAGCCGGCTCAGCTCGCTGGGAATCTGCACGTTGACGCCCGGCACGCGCTCGGCGATGCGCCGGGCGACGGCGTCGGGGTCCTCCCCGTCGCGCCAGCCCACCGCGGCGCCGGTGTTGAGGTCGGCGGCGGTGAGGGCGGCGCCGCCCGAGGCCAGCACCGTGCGCAGCAAGCGGTCCTTGGCGATCCACTGCTCGCGCGCGTCCTCGATCGAGACCACCACGAACCGGTCGGGCGCCGTGAGGGTGCGCTCCAGCACGCCCACGATCTCGTAGGCCTCGCCCTCGAGCGGCAGGCGATCGCCGGCGCGCAGCCCGCGCGCGGCCGCGAACGCCGAGCCCACCAGGGCCACCCGCCGGTCGCCGGGGCGCAACGCGCGCCCCTCGCCGACCGGCAACCGGGGATAGTAGCGGTTGGGCGTGTCGACCGAGAGGTCCAGGCCGAGGACCAGCTCCTGGGTGAGCGTCATGAACTGCGAGGTCGACGGGTTCAGCGGCAGCATCACCTGGGCCTGCACGCCCGCCACGCCGGGGACGGCGGCGATGGCGCGCAGGCCGGCCGACGGCAGCAGGCCCCCCGCCGTGAACCCGGTGCCCATGCCCATGCCGGCCCCGGCCACCGAGATCTGGCCGAGGACGAAGCGATCGCCGCCCTCGATGAAACGCACGATCCGCTCGGCCATCGCGCCGAGCGCCACGATGCCCGCCACCCCGATGGCGATCCCGGCGATCGTGAAGGCGTACCCTCGGAGAACCCCAGCGATGCGCACGGGGCTCGCCCTACCAGTCGAGCCTGGATTCCACCGGCCGGCCGGCGAGGCGGCGGATCCAGGCGTTGACGCGCGTCAGGCCGAAGAGCAGCGCCAGCGAGACGCGGACGCGCAGCGGCATGCGGATGAAGCTCCCACCCGACAGCACGTTGAGCACGGCCCGCACGATGCCGAACACGTGCTTCGGCTGCAGGAACAGGTCGAGGAACGCCGGCTCGTAGTACTTGTCGATGAACTTGAAGAAGGGGGCCACGCCCCGCCACACCTTGCGCTCGTAGGCGGCGAAGCGCCGGGCCTCGAAGCGGCCGTCGGCGAAGGCGGCGAGGATCGCCCCGGCCGCCAGCTCACCGGTCCGCATGGCGATGAAGACGCCGCTGGAGAAGATCGGATCGACGAAGGCGACGGCGTCGCCGACGCTCAGGAAGCGATCGCCGACGATCGGGGCGTTCCTGTAGGCGAAGTTCGCGACGCGATGGATGGGCGTGACCGGCTCGGCGCCGCCCATGTGCTCGTGCACGGCCCGGCAGCGCCGGATCATCGACGCGAACAGCTCCTCGGGCGTGGCGTCGTGCGCCCGCGCCGTGCGGGCGTGGATGACCGCGCCGATGCTGGTGAGATCCTCGGCCATCGGGATCCACCAGAACCAGCCGCCGTCGAACAGGTAGAGGCGGACGTTGCCCTCCTCGATGCCGGGGAAGCGGTGGGCGCCCCGGTAGTGCGCGAACAGAGCGACCTTGCCCAGGTTCGGGATCCGGTGGCGGCGGCCCAGCCGGGCGGCCAGGAAGGCGTCGCGCCCGCTGGCGTCGACGAGGAAGCGGGCCCGGTGCGCCGCGCGCTCGCCGCCGATCTCGGCTTCCACCGTCACGCCGGCGCCGTCGAAGGCCACCGCGGTCACCGCCGCCGGCTGGTGCACCTGCACCCCGTGCTTGCGCGCGTGGTCGAGCAGGATCGTGTCGAATTCCGCCCGCGGCACGTTGTAGGTCCAGTTCGGCCACGGCATGCCGCGCAGGAAATAGAAGGTGTGGCCGAGCCCCGTTTCCTGGTCGAGGAAGGTCGCGCCGTACTTGACCTGGAAGCCGCCCTGCGCGACCGGTTCCAGGATACCCAGGCGCTCGAGCAGCAGCATCGTCGCCGGGACCAGCGACTCGCCCACCTTGAAGCGCGGGAACGCCTCGCGCTCGAAGAGCCCGACGCTGAGGCCGCCGCGGGCCAGGTGCGTGGCCACCGTCGAGCCGCCCGGCCCACCGCCGATGACGGCGACGTCGTAGGCCGCCGGTGTCATTGCCGCCCCGCCAGCGCGCCCGGGGTCACGTCCGCGCGCAGCCGGCCGTCGCCTTCGTCCAGCGCCGCCGGCCCGTACACCGCGTTCACCAGCGGCGTGACCACGTCGGGCAGCCAGTCCCCCGCCAGCGCTTGAAGCGACATCAGCGGCAGGATCAGGGGCGCCGCCAGCGTCGCCGCGGCGGCGGCCAGGGTGCCGCGCGCGCGGGCGCCGCGCCAGATGACCGCCAGCCGCAGACCCGCTCGCCGCGCCGCCGCCGCACCGAACGCCGCGCTCCAGCGCGCGGGCGAATCACTGTAGGGCGACGCCGCCTCGAGGATGGCGGCGTGGCGGGTGGCCAGCCGATCCGCCCCGAACACCGCCAGCACCTCCGCCGCCAGCGCGCGAGCCTCGCGGGCCCACCGCTCGGCCACGCGCACGGCCAGGAAGGCGCCGATGGCGACGCCGTCGCGCAGGGGGCGAAAGCGGCTGCGCTCCCCGGCCCGGGGCCGGGCCGCCACGCTGACCTCCTCCACCGACCAGCCGTGCGCGGCCGCCGCGAGAAGGATCTCGGTCTCGAGCACGAAGCCACCGCGGTGGGTGCGCACCTCGTCGAAGAGCGCGAGCGGGTAGACCCGGAATCCCGACTGGCTGTCCTGCACCGGCTGCCCGCTCGTCCAGCTGGTGAAGAAGCTCGCCACGCGGATCGCGTTGCGGCGGGGCGCCGGCAGCGCTCCCGGACCGTCGAGCCGGTTGCCGACGATCACGGCCCGGCCGGCCCGGCGGGCCGCCGCCAGCAGCGCGGGAATGGCCTCGGGGTCGTGCTGGCCGTCGCCGTCCAGCGTGACGACCAGCGAGGCGCCGCGCCGGCGGGCGGCGGCGATGCCGGTGAGCAGGGCCTGCGCCTTGCCGAGCCGACGGGGATGACGCAGCACCTCGGCTCCGGCCCGGGCCGCCACCGCGCCACTGTCGTCGCGAGAACCGTCGTCGACCACGAGCACGGGGCCGTGCGCGCGCGCGCCCGCCACGACGCGCTCGATGGTGGTCGCCTCGTCGAACACCGGGATCACGATCACCGCCATCATGACGTCGGCAACTCCATCGGCGGCCCCTCGTGACCGGCCGCCGGCATCCAGGCCGTGTCTCCGCTCCCCACCACGAGGGCGACGTGGCCCCCGCCGCGGGCGAGCCCGTGAACGAGACCGTCGCCGGTCACGGCGACCCCCGCGCCGCCATCGGGAGCCGGCAGCACGCCCGAGCGTGACGTCCACGCCGCGGCGGCCACGTGCAGCGCACCCAGGCCGGCGTGGTGGCCGACCAGCGCGGCGAGCGACACGGCGGGCGGGCGGGGCGCTCCCAGGGCGGCCGCCAGGACGCGCGCCTCCCAGGCATCGCGCCGGGCGTCGCCGCTGGCCGAGACGTAGAGCCACTGTGGCGCCGCGCCGCCCGCGCGCGTCACCGCGTCCCCGATGGCGCGCGACGTCGTACGGCGGCCCACGCCCCACGGCCCCGCGGGGATCGCCCGCCACGCCACCCCCGCGATCCGGCCCAGGCTCGGGGCACCCCGCGCCCGCGCCGCCGCCTCCGCCTCGAGCACCAGGAACGTCGCCCCTTCCCCGCGGAGCCCGTCGTCGCCGAGCGCGTCGAGCATCTCGGCCACGAGGGGGTCCAGCTCGTCGACGCCACCGGCCAGCACCGCATCCGTGCGCCCGCTCGCCACGGCCGCCGCCCCGCGCGCGACGGCCAGTTCCCCGGCGACGGTCGGCACGTTGATGGTCAGCGCCAGCTCGCGGGAGGCCACCGCGATGGCCGTGGTCGCGGCCATCGTGTTCATCACCGTGTTCGGGAACAGCAGGGCCGAGAGCCCCCCGGGACCCCGGGTCAGGAAGCCGTCGGCGAAGGCGATCGTCGAGGTGAAATCGCCCAGTGCGCTGCCGACGACGAGCCCCAGCCCCCGGGCGGGATCGAGGCCGCTCTCGGCGACCGCCAGCCGGGCGGCGGCGATCGTCAGCTGGCACACTCGCGACAGCCGCCGCGCCTCCGCCGGATCGACGAGCCCGGCCAGCGTTCGCTCGGGCAACCGCACCGCCGGCCGCGCGCCGGTGGGCGGCACCGCGCTCGGCCGCGCCAGCCAGGCGCCGAGCGCGGGCGACGCGCCCACGACGGCCGCGTTGACGACCCCGATCCCCGTGACGACGACGTTGCGAGACATCCGTTCAGACGCGCCGGAAGAGCAGGGTGACGTTCTGCCCCCCGAAGCCGAAGGAGTTGGAGATCGCGTGCTCCACCTCCGCCTCCCGGGCCACGCGCGGCACGCAGTCGAAGCCCACCTCGGGATCGGGAATGGCGAGGTTCGCGGTGGGCGGGATCGTCTCGTAGACCAGGGCCAGGATCGTCGCCACCGCCTCGAGGCTGCCGGCCGCCGCCATCGTGTGGCCGATCATCGACTTCGTCGCGCTGACGAGTAGGCGGCCGTCGCCGAAGACCCGGGCGATGGCGCGCGCCTCGATCCGGTCGTTCTGTGGCGTCGCGGTGCCGTGGGCGTTGGCGTAGCCGATCGCCGCCGGCTCGACGCCGCCGGCGGCCAGCGCGGCGCGCATGGCGCGGACCATGCCGTCGCCTTCCGGCTCCGGGGCGGTGACGTGATAGGCATCGGTCGTCATCCCGTGCCCGGCCAGCTCGACGTAGGGCCGCGCCCCCCGGGCCCGCGCGCGCTCGGCGGCCTCCAGCACGACGAAGGCGGCGCCCTCGCCGATCGACATCCCGCGCCGGTCACGATCGAAGGGGCGGCACGGCTCCGGATCGAGCAGCTTCAGCGCGTTGAAGCCCATGAAGCAGAGCCGGGTCATCGCATCGACCCCGCCGGCCACCGCCACGTCGGCCACGCCGTCGGCGATCAGCTCGGCGGCCTCCGCCAGCGCGACCGCCCCCGACGAGCACGCGGTGACGACCGTGTGGCGCGGTCCGCCGAGGCCCAGCCGGTGGCCCAGCATCTCGGCATGCGCGCCCGGCAGGATGGCCCGCAACGCCGGGGCCCAGCCGGAGGGCCGCTCGCCACGGGCGCGCGCCCAGTACCACTCTTCGGCCTCGAGCATGCCACCCCCGACCGCGCCCACGATCAAGGCCGCCTCCGCGCACTCGCGCCGGCCGAGCCCGGCGTCGTCGAGCGCCTCGGTGGCGGCGGCCAGCGCTAGGCGATCGGCCCTCGAGCGGCGCGACGAGCCATCGCGAAGGTCGGGCACCTCGGCGGCGATCCGGCACCGGAAGGCACCGGCGTCGATCAGCGTCAGGGGCCGGATGGCGCAGGCGCCCGCCGCCAGGCCCGCCCAGTACGCCTTCACCCCGGCGCCGAAGGGGCTGACGGCCCCCAGTCCGGTGACGACGACGCGCCTCATGCGCCCCCGAGTCGGCCCGCCACGAAGCGCGAGAGGGTGTCGAACGAGGCGAAGTGCGCGCTCAGGTCCTCGGATTCGTCCATGACGACGCCGAAGCGCTCCTCGATGGCGATCGACAGCTCGATGAAGTCGAGCGAGTCGAGACCGATGGAGCCCTCCGCGCCCTTGGGCAGCGGCGTGGCCTCGGTGACCTCGGCCGCCCGGCGCGGATCGAACTTCAGTCGCGCGACCAGGATGGTCTTCAGCTCGTCGAACACTTCCTTCGGTTGCATGGCTCCCCTCGGCCTGAGATCGGTCACGGCCGGCCCGCCGCCCCGGCGATGGCCAGCTCGATCGCGGCGGTGCGGCCCCGCCAGCTGCCGCTGAGTCGCACCGTCCCCTCGCCGGCGGCGCGGGCCAGGGCGAGCCCCACCAGGGGCCCACACGACAGCGTGCGGCCCGCCCGCGTCTCCGCCGCGTGCTCCAGGGCCGTCTCGGCGGCCCGCGCCCGGTACGCCGGACGGCCGTCCCCCGCTCCCAGCAGCGCGCACGCCGCCGCCTCCACCAGTGGTCCCGGCAACCTCCAGCGCGCGCGCCGCCACAACGCCTCACACTCCTCGAACGTCTCCACCGCGAGCACGAGGGCGCGCTCGCATCGCCCCGCGGCCAGCAACCCCCCGGCCTGCCAGAAGGCGTCCACCGTGGCCGCCGCTCCACCGATGAGAATGACATAAGCGCCGGTCAGTCCGAACTCGATTGCGACCTCGGCCGGCAGCGCACTGGGCGCCGTGTACGGGAAGTGGAGGGTCCCGGCGGAGCCGCGCCGGTTCGGGACCGGCCCGGCCTCGGTCGCCGCCGGGCTCGCAGCCCCCGCCAGGACGAACTCCGCGTTCGACGCCGCGTACGCCGCCGCCGTCACGAACACGAGCGCGGTGCGCTCGCCCCGGACCGCCTCCCGGTCGAGGCCGGCATCGCGCAGCATGGCCTCGACGGCGGTCACGCCGAGCAGGCATTCACGCGTCGCGCGCCGGAAGCGCTCGCCGCCCAGCGCCGGCCGCGGCAACGGGATCACCGCGCGGCCGGCGGCAGCCGCGCGCGCCTCGGCAGGCAAGGCCGCGACGCCCTCTCCCCAACCGGTCAATAGTCCCACGCCTTCGACCCGGACACCCGGTCTCATCCGCCCTCCAGCACCAGCGCCGCGTTGCAGCCGCCGAACCCGAGCGAGGTGCTCAGCATGAGGCGAGGCCACGCCGGGCGGCAGGCGCCCGCCACGCAGTCGAGGGCGCAATCCGGATCGGCCTCCTCGTGGCCGACGGTGGGCGGGATCAGGCCGTCGCGCGCCGCCAGCAGGCACATGATCGCCTCGAGCGCGGCGGCCGCGCCCATGGTGTGGCCGACCGAGCCCTTGATCGAGTTCACCGGCACGCCGTCGGCCCGGGCGCCGAGCACCCGGCGCAGCACCGAGGCCTCGATCCGGTCGTTGAGCGGCGTGGCCGTGCCGTGCGCGCTCACGAAGTCCAGGTCGGCGGCCGCGACGCCGGCCGCGTCGAGCGCCGCCCGGACCGCGGCCTCGAGCCCGCGGCCCTGGGGGTCGGGTGCGGCGACGTGCGAGGCGTCGCTGGCGCTGCCGTGGCCGAGCAGGCGGCCGAGGCGGGCGCCGCGCACATCGCGCTCGCGCGCCATGAGGACGAGGCCGGCCGCCTCGCCGAGCAGCAGACCGCTGCGTCGCCGGTCGAACGGGCGCACGCGCTCGCGCGTCAGGGCGCGCAGCGCATCGAAGCCGCGCATCACGAAGCGGCAGAGGACGTCGTACCCGCCGGCCACCACCAGGTCGGCGGCGTCGTCGCGCAGGAGGTCGGCGCCGACGCCGAGCGCGGCGGCGCCCGAGGCGCACGCGGTCGACACCGTCAGCGTCGGCCCGCGCACGTCGAGCCAGGCGGCGAGGGCGTGCGCCGGGCTGTCGTAGAGGGCGTCGAGCGCCCGGTGCGCGGTCGCGTCGTCCCCCACCGCCTGCTCCAGCTCCTCCACGCCGCCCAGGGCGGTGCCGACCACGACGGCGATGCGCTCGGCCGCCGCGCCGAGGCGGCCGCGGGCTCGCAGGTCGGCTGCCGCCGCGACGAGCAGCGCCACCGCGCGCGAGCGGATGCCCAGCGCGACCGGCGGCAGTTTCTTGATCTCGCCCCCGCGCCCGACGCGCAGGTCGCCGGTGGCGAACCGCTCGATCGAGGACAGCCCGTCGGCGCCGGCGAGAAGGCCGGACCAGAACGCGTCCAGGTCGAGGCCGATCGGCGTCGCCACCCCACCGGCCAGGATGGCGATGGGCTCAGGACGCAGGGGCGGCGCTCCAGACGTCATAGAAGTTGAACCACTGCTCCGGCGCCCGCTGCACGATGCGTTCGAGCACGCCGACCCACCGCGCGAGGGCGGCGCCGTCGCCGCCGGCGGCCACGCGGATGGCCTCGGCCATCACGACCGTGTAGCGCCGGTCGGCGTCGAGCAGACAGAAGGCGGGGACCACGGGGACGCCGGCGGCGCGGGCGAGCACGAACGGGCCACGCGGGAACGGCGCCGGCACCCCGAAGAAGTCCACCAGCGTGTCGCCGCGGGTACCCAGCGCGCGGTCCCCTTGCAGCGCCACCACCTCGCCCCGACGCAGCGCCGGCACCAGCGAAAGCATCGCGGTGGGATCGCCGAGCCGCACGAAGCGCACCGGCGAGGAACCGCCCCGCAGGAAGCGCTCGACGCGGGGGTCGGCCTCGGCGGCGACGACGACGTGCGTCGTCCGGGCCAGGCGGGACGCCAGGAGACGCCCCCCCAGCTCCCAGTTGCCGAGGTGGGCCGTGAGCAGCACGAGACCGCCGCCCGGGGTCGAGGCCGCCACCAGGTGCTCGTCGCCCTCGATGCGCGCGAGCATGCGCTCGGGACGGCGCTCCCGGCGGTTGGTGCTGACGAGGTCGGCGAAGCAGAGGGCGAAGTGGCGGAACACCGCGTCGACCAGCACCTCGCGCTCCGCCTCGCTCGCGTGCGGGCGCACGCGCGCGAGGTTGGCGCTCACGCGCCGCCGCTCCGCGGGAAACCATCTCGCCGCTCGCCCGGCCAGCGCGCCGGCCAGCGCCAGCCGGGCCGGCCGCGGCAGCGAGCCCGCCAGCATCGCGCCGGCCCGGTACAGCGCCGGACGGTTCAGGCGATGGGTGTACCAGCGTGGGCCCGCCGTCGGGGCGGCGTCGATCAGAGCAGCCAACCGTAGTACATCCGGAACGCGCGGATGACGCCGGGCTCGGTGTCGTAGAGCCGGCTGGCCCAGAATCGTCCCCGGTCGCGGTCGAATCGCACCACGCCCGGATGGTCGGGATCGTTCGGGTCCCACACGCTGAATTCCACGCCGGCCGGCCCGGCGCGGTACGCATAGGCGACGACGGTGTGGTTCAGCTCGGGCTTCGGCCAGTTGGTCACCAGCAGCTGGGCCAGGCGACCCGCGTCCAGCTCCTCCATGATCTCCTGCGCCACGCCGGCCTGGTGGCCGCGCGTCACCGGAAAGGTCACGCGCCTGTTGGTCCAGTGCACCAGCGTCCAGAAGCGGCCGCCCAGCCCGGCCTTGACCGCCGCCTCCTCGGCCCGCGAGAACTCGCGCAGGCTCGAATAGCCCGGAATCACCACGCGGTCGTCCGCCGCCGACGGCGGCCGCCAGGGCGGCCTCCCGGCGATCGCCCGCACGCGCTCGGCATAGCCGTCGCGCGACAGGCGGGGCGCGCCGGGCTCGAACCGCGCGAAGGCGAAGAACTGCCGCAGGCCCCGCGCCAGCACGAAGCAGTAATTCGCGTAGAGGTCGTCGCGGCCGGGATTCCGCGCCCGGATCTCGTTGGGAAACGCGAAGGTATCGGTGACGAACGTGAACCCCGGCACCGAGGCCCCGGTCGGCGGCCCCGTCGTGGGCGGCGCCGGCTCGATCGAGGCGCACGCCGTGGCCAGCAGCGTGACGCCGACGGCGATCCAGCGGTTCAAGATCTGCCTGGCCCCTCCCCCAGAGGGCTACCCTAAAGGAGCGCCCTCGCTCAGGTCAAGGTGGCCGCGCCAGGGCGTGGGCGCAGCGGCACCCGCAGAGCCGTGTGCTATCCTCAGGAATCGCTCCCCGATGACCCGCATCATCGCTGCGCTCTATCGCACGTTTTACGATCTGCTGCTCTGCCGGCTCCCGGAGCCTGCCGCCATCGCCCTCGGCCAGGCGGCGCTGCGGCTCCTGCCCTTCGACGCGCTTGCATTCTTCCGCCTGGAGGACCCTCGGCTCCGGACGACCCTGGGCGGCGTCCGCCTGGCCAATCCCCTGATCCTGGCCGCCCAGTACTACGATCCGCGGATCCTGTCGCGGGCGATGGGCCTGGGATTCGGCGCGGTGACGGCGAAGACGATCACCGTGAAGCCGCGGCCGGGACATCCGCAGCCGAACCTGATCCGGCGCCGGACCGCCGCCGGGTCCGGCCTGGTGAACTGCAACGGCTTCCAGAACCCGGGCCTGGAGGCGTTTCGCGCCTCGATGACCGGGCTGCCGCACCGGGTGCCGCTGATCGTCAGCGTGGCGGGTGAGACGGTGGACGACTACGTCACCCTCGTGCGCGCGCTGGGACCGCTCGGCGATCTCGTCGAGATCAACATCTCCTCGCCGAACACCCGGCTGGTCTACGCGTGGAACGAGCGTCCCCGTGAGCTGCGCGGCCTGCTGGAGACGCTGGCGGCCGCGTCGCCGAAGGCGTTGATCGTCAAGTGCTCGCCCGATTTCGCCGACGCCAACGAGCGCGACATCATCCCGGCCGCGCTGGACGCCGGCGTGCGGATCGTGAACTACGGCAACACGCGGCGCATCGACGAGCCACGCCTGTCGCAGGGCTCGGGCGGGCTGAGCGGCCCCGAGATCTTTCCGGCGACCCTCGATCGCCTGCGCCGCACGCGCAAGCGATTCGGCGACGCGCTCGAGATCGTCGCCACCGGCGGCGTCGATTCCCCCGACAAGGCCGTCGCGCTGCTCGCCGAGGGCGCCCGCGCGGTGGGGTTCTTCACGGGATTCGTCACGCGGGGCCCGATCCTGGCTCGCCGGATCCTCGAAGCGCTGCGGCACCGCGCGTAGCGTCGCCGAAATTGCTCACAGGTTATCCACTTGTCCACACGTGTCCACAGACGCGTAAATCGCACGGTCTGGCGCGGGCTCGCGGGCAGGGAGAAACGAATCGCCGCGTCATTCGTCCACAAAACGCGCGCGCGAGGAGTTTCGCGCGATGATGACTGCTCGAAGCTCCCCCCACCGGCGTCAACCACGCATTTGACGCCCGCAAACGAGACCTTGACAGTGAATTCACGACGCTCGTACTTTACGCGGCGTGCGTGACCCATCTCCCAGCCAGGCTCCTCGGTCGCTGCCGACCGGCACACTCTGAAAGGGCGAGGCCGCGATGGATGGTCGAAAGCCGCTCGCGAAGGTCGAAGGCCGTCGTCGAATGCGTTTGAGCGGGGTGACCGTCGCCTATCGCGGCACGCCCGACCTCGACGATTGGGTCGCTTACATCGCCAACGGGAGTCGCTCGAAGAAGCTGATCCTGGCGGATCACGCCTCCGAGCGGAAGGTCAAAGGTCTCCTCACGCGCCTGCAGACGCTGTCGCGCAAGGAAATCGAGAAGCTGGCGAAGGGCTGAGCGGCGCGACCGCTCAGAGCGTCAAGGGTCCGACCGTCGCCACCCGGCCAGGGTCCTCCCGCCAGATCGCCGGGTCGGCATTGACATACAGCTCCACGCCGTTGCCGTCCGGATCGTCCAGATAGATCGACTGGGTCACCTTGTGATCCGTCAGCCGCAGCTCGGTGTAGCCGTGCGCCTCCAGGTGGGCTTTCGCCGCCCGAAGCTCGTCGAGGGTCGTGCCGATCACCAGCGCCACGTGATAGAGGCCGACACCGCCCGCCTGCGGCAACGGCGCGTCGGGACCCACCTCCAGCACGGCGATATCGTGATGGTTCTCACCGGTGGAGAAGAACGCCATCGGCCGGCCGAAGTTGGCCCGGGCGACTTCCTTGAGCCCGAGCACGTCCCGGTAGAACCGCGCCGCGCGCTCGATGTCCCGCACCTTCAGCACCACGTGCCCGACGTTCCTCACGTTGATCGCCATGACTGGCCCCTGTTCGAGCGCCGGCTTTGCCGGCGCAATCCGCATTCTGGGGAAGGCATCGGAGGGGGCCGCCGAGGCCCCCTCCGACGATTCAGATGATACCCCGCTCGGCCAGACTCACGTAGCGCCCGCGGCCGATCACGACGTGGTCGTGGATGCGCAGGTCGAGCAGCCGCGCGCACTCGACGAGCTGACGCGTGAGCCGGAGGTCCTCGCGGCTCGGGGTCGGGTCCCCGCTCGGGTGGTTGTGCAGCAGGATGATCGAGGCGGCCGGCTCCAGGATCGCGGGCTTGAACACCTCGCGCGGGTGCACCAGGCTGGACGACAGCGTCCCCTCGGAGACGACCACGTCGCGCAGCAGTCCGTTCTGGGCGTCGAGCAGCGCCACCCGGAAGACCTCGCGCGGCAGGTCTTCCATGAGGGGCCCGAAGGCGGCGTGGACCTCGGATGGGCTGCCCAGCGCCGTGCGCTCACCGGGCGTCCGCGCGCGCAGCCGCCGGGTCAGCTCGAAGGCGGACACGAGGCGCGCCGCCTTGGCCCGGCCGACGCCCGGCAACCGCGCCAGCTCGGCCACCTCCCGCGAGGCCACGCCGGACAGCGAACCGTACACCGCCAGCATCTCCCGCGCGACCTCGACCGCCGTCCGCCCCCGCCGCCCCGACCCGAGCTGCAGCGCCAGCAACTCCGCGTCGGCCAGCGCGTCGGCCCCGTTGTAGTAAAGCCGCTCGCGCGGCCGCTCGCTGACGGGCCAGTGATCGATCGCCATACCTCTTCGTACGACCGCCGCCCGCGCGGCGTCAATGCCGCGCGTTCGATACGCCTCCAGAGAGCCGTGCCGGGCCGTCAGGCCGCCTCTCGGGGGTCCTCGATGGCGATCACGCGCGCCTCGTCCCCGACACCTTCGATGCGGACCCGCACGGTCCGCGCGGGCAGCAGGGGCTCCGCCTTGTCGGCCCACTCGAGGAGGGTCACGCCGTCGCCGCCCATGAGGTCGAGCAGGCCCAGGTCGAGCAGCTCGCCGAGGGTCGCGGTGCGGTAGGCGTCGACGTGGTGGACGGGCAGGCGGCCTCGGTACTCGTTGACGAGGACGAAGGTGGGGCTGGTCGGGTGGCCGGCGACGTCGAGGCCGCGTGCCAGGCCCTGCACGCAGCAGGTCTTCCCCGCACCCAGCTCGCCGTACAGCGCCACCACGTCGCCCGCGACGAGCGTCCGCCCCAGCGCCTCCCCCACCGCCGCGGTCTCCTCGGCCGTGGCGGTGGTGTGCTCAGTGCGGACCATGCATGAACGTCAGCGCCCATCCGGGTGGCGCCGCTCGTTCATCGAGGGGCCCACGCTAGTGGCCGGCACCGACGCGCCTGAACGCCTCCGGCAGCGCCTCGATCACGTCTCCGGCGACGAGCGATTCCTGGCCGACCCGCTCGGCGGCGACGTCGCCGGCCAGGCCGTGCAGGTACACGGCCGCGGCGACCGCGGCGCCCGGTGCCATACCGCGGGCCAGGAACGCCCCCAGCACACCGGTCAGCACGTCACCGGTGCCGCCGCTCGCCATGCCGGGGTTCCCCGTCGGATTCAGCAACACCATGCCGTCGGGCAGGCCGATCACGCTGGTCCCGCCCTTCAGGACGACGTGGACGCCCCAGGCCGTCGCGAACTGGCGCACGGTCGCGATGCGGTCGCGCTCGACGTCGGCGACCGTGGCGCCGAGCATGCGGGCCATCTCGCCGGGGTGGGGTGTGAGACAGCGGGCCGCCGGCGCGCCACGCAGATGGTCGAGGTGGCCGGCCAGGGCGGTGAGCGCGTCGGCGTCGGCGACCATCGGCTGCCGGAACTCGAAGACCAGGCTTCGGGCCAGCGCCTGCGTGTCGTCGTCGAGGCCGAGGCCGGGCCCCACCGCCACGGCGTCCCGACGCTCGGCCAGCTCGCCGAGCCGCCCCCGGGCCTTCGAGGCCATCGTGCCGGACGGCGTGTCGGGCACGGGCTCGGTCATCGCCTCCAGGAGCAGCGAGGCCACCACGGGCTGGGCGCCGGCGGCGGTGGCCACCGTCACCAGACCCACGCCCGATCGCATGGCGGCCCGCGCGGCCAGCGCGGCGGCGCCGGTCTTGCCGACCGAGCCGGCGATGACCAGCAGGTGGCCGTAGCTGCCCTTGTGACTGTCGCGCGCCCGCCGCGGCAGCTGGCGGGCGACGTCACCGGCGTCCAGCACGAACGTGGCGGCGCCGCGCCCCACCTCGGCCGGCGGCACGCCGATGTCGACGACGGCGACGCGGCCGGCCAGCTCGACGCCCGGCCCGCTGACGAGGGCGCGCTTGAGCCCGGCGAACGTCGTGGTGAGAGCGGCCCGGACCGCCGGGCCCTCGGGCATCCCGCCGTCGGCCGGCAACCCCGACGGCACGTCGAGCGCGACCACCGGACGGCCGCACGCGTTCACCTGCTCGATCGCGCCGGCCACCAGCGGCTCCGGCGCGCCGCGAGCGCCGGTGCCGAGCATGGCGTCGACGACGAGCTGGGCGGCCGGCAGCGCCCGCGCGAGCCCCGCGGCCTCGTCGAGGACGCGGGCACGGATGCCGCGGCGCTCCATCTCACGGAGCTTGACGCCGGCGTCGCCCCGCACCTCCTCCCGCCGCGCCAGCAGGAACACCTCGACCCGATGCCCGCCGCGCTTGAGCGAGCGCGCCACCACGAAGCCGTCCCCGCCGTTGCCTCCCTTGCCGCACACGACCGCCACCCGCACCCCGCGCCGTGGCAGTCCCAGCTCCGGCAACGACGCCTGGATGCACGCGGCGGCGCCCCGGCCCGCGTTCTCCATCAGCGTCGCGCCGGGGATGCCAAGCTCGCGGATGGCCCGCTGATCCACCCGTCGCATCTCGTCCGCCGTGAACACCGGCCGCACGGCTATCGCCCGGCGGGCAACGACACGGCTTGGGCGATGAAGTCGGCCAGGATCGTCGTGTAGGTCTCGCGGAAGTCACGGCGGGCGCACCGCGGCAGCTCGATGTGCAGGGCGCGCTGCGGCAGGCGCAGGATGCCGTCGCGCTTGGCGCCGGAGGCGCGATAGGTGACGGCGTCGGCCGGCTCGATCAGCACGTCGAGCCGGTCGATCTCCGGGTTCGCTCGCAGGTGGGCGTCGCGGACCAGCTCGGCCAGGGCGCGCAGGCGCAGGGCCAGCTCACGATCGACGCCGACCGTGGCGATCTCGATCTGCCCGGCGCACTGCCGGCGGTTGTTGCCGTGGATCTCGGCGTAGAAGCGGAGCGGGCCCTGGGCGGCCTCGCGCACGCGCTGCTCGTAGGCCTCGTAGACCCTTCGGGCGGCCTCGGTGACGACGTGCTCGGAGGCCGGCCGGCCCGGGACGCCCTCCAGCGGCCGATTGACCTTGTAGCGCCGCCCCCCGCGCGCCCGCGTCTCGGCCTCCAGCGAGAAGCCGGTGGCCACCACGAGCCCGAAGCCGGTGCGACGGGCGATCTCGACGGCGATCTCGTCCGAGTCGGCGTCGCTGGAGCCGTGCGGCGCGGCGACGACGAAGCCCGGCCGGCCCGGCCGCACGGCAATGTGGCCCTGGACGGGCGCCGACGGAAGGTCCACGGGCGCGGCCGCGCACCCGGAGAGGACGAGGACCCCGGCCACGCTAGCGCAGCGCCGGATCGGCGACGACAGCCGGATCATCGTCCACCAGCAGCGCCTGGGCGAGCGCGTAATCGCCGTCGTGGCTGAGCGCCAGGAGCATGCGGCGCCCGCCCCGGGCCAGCCCGAGCTCCCGCGAGCGGCCGTGCAGCTCCAGGGTGGGCGCCTGGCCACGCTCGCGCCGCACCTCCAGCTCGCGCCACTTCACCCCGAGCCGGAGGCCGGTGCCGAGCGCCTTCATACCCGCCTCCTTGGCGGCGAAGCGGGCGGCGAAGTGGGGCACCGGGTCGCGCCGGGCCCGGCAATAGGCGATCTCGGCCTCGGTGAAGACGCGCGTGAGGAACCGTTCGTCCCAGCGCGCGATGACCTCGCGCAGGCGCGGGATCTTCACCAGGTCGACGCCGACGCCGCGGACGGCCATCAGCGCTCCAGCTCGGAGCGGATGGCCGCGGCCAGCTCGTCGGCCATCACGCGGATGCGCCGGGCGTCGGCGCCCTCGATCATCACCCGCGCCAGCGGCTCGGTGCCGGAATAGCGCACCAGGATGCGGCCGGCGCCGTTCATCTCGCGCTCGAAGGCCTCCAGGCGCGCGGTGAGGCCGGGCAGCGTCTCGATGGGCGGCTTGCGCGACACCGCCACGTTGACGAGCACCTGCGGGAACTTGCGCATGCACGTGGCCAGCGAGGCCAGCGTCTCGCCGGTCTCGCGCATGACCGCCAGCAGCGCCAGCGCCGAGAGGATCCCGTCGCCGGTCGGCGCGTGGTCCGGAAACAGCAGGTGACCCGACTGCTCGCCGCCGAGGTTGGCGCCGAGCCTGAGCATCTCCTCGTGCACGTAGCGGTCGCCGACCTGTGTCTTGACGGCGCGGATGCCGGCCGCCGCCAGCGACTCGTCGAGGCCGAGGTTGGCCATGACGGTGGTGATCACGGTGTTGCCCTTGAGCCGCCCGCGACCGGCCATGTGGCGGCCCGCGATGGCCAGCGCGTAGTCGCCGTCGCGGATCTCGCCGAGGTGATCCACCGAGATCAGCCGGTCACCGTCGCCGTCGAACGCGAAGCCCACGTCGGCGCCGGCCGCGCCCAGTCGGCGCTGCAGCCCCTCCGGGTGCAGCGCCCCGCAGCCGGCGTTGATGTTCGTGCCGTCGGGCCGCGTGCAGAGGGCGATCACCCGGGCGCCCAGGCGGCGGAAGACGCTCGGCGCCACGCGGTAGGTGGCGCCGTGGGCGCAGTCGAGCACCAGGGTCAGGCCGGCCAGGTCGAGCGGGAAGCAGCGGGTGAGGAAATCGACGTAGTACTTCTCCGACCGCTCGTAGGTGGTGAACCGTCCCAGGGCCGCGCCGTGGGCGCGCGGGGCCGTGTCGTCGCCCGCCAGCCGGCTCTCGATCTGCGCCTCCCAGGCGTCGGGGAACTTCGTTCCCTCGGAGGAGAAGAGCTTGATGCCGTTGTCGGCGAAGGGATTGTGGGAGGCCGAGAGCACGATGCCCCCCTGGGCCTCCAGCGCGCGCGTCAGCAGCGCGATGCCGGGGGTGGGCAGCACCCCGACGGCGAAGCAATCGGCGCCGGCCGACAGCAGGCCCGCCACCATCGCCGCCTCCAGCAGCGGCCCCGAGCGACGCGTGTCGCGGCCGATCACCACCCGCACGCGCTCGCTGCCGTGCTGCTCGGCCAGCGTCGCCACCAGCTCGCGCCCGACGCGATAGGCCAGGTCGGGCATGAGCGGCGGTTCGTTGGCCACGCCCCGGATGCCGTCGGTGCCGAATAGCCGGCTCACCGGCGCGTTCCCGCTGAAGACTGCTCCTGCATCACTTCCTCCGGTCGGATGTCCACGGTGACCTCGACCGTGCGCCGGTCGACGGCGTACACCGAATCGGGCAGCGCCAGACCCACCGTCCGGGTCACCGCCTGGCGGTGCCCCGACACGTCCACCGGGAGCGCGTCGACGGCGGTCCGCCATTCGATTGTAGTGCGAGGCCCCTTGATCTCCACACTCGCCGGCTCGGCCACCACCCGGCGCAGCGCATGGCCCGGCGCGGGGCTGCCCTGCACGTGGGGCACGACCGCGACCCGCTTGGTCGCCGCCCGCACGGCTCGCACGGTCGCCCAGGCGGGCGCCACCCGGGTCACGCGGACCCCGGGGGGAACCTGCACGCTGTCGGGCACGAGCTGCACGAGGTTGTCGCCCTCTTCCAGGCCGGCCACGTCGATGCGGACGCGGACCGAGGTCGGGCTCACCCGCTCCGCGGCCCAGCGCGGCGCCCGCACGAGCACGTCCACGGTCTCCCGCTGGGGGCCGTCCAGCGTCATCGGCCCCTCCAGTCCGACGTACTCCACCGGCACCGCGAGCGCGATCTCGCTGCGCTGGGCGCTGGCGACGAACAGCCAGAGCGCGACGGCGAGGATCACCGACAGCAGCTTGAGTTCCCAGTGTCCGACCAGCGCGCGCCGCAGCATCTAGCCTCGCGGGGCGCCGCCCGGACCGTCGGCGCCGGGGGCGACGGCGGTCTGGCGCCCCCACAGGCGCCGCAGCACGCCAAGCCCCGCGCTCTCACGCGTGGCGACGGCCCCGACCCCCATGCGCTCTTCCAGCCGCCGGCGCAGGGCGTTCGCGTCGGCGGCCGTCTCGATGCGGCCGGCCACCGCGAGCGACAGGCGTCCGGTCTCCTCCGAGGCGACGACGGCGATGGCGTCGGTCTCCTCGGTGACGCCGAGGGCGGCGCGGTGGCGCGTGCCCAGCGTGCGGCCGAGCTGCGTGTTGCGCGACAGCGGCAGGAAGCAGCCCGCCGCCACGACGCGCCCGCCCTGGATGAAGACGGCGCCGTCGTGCAGCGGCGAGTACGGCAGGAAGACGCTGGTGAGGAGGTCGGCCGACACCAGGGCGTCCAGCGCCACCCCCAGCTCGGCGTACTGGCGCAGCCCCGTGGACCGCTCGAGCACGATGAGCGCCCCGATCCGGCGGGCCGCCAGCGTCTCCACCGCCCGCACCACCTCCTCCACCACCCGCGCGCGCTCGGCGGTGTCGCGCAGCAGGCGCTGGAGGACCGGGCCCTGACCGACCCAGGCCAGCGCCCGGCGCAGCTCGGGCTGGAACACGACGATGAGCACGACCACCCAGAACGACCAGAAGTGGTCGAGCAGCCAGCCGACGCTGGTCAGCTCGAGCCCCCGCGCCACCATCGTGGTCACGGCCAGCACGCCGAGGCCGACCGCGATCTGCACGGCGCGCGTTCCCCGGAACAGGATGAGGACGCGGTAGATCAGCGCGGCGACGAGGAGGATGTCGAGGACGTCGCGCCAGCGGAGCGCGCCGAAGATCGCCGTCACCGCGCACCGGCCCCGCGCAGGCGTTCGGCCACGCGCACCGCATCACGCGTCTGCGCCACGTCGTGCGTCCTGACCATCGCCGCGCCGTTGGCCACCGCAATCGCCGTGGCCGCGAGCGACCCGCTCAGGCGGCCGGCCGTGTCCGCACGCTCGAGGACCGCCCCGATGAACGACTTGCGGGAGACCCCCACGCAGACCGGGCGGCCCAGCCGTCGCAGGGTGGCGAGGCCGGCGAGCACGCCGGCGTCCCACTCGTGCCACGGCGCCGCCTCGTCGCGAAAGAACCCGATGCCCGGATCGACGACGATCCGGCGCTCCCGGATGCCCGCCGCCTGCGCCCGCCGCAACCCCGCCGCGAGCAGATCACCGACCACGGTCAGGGGGGACGGCGCGCCGGCGCCGGCACTCCCACCCGGCGGGGGCGAGGCCATCAGGATCAAGCCGGCGGAGTGGGAGGCGACCAGGCGGGCGAGCTCGGGATCGCGGAGCGTCGACACGTCGTTGATCACGCGGGCGCCCGCTTCGAGCGCCGCGCGCGCCGGCCCCGGGCGCGGCGTGTCGACCGACACCGGCACCGGCAGCTTGGCCGCCAGCGCCTCGACCGCCGACGCCAGCCGCGCCGTCTCCTCGACGACGTCGACCGCCGTCTCCAGATAGGGCGCGGTCGAGCGGCCGCCCACGTCGATCAGGGCGGCGCCCGCCTCGACCATCCCCAGCGCCGCCCTCACGACCGCCTCGCCCTGGTAGACCGACCCGGGATGAAACGACTCGGGACTGACGTTGATCACGCCCATGACGACGACCGGCAGGCCATCCCCGACCATCACACCCGCGAGCTCCGCCCGCACCTCACCCGCCATGGGCCATCCTACCGGAGCGGGGCCGTGTCGGGCCCCCTCGCGTCAAGCGGTCGCGGGCGCTTCGGTGAAGGGCTGGGCGCGGAGGATGCGCGCGATCTCCTCGGAGTCGAGCGACTCGCGCTCGAGCAGCGCGCGGGCGAGCGCGTGGAGCTTCTCGATGTTCTCCTCGAGGATCTGCTTGGCGCGCCCCGCGCACTCGACCACGATGCGCTTGATCTCGCTGTCGATCGCCAGCGCGGTCTCCTCGCTGTAGTCCTTCGCCCGCGCCACCTCGCGGCCCAGGAAGATGTGCTCCTCGTTCTTGCCGAAGGTCAGCGGGCCCAGCCGGTCCGACATCCCCCACTCGCACACCATCTTGCGGGCCATCTCGGTGGCCTTCTCGAGGTCGTCGCCGGCGCCGGTCGTCTGCTGCTGCAGGACGATCTCCTCGGCCGTGCGCCCGCCGAGCAGGATGGTGATCCGGTTGATGAGGTACTCGCGCGAGTAGTTGTACTTGTCGTCCATCGGCAGCTGCAGGGTGAGGCCCAGCGCCCGCCCCCGCGGGATGATGGTGACCTTGTGCAAGGGGTCGGCGCCGGGCAGGAAGTCGGCGACCAGCGCGTGGCCCGCCTCGTGATACGCGATCGTGCGCTTCTCGGTGTCACTGATGATCATCGAGCGCCGCTCGACGCCCATGAGGACCTTGTCCTTGGCGTTCTCGAAGTCGAGCATCTCGACCAGCTTCTTGTTCTGCCGGGCGGCCAGCAGCGCCGCCTCGTTGACGAGGTTGGCGAGATCGGCGCCCGAGAAGCCCGGCGTACCACGGGCGAGGACCTTGAGGTCGACGTTGGGCCCGAGCGGAATGCGCCGGGCGTGGACCCGCAGGATCTCTTCACGCCCCTTGACGTCGGGCCTCGGCACCACCACCTGCCGGTCGAACCGGCCGGGGCGCAGCAGCGCGGGGTCGAGCACGTCGGGCCGGTTGGTGGCGGCGATGAGGATGACACCCTCGTTGGTCTCGAACCCGTCCATCTCGACGAGCAGCTGGTTGAGGGTCTGCTCCCGCTCGTCGTGACCGCCGCCCAGGCCGGCGCCCCGGTGGCGGCCGACCGCGTCGATCTCGTCCATGAAGATGATGCAGGGCGCGTGCTTCTTCCCCTGCTCGAACAGGTCTCGGACCCGGGACGCCCCCACCCCCACGAACATCTCGACGAAGTCGGATCCCGAGATCGAGAAGAAGGGCACGTTGGCCTCGCCGGCGATGGCCTTGGCCAGCAGGGTCTTCCCGGTGCCGGGAGGGCCCACCAGCAGCACGCCCTTGGGGATCTTGCCGCCGAGCTTCTGGAACTTCTGAGGGTCTTTCAGGAAGTCGATGATCTCGCGCAGCTCTTCCTTGGCCTCGTCGACGCCCGCGACGTCCTGGAAGGTGATCTTGTTCTGCTTCTCCGAGATCAGCCGCGCGCGCGCCTTGCCGAAGCTCAGCGCCTTGGCCCCGCCCCCCTGCATCTGGCGCATGAAGAAGATCCACACGCCGATGAACAGGAGCATCGGGAACCACTGCAGCACGATCGCGTACCAGGGGTTGCTGTCGGGCGGCCTCACGGCGATCCGCACGCCCCGCTCGCGCAGCATCTTGATGAGGTCCGGGTAGTCGACGATGAACGTCCGCAGCGGCTGGCCGCCGTCCTTGAGCGTGTACGTGACCAGGTTGCCCCGGATCGTCACCGACTCCACGCGGCCCGACTCCACCGCGCGCAGGAATTCCGAGAAGTTCGGCGACTCCTGACCGCCCTGCTGCGACGTGCTGAAGACGGTGAAGAGCAGGATGACGATGAGGCCGATCACCATGAAGAGGGCGAGGTTCTTGTAGACCTGATTCATGCGGTCAGATTGTAGCACGGGGTCGGATTGACGCGCCGCACAACAGCTCCCGCTCAGTCGCCGTCCAGGGCCGCCACGTAGGGCAGGTTGCGGTAGAGCCCCTCGTAGTCGAGGCCATAGCCGACCACGAAGAGGTTCGGGATCGTGAATCCCACGTAGTCGATGAGGACGTCCACCTGGCGCCGCTCCACCTTGTCGACCAGCACGCAGACCCGCAGGCTCCGGGGATGGCGGGCCTCCAGCGTCCGCTTGAGGTAGGTCAACGTGAGCCCGGTGTCGACGATGTCCTCGACGATCACCACGTGGCGCCCCTCGATCGAGACGCTGAGGTCGGAGACGATGCGCACCTGCCCCGAGGACTTGCCGCCCGCGTAGCTGGCCACGCCGATGAAGTCGGTCGTGAGGTCGATCGGCACCGCCCGGATGAGGTCGGCCATGAACAGGAACGCGCCCTGCAGGACGCCGACCAGGATCGGGCGGTCCCGCTCGAAGTCACGGGCGAGGTCGGCGCCGACATCCGCGACCCGCGCCCGTAGCTCCGGGGCGTCGATGAGGATCCGGCCCGGCCCGGGCATGGCTCAGCGCGCGGTCACGAACGCCGGCAGCGAGTGCTCGCGGCCGAGCCGGGTGGCGGTGTCGCGCGCCGCGTCGCGCGTCGGGAAGGCGCCGACCTGCACGCGATAGCGCACACCGGCCGGGGCCTCGGCCTCCGCCACCCGCGCGTCGTAGCCGGCCGCCGCCAGCGTGGTCCGCAGCGCCTCGGCCGGCGTCCGCGCGCGGTAGGCTCCGACCTGCACCGTGAACTCCTGCGCGGATGCCCCGCCCTCGACCGGCGAGGCACCGTCGGCGCCCTGTCGTGGCTCGGCCTCGCCGCGCCCTCGCTCGGCCGACGGCTTCGCGGCCGCGGCGCG
>Ga0302046_10000511_pt1 | contig 38701 bp, 32 predicted proteins | sample RVTome_11_FD_200261 | JGI IMG/M metagenome (GOLD analysis project Ga0302046, IMG submission 200261) | Soil microbial communities from uranium-contaminated site in the Upper Colorado River Basin, Wyoming, United States - RVT147D111 (version 2) ...
ACGGCGCGCCCTGACAGACCGGCGTGCCTCACTGCGGCGACAAGATTGGTTCGGGACACACTCATTTACATTTGCCGTCTAACTTGTTTATCGGTCTCCCCCCACACCCCCCCAACCCAACTCGACGTTACCGGCTGCAACCTAATCCGTAAAGGCTGCAGACAGTTCCGCGCCCAGTACATGCGCAGGACTCCGCACACCCAGTCCGCCCCGGTTGAGAACATGCGTGTAGATCATCGTCGTCGAAACATCCCGGTGCCCAAGGAGCTCCTGCACCGGCCGAATGTCGGCCCCACCCTCCAGCATATGCGTCGCGAAACTGTGCCGCAGGGTATGACACCCCGCCCGTTTCCCCAGCCCCGCCTCGCGCACCGCTCGTGCCATCGCCCGCTGCACCACGGATGGATGCAAATGATGCCGGCGCCGCTCTCCGGTCTCTCCGTCCACGTGGTGGCACGTAGCCGGGAACACCCACTGCCACGGCCACGAGGCGGCGGCGTGAGGATACTTCCGCACCAACGCCCCGGGCAGAGCCACCCGACCCCGCCCCATCGCCAGGTCCTGTATGTGTTGCGCCCGCACCCGCTCCAAATGCCGTCGGAGATCCCCCAGCGCAATCCGCGGCAGCACCGTCACACGGTCTCTCCCTCCCTTGGCCCGCTGCACCCGCAGCTCCCCGCGCTCCAGGTCCACGTCCTTGACCCGCAACGTCAACCCCTCTAAGAGTCGTAGCCCGCTCCGTACAACAGCAACGCCACCAGCCGCGCACCCCCGTCAGACGCGATAACACCGCCGCGACCTCCGCCCGCGTCAGCACCACCGGGATCCGGTGTGGACGCTGACGCGACGGGATCCGCTCCAGCTCCGGCATCGGCTGATCAAGCACCCGCCGGTAGAGAAACGTCAACGCCGCCCTCGCTTGCGCCACCGTGGACCCCGCCAGACGCTCCTCCATCGCCAGATGCACGAGGAATCCCTGTATCTCGTCGGCGCCTAGCTCGCGCGGATGACGCAGTCCGTGAAACCGCACAAAGCGACGGATCCACTGGACGTAGGCCTGCTCCGTCCGGGGGGAACACTGCATCAGTCGCAGAATCTGCCGCACGCTGTGCAGGAGTTGCGGTTTCGCTTGCATGGCAGCAGCGTAAGCTCGGCCCGGCTCCTGCGCGGTTCCGGAAACACGAGATGGAAAGCCCGAAAAGGGAAACCACGGACCAACCGGACCCCGCCATCGACAACCACGAACTCTACCGCTGCGAGAGGGTGCGGTTCGACCTGGCGACGTCGACGCCGCTCGGCTCCAGGAGAATGGCGGCGAGCAGATGCCCGCACATCGTTGCGATGTGAACTCATGTTGTCATACGGCAGCGGGGAGGTGAGCGTCAGGAGCCGGGCCGCCAGCGGAGGTGCCCGAGCGACGGCATGGAGGAACCTTATCGTTCCAAATGGTTTACGCTATCAAGACTCCCACGCGGTTGACACCATTGAATCCGCGTGCTCAATGTTGCCGGGACGAATTCGGCAACGTCAACCGTGTGACGACCGTAACACAAAGATACCCCTCAGGAGAAGTGCATGATCGACCGTCGAGAATGGTTTGGCATGACCCTGGCCGCCGGTGGCGCGCTTGCGCTCAACCCTCGTTTGTTACACGCGCTCCAGCAGGGGCAACTGATTCAGCGCGCCGTTCCGTCAACTGGAGAGATGCTTCCGGTCATCGGGCTGGGTAGCTCGGCGACGTTCTCCGGAATGGCCCGCAGCGAAGAGATCACCGGCCTGAGAGAGGTCCTCCGGACGTTCGTCGACGGAGGAGCATCAGTCTTCGATACGGCACCGAGCTACGGGGGCGGAAGTTCCGAGGAGGTTGCGGGGCAACTGGCCCGGGAACTGGGAATTGCAGATGAGATTTTCTGGGCAACCAAGGTCAACGTGGCCCAGAGAGGGGGCGGCTCAGCAGACCCCGCCCGCGCCCGACAGCAGATCGAGGACTCGTTCGAGCGATTCGGTGTGTCAACCATGGATCTCATTCAGGTACACAACCTCGGTGACGTCCCGACTCAACTTGGTATCCTCAAGGAATTGAAGGGCCAGGGAAGGATCCGCTACATCGGTGTGACTACCACCAGCGAGCGACAGTACAGCCAGCTCGAACAGGTAATGCGTAACGAACCAATTGACTTCATTGGCATTGACTACGCGGTGGATAATCGCTCGGTCGAGGAATCGGTCCTTCCCCTGGCCGCCGAGCGCAACATCGGGGTGCTCGTCTACGCCCCGTTTGGTCGGACACGACTGTGGGCTCGCGTTGAAGGCAGGGAGCTGCCCGACTGGGCGAGCGAATTCGATGCATCGTCCTGGGCCCAGTTCTTCCTCAAATACCCGGTGAGCCATCCGGCCGTGACCGTCGTGACTCCGGCCACCAGCCAGGCACGGCACATGATCGACAACCTCGGTGGTGGCAGAGGTCGGCTTCCCGATGAGGCGACACGACGTCGCATGGCTGAGTTCGTCGACGCCCTGCCTCCGGCCCCGTCACGCGGGGATTAGCCCGCTGGCGCGCTTAGCACGCACGAACGAGTTGGCCGCGGGATCATACACATTCCGCGGCCGTTCCCTCTTCATCTGCGGCGTATTATTCCGTCCTCTTGATCAGCTCGATTCGGTCCATGAGCGCCCGAAAGCGATCACGTTGCTTCGTCCGTCTCATCGTTAACGCAAAGCCGTCAGTCAGGGTTGCGAGGCCCGACCCACCATAACCTCCCCGGCGGCCGTCGGTACGGGATCCCGCTGGATTCTTGCTCCCTCGCAGTCGCGGCTAACCGGCCGCACGATTTTTCATCGGATGATGCGAAGCCTCACGACACGCTCGACGTCGAGTTGGTCCTTCTCTACACCGATGACCTCGTCGGCGAGAACGCGGGTCGCACGAAACCGGGTTGGCAACGCGACTGTTGCCTATAACATCCCTCTTTCGTTGTAGACCTCCCACGTACCGCCGCCCAGGAGACGCGAATTCACGGGATCCATGAGACCGTCCGGATCCAATTCCGTCAGCGCGCTCATACGCTGTACCCAGAATCCGCCATCCGGACTGGCACGCAGAGTGATGATCGTGGGGATGCTGTCCGGATATGTGACGTTAGGCGACATGGAGCGAACTTCGCCGTCCTGGCTCGCAAGAAAGACCTGGGCGAAAACAGCACGATCCGCGTCGGTGGTAGCTGCTCGCCGCCAGCTCGCATTGCGAATGATCCGTGACAAGTCGCCGTTCAGCGTGTGCAGGTAAACCTGGTCATCCTCAATGGCTGACCACGCAACCCGCTGTTCGGCCAGGAGATCGTAGAACGCGGTGTTTGAGATCAACGGCCTTTTGATCTCGTTCACGTCACCCACGTCTGGCGGCTCGTACACAAACGCCATAACGGAATCCCAGCTCGAGTTTGCGGGGCCGCCACGGAGCAGGACATCCCACGGAAGAAAGCGACCGTCCTCCGAAAGGTGGTACGTATACCATCGGAGCAGAAAACCGCCGTCAGGCAGAACATGGACGTCATAGGGACCTCGCCGCTTTTCCAGGCGGAAAAACACGGTCCGGACTGGATCACCGCCGGGACTGTAGACGTGGAGTCGTGGCGGCATATTATCGAGCACATATATGGAGTCACCTGGTCCAACCCTGACAGTCGTCGGATACGCACCAAGTTCCCCTGGGCCATCCCCCGGACCACCTATGCGGCGGACAAGAGAACCATCACGATCAAACAGGCGAACGTCCTGCGCCTGGCGGTCCAGAACCAGGAGTCTCGCGTGGCGGTCAACCGCAATATCGGAAATCTGTCCGAACGTGAGTTCCGCGGGTCCATGGACTTCACCAATCGTCAGCGCGACCTCGGCGTGCCATTGCGGGAGGGATTCCGCGCTGCAATCGATTGTTGCAATCGCGACGCCTGCACTGTCGGATATCGTTTGGCATGTGCGATCCCCATCCCGCTGTACGCAAGCCTGAGGAGCCGCCGACAAAGCGAGAATGGTGGCAGTTGTGCGGACTGCGCGACCGGCGGGTGTTGTACGGTAGTCGATCATGGGGCTTACTATGGATGTGAAGGACTGTCGGGCTTCTATGTAAGTGCGTTCAACACATCTCCACGGGAAGCGAAGTCGCTGTAAGTGTTGTTCACGTGAGCAAACCGGTCCTGGTTTCCGGGCCCGAAGACAAACGTACCGCCGAGTTGAAGTGGGTTCCTTCCGACCCTTCCAAGTTTGTGACCGCCCTTCCGCGCTCTTCGTGTAGCCGCAACATTGACGGGCCGCAGTATGCCGAAGACCGTGCCGACTTTCAGCTCCGCGGCTCGATACGCTACGCGCGCTTCATCTATCAGTAGCGGAAAGGAAAGACCCAGTTCCTCCTTGAAGGCCCCTCCGTAGTAGCGGTCGCCGAGGCCCACTGCGGCAATCGATGCTCCCGCGTTGTAAATCTCGTCCTGATACTCGCGCACCTGCGCGACATGCTCGCGGCAGAAGATTCAGCCGTAGTGGCGCAAAAAGAACAGTACCGCCGGTCCGTCACGCCATATCGTACCGAGATTGAATGGCGTACCCTCAGTGTCAGGGAGCGTGATCGGGGCGAGTCGGGCACTCAGCATCTGTGGCATTCGTCAATGGTACGACGGCTCACCCGCGGGTTCCAGTCCCGTGTGTCGGGACTTTCCAGCTACTCTTGTAGTTGACAAAAGCATGTAATAATGTTGACTTGAACATATACATAGGTTGCCGGACGCGTAAATGGGGAAAACGGAGCCATCCCGTGATGCTCGCGGGCCAATCGAGGCAATCCGCCGGTTCAGTCGGTTCTACACCCGCCGGATGGGGGTCCTCGAGGAGAGCCTCCTGAAGAGCGAGTTCGGGTTGACGGAGGCACGCATCATCTACGAACTGGCGTTTCAACAGCCGGTTTCGGCGGCGTCCCTGACCGAGAGTCTGGGACTCGACGGTGGGTATGTCAGTAGGATCCTCAGCAAACTCGAGCGCATGGCAATGCTCGTCCGGACGCAATCTTCTGCCGACGGCCGGGTCAAACTCCTCTCCCTGACGGAGAAGGGGTGGGAGCAGTTCGCCACGCTGAATGAGGCCTCTAAAATTCAGGTCGGGTCAATGCTGGCCGCTGTCTCCGACGACGAGCAGTTGCAACTCGTCGAGTCAATGAACACCATCGCGCAAATTCTTGGCGGTGAAGAATCGGCCCGTCCGTTCGTGCTGCGCCCGCCCGTTCCCGGAGACATGGGCTGGGTTGTGCAGCGCCACGGCCAACTCTACAGCCAGGAGTACGGCTGGAACCAGGAGTTCGAGGGACTGGTCGCCGAAATCGTTTCACGGTTTGTACGCGACTTCAAACCAGACCGAGAGCGCTGTTGGATTGCCGAAAAAGACGGTCAGAACGTTGGCTCGGTGTTTCTGGTTCGGAAATCACAACGAATCGCCCAGCTCCGACTCCTCCTGGTCGATCCGGCCGGGCGTGGTTTGGGGATTGGCAGCGAACTCGTCCACCAGTGCTCCACGTTCGCAAGAGATGCCGGCTACCGAAAGATAATGCTCTGGACGAATGACATCCTGCACGCCGCCCGACGTATCTATGAGCGGGAAGGCTATTGCCTGGTCAAGGAGGAGAATCATACCAGCTTTGGCCACGACCTGGTGGGTCAGATCTGGGAGCTAGACCTCTGACTCAGATCGCGAGTTGCACCTAACGTGTACCATCATGTGACGCGGCAAGGACACGCGTGACCTTCCTGCCGTTGACAGGCTCACACTGAACCGCCGAGAAATGAAGATGCCTTGCGTCATTCGTCAAATTCATAGCGTCTCACTGGCGGTTCTTACTACAGGGATGCTCTGCACAAGTCCGTGTGGTGGTCCCGAAGGACGCGTCAGTGAGCGGCGACCCCCCGTACTCGCTGGCCTTTTCCGCGAACTGCAGCGGCCGGAGGGCCCACCACACGACTTGTGCAGGGGTTCCTTAGGTTGCGGCAGCCAGTCCAACCTGGTCGTAGAACAAGGAGTAAGTCGGGTCGCCCGGTCGACGGAAGGCATGGTCGTCAGTGCTTCTCCGTTCGCCACCGATGTCGGTACCGCCATCCTCGCCGCCGGCGGCAACGCGGTTGACGCGGCCGTGGGCACCGCATTCGCGCTATCCGTGGTGGAACCGACCATGTCAGGATTGGGTGGCAGAACGCAGATGCTCATTCACACTGCCGAGGGTGAGTTCGTCGGTCTGGACGGCGGTACGGAAGTACCACGGGCGACACCACCCGATCTCGCGATCAGAGAGGGTGAGGGCGGATATCGAGCCATCGGTATACCGGGGACAGTGGCCGTGCTCGCAACGGCCCTCGAGCGCTTCGGGCGGATGACACTGCCCAGCGTCCTGAGTCACGTCCTGCCGCTGGCCGAGGCGGGTTTTCCGTTGTCAGCCAGTGAGGCAGCGCGCATTGCTGAAGTCGCCGACGAACTGCACCAACTCTCCGGCTCCCGCGAACACTTTTTCGGACCGGATGGTAACGCGTTAGGCGCCGGGGAAACTCTTCGTCAACCCGCGCTGGGACGCATCCTCAGGGCGATTGCCGACGGAGGACCGGAGGTCTTCTACCGAGGCTGGATTGCCGAAAGCATTGCCACGGATATGTCCGCAAACGGCGGCTTTCTCACAGCCGAGGACCTCGCGACCTACGAAGTCATCGAGAGCATGGTGGTTCGCGGCCGGTACCGGATGCACGATGTCATCGGAACGTACCTCCCTGCCTCGGGCGCGACCACGATCGAGGCACTCCAGATACTCGAACGCCTGGATCCTGCACCGGTTGTTGGCTCGGCACCCTGGGTGCAAAATGTCGCACACGCGCTGCTGGCCAGCTTCGAGGATCGCGTGGCGGATCTCGGACCGCCGGAACAACACGCGGCCGTAATCGTCTCTGCCGAGTGGGCCGATCGGAGAGCGGACGAGATTCGCGCGCATCGTGGAGAGCCACCCGAGCCGGTGCCGGCAGATTCAGAGTCGCCATTTACGACGCATCTCTCGGTAGTTGATGCCGCCGGTGGAGCCGTGGCACTGACCCAATCGGTGGGCCCCAACATGGGTTCGAAGGTGGTGACAGAAGGACTTGGTTTTGTGTACGCCGCAACCATGGGTTACCTGGGTGCCCGGCAGCCCGGCGACCGACCGTTCTCATCTCAGTCGCCTATCATGATCCTGGATGACGGAGATCTGATTCTCGTACTTGGCGCATCGGGGGCTCGTCGGATTATCTCCAGCCTGGTCAGCACCGTGAGCAGGGTGGTGGACGGCGGTGTCGAACTCACAGAGGCGGTCATGGCACCGCGCTTCCATCCGAGCGGGCCGAATCTCTACGTCGAGAGTCGAACAGAGATCCCGTGGTCAACGGGCGTTGTGGCGGAACTGAGCAGGACCGAATTCGACGTAGTCGAACGAAGCGAAGCCGACTACTTCGCGGCAATTCACGGAATCGTGATTGACCCCACGTCTCGCGTCGCGGTCGGCGTTGCCGAACCGCGTCGCGACGGATCGGCGCGCGGCATCGTCAGGTAACCGTCGGCCATCAGCCGATGGGTGCAAGCACCCCGCCGGGCTCCCAGGCAGATATGTAACCTGCGACGGCACTGGCCGCCGTGGTGTACGGGCTCGCCAGATAGAGCCGGCCGGGACCGGACCGGCCCGGGAAATTCCGATTGATGGCACTGATGGTCACGGTCGCCGTGTCGTACGAAACACCCGGACCAGCATTGATGCACGCCCCACACGATGGTTCAATGAACTCGGCGCCGACCTCATGAAACAGATCGAGGTATCCCTGTTGTTCACAGTACTTCTTCACGGCCTGGGAGCCAACCTGGATGTAACACTTCACGTCGGGGTGGACGGTGCGTCCGTGTTCCAGTGCGTCCTTGAAGACCGCAGCATACATGTCCATGTCGGACTTCTTGCCGGCAGTGCATGAACCCGCGTAGGCAATGTCGACCTTCACCGGATCGCCCAGCTCTTCGAGAAACATGCCGTTCCCGGGATCCCCTGGAAGTGCCACCATCGGCCTCAGGTCGCTGGCGGTGAACTCAATGACTTTCTCATATTCCGCATTCTCGTCGGAATGGAGACCCTCGAGCAAGGGACGAACATCTTCAGGTTTCATCCCACGTTCGCGGGCGAGAAACTCTACAGCCTTTTCGTCCGGCCTCACCAAACCGGTGAAGGCACCGACCTCCGCCGCCATGTTGGTCATCGTCGCTCGCTCGTCGATCGACAGAGCCTGGACGGCCTCCCCGCCGTACTCGACAATCTTACCTATCGCGTGACCGTTCTTCACGTACGGTTCGCGCAGGATCTGCAACATGTAATCCTTTGCAGTGACGTTGGGTGGCTTGGGACCTGTGATGTTCACGAGGACGGAAGGTGGAACTTTGATGCGAACGTCCTTGGTGAGCCACGAGTTGAAGATCGCTGTGGTTCCGACACCGAACGCTATCGCACCGATTGCGCCCGCGTGCGGTGTGTGTGAGTCACTCCCAATGATGACCTGCCCCGGGAGGGCGTGCTCCTCGAGGATCTTGGAATGACAGATCGCCTCGGAACCAACGGGCATAGCGTTCCGGCCAATCCGCGGAAGTTCCCCGTACAACTTGATTCCCTGCTGTTTTGCAAACTCTTCCTGTTTTTTCTTGAGTTCCAGGGCAACGTCCAGCAGACCTTTTTGTTTTCGCTCCGGCGTCATCGCCAGTTCGAGGAACGTGAGATGATCACGGAAAAAAAAGATCGATTGAGGATCGACGACTCTTTCGTTTTCACCCACATAATCTCGCCAGAAAATCGATGACATGGGCGTGACGTACTCGTGGCTGAAACGGATGTCCGTGCGGACAAATCCTTCGTCACCGGGTTTGATACTCTGAACGCCGACCTGGTCCGTGGCCAGATCAACCACCCAGTGACGAGCCAATACCTTCTCGGCCAGCGTCATCGGGCGCTTCGTCGATTCGAGGGCGGGCGGTACTACCTTCCCCTGCAACCGTGCCACGTTGTATTGGAATAGGCCCCCGTATTCGATTATTCCCCTCGTGATCTCGCCTTCACCGGTTGTGAACTCCCTGAGTGGAAGGGCTTCGCCCGATCGAACGCGATCGATCAGTGAGAAATCCGTGCTGGTAAGGATTCCCAGGTTCTGACAGTTCTCGCGATAGATCCTCTCGATGTTCTCAGCGATGACAAGTTTGATCCCCGCACACATTTCGGCATACGGAGATTGTTCGCGTGACGAACCCTTCCCTCGACGTTTGCCACTGACGGAGCATACGAAACCACCAGCGCGTACGCTGCCTTCGGTAACGGGAAGCTCATCTCCGCATTTCAGGCCGAGATACGGGAAGTCACCCAACCTGTCATCGTAGTAATAACAGATGTATGCCGGTGTGATCTCGTCCGTCGAGATGTTGTCGCGCAACGGCGAGTCGTTGGGATAGGGTAGGTCGTATCCACTCAGTTGACGCTCGAGGAGGTTTGCGTCGTCGGTGAGAAACAGGACTCGGCCCTCAAATCTCACATGGTCCGGCCGCCTGGCCAGCTCTCGTCTCCTTACGCTCTCGATCATATAGAAAACTAGCCTGAAGAGGACCCGTTGCTAAACGGACGAGTCGATGTTGAAGGTGGCAACAACCGCATGATAACCCGGTGCGCGGTTCGTCATAACCAGCTACAGTCCCGGTGGCATCGGGCACTTATAAGGAATAACGTTTCCTGGAGGACCGACGGCAACAAATCATGACGCCAGTTCCACAACACGCGACCATCGCACTCGTTGTGCTTTTCCACAGCACATGGACACCCCTCGCCGCTCAGGATATCGAGAAAACCGGAATTATTCCAGTAGAAGTATCGGAAAGCTCCGGGGTGGCAGTTAGCCAAAGATATCCCGGGGTCATCTGGACACACAACGATTCCGGTCACCGTCCATTCATTTATGCGCTCCGATTGAACGGAGAACTCCTCGCAGCCCTTCGATTGAACGGAGCACGCGCAAATGACTGGGAGGACATGGCACTCGGACCATGTCCGACAGGCGTAAGTGATTCTGAGCATTGCATTTATGTCGCGGACACCGGCGACAATTTCGAGAGGCGCGGCTCGGTGATCATTTATGTCGTCCCCGAGCCAGACCCCTTCGACTCCGCTCTGAGACAAACCGAGCGGGTCCACAGAATCGAATTCAACTACCCGGATGGCCCGTCTGATGTCGAAGCCCTTGGTGTGGGCCCGGACCGGAAGGCATGGCTCGTGACTAAGGGACGTACATGGCCCATTCGGCTCTATTCTCTGGACCTGTCCGCGGCAATCCCACAAGATAACGGCCAAGTTACTGCCACAGCGGTAGATACACTGGGCCTACCCCACGTTCCTCTGGTCGGCTGGGTAACATCGGCTGCTGTGTCCCCATCAGGACAGAGATTGCTAGTTCGCACATATGTGGATATCTACTCTTATCTGCGCACCGAGGATGGCCTGTGGTTTCCTCAAGCGGCCTGTCACATCGGTGCCATCGAGCCGCAGGGGGAGGCAATTGACTTCCTGGACGAGGAAACACTGGTCCTGACCAGTGAGGCGCTGCCGGGGCGCCCTGGACCCATCCACCGGGTTGTCTGCCCGTGAGCGAGGCTGCTGCTCGACACCGCAGCGTCGCCCGTCACCCCACGAAACGTGGGGTTCTTTGTCTCGCACATCTGCGTCGATCAGCCGGTATGACGATACTCCTGGCGTCATTGGTCCGGTGTCCTGTTGCAGCTCAGTCGGGCGCATCGAACCAGGAACGGCTCCTCCTCGATGCCGCGCGCGCATGGATCACCAACAGTGAACTGGAAGCGCACACACGGTTCCTCGCCAGCGACCCCCTCATGGGACGGGCACCGGGGACACAGGGCGGTCTTGTCACCGCTCAATACATCGCTTCGCAGTTCGAGAGAATCGGCCTCGAGCCCGGCGGAAACGAGGGCACGTACTTTCAGCGGGTACCACTCATGGGACTCACACCCCATCCCGTCGTCCTCGTTGGAAACGGTGCCACTGCAATGGCACTCAGCTATCCTGACGACTTCGTCGCCAAACCGGAACGTCCCGACCGTTTTCTGGTTTCGGGAGGCAACGTGGTATTTGTTGGGTACGGCATCCAGGCGCCGGAACTCGACTGGGACGACTTCAAGGATCTCGACATTTCCGGCCGTGTTCTCCTGATGCTGCCCAACGATCCTGGCTACGCGGATCCCGACATCTTCGACGGTGCCCGTCCCACACCCTATGGCGATCTGGGCTACAAGCTCGAGCAGGCAGAATCGTTAGGCGCTGCCGGCGTGTTCTTTGTCCACTCGGAGTCTGCTCTCGTCCCATGGGAAGTGATACGGAACCGATGGAACCGGGAGATCGTACTTCCAATTCAGGAGGGTGGGGAAGGTCAACTGGATTTCACCGGTTGGATGAGTCAGGCCGCCGCTGAGAAGATAGCCTCCTCGTCGGGTTTCGACTGGAATGTGCTCCAGCGACGCGCATCCCTCCGGGAGTTTCGCCCGGCCGAGTTGGACTATCATCTCGCAATCGACATAGCGAGTGAGACGCGAACGTTCGAGGCGTCAAACGTCGTCGGCATGATTCGAGGCAATGAGTTCCCCGAGCGATCTGTTATCGTGACCGCGCACCACGACTACCTGGGGGTCGCCCGCGGAACCCGAATGGACTCCATCTTCAATGGAGCGCGGGCAACCGCGGCGAACGTCGCCGCCCTTATTACGATGGCTGGCGCATACACCGCTGCAGGTATCTCGACACCCGCCACGCTTCGATTTGTGGCATCCACCGCGGGGGAATCAGGGGGGTTGGGAATCGAGTCATTCTTGTGGAGCCTGGCAGCACGACATGAATCGCCACAGGCGGCCATCGTGTTCGAGGAGGCCAATCTTTGGGGACCAACTGCAGATATCTCCGTATGGGGAGATGACAGCATCGAAACCGATCCAGTGATCCAGAGGGCAGCCAACCTGGAGGGGCTCCTTCCCGTTCCGGCGGAGCCCAAGTTCAACGTCATTCATCTGGGCGACGCCTTGGGGGCCCTCGGGGCTGCCCGTGTTCCATATGCGGCCATTGGCGCCGGCCGCCGTTTGCCCGGAGGGGCGCCGAGCGCTCGGGATCTGGCAATCGACGCATATTATGAGCGACACTTCAGCCGAACATCCGATAACATGTTGTCGGACTTTGACTTCGACGGATTGAGATCCCAGATACGATTCGCCGTCGTCCTGGCTTGGGAGCTTGCGAATCTTCCGGCGACGACGAGCAACTAACTTGACCGCCCGGTCGACGACAGTTATCCACATTCTGGCTCGGGCCCAACCGGAACGATAGTTTCTCTCCCGCGTAACCAGGAGCGGCTTATCGAACTCCCCAATTCCCACACGATTCCCATAAGCTGGATCAAGGCGAACGCGTGCCCGCCGATCCAATGGCGAATCGTCAACGAGTTGCTTCCTCCGGGCTCGGCGACAGAAGCGGACGTGAAAGCCCTGAAGGAGGCAGTTCGCGACTACAAGGAAGTCCAGCAATTGACCAAGAAGCAGAAGGACGATGGGCTATGGGGCGGCAATATGCTGGGCACCGAGGCGAACAAGGGCCTCGGTATCAGAGAAGTTGGTACCGTTGCTCGTTACCGAAGGCTGATCGAGCTCGGAGTCCCACTCACCGCTCGGCCGTTCCGCCTGGCAAACCGGACTTTTTATCGGATCCTGTCCCGCGATCCGGATCCGGCGCTGCTGTTCGAGCATAGGAAGAACGCCAAGGGGGACATCGAATACGAGGAGTGGGCTCGCGATTTTCTCCGCGAGGGAGTAACCGCGGCGCTCGCGCAGGGAGGACAGGCCGAGGATCCGCGGGTTCGCGGGGCCGCCAAGCGTACTGTAAATCGAGTTTCGGCTTTTGTGAGGAGCGAATTTTCCGAGAGTCCAATCGTGAAGTCAGGGTCGAAAAACGTCCTGGCCGAGGAGGCTTCACCCCCGACGTACTTCCTGATGACGACCCTCGCCTATATGCCTGAATTCTGCCGCGAACGCGCCGGATTTGTCGAGCGACTGGTGGAATTCGTCACGTCACCACGGCCTGACAAGTCGTTTTCGATCTCGGTAGGCACAAAGACGGTGAAGCCGACAGTCCACATACTAGGCGATCCCCTGGATCTGGATAAGAACGGAAAACCGAAGGACATGCCGCTGGCATTGCACTGGCTGGAGGTTCTGGCGCGTTTGGGCGCCATAGACGCATCGACATCGGCCAAGAGTGCCTTGGCCTATTTCCTCGCGGATGTTGACGAGGCCGGCGTCTGGAACCCCAAAGGTCTGAGATCAGTCCCCAAAGGCTCATCCAGCATGACAGATTTTGCCTTTCCGCTCGAATCCGGGTCGGCCGCCGACCAGCGAAAGTCGGATGTGACCTTCAGGCTGGCGTTGATTGCCAAGCTCGCGGGTTGGGACCTCACGTACACGTGAGCCGGAATTCCCGCGCCACCGGAGGGCGACGGGTAGAATGAAAACGGAGAGGCGCGCAGGTAGACGTGCGTACCTCTCCGTGCAATATCCGCGTTGTTCCCGACTTCAGTTGGCCGGAATCACATCCGCGTCGATCATTGGCATTCGATGCGAACTCGAACCATCCGGACGCCGCAAGGCCGTGTCCAGCACATCGTTGAGGTCGCTCGCCGCCACGACGTCAATGTCGCGCCTTTCCTCATCACTCAGATCTTCCAGGTCGGCGACATTCTCCTTGGGCAACAGGATGTGGGTAATACCGGCCCTGCATGCTCCCAGTATCTTCTCCTTCACGCCGCCGATTGGAAGGACCTTCCCGGAGAGTGTTATCTCGCCAGTCATCGCGAGGTCATGACGTACGGGTAGACCGGACAGTGCACTAATGAGTGCCGTCGCCATCGTGACCCCGGCTGAGGGTCCGTCTTTGGGAATTGCCCCCGCCGGGACGTGAACGTGAATGTCCTTGTTGGTCAGGCGCTCCGCTGGGATACCTAACACGTCGGCATTGGCCTTTGCGTAGGAGATGGCGGCCCGCGCGGATTCCTTCATGACATCACCCAGCTGACCGGTAAGGATCAGTTCGCCCTTGCCGTCCATCACCGTGACTTCGACAAACATGATGTCACCGCCCACGGGCGTGTAATACATGCCCGTTGCTATCCCAATCTGGTCCTGGGTCGCGGCATGTTCGGGGTGAACGCGCGGTCTGCCGAGCAGGGAGCCGACGTTATCTTCACTGACCTCGAAATGCTCGATCTCCTTGACGGCGAGACGGCGCGCGACCTTTCTGGCAACTCGACCAAGCTCCCGTTCGAGCTGACGCACACCTGCCTCTCGAGTGTAGCCCGAGATGAGATGCCGAAGGGCATCGTTGCCAAAGTCGATTTGATTGGCTTTGATGCCTGCCTCCCTCATCTGCCTGGGCACGAGGTACTGCCGTGCAATGGCCAGCTTCTCCCGTTCCGTATACCCGCTGAAGTCAACCGCCTCCATACGGTCTCGCAGCGGGCCGGGGATATTCTGGACGAAGTTTGCCGTCGCTATGAACAAGACCTCGGACAGATCAAACGGCACGCCAAGGTAATGATCGATGAACGTATCGTTCTGGGCCGGATCGAGAACCTCGAGCAGCGCAGAGGATGGATCCCCCTGGAACGAGACACCCAGTTTGTCGACTTCGTCGAGCAGGAAGACGGGGTTTCGCGTCCCCGCCTGCTTCATGCCTTGAATGATCCGACCCGGCATGGCACCAACATAGGTGCGGCGGTGACCACGAATATCGGCTTCGTCGCGCGCACCACCCAGGGAAATGCGTACATATTCGCGCCCCATAGCCCGTGCGATCGACTTGGCAATCGACGTCTTCCCGACACCCGGAGGTCCGGCAAACAGCAGAATCGGACCACGGGCAGCGGCATCGGACATGAAATCCAATCGCTCATCCGCAGCCTTCTGCTCCGCGGGGTCTTCACTCGAAGTCATCGATTCTTTGAGTTTGCGAACGGCCAGGAACTCCAGGACACGATCCTTCACGTCCTTGAGGCCGTAGTGATCCTCGTCCAGCTTCCTCTCGGCATCGTCCAGATCGAGGTGATCGTCACTTCGCTTGTTCCATGGCAACTCGACGATGGTCTCGAGGTACGTACGGATGACCTGTGACTCGCTCGACTCGCGCGGTGCGCGTTCCAGGCGGCTCAGTTCGCGTTTGACCTCACTCCAGACGTCCTCATTGAGGTGGAGCTTTTCAAGTCGGTGGCGCAACTCCTCGATCTCGGTTGATTCTTCCTCTTCGCCGAGTTCGCGTTGAATCGCCTTGAGTTGCTCGCGCAGATACATCTCTCGTTGGCGTGCACCAATCTCTTCCTGGACCTGGGACTTGATGTCCTCCTGGACGTCGAGTAGCTCGATCTGTCGTTGTGCATGTACCAATACCCTACGGACACGCTCCTCAACGTCGAGGGTCTCGAGCAGCGACTGCCGTTCCTTTGAAGTGATCTCCAGATATCCGGCAACGAGGTCGGCAAACGCACCCGGATCGGTAACGTTTTCCAGCACCTGCTGGATGATGTCCTCTGTAATCCCGGTCTTCCGGCCCAGTTCCACGGCCCGTTCTCGCATTTCCTTGAAGAGGCCGGCGAATGCCGCGTCATCGGGTTGTATGGGAGGGATGTCCGAAGCAGCTTCGACGACCGCCTCCAGGTAACCGTCTTCCTCCTCGTAGCGAATACCGGTGCCACGACGTTCACCGTGCAACAACAACTGCATACCACCGAGTCCGCGCTGAACCTGTTCGATCCGCGCGATCGTACCGACTCTGTGCAGAGTCTCCGGGGCAACCTTCTCGACATTGTCGCGCTGCGTCACCGCAAAGACGAGATTCCCGTCGTTGCGAAGTGCCGCCTCGATCGCCCGCAGTGTTCCGGGTCGACCGGCCGCAATCGGCGCTGAAACTCCGGGAAACAGAACCAGCTCCCGAAGTGGCAATATTGGATACCTGAAACGCTTGTTCACTTGATTAGCTATTTCCGTCATTATCGGCCTCCGTCGTTTTCTGCTGCCCGAATCCTTCCGGTGACAGTCATGTCGGCATTGGGCCGACTGAGGAAACGACCCGTAGACGCCTTGTGGAGGCACCTGTCATGCCAGCGGTTCTACAGTTATCGGCAGGTTGATGACGCCACTTTGACGGCTAACGCCGCGACATCTGGCAGCTGTGACTACCAACATGGCTGCCGTTATGGCAGCTCGGCAAAACGTGGCGGGATTTCGCAAGGAACATCAATGTGGGAGGCAGGATGTGACATGCGTTTCAGGTCCTGGGGACAGCCGTTGAGCCCACAGATTTGCGCTCTCACGGGTTTCGGATTGGAACCGGTGCTGGCAGATACGAAGATGAGAGAGGCCGGAGGATGCGGGAGCCCTTCACATCCGGGCGGCCAGCCAAGCCAGGCGTCAATCGCGAGCCTGGAACAGAACCCGCGCGTTGCTCAGCGTTTCACGGAGCTGGTCATCTGACATCTCACCCAGGGAGCCGGCAGTGATCGTTGCCTCCCTCAACCTCTGGGAAGGGTCTGACGGGCATGAGAATCGCAGAATATCGGCGGGCCCAGGGAGGGCTGACTTCCTGTCCGGACCCACAATACCAGACGTACGGCCCACTCGCTCCGCAAGCCATTGCCGGTTGGTTTCATCGGTGAACGTGCGTGTTGCTTCGTCCAAAACACGGATCTCGCAGGTTGCCAGACACTTACAGCGCAGGTAATCTACGGTCCTGATTGTCCGGCCGCTACTTGACCCGGTATTCGCCGACACGACCACCGGCGGGGGAGCGAATGACGGGCACACCTTACAGTTGAACTGTTTAGGGCCAGCCACGCTGGTCGCTTGATCAGCGACTCTATGGGAGATGAAGCGAACCCCCCGTTAGCCGCACGCCTCGCCGACGCCATAGGTGGCGATTACACGGTCGAAGGCGAGATCGGTCGCGGAGGTATGGGAGTTGTGTTCGCGGCACGCGACCAGCGACTGAAACGTCGCGTCGCGATCAAAGTGCTGCCGCCCGAACTCGCGTACCGCTCGGAGATTCGTACACGCTTCATCCGCGAGGCGCAAACCGCCGCGCGACTTTCCCACCCAAACATCGTTCCAATCCACGACGTAGGCGAAGCGGACGGACTCGTGTATTTCGTCATGGGCTACGTAGACGGCGAGTCTCTCGGCTCCCGTCTGAAGCGTCGCGGCAGACTTCCAATTGAAGAAGTGCGTCGCATCATGAAGGAAACGGCGGACGCAATCGGACTCGCGCATACCATGGGTATCATCCATCGGGACATCAAGCCTGACAATATTCTGCTCGACGGCACCAGACGACGCGTCATGGTGACGGACTTCGGAATTGCGAAGGCGCTGACCGACGTGGGAACGGGGACCCTGACCGGTACAGGCGTCGCTATCGGGACACCGACGTACATGAGTCCCGAGCAGGCAGCTGGTGAAGGCGAGCTGGATGCCCGCTCCGATATCTACGCGTTAGGCATTGTCGCGTTTGAGATGATTACCGGACGAGTGCCGTTCAGGGCGCCAACGGTTCCTGCGATCCTGATGAAGCAGATTACTGAGGCACCACCGGATCTGATGGCATCACGGCCTGAGACCCCGGAAGAGCTTGCGTCGACCATCATGCGTTGTCTGGAGAAGGATCCAAACGAACGCTGGCCAACGGCGGATTCACTGCGTCGGGCGCTGGAAAGTCGCTCGTCGGGACCATACCGTCCGTCCGGCACACGACGAAGCCGGACCAGCGCCGACCGGGGTCGGCCACGATCCAGTGAGGAACGGGCCCTGCCAAACAGGAGCCGCTCACGATCCCAGGCGGACCCACCGGCACGACGCGACAAACGCGAACGCCACCGCGACCGGATGGAACGTCGCGAGCGATCGAACACCGCACGGGATCAAGCCGGCGACAAGGATTTTGGTGAGCCGAAAATCGTTCGCGACTTCCGGCGCAGCTTCGCATCGTACGTTTCGTTCAACGGGAGCTTGATGCTCCTCAACATCCTGACGACCGGCTTGGCTCCACCCTGGTTTCTGTTCTGCGCTGTACCGTGGGGGATGGGTCTGGCTTCCCAATATGGGAAGCTCTGGTCGAGTGGGTACAGTTGGCGTGACGTAATCGATCGGCCTCCGGCACCGGACGCTGTAGAGGCACCCAAAGGCAACAAGAAACTGGCCCCCGGCAAGGGGGGACGACACCAAATCACCCCTGCAACATCAGCGAACACCGAAGAACAGGGCAAATACGCCGCTGCGATTCGCCAGGTTGAGAACGATCAGCGCGCAATTCTCCAGATCGTCGAACGCCTGCCTGACGCCGAGCGATCGATGCTTCCGGATGTCGTTCCCACCGTTGATTCTCTCATGAAACGGGCCTCGGAATTGGCCAGGACACTTCATCAGATGGAAGGTGAAGTGGATACGTCAGCCCTCGAACGGTTGGACAACCGGATTTCCAATGCCGAGAAGGGGAACGAAGGCGGCAAAGAGGACGAGCGGCGACTGGACCTGATGCGACGTCAGCGGAAGACCTTGGCAGAACTCATCGGCAGGCGCGATAAGGTCGAGACACGGTTCGAATCCTGCGTTCTGGCCATCCAGAACATGCGCTTTGATCTCCTGCGACTCAGATCGGCTGGTGTCGACGCAGTGCTGGGGGACCTGACACAAGTTACCCAGCAGGCGAAGGCGCTCAACGTCGACATCAACGCTGCCATTGATGCCGCCAGCGAGATCAAGGAGTTGATGGGCGGTTCAGAACGCGTGTAACTCCCTCGCGGCCACCTCGATGTCAGCGACCTGCGGGAGAATCGCCTGCTCCAAATCCGGAGCATACGCCACAAATGTGTCGGCTGAAGAAACCCGTCGAACAGGGCCGTCGAGCCACGCAAACATGTCTTCACTGATCCTCGCTGCTATCTCGGCGCCATAGCCCCACGACATCGAGTCTTCCGTTGCCACAATGACCTTGTTGGTGAACTGGACTGATTCGCCTATCAACTCCCAGTCAACCGGATTGAGCGACCGAAGATCGATCACTTCGGCATGGATACCGTCCTCCGCAAGCCGGGCGGCCGCGTTGATCGCACGCTGTACCACGGCACCGTACGAGATGATCGTCAGGTCGGTTCCGTCGCGCACCACCTTGGCCTTCCCAAACGGAATCATGAAGTTGGGTCCGGGATACGGTGCCTTATTGTAGGTCTGACGGTAGAGATGTTTGTGCTCGAGGAACATGACCGGGTCGTCGCAACGAATGGCCGTGCGCAGCAACCCATTTGCATCCAGCGCCGTTGACGGGCACACCACTCGCAGGCCGGGAATTCCCGTGTAGATGGCCGCACCCGTTTGGGAGTGATAAATCGCTCCGCCTTTCAGGTATCCACCGTAGGTTACGCGAATCACTGCAGGAGCGGAAAAATCGCCGTCACTGCGCCATCGCATGAGAGCCAATTCATTTCGAATCTGATGGTAGGCCGGCCAGATGTAATCGAAGAACTGAATCTCGACTACGGGCTTGATTCCCCGCACCGCCAGGCCAACCGCGCGGCCGACAATGTTCGCTTCCGCGAGAGGTGAGTTATAGACCCGATGGCTTCCAAACTTGGCCTGCAGCCCCCAGGTCACTTTGAAAACCCCGCCCTTCCCCTTCACTTTACCCAGATACTCCTCGCGAGATACGTCGGCGACGTCTTCACCGAACAGAATGACGTGGGGATCCCTCGTCATTTCATCTCGCATACACGCGTTGAGCAGATCGACCATTGTCGTCGGATCGCCCGAAAACCGGGGATCCTCCTCGGTGTCGAATTGTTCCCCCGTCGGATCGACATCGGTCGAATACACGTTGCGATAGATCGTATCGGCTGGTGGTTGGGGCGACGCCAGCGCGAGATCGACGGCGAGCTGAACCTCCTCCTCGACCTCACCCTTGATCGCCTCGATCTCGTCCTCGGACGCAACACCGGTATTGATCAACTTTTCAGGGAATGTCACCACCGGATCCCGCTGGGCATCCTCGTCGCGCTCCTCCGGCGGCCGGTACATCACTTCGTTGTCCGACTGTGAGTGTGAATACGGTCGAATGACATGCGCGTGAACCAACGCCGGCCCGCGACGCGACCGACAGTAGGCAACCGCGCGCGACATCACATCGTATGAGGCGATGGGGTCACACCCGTCGACTTCTTCGACGTACAGATCCGGGAAAGTGGAAACGAGCTTTGAAACGGAGCCACCCGGTGTTTGAACCTCCACTGGTACCGAGATGGCGTAGCCGTTGTCCTCGATGAGAAACAGCGTAGGAAGTTTCAGATTGGACGCCGTATTGAGGGCCTCCCAGAACTCACCCTCGCTGGTTGTGCCATCACCAGCGGAGATGAACGTGACTTCGTCGCCGTGAATTCTGGACGCATCGGCACCTTCGATGCTGCTGTACCTCAACCACGCTTCGGCACACCCCACTCCGTTGAGGAACTGCGTTCCAGTTGGACTCGAGGCACTTACGATGTTCAGGCCCTTGTGTCCCCAGTGCGAAGGCATCTGCCTTCCGTGAGAGTTGGGATCGTCCTCCGCGCCGACAGCGGACAACAACATCTCCGTAGGCGTCATGCCTAACGCAAGGCAAAGGCCGCGATCGCGGTAGTATGGAAAGAACCAGTCGTACGCCGCGCGCAGAACCTTCCCAGCCGCCACGGTAATCGCTTCATGACCAGCTCCAGATATCTGAAAAAAAACCTTGTTCTGGGTCTTGAGCTGCAGCTCGCGGTCATCCAGCCGCCGCGAGAGATACATCAACCTGAATATCTCCAGCAACTCGGCTTTCTCGAGGCGGCTCGCGGGGGACCACGAGGGTGAACTCTGTGTTTGCGCAGGTGTCGACATAAGCAGAATCTATCCGCAATCTGGTGTTCAGAGCGCGGGGTCAATGAGACAGTAAGCGTTCAAGAAAAATACGTTGGCGGGTGAATCGCGCGCGACACATCACCCTGGTGTACACCGCACTCCCCGAGATCCGGCGGGCGCGGCTGGTCGTTTTCCTGGGCAATTTCCGCTCCAGGGGACAACACTGAGGACGGGATCTGTCCAACCCCGTCGCGTCGTGAGTTAGCGCAACTTTGTTAAATCTTTGATTTTCTTCAGCTTACCAAGAGCCGCGCCAGCCCCGGACGGCGCCTCGTTGGCGGAGATCATCGCGTCTCGAATATCCAGCAGGACTTCCAGGAGGAGCTGCTCCCGTTGATAGGATGCATCGAGGTCCATCATCCGCAATGGATCGTCCGTCGACTTGGCCCGGTCGTACGCTTCTCGATAGATAGATTCGAGGTTGCCCAGAATGCGGTCACGAGATCGAGCCATACGTATTTACCCCTTCAATCAGGTCCAGGACATCAGTACCAGGCCGCTGGGGACCTTGGGATAGAAAAAGGTCGATTTGGGGGGCATGACGCCACCCTCATCCGCAACGGACATGACCTCCGAGAGATCGGTGGGCGTAACCAGGACCCCGGCAGCGCTGCCAGCCTGGACCTTGGCGACCACCTCGCCCGGGTCGGCCGAGTAGCTCAGGGAACAACCTTCTCCCATGATCCGCCGCAGCGGGTCAATTACAAGGTTGTCCACGCGGGCGACATCAACCCGCATGATGGAGGCATCCTGCGCGGGTGTGAAGCGGGGGAGCGTTGATCCGGTTTTTTCTACCAGGACGAGGTATTGCGGCCCGGGGAGAATGACCACACAGCCATTCCCTCGTTCCTGGAGCCGGGCCATGGTGACGTTCAGGTCCGGCTCCCCGTCGATGCTGATCACCTCGTAGACATCTCCAACCCCGATTCGCAGTTGCCCCTCCGAGATTGACCCTCCGCTGAGGACCCGATGCGTCGGCAACACAACCAGTCCGGGGTCTCCCGCCGGAACGATGAGAGCGAGTGTTCGGTCTGCGTCAGGACGCTCCTCGCGAAACGCCACCGCGGTTTCAAATCGATGATGACCATCGGCCACATACACGGCGTCGTTCCCGGCGGCGGCGGCAATGTTCTTGGCGGCCTTGCCCGTGACGTGCCACAGGGAGATTTCGATACCATCCAGTTCCGCGCGGGCGACGCGCGGACCGTTGGTCGCGGCACGGAGCAAAGCGACCAGATCACCGGCCGGATCGGGTGCCAGCATCAACAGGGTCTCGAACATGGCATTGGTCGAGCGCATGAGGCACAAGCGATCCATCTTTGGCGCTTTGTGGGTCTCTTCGTGGCGGCGGACGCGACCGGTATTGTACGGTTCGACGGAGAGCGCCCCAATGAAGCCCGTTCTGGAGTGGTCCTTCCCATCGGGGGTGACGAAGTCCTGACGAATCACGTAAACCCCCGGCACCTTGTCGGCGACAAGTACGCCGTCCCGTCGCCACGAATTGTACAATTCCCGGGCGCGCTCGTATTTGTCACCGTTCCCATCCGGAAGAATGAGGTGAACAATGTTGTGGACCTCCGAAGCCAGCGCCGCACGACGCTCCGGAGAGATTACGTCATAGGGCGGCGAGATAAAGCTGCTCAGACGCTCGAGACTCGCATACCGCTCGGCCAGGAAGGGCATCACCAGTTGGGGAGGTTTAGCTGACATGCCGACTTTTCAAGAGTTTCAGGAGTTTGACATCAGGGTGGGTACAGTGATCCAAGCGCGAAGCCACGAAACCGCGCGGAAACCCGCGTACCAGCTCGAGATCGATTTCGGTAACTTCGGGATCAAGTCATCCAGTGCCCAGCTCACCGAACGATACGATCCCGATACTTTGGTCGGCCGTCAAGTGGTGGCCGTGTTGAACTTCCCGCCGCGGCGTGTAGCAGACTTCACGTCGGAGGTGTTGGTCCTGGGCGCGATGGTCTCGGATGAGGATGTCGTTCTGCTCCAAACAACCGAGCAGGTGGAAAACGGAACGGCGATCGGCTGAGGGATGCCGAACGAGGCGAACGGATCTGCCATCTTACTCCCAATGACGCGACGCCTGACGCGCCTCCTCGAGGAATTTCCGGTAGGATGACAGTCTCGTTTCAGCTATTTCGCCTTTCTCGCATGCAGCGATGACCGCGCAGTCCGGCTCTTGCAGGTGGCGGCAATCGTCAAACCGACAATGCGCTGCATACTCCGAAAAATCCGGAAACGCGGCGACGACCTCAGTCGGATCCAACGCCCAGAGCCCGACGTCCCGCAACCCCGGGGTGTCCACCACAAACCCGCCAACCGACAACGGGTACATCTCCGCTGACACGGTGGTATGTCGGCCCACCTGTGCCTTTTCGCTGATCTCTCCGATACGGACCGCGAGCTCGGGCTCGATAGCGTTGACGAGACTCGACTTTCCAACGCCCGTTGATCCCGTAAACAATGATGTTCTACGTTCCACCAGACTCCGCAACTCAAGAACCCCCTGCCCCGTTTTGATGCTGGTCACCAGAACCTGGTAGCCAGCGCGTCGGTAAGGCACACTCAAGGAATCCGCGTCCGCATCCAGGTCGGCCTTGTTGATCACGAGCACCGGCGGGATATGATTCGCCTCGGACACCGCAAGGAACCTGTCCGTGAGTTGATGGTCCCACTCCGGACGCTGAACGGAGGCCACGACAAGGATCTGGTCAATGTTTGACGCGATCATTCGAACGCCTTTGGTCCTTCCAGGTGTTCGACGGCGGAGCACGTTGCGTCTTTCGAGCCGGCCCTCAACCGTATAGGAACCGTCCTGTTGCACTTGGAGCCTGACGATATCGCCGACCACGAGCTGCGCATGGCCCTCCTGCTTCAACTTGCCGCGGAGTGACGCTTCGATTGAGCCCGCGTCTGTGAATACGCGATACACTCCACCCCGGAGCGACAAAAGGGTACCCTCGAGACGCTCTACCAATCCGGCGTCTCCCCGCGCTGCTCAACCAGGCGGTCGAGGAGATCCTTGAGGTCCTGGAGTGTGAGCTTCTCCAACTCGGCTTTCACCTGGAATCGGTCGTCGGACTGAAAAAGGTAGTCGGTTTCCACATGGCTCACGGGCTGGGCGCCGTCACCGGACCATTGGACGAACATTATGGCACCGCCGTAACCTCGTTCCAGATCGGTGTCCTCCTCCCGGGATGTGACCAGAGTGTCCACTGAATAGTAGGCGCCATCGGAGCCACCAAATGCAGGCGGGCGACCGTGTTTCACGATATACCCTCCCAACGTGCTATCCGAAATAGAATCGCTGGTCAAAACGCACGGGAGTGACGGTTGTTCATGGGAGGGGGCATTGATCGACTAGGAGTAGATGGCGGTATTGGCCTCTGCCATCTGCTCGAGGAACGGGCTCGGCGCGAACCGTTCGCCATACGTGTCGCGTAATCTCTCAAGCACCTTCACCACATTGGCGGCCCCAAGATCATCGAGACATCGCAGGGGTCCACCCCGGAACGGAGGAAACCCTATTCCAAAAATGGCACCGATGTCTCCATCTCTCGGCAATCGAACGACGTCCTCATCCAGAGCACGCGCCGCCTCATTGAGCATCGAATACACGAGGCGATCGGTCACGTCCTCTGACGGGATGTTCTTATCGACAACGTCAAACAAATCGTAAACATCCTTGTCGACACCCCTCTTCTTCCCCTTCTCGTACGTGTAGAAACCGCGTCCTGCCTTGCGTCCAAGGCGGCCGTCGGCAACCATGCGAGAGACGGCCTCGCCAGGTCTCATCCGATCACCGAACGCTTCGTGCATCACGCGGGAGGCCTTCTCCGCCACGTCGAGACCGACCTCATCCAGGAGATTGATGGGCCCAACCGGGAACCCGTACGTCTTCATGACGCGATCGATCTTCTCGATCGACACGCCATCGACAATCAACAGTCCCGCCTCATTGAGGTACGGCGAGAGAATGCGATTGACCCAGAACCCTGGCCGGTCTCGGACCACGATCGTTGTCTTGCCCATCTTCCGACCAAACGCGACAGCCGTCACCACAGCCAACGGGGCGGTCTTCTCGGCAACAATGACCTCGAGCAAGGGCATCCTCTCAACGGGCGAGAAGAAATGCATTCCCAGAACACGTTCTGGCCGCCTGGTCGCTTCCGCTATCCGGGTTATGGGAATCGTACTGGTATTCGATGCGAGCACACAATCGTCTCGGACGTGCTCCTCGAGATCCGCGAACACCTTTTGCTTGACCTGAAGATCTTCGAACACCGCTTCCACCACGATGTCGGCGCGCTTGAAACCCGACCAATCGACCCCGCCTGAAACGAGTGCCGTGAGACGTCGGTGTTCAAACTTGGTCATTCGTCGCTTCTTCAGACGCTCGTCCATTGGTTTGCGCGCGTTTGCAATGCCGGCCTGCACTCGAGACAGGTCAGAATCGCGCAGACGAACATCTACCGCGGCGCGCATTGCCGCCGTACCAGCAATCCCGGAACCCATGAAGCCGGCACCTACAACGGCAAGGGCGTCCGCTGTGCCGGGTTGCGGCGGTTCTCCCTGCACTCCGGGATCTCTCTTCAGTTCTCTCGTTGCGAAGAAGACCTGAACGAGTTTTCGCGACACAGAACCAACGGCGAGACTGGCAAAGTGCTCCGCCTCCCGCTTCAGCCCCGCTTCGATCCCGTTGGACAGGCCATGACTGATTGCATCGATCGCGGCGAAGGGAGCGGGATAGTTGCCTCCTGTCCGGTTGCGGACCTGTTTGCGCGCCGTCCGAAATACGAGGCTCCGTCCCAATGGATTCCGGTCAAGAGCGAGGGATGCCAGGGTCGTCTTTGGGGGATCCGGAGTCCAGCCACCGGCTAGCCGAATTGCGGCCGCGACTGCGGTTGATTGGAGGATAGCCGGATGAACGAGTTCGTTGGCCATGCCACGCCGGAAAGCCCGTGCGGCATCCACGGTCTTGCCAGTGAGAATGAGATCCAGCGCAGCCCGCGCACCAATCAGACGGGGCAATCGCTGGCATCCGCCCGCTGCGGGAATAATTCCGAGTTGGACCTCCGGCAGTCCGAGTTTTGTCGATGGAGCATCTGTTACCACGCGATAGCTGCAGGCCAGCGCGGTTTCAAAACCGCCGCCCAGGCATGCCCCGTTGATGGCCGCGACGACCGGCTTGCCCAGCGCGCCGAACCGGTTGATCAGCGCCTGGCCGCGCTGCACGAGGTCTAACGCTTCCTGCTCGGTCTGAAGTGCGACGAATTCATCGATGTCCGCACCGGCAATGAAGTTGTTGGGTTTGCCAGATGTGAGTACGACGCCGCGAATGGAAGAGTCCGGTTCAATTGCGTCGAGCTGCTCGGCCAACTCCCTGCCGACATCTTTGGATATGGTGTTAACGGATACGCCGGGAACATCGACAACCAGGGTTGCAATGCCATCCTGGACGCTACGGCTGACGGCTGGCACGCTAACGCCGCTCCAACACCATCGCGAAGCCCATACCACCTTGAGCACAGACGGAGATCAGACCGAACTGGACGTCCCGTCTTTTCATTTCGTTTGCGAGGGTCAACGTGATGCGTCCGCCGGTGGCACCAAAGGGATGCCCGATTGCGATGGAACCACCCATGACGTTCAAGGTATCCCAATTGACTTCACCAATTCGTTGGGAACGCCCCAACCTCTCCTCCGCCCATTCTTTCGATTCAAAGGCCTGGATATTGGAAAGGACCTGGGCTGCAAATGCCTCGTGCATCTCGACCAGACCCAACTCGCTCCAGGGGATACCGGCCCGATCGAGCGCCATTGGTACGGCAAAGGCGGGCCCCATAAGGAGTTGCTCGCCGGGGTCCAGCGCCGCGACCGCGTATGATTTCACGAATGCAAGCGGCTCATACCCTAACGTCCCTGCAGCATCCTCAGACATCAGCATTACGGCCGAGCCACCATCGGTAAGCGGCGAGGCGTTGGCAGCGGTTACAGTGCCGTACTTACGGTCGAACACCGGCTTCAACTTGGCCATCTGCTCGAGCCTGGTATCGGTGCGTATCCCGTTGTCGGAAGTGACGGGGTCACCTTTGACGTCGAGCATGGGGGCAATCTCGGCCGTAAGCCTGCCGTCTTCGGTCCCCTTCGCCGCGTTGCGGTGACTGCGCAACGCAAACTCGTCCTGCGCTTCTCTGGAGATCCCGTTTTCCTTAGCCATCTTCTCGGCGGATTGACCCATAGTCTCGCCGGTCGACGGCTCGGAGATGGCGGGTGCCAGCGGCACGAGATCCCGGGGCCGAACTCTGGAAATGAGACTCAAACGCTGACCGAGCGACTTCGCTTTGCTGAGCCGGGTGAGCGTATCGCTCATTCGTCGACTGTGCAGGATCGGAATGTCGGACAAACTCTCCGCCCCACCGGCAATCACTACGTCGGCGTGCCCCAGGCGGATCTGGTCGGAAGCCTGGCTGATCGCCGAATTGGAGGAGGCGCATGCGCGGTTCACCGATTCGGCGGGAATGGTCTTCGGGAACTGCGGGAGCAGGCTGACTTCTCTGGCGAGATTCGGCGTGAGCGGTGAAGCCACGACTTGACCAAAGTACATCTCATCGACCGATTCGCCGTCGAGATTGAGACGTTCAACGAGCTCAACGGTGGCCCGACGGGCGAGGTCGACGGCTGTCATGTCCTTCAGGACGGTGCCGGAACGGCAGAATGGGGTTCGACACCCACCCACAACCGCAACGCGGCGACTATTGGCCGACGTCATGGGGGAAAAGCTACCGACGTCAGGCGCCGGTAGCTACTGGGCCTCTTGTGGGTTCACCACTGGTCCCCGATCATTGTTGCCGGCGGGCCAGGACGCTGGCGCGAACAGCGTTCCTATTATCTATCACCTCCGTGACCTCACGTCCGAACACGAGATCAAGGGGTTCGATGAGGTGGAGTAGTTCGCCTGGTTCCAGGAGATGGGCAGGGTTTGTCGGCCCCCACCCATGCAACGTCTGTCCGCGGAGAAAGGTCTCAGCCAATAGCCAACCGCCGGGTTTTACTGCAGCGACGAAGTCGCGGAATCTGGCACGATCCAGGTAGTTGAACAGGAGAACTACATCGAACCCCGTGGGAATCTCCATCGTCTCGAGGTCTCCGGAAACCCAGGTCACATTGACCCCCTGCTTGGCGGCTAAGCCTCGAGCATCGGCCAGCTTTTCTTCGTCGGACTCGACGCCGACGACGTCGGCCCCTCGCAGGGCCGCCGCCACGGAGTGCCGCCCGCGACCGGATGCGAGATCGAGCACCCGCATGCCTGCTGTAATTACATACTCATGATTCTTGAACCACGTGCTCGGTCTTTCGACCTCCCAAACCGCCTGCTTATCCATTCACCATCGATTCCCGCATCTAAGCGCTGATTGTGGACTCAAGCTTTTCTCAAGCTACAAGACACCAGAACGTCGGAGATATGGCCTCGCGTCCGGTTGACCTCCTGGTCATTGGTGGGGGCATAACGGGTGCCGGCATCGCCCGGGACGCGGCGATGCGGGGACTTCGGACGGCGCTGATCGACAAGGGTGATTTCGGTGGCGGCACCAGTAGTACATCGTCGCGGCTGATCCATGGGGGCCTTCGGTATCTCGAGAATCGGGATTTCAGGTTGGTTTTTCAGGCGTGCCGCGAGCGGCGCACGTTGCTCAGAATAGCCCCGCACCTGGTCTGGCCACAGGCGTTTCTGTTTCCAATCCACAAGGGTAACAGAATATCCGTTTTCAAGCTGTCCGCAGGGCTCACGGCGTATGATTTCATAGCCTTGTTTCGAAATGTCCGACCACATCGGATGCTCAGCAAACAGGCCGTGTTGCGGGTTGAGCCAAACCTCCGCAGCCGTGACCTGAGCGGTGGCGGGCTCTACTACGATGCCCGCTGCAACGATGCGAGACTTACTCTCGCCACGGTGCGAAGTGCTCACAGTCATGGTGCCCTGACTGCCAACTATGTAAACGTCGATGACCTGGAACGCGCTGGGGGGCGGGTCACGGGAGCCCGGGTTACCGACCGGATCAACAGCGCCAGTTATGTGATTCACGCGCACGTGGTTGTCAACGCGACGGGCCCATGGTCAGACCTGATCCGCCGGCGCGAACAGGAAACGCCACTCCTCACGAGAACCAAAGGCGTGCATGTGACGGTGCAGCAGGACCGGCTGGGTAACAAGGAGGCCGTCACACTGCTGTCACCAATCGATGGGCGAGTGATGTTCATCGTGCCCTGGGGGGAGCTCTCATACATCGGCACAACGGACACCGCGGAGGAGAGTCTGGATCCGGACGATGTTCGAGCCACCGGTGAAGACGTGGTCTACCTGCTCCGGTCGGTCAATGCTCTCTTCCCGCGAGCGCGCTTGACCCCGGACGATGTCATTTCGACCTGGGCCGGCATCCGACCACTCGTTCAATCCAGCAGGGGGGATTCCCTAAGTGCGATGTCGCGGGAGCACAAGATCAAGACCGGGCGCACCGGGTTGATCTCGATCATGGGGGGTAAGCTCACTACGTATCGGGACATGGCGGCAGACGTGGTCAACGTGGTCGGAAGCCGCTTGCGCGAACTGGACGGCAGGAGGATACCGAACAAAGCCCAAACAGATGTCGAGCCGCTACCGGGGGGTGAGGTGGCTGACCTGGAGGTTCTGGTTCGGGACGTCATGGGAGAAGGTTTTTCGCGGGATATCGCCGAACACATTGTCCGCTCATACGGTACCGAGACCGCCGCGGTGGTTCGCCTGGCTCAGACTGACCGTCGACTCGCCGAGCCGGTCATCGGGGGGCACCCGGCAATCAAGGCACAGATTGTACACTCCCTGCGCCGTGAGATGGCAATGACCCTGACCGATTTGATGATGCGGAGAACACATCTCTTCTACGAAGTCGTCGGGCACGGCGTCCCGGAGGCGCCTGCGGTCGTGGATCTCGCATCAGAAGAGTTGGGTTGGGATCCCGGACGAAAAGCGTCGGAGCTGGCGGCCTATTTGAAGGAGATCCAACGGGCCATGGCGTTCAGGGACGAAGTATCCTGACCTCAGATCACATCATTGCGTGACTCCGGCCCGGTTGCCTAGTGCGCGTCGCTATCGACCACAAGCTGACGGTTGCCCAGAGACCTTCCAATAGGATGAACCCGATGCGACCATCAATAATCGCAACGACGGACAGCATCGACGCGCCGATGAAGTTCGCCCACAGATATGCAGCGGCACGGCTCGTCACCCAGGAGCGCTGATTCGCAAAGAACGCACTGAGAATCAGTGTGGCACCAACAATTGAGGAGCCTTGCACGAAGACATCGTTCATGATCTCGAGTACAGTGGAAGTTGGCTCAAGCTAACGCTTCGTCTGGTGCTCCGCGCGTGTATCAATCCCCGGCTTGCCGCCGATCTCTTGGCGTTGGTGTGGGCCTTCCGCGCCCGGGAATGGTATCGTCACCCACCGTTCCTTCCAGTGCCACCGGCGGAATATCGGCGGTGGCGCTTTTACACAGCCTATGGGGACGAGAACGCCGTTCCCCCAATCGAGGATGTAATCAGATTCGCACGATGGCGCCGCGAGATCATGAGACTCTGACACCTATGGAACGTGCTCGCTGGATAAAGCGGCGGGCAACAGAACTAGGGTTTCATAGCTGCGGGGTCACGGACCTCACCCCGGTACCACATCAGGAAAGGCTCAACCAATGGCTGGATGCCGGGTTGGCCGGAACAATGACGTACATGAACCGGCAAGCCGCGATGAGGCGCCAGCCCGAACTGATCCTCCGCGGAGCGACTCGCGCCGTGGTGGTGACGCGCAACTACGACAATCCCGATTCCGAACCGATTGCCACTCATGGAAAGGTGGCTCGCTACGCGCGCGGCGGCGACTATCATCAAACGCTGAGAGCACCGTTAACCGAGCTTGCCAATACGATCGCCGAATTGGGAGATGAGCAGACAATCGCCCGTGCATTTGTCGACGCCGGTCCGGTTCCGGAGCGAGAGCTCGCGCAGCGCGCAGGCCTCGGCTGGATCGGCAAGAACACGATGCTCATCGACCCAGGTGCGGGCTCGTTTCTCTTCATTGCCGAGGTTCTGACCAACCTCGACGTGGCAGTCGATCTCCCGTTTGAAGCGGATCGTTGTGGTAGTTGCACGCGGTGTCTCGAGGCGTGTCCAACCGGTGCATTTCCTGAAGAACGAGTGCTCGACGCCCGACGATGCATCTCCTACCTGACAATCGAACACCGTGGTCCATTCAATGAGGATCACCCGCCATTAAACGGTTGGGTTTTTGGTTGTGATGAGTGTCAGACTGTCTGCCCGTGGAACATCCGATTCTCGGCAGAAGCCGATGACCCGGTTTTGCAACTCGACAGTTCAATGGCACAAATCGATTTGGAATCCCTCGTTGGAATGAACCAGGGTGATTTTGACGAGCAGTTTGGTCAGTCGCCGCTGGAACGGCCTGGTCTGAGCGGAATGCGGAGAAACGCCCGACAGGTCATGCGGGAAACGCTCAGAGACTGACTCGCGGGTCTACAGTCCGGTGGGATAATCAAAAAACTCCCACGGGATCTCGAATTGCCGCTCGATATGAGCGGCCAGTGCCTTCACGCCGAATGTCTCGGTTGCATAGTGTCCCGCGTAGATCAGGTTGATGCCGCCCTCCGTGGCATCAAAGAACGAGTGGTGATTCCCCTCACCGGTCAGGAACGTGTCAGCTCCCGCAGTTCGCATTGCTTCGGTCATCGAACCAGCACCACCGGTGACCACGCCAACTCTCGAGATGCGCTCGGGGCCACCTGGGATGACATGCGTTTTGCCAACCACAAGCTCGACCTGAGTCACGAAATCAGCGAGTGTTTTGTCAACGCTTCCGACTAAGCCAATCGAAACACCCTTGTACTCGCCCGCCCGCTCCAGATTCGTGAGACCGAGGGCGTTGGCCAACACGGCGTTGTTGCCCACTTCGGGGTGACAATCGAGCGGTATGTGGACGGAATAGACCGCGACGCCGTTTTCGATCAAGGCGCGGAGCCTAGCCCAGTGCCGACCGACAACCGGTTGCAGGCCGCCCCAGAATAAACCGTGATGGACAAGAAGGAGATTGGCGCCCGCCACCACAGCCGCGTCTATCGACGCCTGACAGGCGTCCACGGCCGCGAGGATTCGCGACACAGGCCCTGGGCCTTCCACCTGGAGGCCGTTGAGTGCCTCGGACGAATCCGGAATCTCTCGGATCCGGAGGAACTCATCCAGGTAGTGGGTGAGAGTTCCTAGTTCTACCGTCAGAGCGCTTGGGCAGGCGCTGGGGTCAAACTTCGTTCGGATGTGATGGGGCGTTGCGTCTCACCTTTACGCGGTTTACCGCCATCGGTTTTTGCTAACGCGTTGGGGTTAGACATCTTAACGGTGCCATTCACTTCCCCGCCCTCCTGCACCACCAGCCTCTGGGTGACGATGTCTCCATTCACAGCCGAGTTGGCCTGCACCTCGACGCGCTCGTCGGCATAAACGGCCCCCTTCACCTCGCCCCCAATAATCGCTTCACGGGTCATGATATCACCGTCCACCAGGCCGCCCTTTGCGATGAGGACCTGCCGTTCGGCGCGGACTCGCCCAATAACGGTTCCCTCCACTTTCACGACGCCGTTGGTATCCAACTCACCCTCGATGCGAAGACCGCTCGCGATGATCGAGAGACCGGGTTCCTTTGCGCCGAGCGGTTTCTGGGCCGTTGGCTTGGCGCCTTCGGTCCCGGTCGAAGTGAACATTGCCATTGCGTTATGACTCCGGGTTAATCGTGGCGAACGGGTCGACAAGTTGGTCGCCACGTCGACGTTCGAAATGTAAATGCGGAGCGGTTGAGCGTCCCGTGTTTCCGCTCAACGCGATGATTTGGCCGGCTTCAATATGATCGCCATTCTGGACTAACAGCCGTGACGCGTGACCATACATCGTTTGATACCCATCAGGATGATCTATCTGTACGAATAGGCCATACTGCGCGTCAAATCCAGCCCCACGGACGGTTCCACCGCCAGCTGAACGAATTGGTGTGCCGACTCGAACTGCGATGTCGATGCCGCGATGCGCGTCCGGGCCGTTTTCCACCTGCCCTCGCGTGACGAATGCTCGAAAATGGAGCGTATCGATTGGCCAATGCACCGGCAGGGACGGCCCACTGTCATAGGCCGTTGCCCCATCGAATACGGCATATGCGGCAGTGGCCATGAGCCGATCGTCGGGAACCGAGCCAGCAACGGGGAGGGCATCGGCACCCAGCGCATTTCTCACCTGGTCATAGCGGGACTCGAGCTGCCCAAGGATCTGTTCCAGCTCGCGGACGCGTTCATTGTCTGCTGTGAGGCGGCGGATTTCGCTATTGAGTCCGGGGACCCGAGCTGCCGTCAGGACGATAGGTGCGTACAGGATTGCACCAATCACGATCAACACGGCGGCGACAATCGCTGCGACCTTTGCCACGGGAAGGAGTCTGGCGGGGACCCTGTAGATTCGGTCTTGCAGATCACCATCACGATGGACAACGATGGTGACCCAACGACGTTCACTCTTCATCCCTCAAACGGCCGGCCCAGCATGAGTTCGAGAACACGCGCGAGGTCCTCGTTGGAGTAGAAATTCACGGTGATCCGACCACTGTGCTTACTCCGTTTCGATACGAACACATCCGTACCGAGTCGCCGACGCAGCGTATCTTCCACCCTCCGCACTTCCGGGTCGGACACGCGCGACTCTCCGTTCGTTTTCCGCGGGCGCCTTTTGGGTACCGTTCCCCCGCGGGCGGCGGCTTCGACATCTCTGACTGAGAGCGCTTCTTTGACGGCGCGATCGGCGAGCTGTTTCATCGCGCCGACATCACTCACCTGCAACAGCGCTCGGGCATGTCCGGTGGAGATCTGTTTGGTGTGCACCAGATCCTGAATCTCATCCGGGAGTCGCAGGAGCCGCAGCGCGTTCGTCACAGTGGAGCGATTACGACCAACGAGGTTGCCGACCTCGGCCTGAGAAACCTCGAACTGATCGATGAGACGCTCGTACCCCAGTGCCTCATCGATTGGGGACAGGGCATCTCGTTGGAGGTTCTCTACGAGTGCGAGAGTGAGGAGGGTCTTGTCGTCGACGTCTCTGACCACAGCGCCAATGGAATTCCATCGGAGCTGTTGCGCAGCGCGAAGGCGTCGCTCGCCGGCGATCAACTCATAGCCGTTGTTGGTAGGACGAACGACAACGGGCTGAAGCAATCCGGATGTCGCCAGCGACTGTTTCAGTTCTTCGAGTGCAGACTCATCAAAGACATTGCGGGGCTGAAACGGATTTGGACGGATCTTGGCAATGGGAATCTCGTTCAACGACCCGTCATTGCGTGCTTCGGTCACAGTCGTGGCGGCCGACGGGCCTAACAGGGCCTCGAGTCCGCGCCCCAATCGACGCTTTGTCTTCCCATCCATTAGACAGGTACCGTTCGACGCTGAACCGGCTGTCTCTCGGAGGCATCGCCCGCTCCGGCGCGCATGACTTCCTGCGCGAGGGAGAGGTAGGCCCGCGCTCCTACAGACTGAACATCGTAGAGCAGGATGGGTTTTCCGAAACTTGGCGCTTCCGCGATGCGCACATTCCGCGGGATGACGGTCTCATACATCTCACGCTTGAAATACTCGGCGGCCTCCGCGGAGACCTGTTTACACAGATTCAGTCGAGCATCGTACATGGTGAGGAGAACCCCCTCGATTGTCAGGCGCTGATTGAAATTCTGCTGAACGAGGTTGATCGTATTCAACAGTTGGGACAGGCCTTCCAGGGCGTAGTACTCACACTGAATCGGAATGAGCACGGAGTCGGCAGCGGCGAGCATATTGAGGGTCAACAGGCCGAGCGAAGGCGGGCAATCAACAAGCACATAGTCGTACTGATCGCGCAACGGTTGGAGCGCGCGTCTCATGGCCTGTTCACGCTCATTTCTGTTGACCAGCTCAATTTCGGCACCCACGAGATCCTGGTTCGATGGTATGACATCGAGCCAGGGCAGCAGGACTTTCTGCACAATCACCGTGGAGATATCCTGGCCCTCCATCAGGGCGTCATACAGGGAGGATGTCAGCCTGGCCTTGTCGATTCCGACGCCACTCGTTGCATTCGCCTGAGGATCGGCGTCCACGAGCAGGGTCTTTCGCTCGGCCGCGGCGAGCGAGGCGGCGAGGTTTACGGCGGTCGTTGTCTTACCTACCCCGCCCTTCTGATTGGCGATAGCGATGACACGCCCCATATATATAAAACTTCTCTTTTCAACAACTTACGTGTTAATTGTTAACCGCGGCACATGATTGTCCCGCTAAGATCACGGAATATATGTGGCGGCGGCCCGTCCAGATAGGGTAATTGTATGGCGGTGGTCGGGACATTGAGTGTGGCAGATGGCTCGTGCCGGGGTCCGGCGGCAGGGGCGAGGGGATGTCGGTGTTTCGAGGTCAGAAGTCGGAACGTTGACGTCGGGGTGCAGATGCCTGAGGGCCATGGTCCGAAGGCAGAGGCAAGCGGGATAATCTGTGGTTCGAGGTCGGGGGGGCAGTGGGAGGATGACGAGTCGTTGTCTCGATGGCGCTGGGGTCCGTCTGATTGCAGAGGTCGGAGGTCAGAAGTAAGATGGCTGGGAGCTGTGGTCGGTGGCTGACGGTTGGCGCCAAGACCGTGTTTCACGTGAAACCATCGCACTCATCTTGGCAGGATCCTGTCGGCGGGACCTTGGAAGCGTCCGACGCCGGGCATTCCCGTTCAAGTCCTGGCCAGCCTACGGAACATCTGCACAAGTCGTGTGGGTCCGGAGCGCGGGGCCCGCACACGCGGCAGACGTGGGGCCGAGGCGTAGCGCCATTGGGCCGAGACTAACGACCCGCAGTCGCTCCGGCGGTCCCTCCGGCCGCGGCAGGTTGCGGAAAAAGCCAGTGAGTACGAGGGGTCGCCGGCTCACGCGGCGAGCGTCTTGACCCGCTCCACTCTCACCCGTCCTGTCAACGTCTTCGTAGAGGCCCAGTGGGAGATGTGTAACTCGCCGGCGCGTCTCTTCGGGACCACCACACGACTTGTGCAGAGCCATCTGAGGTGGTCTGCCAACGCCATAGCCGTGGCGGCGAGGAGCCCGAACCGGCAGAGGCGAGACGCTGTGAATGAGCGCGCGTGTAGCGGACCTCGTCGTACGGCGTCCCGTCCCGCCAACACCGCCAGAGGTTCCTAGGCCTGGTGGGAAAGGGCAGGATCTCGCCGCGGCCTCGATCGCTTCAAAACCTCGGCGATGAGATTCTGGAGGTCGGATGGGGACACACCAGGTATCCGCCCGGCCTGTGCGAGTGAACCCGGTCGCACGCGCGCAAGCTTCTGGCGCGCCTCAATGCTCAAGCTGGTAAGTTCGACGTACGGCAAATCGTGCGGCAACTCAAAGTGCGCAAGCTCGGACAACTTCCGCGCAGCCTCGTGTTCCCTTGCTATGTATCCGGCATACTTGAACTCAACCTGCACGGACACCCAGGCGTCCTCCGCGGCCTGAGGAGCATCGTCAGGTGGCAAGCATTCGAACAGTTTCTTGAGTTCCGCAGCCGGGCGCTTGACCAGCTCGCTAAGTCGTTGTGATTCAGTTATTTGAGCTTCACCAATCGCGGAGAAGTATGGAGCGACCTGACCGGGTCTGGCGACCGTTCGCTCCGCGGCGCGCCGAACAACGTCTTCGGATTCCAACCGACGATCCAGCACTTCGAGTTCCGCATCGTCAAGAAGTCCCAACGTCCGCGCCAGCCCACCAAGCCTCCTCAGAACGTTGTCCTGACGGAGCAGCAGGCGATACTCCGCCCTCGAGGTGAATAGGCGGTATGGCTCATCAACACCGCGCGTGATCAGGTCATCGACCAGAACGCCGAGGTACCCCGTGTCTCGCGTGACAACAACTGGCTCCTCCCCTCGCCCCCGGCGAACTCCGTTGATCCCGGCAAGCACTCCCTGGCCGGCCGCCTCTTCGTATCCGGTGGTCCCATTTATCTGCCCTGCGAAGAACAATCCGGCAAGCGCCTTCACTTCGAGCCAAGGCGTGAGTTGCTGCGGAGGATAGTAGTCGTACTCAATGGCGTATCCTGCACGGGTCATTACGGCTTTTTCCAATCCGGGTACCGACCTGAGAAATTTCTTCTGGACTTCGACCGGCAATGAAGTCGACAGACCGTTGACGTAAAGCTCTGAGGTCTCGAGGCCCTCCGGCTCCAGGAATACCTGATGGCGCTCCGCATCCGGGAACTTCACGACTTTGTCCTCGACTGACGGACAGTACCGCGGACCGCGTCCGGCGATCTCGCCCCCATACAACGCAGAGTACTGGAGATTCTCCTGAATGATCTCCTTCAGTTCAGTGCCAGCCCACGTAATCCAGCACGGGAGCTGGTTCGGCCGAGGTTCATTCACATATTGCGCAAACCGATAGTTCGGCGTGTCGCCGTCCTGTCGCTCGGTCCGCGAAAAGTCGACCGACCTTCCATCAATTCGCGGTGGCGTTCCGGTCTTGAAACGGCCCACCTCCAAGCCCAGGGATTCCAGCTGTTCGGCAAGATCCACAACCGGTGCATCGCCGGCACGACCAGCCGGCACGGCCGCATCGTGGCCAACGTGAATTCGCCCCCGCAAGAATGTGCCTGCCGTGAGGATGACCGATCGGGCTCGTATTTGATTGCCGTCCTGGGTAACCACACCGCGAACCGAATCTCCATCGAGCAGAAGACGGTGCACGGTTCCCTGCCAGATGAGGAGATTGTGACGCTCCTCGAGGAGACTTCGTACGGCGCGACGGTACAGACCGCGATCGCACTGGGCTCGCGGCGACCAGACGGCGGGCCCTTTGGAGCGGTTCAGCATGCGAAACTGAATGGTGGATCGATCGGCTGCGCGCCCCATGATGCCCCCCAGGGCATCCACCTCCTTGACCACGATCCCTTTCGCAACGCCGCCGATCGCCGGATTGCAGGACATCTGGCCGATGGTCTCGAGCGTGGAGGTGACAAGAAGGACGCGGCCACCCAGCCGAGCAGCCGCGCATGCAGCCTCGGATCCGGCGTGTCCGCCTCCAACCACGACGACGTCGAATCTTTCCACCGTGCCTACGAACCGTGGACCGTGATGGCTGGTAACAGGTTGCCGATCCGTAATGTACTGTCGTTAGACAAGCCTTGAGTCTCCATAGGTGGTCGACGACAAACGTCAAGGGAAAGGACTGTGCCATTCATGTGCAATGAACCCAACCCGTCTGAAGGAACAGACACCGTGTCACCTTGTTCACGGATCGGGGATCTGCAAGGTATGACTGTGAACCCGCCTTAGGGGACCACCAGAGAATCTCGTATCCGTTCTTGAAGGACTTGGGGCTATGGCCTGAAGCGAAACACGCCGGACTGAGTTCCTATGAGCAACGAACTGTTCAGACCCCGGGCAATCGTGGTGGCCCCGGGAATGACGGGAACCGGAACTTGAGTCCACGCTTGGTCTGCGCGGTCATACTTCAGCAGCATCAGTTGAGTGTCGCCCTCCGGA
>Ga0302046_10000512_pt1 | contig 38651 bp, 37 predicted proteins | sample RVTome_11_FD_200261 | JGI IMG/M metagenome (GOLD analysis project Ga0302046, IMG submission 200261) | Soil microbial communities from uranium-contaminated site in the Upper Colorado River Basin, Wyoming, United States - RVT147D111 (version 2) ...
CGGCGACCGCCTCGGGCTGGGCGTCGCGGCCCCAGCGCAGGCCGACGAGGTGGGCGTCGGCCTTGTTGGCGCCGGCGACGAAGCCCTCGACCGCGGCCGCCGAGCGGTCGGCGATCAGGCGCACCTCCTCGGGCAGGCCGACCGGGCCGGCGAAGCCGACCGGCGCGCCGGTGGCGGCGCGCACCTTCTCCTCGCCGGCGAGCGCGAGCACCGGCGGGGCGTCGAGGAAGTTGCCGAGCTTGACCTCGTTGACCGCGCGGTCGCCGCGCACCGCCACCGCCACCAGGCGGTCCCCGGTGTCGTAGATCAGGGTCTTGACCAGCCGCTCGGCGCCGACGCCGATGAGCGCCGTGACCTCCTCGACGGTGGCAGCGCCCGGGGTCGCGACCTCCTCGGCGGGGCGCTCTGGCTCGGGCGGCGGCGGCGCCAGGCCCGAGGTCTCGGCCTTCTCGACGTTGGCGGCGTAGCCGCACTTCGGGCAGCGCACGACCGCGCTCTCGCCGGTCTCGGCGACGACCATGAACTCGTGCGACGAGGAACCGCCGATCGCCCCGGTGTCGGCCTCGACCACGGTGTAGTCGAGGTCGCAGGCCTCGAAGATGCGACGGTAGGCGTCGTGCATGTCGCGGTAGGTCAGGTCGAGGCTTTCGAGGTCGGCGTGGAAGGAGTAAGCGTCCTTCATCAGGAACTCGCGCCCGCGCATCAGGCCGAAGCGGGGGCGGATCTCGTCGCGGAACTTGGTCTGGATCTGATAGAGCGTGGCCGGGAGCTGGCGGTAGCTGCGCAGGTCGCGCCGCACCGTGTCGGTGATCACCTCCTCGTGGGTGGGGCCGAAACAGAAGTCGCGCTCGTGGCGGTCGTGGAAGCGCAGGAGCTCCTTGCCGTACTGGCTCCAGCGGCCGGACTCCCGCCACAGCTCGGCCGGCTGTACCGCCGGCATCGCCAGCTCGACCGCGCCGGCGGCGTCCATCTCGCGGCGGACGATCGCCATCAGCTTGCGCTGGCTGCGCCAGCCGAGCGGCAGGTAGGTGTAGATGCCGGCGGCGACCTTGCGGATCATGCCGGCGCGCACCATGAGCTGGTGGCTGACGACCTCGGCGTCGGACGGCACCTCGCGGGTGGTGTGCAGGTAGTAGCGGCTCCAGCGCACGGTCAACCCCCTCCCCGGCTGCGCACCCGGTCGTGGAGCCGGGTCGAGTCCTTCATGCACTGGAGCATGGTCCGCCCCAGCCCGCCGGCCTCCTCGAGCCCGCGCGCCCGCTCGAGCGCGGCGCGCGCCCGCTCCTCCTCGCCGGCGGCCAGCAGCGCCATCCCGAGATGGGTGAAGGTCGACGACGACGGCGCCAGCTCGGCAGCGCGGTCGAGGAAGCCGACGGCGCGGGAGAACTCGCTCCGCTTGTAGTGGACCCAGCCGAGGGCGGCGAGCGGGAAGCCCTTCAGCTCCTCGGGGGCCAGCTCGACCGCGCGGCGGGCGTAGTCGAGGGCGCCGTCGAGGTCCTCCTCCATCTCGGCGAGGTTGCAGGCGATCTCGTAGCAGGCCAGGGTCTGGCCGAACGGGGTGGCACTGTCCTCGAGCAGGCGGCGGCCGACGGTGTTGCCCTCGCGCAGCCGTCCCTGGCCGCGCAGCGCCTCGATCAGCGCGGCGCCGGCGGTGGCGCGCAGCATCTCGCCCGGCTCCTGGGCGAGCACCTTGCGCGCCATCGCCTCGACCTCGGCGCCGCGGTCGAGCTGGAGCGCCACCAGGGCGCCCGAGATCAGCAGCGTCGGGTGGTCGGGCGCGAGCGCCAGTGCGCGGCGGTAACGCTCGAACGCGCGCTGCGGCTCGCCGGCGGTCAGCGCCTCCTCGGCGCGCGCGACCTGGGCCGCGGCGGCGCCGTCGACCACCGGCAGCGGCGAGCCGGCCGAGCCCGACAGGTAGCGCACCAGGTCCTGGTAGCGCAGGCGCTTGGGGTTGAGCCGCTGGGCCTCGCGGAAGGCGGTCAGCGCCTTGCGGTTCCAGCGCCGGTCGAGGTAGGTGAGGCCGAGCAGGTGGTGCGCCTCCTCGAACGTCGGGTCGAGGCGCACCGCCTCGCGCAAGCGCTTGATCGCCGGCGCCAGCCGCCCCATCTCGTGGTAGGCGCGGCCGAGCAGGTAGAGCGCCTGCGGCACCGCCTCGGCGGCGGCGGCGCGCTCGAGGTAGACCACTGCCCGCGCCAGGTCGCCGCGCGCCGAGTAGATCGCGCCGAGGCTGAAGTTGGGCAGGAAGGCGTCGGGGTAGAGGGCGACCGCGCGCTTGAGCAGCGACTCTGCGCGCTCGCCGGCGCCGCGCTCGTGCTCGAGGACGCCGCTGTAGACCAGCCCCTCGTAGTGGTTGGGCCGCGCCTCGAGGACGCGGGCGAAGTAGCCGAGCGCCGCGGCGCCGTCGCCCTCGTTGAAGCGGGTCTCGCCGAGGAACCAGGCCAGCTCGTAGTTGCCGCGGTCGAGCCGGTGCGCCGCCTCGAGCGCCGCCATCGCGCGCTCGACCTCGAAGCCGGCGAGGGCGTGGTCGGCGTCGTCGAGGTGGGCGACGAACTCGCGCCGGCGATCGCCGCGGCAGAGCGCCGCCACCCGGTCCTTGATCGCCAGGAAGCGCTCGCGCTGCTCGAGCGCCAGGAGCTGGTAGCCCATCTTCGACTCCCAGCGCTCGGTCCACTCGTCCTCGCCCAGCGCGCCCTTCTCCGCCAGCAGCTCGCGCAGCGCCCCGAGCCCGGTCTGGTTGACCAGGATCGTCCGCTCCTGCTTGTGCAGGGCGCCGTAGAGCTGGCGCAGCGACTCGGTGGTGCGCTTGAGCGCCTCCTCGAGGATCGAGATCCGCTCGAGCAGGTGCTCGTCGAACGAGAAGTTCTCCTCCCCCTCGTCCTCGAACTCCTCCTCGCTCTCCTGGGCGAACGGCCCGGAGAGCACCAGGAGCTTCTGGTGGCAGAGGGCGCAGTACTCCCGATCGTCGGGGTTGCGCGCGCCGCAGGTCTGGCACAGGACGGTGCCGCGCTGCTCGCTCGGGGTGCGGTCCATCATCGCGAGCTTAGGAGACGCCGCCGCCGGAGTAGTCGTAGAAGCCGCGGCCGCTCTTGCGCCCGAGGCGGCCGGCGTCGACCATCTTGACCAGCAGCGGGCACGGCCGGTAGCGCGGGTCGCCGAAGCCGTCGTGGAGCACGCGCAGGATGTCGAGGCAGACGTCGAGGCCGATCAGGTCGGCGAGCGCCAGCGGCCCCATCGGGTGGTTCATGCCCAGCTTCATCACCGTGTCGACGGCCTCGGGCGTGCCGACTCCCTCCCAGACGCAGGAGATCGCCTCGTTGATCATCGGCATCAGCACCCGGTTGGAGACGAAGCCGGGGGAATCGTGGACCTCGACCGGGGTCTTGCCCATCCGCCGCGCCGCCGCCTCGACCGCGTCATAGGTCGCCTGGTCGGTGTCGAGACCGCGGATCAGCTCGACCAGTGTCATCAAGGGTACCGGGTTCATGAAGTGCATGCCGATCACCTTGGCGGGACGACTCGTGGCGGCGGCCAGCCGGGTGATCGAGATCGAGCTGGTGTTGGAGGCGAGGACGGTCGCCGGCGGGCACACGCGGTCGAGGTCGGCGAAGATCTCGCGCTTGACCGCCGCCTTCTCGACCGCCGCCTCGATGACCAGGTCGGCCTCGGCGAGCGCCGCGAGCTCCGAGCCGGTGGCGATGCGGCGGCGGGCTGCGTCGGCGGCGGCGCGCTCGAGCCTGCCCTTCTCGACCAGCTTGGCGAGGCTCTTGTCGATCGCGGCGACCGCGCGCTCGAGCGCCTCGGGGGCGACGTCGACCAGCACCACCCGGAGGCCGCTCTGCGCCGCCACCTGGGCGATGCCGTGGCCCATGGTGCCGGCACCGACCACCCCGACGGTGGCGATCCCGGCGGTCTCGGTTTCGAGGGTCTCGGCCTCGACGGTCTCTGGCTTGACGGTCTGTTGCTGGGGCACGCGCTCGGTCCCTCCCGCCGCCGAGCGGGGCGCCCCGCGGCCGCCGCCGGAGCCGGTGCCGGGGCCGCCGCGCGGCGCGCTCAGCGTACGGGATGGCCCGTGGGAGGGTCAAGCGGAGCCCGTGGTCGACATGCGCCGCCTGGGAGCGTATACTTTGCGATATCTTTGGTCTCCGACGGAGCCGACCACGTTCAATCGCCTATGGAGGATGTAGAGGTGGAGCCGATGAATCGAGCCCAAGCCTTCCCCGTCGCCGCCGTGCTGTGCTTCGCGTTGCTCATCGCGGTCCCGGCCGTCGCCCAGGGTCCCGAGGACGTCGGCGTGGCCGACGGCAGCCCCGCCCCGCTCGGGACGGTGAGCGAGATCCCCGCGATGACCATCCCCAACGTCGTGCTCGACTTCGACGCGATGCCGGCCGGCCCGACCACGGTCGCTGCAATCCAGGCCGCCTTCCCGGGCGCGCGCTGTCCAACCTGACGTTCGTGACCCGCGCAGGGGCCGCGGGCTACGACTTCCAGACCGGCGGTGGACGCGCGCTCGTCCCGTCCGACCTGGCGGGCACTCTGACCCTGGTCGATCCGCTCGGCGGGTTCCAGAACGACGATTCGCTGATCGTCGACCTCAGCGTTCCGACCACAGAGATGGGCTTCGAGATCGGCGACTGGGGAGGGCCGTTCAACGCCGAGGCCTACGACGGCGCGGTGCTGATCGGCACGGTGACGGCGGCGACCGGCGGCGACGACCGCGACCACTTCATCCAGAGCACGACGCCGTTCAACCGCGTCATCCTCACCGCCCTGCCCCAGAACGCGGCGGCCAACTGGGCGGTCCCGGCGCTGCACCTCGGCCTCGGCGAGGCCGACCTCGACCTGACCAAGACGGTCGACCCGACGACGGTCGAGCCGGGCGGCTTGGTGACCTACACACTGACGGTGACCAACAACGGCCCCGCCGACGCCGGGAACACCGTGGTCACCGACAACCTGCCGGCCGAGTTCACCTGGACGGGCGACGACTGCGGCGCCGGCCCCCCCGCGGGCGGGCCGCCCAACGGCACCCTGACCTGGAACGTCGGCACCCTCGCCAACGGCGCCTTCGCGGTCTGCAACGTCACCGGCACCGTCGACGGCCCCGACGGCACCATGGCGACCAACAGCGCCACCGCGACCAGCGACCCCTCCGACCCGACCCCGCCGACCGCGGCGGCCACGGTCACGATCGAGGTCCAGCAGAGCGTGCTCGAGATCCCGACGCTCTCGCAGGTGGGTATTGCGCTCCTGCTGCTGCTCCTCGCGGGCGCAGCCGTTTGGGCTCTCCGGCGGTCACCCCAGGTGTAGGCCGCGCAGTCCCGGGACTGTCTCTCCTTCGGCCCCTCGTCGCCGAACGCGGGCGGGGGGCCGAGTCTTCAGACCCGGTAGCAGCAGGACCCGCGCCCACAGGCGCGCGGCGGCGGACGCCGCCGACTCGGGGGAGGGGCCCCCGCAGGACCGCGCTCCTGCGGGGAGGGGGGCTTGAAAAGCCCCCCTCAAAAAGGCCGGAACCAGGGTTCCCTGCTGCCGAACTTGGTGGTCAGGGTGGCGCCGACGCCGATGAAGGTGGCGGCGGACCAGACCCAGACGCCGAGGTAGGGGACGAACTTCAGGGCGCCGAGGGCGAGCAGGCCGATGGTGGCGGCGGTGAGGGCACGGGGCGGGCGGAGGAGGAACCGGCGCGCCAGCCAGTCGCCGGCGGCGTGGAAGACCGCCACCATCCCCCACAGCTTGAGCACCAGGGCGAGCACCACCGCGAGCGCGAGCAGCGGCGCGCCGACCAGCGCGGCGGCGAAGGCGGAGAACAGGAGCGCCGTGAGCAGGAGCGCGATCACTCCGACCACGCCGGTGACGAAGCTGCGCAGCGGCTCGGCGGCGATCCCGGCCGAGGTCGAGAGCACGTGCCGCCCCGAGGCGGCGAAGAACACCATGACCAGGGCGAGCCAGGCGGCGAGCAGCGCCAGCTTGCCGCCGACGACCAGCGGCGAGGCCGCCGAGAGCCCGATCGCCGGCCCTTCGAGCAGCGTCAGCCAGGCCGCCGAGGCGGTCGGATAGGAGACCGCCCGGCCGCCGATCACCGCCCCCGGCGCCGTCTCGACCGCGCCGCCGAGCGCGAAGACGTCGCCGGCCACCCGCGCCGTCCCCGCCAGCTCCACGCCGCCGCCGAGAACGATGACGTCGCCGGCCACCGAGCCGGTGACCAGCACCGAGCCGTCGAACGCCGCGACGTCCGAGCGCGCCTCCCCACGTACCTCGAGGTCGCGCCCCACGGCCACGAGCTGCCGCCGCGCCACGCTCCCCTCGCCGAGGATCAGCGCCGGCCCCTCGGCCGCGGCCGCCGGGGGGAGAGGGATGAAGACGAGGATCAGGGGGAGGGCGTGAACGGCCTTCACGCCGCCAACTCTACACGGACGACCGGCCGGAGGAATCCGAACCCTCCTCGCGAACCGGCGCCGCCCTCCGGCGCCGGATCAGGGCGAGCGCCAGGAGGTCGACCGCCAGCACCAGGATCACGAAGGCCACGATCGCGCCGGGCGAGGTCGCGAGCAGCTCGCCGACCGCGAGCCCGATGCCGCGCCACGAGGCCGCGAGCAGACCGGCGCCGGCGAGCGCCGCGGTCTGCATCATGTCGGCGATCGCCGTGACGGCGCCGGCGAACGGTACTCCGGGGTGGAAGCGGGCCGAGCTGACCCCGACCAGGGCCGCCGCCGCGGCGGCGAACGCCGCCAACAGGGCCAGCGGCAGCCGCCAGGCGCGCGGCGCGCTCGCCTCCCAGCCGGCGGCGGGCAGCCGCCGCATCACCTCGGCGGTGAAGCCGCCGCGGACGCCGACGCGGCTGCGCTCGAGGGCTCGGTGCAGGGCGGCCAGCGCCCGCCGCTCCTCACGGCAGGCGGTGCAGCCGGTGGCGTGGCGGTCGAGCGCGTGCCGCTCCTCGCCGCCGAGCCGGCCGTCGGCCTCGAGCTCGAGCCACTCGCGAATGCTGCCGCAGTCCATCGCGTCCATCGCGTCCATCGCGTCTCTCCTCGCCGGCTCCGGCCGGCCGCCCCGGGAGCCGGGCCGCATCGGCCCGGCCGGGACCCAGGACACTCAGTCGGTCAAGAAGTCCGCCAGCTTCTCCTTCAGCATCTGCCGGCCGCGGAACAGCTTGTTCTTCACCGTTCCGAGCGGCATCCCCTTGACCCCGGCGATCTCCTCGTAGGACAGCTCGCCGTAGTGCCGCAGCACGATCAGCTCCCGGTACTCCCAGGGCAGGCCGTCGATCGCCTGCTGGATCGCCTCCCCGCGCTCCCGATTCCGCAGGTGCCGGTACGGCCCGCGTTCGGGACCGGGGAGGTCCCAGTCGCGGCCTTCCTCGTCGCCCTCCTCCTGCCGGTGGATCGGCACCAGCTTGAGGCGGCGGCGCCGGATCTGGTCGATCGCCGCGTTCTGCGCCACCCGGAACAGCCAGGTCGAAAAGCGGTAGCGCGGGTCGTAGCGGTCCAGCGCCTGGTAGACCTTGAGAAAGACCTCCTGCGCCAGCTCGTGCGCCTCGTCCAGGTTGCGCAGCAAGCGGTACAGGTAGTTGACGAGGCGCCCCTGGTAACGCTCTACCAGGTCCCCGAACCGGTCGCGGTCGCCGGCGAGTACGGCGGCGACCAGATCCTCGTCGGGTGCCCCGGCGCCTCGCTGCATGGCTTCTTACGGCGGGTCGTCGGCGAAGGTTGCAGGAGGTCGGGTGCAGAGCGGACGGCGTTAGCGTAACGCAGCGGACTACGCGCGGCTTGGGGCCGCGTGTGCGGCGGCCGCAGACCGCCGGCTCGGGGGAGGGGCGCCCGCGCCCCCCGCGAACGAAACCGTCACTCCCGCGGGGAGGGGGGCTGGAACAGCCCCCCTGAAGAACTCGGTTCGCCGGCGCCGAGGTCGTCGCGCGCCGAGACCACCCCGCTCGCCTCTCCGGTCAGGAGCGCCAGCAGGTCCCGCTCGATGCCGCCCGGCGACTCCTCGACCATCCGTCCGACCTCCTCGCCGCCGCGGCGGACGATGAAGGTCGGCACGTAGCGCAGATCGAGATCCCGCTCGAGCTCCGGTGGCCGCTTGTCGGCGCGGTCGACGGCGATGTACTCGATCTCGAACGGCACCACGCCCCCGGCCTCGTCGAGCGCCCGCCACAGGCGTGCCAGCTCGCGTCTGCTGTCCGAGCACCAAGTGCCGAGGTAGACCGTCACCTCGGCCCCCGGCGGCACCTCGGCCAGCGCCAGCGCCGACTCGGGATCGGGCGCGGCCTCGATCATCGCCGCGATCCACGACGGCTCCGCCTGCTCGAGCTGCTCGCGGCTCACCGGCCCGAGCAGCGACGGCGGCACCTTCTCCTCGTCCTCCTCCTGGTCGCCGGCGGCGGCCGCGACCGGCATCGCGAGGAGCACGCAGAAGGCCATGGCGAGAGCGCTCCGGATCGCGTTCATCCCGGGGCGGGAGTCTACCGCAGGGGACGGCCCGCGCCCGCCGCGGAAGATCACCGGCCGGCCACCTCGCGCACCGATTCGATCCGCGTCCCGGGCACGATCCGCTCGAGGACCTCCCCGCCCGCGACGACCTCGCCGAACGCGGTGTAGCCGCCGTCGAGGTGCGGCTGCGGCGACAGGGTGACGAAGAACTGGCTGCCGCCGGTGTCGGCGCCGGCGAGCGCCATCCCGACCACGCCGCGGCGGTAGCGCAGGGTGCCGATCTCGTCGCGCACGGCGTAGCCGGGGCCGCCCCAGCCGTCGCCGCGCGGGTCGCCGCCCTGAACCACAAAGTCGGGAACCACGCGGTGGAAGGTCAGGCCCTCGTAGAAGCCCTGGCCGGCGAGGTTGAGGAAGTTGAGGCAGGTCAGCGGCGAGCGCGGGCAGTCGAGGCGTACGGTCAGGGCGCCGGCCGAGGTGGCGATCGCGACCGTCCGCGGCCGGCGCGTGCGCTGGACCACCTGGCGGTAGGCGTCGAGGTCGAGGCCGGAGTCGACCGCGCCGACCGGCGGCCGCGGCCGCCCGAGCGCCTCCAGCGCCGACGCGGCGGCCACCCGCACCGGGTACTCGCGCACCCCGGCGAGCTGCTCGAGGAGCTGGACGCAGGTACCGCGGTCGAGCGGCTCGGCCTCGGCGCGGGCGGCGAGCGCGCGCACGGCGTTGAGGCTGGACTCGACGTTGCGGTCGGCGAGCGCGAAGACCGCGGCCTGGCCGAGGTCCTCGAGCGGCACGAGCGGGTGCTCGGCGGCCCAGCCGAGCGCGGCGGCACGCACCCCGGCGTCGGTGTCGCGCGCCAGCAGCTCGGCGACCAGGCCGGCGGCGGCGTCCCCGCCGACCGCGGCCGCGGCCTCGAGCGCCGCCACCCGCACCTGCGGCTCGGGGTCGGAGAGCAGCCGTTCGAGCAGCGGCTCCGGACCGGCCCAGGCGCCGCCGGCCGGTGCCCGGGCACCGGCCGCGGGCGGCCCGGCGGCGAGCGCGGCGGCCTCGGCGGCGCGCGCCCGCAGCAGCGGATCGGCGGCGGTGGCGGCGGCCGCCGCCAGGTCGGCGGCTCGCGGATCGCCGGCGCGGGCGAGCGCGAGCAGCGCCGCACCGCGCTCCCACGGCTCCTCCCCTCCGGTGCCGGCGGCGCGCGCCGCCAGCTCCGTCCCCAGCTCGGCGTCGAGCAGCCAGGCCGAGGCGGCGTCGAGCGCGGCCAGCCGCAGATGAGGCCGAGAATCGGCGAGCAGCGCGGCCAGCCGCGGCCGCCAGGAGTCCGGCGCCGCCGCCCGGCCCGTCTCGACCAGCCGCCGCCCGGCGGCCAGGGCGTGCACCACGGGCCCCGGCTCGGGGTCGTCGAGCAGCGGCTCGAGGCGCGGCAGGTCCGAGCCGTCGCCGACCGAGCCGAGCGCGCGAGCGGCCCAGCCGCGCACCCAGGGATCGGGGTCGGCAAGCAGACTGCGCAGCGCCGGCACCGCCTCGGGCACCGCGTCGCGGGCCAGCGCGTAGGCGGCGCGGGCGTGCAGCTCGGGGTCGTCGAGCGCGAGGGCGGCCGCGGCGAGCGGCCGCCGCTCGGCCGGGTCGAAGCGGAACAGGTGGGGCAGCAGCCGCGCCCGGCGCTCCGGTTCGGGCAGGCCGGCCAGCGCCGCCTCGGCGGTCGCCATCGGCATCCCGAGCTTGCCCAGCGCCTCGACCGCCAGGACGCCGGTCTCGCGATCGGCGTCGGCCGCGGCCAGCCGCAGCACCGGCACCGCCGCCGGATCCCCCAGCTCACCGAGCGCGAACGAGGCCGCCCGCCGCACCTCGACCGACTCGTCGGCGAGCAGCCCCTCGAGATCGCCCAGCCCGCGCGGGTCCCCGATCCGCCCGAGCGCCATCGCCAACTCGACCCGCAGCTCCGCCGGCCCCTCCAGCGCCCCGCTCACCGCCACCGGCTCGTACAGCCGCCGGTCGGAGATCAGCAGCAGCAGCGCGCGCTCCTCGAGCTGCGGCACGTCGATCACCGGCAGCTCGGCCGTGGCCGCGGCCGGCGGGGCGGGCAGGCCGGCGGCTTCCGGCGTCGCCGGCGACGGGGCGGTGCCCGCGCAGGCGGCAGAGAGAACCGCGAGTCCACCGAGCAGACACGATCCGAGACCGGGGTTTCGCCAACGCACCATGAGCGGATCTTAGCCCGCACGCACAGCACCCCTATAATCCCCGCCGTGCCCGCCATCGAGTTTCACGACCTCCACCGGCGGTTCGGCCGGGTGCGGGTGCTCTCCGGGGTTTCGGGGGGCGCCGGGGCGGGGGAGGTGTTGCTGGTGACCGGGGCCAACGGGTCGGGGAAGTCGACGCTCCTGCGCTGTCTCGCCGGGCTGCTGGCGCCGGACAAGGGGGAGGTGCGGATGACGGTCGGCGGGCGGGTGCTCGAGCCGGCGGAGCGGCGGCGGGCGGTGGGGTACCTGGCGCCCGATCTGGCGTTCTACGAGCCGCTGACGACCGCCGAGAACCTGGCGTTCTTCGCCCGGCTGCGCGGCGTCGACCCCGGGCGCGGAGCGGCGCTGCTCGACTGGGTGGGCCTGCCGCACGACCGCGCGGCCGGGGCGCTGTCGTCGGGGATGGTGCAGCGGCTGCGCTGGGCCTGGGCGCTGCTCCATTGGCCGGACGTGCTGCTGCTCGACGAGCCGCTCGCCAACCTCGACCCGCCCGGGCGGAAGCTCGTCTCGCAGCTGCTCGCCGAGCAGCTCGAGCGCGGCGCCGCGGCGGTGGTCGCCAACCCCGCCCCGATCGACCTGCCCGGGAGCGTGCGCCGTGTCGAGCTGGCTGGCTGAGGCGGCGGCGGTCTTCGCCAAGGACTGGCGGGCGGAGCTGCGCACCCGCTTCGCGCTCAACACGCTGGGGCTGTTCGCGGTCACCACCCTGGTGGTGGTCAGCCTGGCGCTGGGGCCGATCGGCGGGTCGCCGAACGGCCCCTCGGTGCTCTCGGCGGTGCTCTGGCTGATCCTGCTGTTCGCCGCCACCGCCGGCCTGCCGCGGCTGTTCGTCGCCGAGGAGGAGACCCACACCGCGACCGCCTTGCGCCTGGCGGCGACGCCGTCGGCGCTGTTCACCGGCAAGCTCGCCTACGGGCTGGTCCTGCTGCTCGCGCTCGAGGCGATCACCACCCCGCTCTACCTGGCGATGGTCCAGCTCCCGGTCGCCTCGCCCGGGCTGCTGGTGACGGTGCTGGCGGCCGGCGCGGTCGGCCTCGCCGCCGCCAGCACCCTGGTCGCGGTGATGGTCGCCCAGGCACGGGCACGCGGCACACTGTTCGCGGTGCTGCTGTTCCCGGTGCTGGTGCCGCTGCTGGTGATGGCGGTGGCGCTGACCCGTCAGGCGGTCTCCGGCGAGCCCGCGAACGTCGGGCTCCTGCCGCTCGTCCTGTATGATGCCAGCGTGATCGTGGCCGGATTGATGCTGTTTCCGGCGATGTGGAACCCCTGACGGAGCGGAGCCTTGAAGACCCTCCTCGCCTGGATCCTCTGGCTGTGGATCGCCCTGGTGATCGTCGGCGCGCTGTGGTGGGCGCCGCCGCTTCCCGGCTTCCAGGCGGGTCCGGACTCGTCGCGGATCGTCTACTTCCACGTGCCGATGGCCTGGACCTCGTTCGTCGCCTTTCTCGCCGCGGGCGTGTTCTCGGCCCTCTACCTGAAGCGACGCGAGCCGCGGCGCGACGCGGCCGCGACCGCGGCGGTCCAGCTCGGCCTGGCGTTCGGTCTGCTCGCGCTCGTTTCGGGGATGATCTGGGCGAAGATCGAATGGGGCGAGTTCTGGAACTTCGACCCCCGGCAGACCACGATCGTGCTGGCGCTGCTCTTCTACACCGCCTACCTCGTGCTGCGGCTCGCCGTCGCCGACCACGAGACCCGTCGCCGGCTGGCCGCCGGCTACGCCGTGTTCGGCCTGGTGGTGGCGCCGTTCCTGTTCTTCGTCGCGCCGCGAGTCCTCGGCGCATCGCTCCACCCGGAGCCGGTGATCAACGCCGAACGCGAGTTGAAGATGGACCCGGCGGTGCTCTGGGTCCTCCTGTCTGGATCTGCGGCCTTTACCGCACTCTTCTTCTGGATGCACTCGCTCCAGTGCCGGCTCGCCGCGATCGCGCGGCGGAATGGACTGGAGGCCTGAACCGGTTGTCATCTTCATACAGGACGCGAAACCGTGGACCCGAGCACCCTCGACGGCGGCGAGATCGCCCGCCTTTGCATCCTCGCCGTCAACCTGATCATCTGGACCGGCCTGTTCCTCTACCTGCTGCGCCTGAGCAAGAAGGTGCGCGCGGTCGAGCAGGCCGCACCGGAGGCCGACCATGAGCCGTAAGCGCTTGTACCTGCTGGGGGGCGTCCTGCTGGTCGCGTTCGCCGGCTTCGCCCTGGCGTCGTTCCAGCAGTCGTTGACCCCGTACGTCTCCTACGAGCGGGCGCGCGCCGCCGACCGCACCGTCCAGGTCTTCGGCGGGCTGGAGAAGGGCTCGTCGGACTACGACATGACCGACGACAACCTGCGCTTCACCCTCCGCGAGGAGACGAGCGGCGAGAGCCTGCGCGTCCGCTACGCCGGACTCAAGCCGGCGAACTTCGAGGACGCGATCTCGATCGTCGCGATCGGCCGCTGGGACCCGGCGAGCGAGGAGTTCGCGGCCCACAAGCTGCTGGTCAAGTGCCCGAGCAAGTACCAGGGCGCCGAGGTCAAGGAGTACAGCTAGGGGTTGGCCGCCGGTCCTGCCGGGCCGGCCGTTCGAACCGGGGGACCGACCATGGACTACCTGTCTCAGCTCTACCTGCCCGGGGCGGTCGCCCTCTGGTGCGCGCTCGCCTTCGCGGTCGCCACGCTGTGGGGCTATGCCCAGCTTCAGCGCGGCGACGAGAGCGCGCGCCCCTTCGCCCGCCGCGCCTACCTCTTCTATGCCCTGGCGATCGTCGCCTCCTCGGCGGTGCTGTTCCTGGCGCTGTGGCGGCGCGACTTCCGCATCGAGTACGTCCACCAGTACTCCGGCCTCGACCTGCCGACCCAGTTCCAGCTCGCCGCCTTCTGGGCCGGCCAGAAGGGCAGCTTCATGATCTGGCTGCTCTGGGGGTCGCTGCTCGGCATTCCGCTGGCGCGCGCCGCCGGACGGCGCGCCGAGCCGGCGGTGATGGGCCTCTACGCCCTCACCCTGCTCGGGCTGCTGCTGATCCTGGTGCGCCAGAACCCGTTCGTGATGCTCGCCGAGACCCCGGTCGACGGCGAGGGTCTCAACCCGCTGCTCCAGGACCCCTGGATGGTCATCCACCCACCGATCATGTTCGTCGGCTACGCGCTCTCGGCGGTGCCGTTCGCCTTCGCGATGGCGGCGCTGTGGCGGCGCGACTTCGACGGCTGGGCGGCGCGCGCCTTCCCGTGGGCGCTCGGGGGCTTTCTGGTGCTCGGCCTGGCGATCATGCTCGGCGGCTTCTGGGCCTACAAGACCCTCGGCTGGGGCGGCTACTGGGGCTGGGACCCGGTCGAGAACGCCTCGCTGATCCCCTGGATTCTCGGCGCCGCTCTGATCCACGGCCTGCACATGGAGCGGGTCAAGCAGCGCTACCGGCGCGCCAACTTCGTGCTCGCCTGGCTGGTCTACCTGGCGGTGCTCTACGGCACCTTCCTCACCCGCTCGGGCGTGCTCGCCGACTTCTCGGTCCACAGCTTCGTCGACCTCGGGATCGCCGGGGCGCTGGTGCTGCAGATGGCGGTCTTCGCGGTCGTCCCCGCCTGGCTGCTGGCGACCCGGCTGCGCCGCGTGCCGACCCGCGAGAACGCCGACCCGCTGGTGTCGCGCGGCGCCTTCATGGTGATCGGCACGATCGTGCTCCTGTCCTCGGCGCTGCTGATCACCTTCGGCACCTCGGCGCCGCTTCTGACCCGGTTCATGGAGACCCCGGGCCAGGTCGACCCGGGCTTCTACAACCGGGTCAACGCGCCGCTCGCGGTGCTGATCTGCCTGTTGCTCGCGACAGTGCCGTTCCTCACCTGGCGGAGCGAGCCGGCGCGCAAGGTCCTGCGGCGGCTCGCGGTGCCATCGCTGTTCGGGGTCGCGGCGTTGATCCTCGCGGTCTGGTTCAAGCCCTTCCCGGCGCCCTCGCGCGGCGCCTTCGCCAGCGTCGCCGAGACCTGGAGCTACCTCGGCGAGGTGACCGGCTGGCTGCTCCTGATCGCGGTGGTCTTCCTCGCCCCGGTCGCGCTGGTCACCAACCTCCAGAAGGCCGTCGCGCGCGCCCGCACCGCCGGGCTGACGGCGGCCGGCGGCTACCTGGCCCACGTCGGGGTGGGGGTGATCCTGCTCGGCTTCATCACCTCGTCGGCCTACGACCAGAGCCGCAAGGTGACGCTGACCCTGAACCAGCCCGAGAAGGTCGAGGAGATGACCCTGACCTTCACCGGCATGCTGCCGGCGAGCGGCGGCGAGCGCGAGCGGATGGTGGTGCGGGTCGAGCGCGCGAACGGCTCGAGCTACGACGCCTACCCGAAGATGTTCCTCAACCAGCGCACGCGCCAGCTCATGGTCAACCCGCACGTGCAGACCTTCCCGCTGCTCGACCTCTACATCTCGCCGATCGAGTTCGATCCCGGCCGGCGGGCGGGCGAGCCGGAGCGGATGGAGATCGCCCGCGGCGAGGCGCGCCGGATCGACGGCGCCGAGCTGCGCTTCGAGGGCTTCGACCTCAACGCCCGCGGCAGCGCGCTCGCCCAGCTCGAGGGCGGCGGCCCGATCACCGTCGGCGCCGTGCTCACCGTCGCCCGCGACGGCGCCGAACAGCGGGTGATGCCGCTCTACACGTTCGGCGGCCAGGGCTTCGTCGACGCGCCGCCCGTGACCCTGCCGGGCGGCGGGCTGGTGCGGGTGGCGGGGATCAACGCCACCGCCGGCGCGGTGCAGATCGACGTCGCCGGCCTCGGCGCCAGCGAGGAGATCGCCCCCCGCCTCGCCCTCGATGTCACCAAGAAGCCCCTCATCCTGCTGGTCTGGATCGGCCTCGCGATCATCCTCGGCGGCGGCCTCCTGGCGATGGTCCAGCGCACGCTCCAGGTGCGCGTGCTCGACCGGGTCGCGGCGGGGCGGGCGGCGCCGCCTCCTCCTGAGAGCGACGAGACGTAGTCTCAGTCTCCGTTCGTCAAGCAACCTCGATCAAGGCTTGGGGGTTCCTGGCGGCGATCCGAAGCAGCGTCCGCGCCGCGCCGGAGGGAGCCCGGCGGCCCTGCTCCCACTCCTGAAGGGTACGCACCGGAACGCCGAGCAGCTCCGCGAACTTCGACTGCGACAGGCCCGTCGCTTCGCGGATGTCCGCCACTGACGGCACCGTGAAGACGCATCCGTGCTCGCCCCGCTGGATCTCCTCGATCCCGTCGAGTATCTCCTGCCCGATGTCTCGCTCAGCCTTCACCATCGATCCTCTCCTTGATCCTTCTGAGAGTGGTCGCCGAGATGTTCTCTGCCTCGTTCTTTGCGTAGAGGCTCAGCAGCCAGATCTCCCCGTGTGCCAACTTGAGGAAACAAATCACCCGCAGACCTCCCCGCTTGCCGCGACCGGCGCCGCGCCAGCGCAGCTTCCGGACGCCTCCGGACCCGGGGATCACGTCACCAGCCTCCGGACGGGCGATCAAGTGCTGCTGCAGCGCCGCGTATTCGTCCTCGGAGAGGTGCTCTCGGACCAGCCTGGTGAAGAGCCTTAGCGCCCGACCCAGAACTGGCGATCGAGCAACTGGCGATCGAGCACGGCTGATAGGCAGCCTACATCCCGACCCCCAACCGATCCGCCAGCATCCCCGGCAGCCCCGCGTCGCGGATGCGGCGCTGGGCGCGGTCGACCGGGTAGGGGACGCGGTACCAGCGGACGACGCGGCGGTCGGCGTCGTAGGTCATGTAGGAGGCGCGGGGGTCGCGGTCGCGGGGCTGGCCGATCGAGCCGGGGTTGATCAGGTAGCGGACGTCGGGGTCGAGGTCGAGCCGGCCGGTGTCGCCGCGCAAGGCCGACACCCGGACGCTGCCGGCGTCGAGCGCGAACACCGAGGTCACGTGGGTGTGACCGAAGAAGGTCACCCGGCCGGCGTGGACGGCGAAGATCTCGAGGGCGTCGAGGTCGGTCAGGACGTAGGCGTCCTCGTCGAGCGGCGAGCCGTGGCAGATGGTGACTCCGGGCTCGACCTCGACCGGTCCCGCCGCGAGCTCGCGGACATAGCGCAGGTACCGCGGCTCGAGGCGGCCGGCGGTCCAGCGCGCCGCCTCGAGCGCCGCGTGGTTGAAGCTGGCGCCGCTGTCGAGGCCGGCGACCACCTTGTCGTGGTTGCCGCGGATCGAGACGATCGGCCGGCTCAGGCCGTGCAAAGCCGAGACCACCTGGTTGGGGGCGGCGCCGTAGCCGACCACGTCGCCGAGCATCAGCACCCGCTCGTAGCGCTTGCGCCGGCAGTGGGCGAGCACCGCGCGCAGCGCCTCCCAGTTGCCGTGCATGTCGGAGAGGATCAGGTATCGCATGACACCAGCAGGGCGACCCGCGCCGCCACCTCGTCTTCGGTCTCGCCGGGCGCCACGTCGACCCGCAGGTCGCTGGCGAGGTACGCCGGCAGCCGCGAGCGGTAGAGCCGCCAGGCCTCCAGCTCGTCGCGGAACAGCGGCCGGCTCGCCTTGCCGAGCGCGCCGATGCGCTCGACGATGGTCGCGAACGGCGGGTTCAGCCACACCGTCATCCCGCCGGTCCCGAGCAGGCGCGCGGTCGCCTCGAACGCCGGCGTGCCGCCGCCGGTGGCGAGCACCAGGTCGGGCCGTTCGAGCAGCTCGGCCAGGGTCGCCCGCTCGAGGCGGCGGAACTCGGGCTCGCCGGAGCGGTCGAAGATCTCACGCACGGTGAGCCCGGCGCGGCGCTCGATCTCCTCGTCGAGATCGGCGAACGGCAGCCCCAGGCGCTCGCCGAGAAGGCGCCCGACCGCGGTCTTGCCCGCCCCCATGAAGCCGGTCAAGAAGATCCTCATCGGCCGCGCTCGCGGGAGACGGCGCGGCCGAGGAACGCCACGAACCCGCCCCAGACCAGGCCGCATACGACGGCCATCGTCACGATCGCCGCCGGGCTCATCCCCCGCCCTCCGCGCCGTTCGCCGCCCCCGGCGCGGGCGACGACAGGCTCCAGCGGACCAGCCAGCGGTTGGCGGCGAGGAGGGCGGCGAGCGCCACCGCGCCCTGCACCAGCACCGCGCCCACCGTGTAGCCGCCGAACGGGTTGAGCCAGCCGGACGGATCCTCCTTGTACGAGGCCCACAGCCACCAGCCGATCAGTGCCACCGCCTCGACCGGAATCACCACCGCGACCAGGAAGGTCCACCAACGGCCGATCGGCAGGTCGGCACCCTCGGCGATCACCTCGCGGCGCAGGCGCTCGACCCCGAACCGGCGCGCCGCCAGCGCGAAGAACAGGCCCGACAGCGCCAGCCCGGCGCTCCACACCCAGTCCTGGTTGCGGAAGACCGGCATCCACAGCGCCGACGGCAGCCCGAAGACCAGCCCGGCGGCGCCGACCCAGCCGAGGGCGCGCCGGCGCTGGAAGCCGAAGTCGATCAGCACCCGGGTCGCCAGCTCGAGCATGGAGATCAGGCTGGTCAGAGCCGCGAACGACAGGGCGAGGAAGAACAGCACCATGAAGTAGGCGCCACCCGGCATCTCGGCGAAGAGGTGCGGCATCCAGACGAAGGTCAGCCCCTCGTTTCCGGCGCCGACGATCTCGGCTCGCGCCCCGGGGCGGATCGCGAACACCGTGCAAAGCACCATGATCCCGGCGAGCAGCGACATCGAGTTGTTGCCGAAGCCGATCATGAAGGCGTTGAGCGGCACGTCCTCGCGCAGGCGCATGTAGATCGCGTAGGTCAGGATCAGCCCCCAGCCGGCGCCGGTGTCCCAGGCGTTCTGGGTCAGCGCCTCGAGCCACACGGATGGTTTCGCGAGGGTCTCCCAGCGCGGCGTGAACATGAACTCCAGCCCCCGCTCGGCGCCCGGCAGGGTGACCGCGCGCACCGCCAGCACCGCGACCAGCACCGCCAGGGTCGGGATCAGCACCCGCGCCACCCGCTCGATGCCGCGCACCCCGAACCAGACGACGGCGAAGGCGAGCCCGAGCGCCAGCGCGTGGGTGACGGCCGCCGCGCCGGAGCCGGCGAAGCCGTCCCACACGGCGGCCGGATCCTCGCGCGCCAGCTCGCCGGTCAGCGCCGCGCCGAGGTAGCGCAGGCACCAGCCCGACACCACCGAGTAGTAGAACATGATGCAGGTGGCGGTCAGCGCCACCCAGCCGCCCATCCAGGCGCGGCCGCGGCCGGCGAGCGCGGCGAAGGCGCCGATGCAGCCGCGCCGGGTGCGCTTGCCGAAGGCGAACTCGACCATCATCAGCGGCACCGACCAGATCAAGAGAAACACCACCCAGGCGATCAGGAAGCTGCCGCCGTCGTTGCTGGCGACCACCCGCGGGAAGCGCCAGATGTTGCCGGTGCCGACCGCCATGCCGAGGGTGGCGAGCACCAGCCCCCAGCGGCTCGAGAAGTGCTCGCCGGCGCTCACCGCCCGCCGCCCTCCCCGGCTGGCCCGGTCGCTGCGGCCGTCGCGGCCGTCGCGGCGAGCAGGCGCCGGCAGGTCGCCTCGACGTCGCCGCCGCGGCAGGCGGCGCCGATCACCGCCACCGCGTCGGCGCCCGCCGCCAGCACCGCCGGCGCGGTCCCGGCCTCGATGCCGCCGATCGCCACCAGAGGCTTGGCGGTGGCGCGCCGGGCGGCGGCGACGAACTCGAGCCCGACCACCGGGTCGGGCCGCTCCTTGCTCGCGGTCGGATAGACCGGGCCGACCGCGATCAGGTCGACCTCGGGGTCGGCGGCGGCGGCGGCCAGCTCGCCGGGGTCGTGGGCGGAGAAGCCGATCCAGACGCCGTCGCCGACCACCTCGCGGGCGGCGGCGGGCGGCAGGTCGCGCCGGCCGAGGTGGACGCCGGCGGCGCCGGTGAGCGCGGCGACGTCGGCGCGGTCGTCGATCCACAGCGCCGCGCCGGTCCCCTCGAGCGCCTCGGCGGTCGCCTCGGCGGCGGCGAGCAGCTCGCGGTCGCCGAGGCGCTTGGCGCGGAGCTGGATCCAGCGCACGCCGGCCGCCGCCATCGCCGCCGCCGCCGCCGCCAGCGGCACGGCGCCGAGGGCGTCGGCGTCGGCGATCGCGTAGACCGCCGGCGGCGCCGGCCGGGTGCGCGCGCTCATCCGCCGGCCCTCCGGGCCCCGGCCGCCGTCCCGCCCGTCGCCGGCTCACTTGCCGCGGCTGCGGAGGACTCCGCCGCGCCCGCCGGCCCGCCGCCGGCTTCCGCCGCCTGCTGCTCGCGCCGCCGGGCCAGGAAGCCCTCCATGAAGCGGGTCGAGAGCCGGCCGGCGACGAACTCCGGGTCGCGCACGATCCGCCGGTGCAGCGGGATGGTGGTCTTGATCCCCTCGACGACGAAGAAGTCGAGCGCCCGGGCCATCCGCGCGATCGCCTCCGGCCGGCCGCGGTCGTGGACGATCAGCTTGGCGACCAGCGAGTCGTAGTACGGCGGGATGACGTAGTCCTCGTAGGCGTGGGTGTCGACCCGGGTGCCCGGGCCGCAGGGCGGGTGGAAGGTCTCGAGCCGCCCGGGCGAGGGGGTGAAGCGGTCGGGGTCCTCGGCGTTGATCCGGCACTCGATCGCGTGGCCGCGCGGCGTCAGGCCGTTCGGGATCTCGATCCTGCCGCCGGCGGCGATCTCGATCTGCAGCCGCACCAGGTCGATGCCGGTGACCATCTCGGTGACCGGGTGCTCGACCTGGATGCGGGTGTTCATCTCCATGAAGTAGAAGCGGCCGTCGCGGTCGAGCAGGAACTCGATGGTGCCGGCGTTTTCGTAGCCGACCTCGCGCGCCAGCGCCACCGCCGCCGCTCCCATCTCGGCGCGCAGCTCGGGCGTGAGCGCCGGCGACGGCGCCTCCTCGATCAGCTTCTGGTGACGGCGCTGGATCGAGCACTCGCGCTCGCCGAGGTGGATGACGTTGCCGTGGGCGTCGCCGAAGACCTGGAACTCGACGTGGCGTGGCTCGGCGAGGTACTTCTCGAGGTAGATCGAGCCGTCGCCGAACGCCTTGTCGGCCTCCTCGCGGGCGGTGCCGAACTGCCGCCCCATCTCGTCCGCCGATCCGACGATGCGCATGCCGCGCCCGCCGCCGCCGGCGGCGGCCTTGAGGATCACCGGGTAGCCGATCTCGGCGGCCAGCCGCTCGGCCTCGGCGGCGCCGGCCAGCGGCTGCTCGGAGCCCGGCAGCACCGGCACCCCGGCGGCGGCCGCGGTGCGGCGCGCCTGGGCCTTGTCGCCCATCAGCCGGATGGTCTCCGGCCGCGGCCCGATCCAGGCCAGCTTGCACTCGCCGAGCATCTCGGCGAAGCGCGCGTTCTCGGCCAGGAAGCCGTAGCCGGGATGGACCGCGTCGGCGCCGGTGATCTCGGCGGCGGCGACGATGCTCGCCACCTTGAGGTAGCTCTCGGCCGCCGGCGGCGGACCGATGCAGACGTCCTCGTCGGCGTAGGTGACGTGCAGGCTGTCGCGGTCGGCGGTCGAGTGGACCGCCACGGTGGCGATCCCCAGCTCGCGGCAGGCCTGGATCACGCGCAGCGCGATTTCGCCCCGGTTGGCGATCAGGATCTTCTTGAACATCGGTGGGACGGCGCGGACGGCGAGGCTCAGTCCGGCCGGAGGGCGAACAGCGGCTCGCCGAATTCCACCGCCTGGGCGTTCGCGGGGTAGATCTCGACCACCACCCCGGCGGCGTCGGATTCGATCTCGTTCATGATCTTCATCGCCTCGATGATGCACAGCACCTGCCCCGGTTTGACCCGGCTGCCGACCTCGACGAAGGGGTCGGCGTCGGGCGCCGACGCGCGGTAGAAGGTGCCGACGATCGGCGAGGTGACGACGTGGGAACCCGCCGGCGGCTCGGCCGCAGCCGCCTCCTCGTCGCCTTGGGCGGCCCCCTCGCCGGCCTCGCCGCCGCTCCCGGCGACCGGCGCGGGCTGGGCGGGCTGGGCTGCCGGCGGCGCCGCGGCCGACGCCGAGGCCCTGACCCGCCGGCCGTCGATCTTCAACCGGAAGCCGGAGCGCTCGAGCTCGAGCCCGCCCAGCCCGCGCCGGGAGACCAGCTCGACCAGCTCCTTGATCTGCTCGAAGGTCAACACTCTCATCCCTCCGCTCGCTTCACTCCCAGCCGTCCGCGCTCCCCCGGCTCCGTCGCCGGCGGCGCCGGCGGGCGCCTCACGGCAACAGCTCGTCCTCCAGCGACAGGCGCGCCCGGCGCAGCTCGAACCGAGCCCGGCCGTAGTTGCCGCCGGGCTCGAGCACCAGGAGCAGGAAGTAGCCGCCTTCGACCGCGCTCATCAGCAGGATCGCCCGCTCGGTGGTGATCGAGAACTGCTGCACCTCGCCGATCTGCAGCTCGCGGTTGTGGTCGTTCATCGCCCGCGCCTGGGTCACCAGCTCGGCGGCCAACAGCTCGAGGTCGAGATCGGGGTCGGAGCTGACCGACTCGACCGAGATGCCGTCATGGTCGACCAGCGCCAGTGCACGCACGCCCTCGACCCGCTCACTGATGCGCGACAACTTGTCAAGGAACATCGCGGCGGCTCTCCCCGTGCAGGCGGTCGAGGTAGGTGCGGAGCATCGCGGCCGAGCGCGCGGTGCGGTCGCCGCCGGTCACCGGCCGGCCGCGGCTCGCCGCCCAGCGCATCAGCGCGCCAGCGTCGAACGGCCCGCGCCGACGGCGCGCCGCCTCGGCCAGCCCGGCGTGCGCCGCCGCGTCGTCGGGCCGGCGGGTCAGCACGGCGCGGAACACCCGTTCAGCGTCGTCGAGGTGGCCCTGCGCCAGGTACAGCTCGCCGAGGGTGTTGGTGGCACGCTCGCCCGATTCGGCGGCTGGCGCCGCCGCCTCGGCGACCGCGCGCACCGGGGCCGGCGCCGCCCGTTCCACGGGCGGCGCCGGCCGGGTGGCACGCTCGGCGGGCTCGGGCGCCGCGGCCACGGGCGGCGGCTCTTCCTCCGCCCCGGCCGGCTCCTCCGCCTCGGGCGGGGCGGCCACCGCGGCGGGCTCCTCCGGCTCGGCCGAAGGCTCCTCGGTCGCCGGCGGCGCCTTCACGGCGGCCGGCGGCTCCGGCTCGGCGGGCAGCTCGAGGGGGAAGATTCCGGGGGCGGCGAGGCCGGCAAGCCAGCGGCGCTCGTCGGCGGCGCCGGCCAGCGAGCCGAATGGGTCGCCGGCGCCGTGCTCGACGGGCGGCCGGGGTGCGGCCGCCGCGGCAGGCGGCTCGGTGCCGCGCCCGGCGCCGGGCTCCGGCGTCCCGGCCGGCTCCCACGCCGCTGCCGGCTCGCCGGCCTCCTCGCCGGCGGCCCCGGCCTCCCCCTCCCCGGGCTCCTCCCCCGCGGCCTCCACTTCCTCCGCGTCGTCGACGCCCTCCGCGGCCGCGGCCGGCGGCGTGCCGGCGGGCTCGGCGGCCTCCAGCTCGTCGGTGCGGCGTTCGAGGTCTTCGAGCTCGGGGTCGCCGGCGTTGAGCAGCCGGTAGTGCTCCAGCCGCCGGCGGGCGCCGGCGCCGTCGCCGCGCCGCAGTTGGGCCTCGATCAGGAGCTTGCCGGCGACCAGGTGGGTGGGATCGCGCTCGAGGACGGTCTCGAAGCGGCCGGCGGCGGCGGCCGGCTCGCCGAGGTCGAGCTGCGACTTGCCGAGGGCGACCAGCGACGATAGGTGCCCGGGGTGGCTCTCGAGGCTGCGCTCGAGCACCGCGCGGGCGTCGGCGTGCCGCCCCGCCCGGCGGTGCTCCTCGGCGAGCTGGAGGCCGACCCGGGGCGACGGGCTCTCCTCCCAGGTCCGCAGCAGGTCCCCGAGCCGCTCCTCCCCCGCCCCCTTGCCGGCCTCAGCCACGGGCGGCTCCCGCGGGCGCCGGAGGAAGCGCCGGCGGCGGGGGTTCGAGCGCACGAACGGCTCCTCGCTGGCGGCGGGTGGAAAGCATCGGGCTCGACCTCACGGAACGGCCCGAAGTATAGCAGCGTGAGGGAACTACCGGCTCCCGTGCGGCCCGATCGGTCCCTGCGGAGGAGAGCCGGCTCGCCCCTGCTCCGGCCGCCGAGGCCGGTCAGATCACGACGACTCGCTGACGCAGGTGAGGCTGTCCATCAGCGGCACCGTGATCTGGCACGAGGCGTTGTCCTGCCCGAGGTCGTTGGTGACCGACAGGCGCACCCGGAACGACCCCGTCTGGTTGTAGTCGTGGACCGGCGATTCCTCGTTGCTCAAGGGCGTCATGTCGCCGAAGTTCCACTCGAACATCAGCAGCGCAGCGCCCTCCGACTGGTTGTCGAAGATCACCTCGTTGAGGCTGCCGGGCCGAGCGATGAACCGCGCCACCGGCTCTCCCGTCAGAGCCCGGATCATGACCGAAGCGCTGCCGCCCTCACCGCCCTCGCCCCCGACGATCGCCGTGACCGTGAAGGTCGGCGAGGTCAGCCCATCCAGGTCGGCCTCGGACACTCGCAGCCGGTCCCGCGCCTGACCGTTCGCGTTGGTCCGGACGATGGCTCCGCGGGAGTCCAGGGTCCCGACCTGGGTGGTGAAGTTGACCGTCGCCCCTTGGAGCGGCTCCCCCTCGTCGTCTCGGACGATGGCGAGCAGATCGACCATGCCGCCCGCGGTCACCTGCGCCGGCGTCGCCTGCAGGCTGATGCTACTCGCGAACTCGCCGATCTCCACGTCCACCATCGCCGGCTCGGCGCTACCGGTCCGCGCGGTCACGGTCGCCATGCCGACCCGCCCGTCGCCCCGGAGCGTCCCCTCGGCGACGCCGCCAGCGTCGGTCTCGACGATCGGGTCGACGCTGCCGCGCGTGGTCTCGAGCCGCACCTCGGTGCCCGGATTGACCGGCGTGCCGTTGGCCTTGAGCGCGGTGACCCGCACCGTGGCGGTGCCGTTGGCCGCGATCTGGCTCGGAGAAACGCTGATCGAGAGCGTCGTCCCCGGCGGCGCCACCGGCGAAGCCTCGTCGCACCCCGCGGCGGCCAGCACCAACGGAAGGCAAGCAGCGGCGAGCGCGCACAGCAGCCCAGTCGTTCTCATCGCAGACAGTATACGGATCATCCCCACGATCCGTCCACACCAGAGCCTCCAATCCTCACCACGACTCCGTCCCCCGCCTCCCTCGGCCGGCCACTGGCAAGGAGGTCCGGTCCGTGGGCGCTCCTCCCAGGCAGCCCTGAGCAAGCGCAGCACGAGCAGTTCCAGCCGCCGGCACCGACCCCCGCGCGCAGCGAAGGGCAGGCGAGAGCAACGCCCCCTGAAGTCCCGAGAGCGAGCGCCGGTGCCGGGGAGGAGCGCCCACGGACCGGACCCCATCCACCGAGGACCGGACCGGCCCCGTACACCACCCCCGGAAGAGCCGCGAGGGGGACCCCCGAAGAGTCCCCCTCGCTCAGACCACCGGCGGCGGACGCCCCCGCCGCTACGGCGGAGGCGGCGGCCCGACGTCGTCGCGGCAGGTCGTGTCGGACGGGTTGTACTCGAACGCGTCCGCGAACGTGTCCTCGCACGTCGTGTCGCGGTTGATCACCGTCACGTCGACCGCGGTCGGCAGGAAGCGCGTTCCGTTGGTGCCGTCCATGTTGTCGTCGCACGCCTCGGTGCGCAGCGACTCGTCGGGCAGGAACGGCGTGCGCACCGTCACCGACGTGCCGTCGGGCGCCACCGAGGTCACCACCGCCGGCCGGCCGCCGAACGTCACCCGCGGATTGAGCAGATTCGCGCCGGTGATCGTCACCAGCGTGTTGCCGGCCTGCGTGCCGGAGTTCGGGTCGACGTCGACGATCTCCGGCGAGAACGCGACCACGCGGTAGGTGAAGGTGATACCCGTCGCGGTCGCGCCACCGCCGGTCTCGATGTTGGTCACCGACACCGGGCCGCTGACGTCGGTGCAGGAGGCGGTGACGATCGGTTGCGTGGCGACCACGATCTCCGTGCCGGTCACAGAGGTCGGCGGCTGGGCGATCCCGCCCAGGGTCACCGCCACCGGGTTGTCGAAGCCCTGGCCGAAGATGATCACCGGGACGCCGCCGAAGTAGGGGATGATCCCCGGCGCGACCGAGGTGATCAGCACCGGCGTGCCGTACTGGAAGCGCGCCGGACTGACGGTGGCCAGCCCGCTCGCCAGGTTGCGCACCAGGATCGCCACCAGCTGGTTCTGGTTGTTCTGGCCGAAGCCGACTGCGGCGGGACTGAGCACCTCGATGCGGTTCGGCGTCACCGACTGGATCTGGGCTTCCTGGCCCTCGAAGTCGTTGACAGCCCCCTGGCCGAAGACCACCTGCACCGGTGCGACGAAGCCCTCGCCGTTGATCACCACCAGGGTGCCGCCCTCGTTGGGCCCCGAGCCGGGCGTCACCGAGAACACGGCCGGCACGCTGGTGCTGCCGCCCGGCGAGAAGGTGAAGCCGCCGGCCAGGGTGTCGCTCGCCTCCTCCTCCTCGTTGACGTTGATGGTCACCGACACGTCGACCACCGCCTGCTGGTTGCCGGCGCCCGGCGATGGCGGCGTCACGACCCGGACCTGGTTCGGCGACATCGACAGGACCTGCGCGTTGGCGCCGCCGAACAGCACCCGCACCGGCGCCTCGAAGCCGCTGCCCTGGATGGTCACCTGATCGCCGCCCTGGGGCGATCCGACCGGCGGGTTGACGAAGGAGATGAAGAAGGCGTCCGCCTCGGCGATCTCGACCACCGCCTGACCGATGCTCCCCTGGAGCTGGGCCTGGATGACGGCGGTGCCCGGATCGGCGGGCGGGAAGAACGCGATCGTGCCGACTCCATTGGTGAGCTCGACCGGCTGGTTGGAGGTCGGCCCGCCCGGCGCTCCGAGGTTGCCGAGGGAGGTGCTGACCACCACCGTGGTGCCGTTGGCCGGCGGCTGGTTGTTGTCGGTGCGGCGCACCTCGACCCGGATCGTCGCGCTCTCGGTGCCGCCCGCCTCGAGCGTGCTCGGCGTCACGGTCACCGTGATCGCAAACGTGCCGCCACCGGGCGGTCCGGGAGGCGTCCCGGGCGGCTGCGAGGGCTCGCTCGGCGAGTCGCTGCTGCAGCCGGGCGCCAGTGCGACTGCGCCGGCCATGAGCAGGGCCAGGATCACGAGGGGTGTATTGCGTGCTCTCATGGTGCCCTCTTCCGTATCTTCTGTCGGACCCTCAGGAAACGAACTCGATGTCGAAGGCCGCTGGCTCGGTGGCTACCGACTCGCCGGTCAGGGTGCGGCCGAAGAAGCGGATCCGGAACCGGATCTTGATCACCGGCGAGCCGGTCTCCGAGTCGATACCGCCGTTGATGAACAGCAGGTCCTCGAGCGGCGGGTTGAGGAACTGCTCGGCGCCCATGATCACCAGGTTGTCGTAGACGTTGGTGCCGTTGACGGGCGTGACTCCGAAGATCCCCTCGACCAGCGGCGGCGGCACCCGGGTGCCGCCGTCGACCCGCTCGTAGCGCACCTCGTACGACGTCATCTCGACGTTCATCAGCGGCGAGGTCTCGGCGTTCGAGTTTTTTGGGATGTTCTGGATGGTGATCGACTCCACCTGCACGGCGCTCTGAGCGTTGACGGACACGCGGACCGGCAGCCCGTCGAAGTCGGTGATCGACAGAATGACCCCGCCGTCGCTCCGGTCGGTGCGCGACTCGCACCCGGAGAGAGCGAGGAGCGCGACGAGGCAGAGCAGGATGCCCTTGGCTTTGAACATGCTGGTGGTTCTCCTCCCTGGCGCTACAACCGCATCACCCGCGGGGTGATGAAGATCAGCAGCTCGGTGTTCTGGTCCTCGCGCCGCCGGTTCTTGAACAGGTGACCCAGGATCGGGATGTTCGCCAGCCCGGGCACCCGGTCCTCGCCCTCGTTGGTGCTCACCTCGTAGATACCGCCGATGACGGTGGTCCCGCCGTCGCGGACGATCACCCGCGTGCGGGCCTCCTGGGTCGAGATCGGGGCGGCGTTGGCCCCCGCGACCTGGAGCGCAAACTCCGGGTTGCGCTTCTGGATGTTGATGTCCATCAGCACCGTCCCCTCGGCGGTCACCTGCGGCGTGACCGACAGGCGCAGGGTGGCGTTGACGAACTGCACGCTGACCGTGTTGTTGCTCACGGTCTGGATCGGGATCTGGAAGCCGCTCTGGATCTCCGCCCGCTCGTTGTTGAGGGTGGCGACCTTGGGCGCCGACAGGATGTTGACCAGGCCCTCGTTCTCCGCCGCCTGGAGGGTGACGTCGAGGTTGAAGGTGCCGGCCAGCGAGCCCAGCGCGAGGCTGACGATGCCGGTGCTGCCGCCGGTGATCAGGTTGACCCCGCCGGTGCCGTCGACCGTCGCCGGGAACACCAGGCCGGTCGAGTTGCCGGTCGCCGGCGAGGCGGTGCCGTCGAATCCCCATTCGATCCCGAGCGTACGGGTGAAGCTCTTGCGGGTCTCGACGATGCGCGCCTCGATCATCACCTGGGGCTCGGCGATGTCGAGGTTCTCGATCACCGCAATGACGGTGTCCATCACCGCCGGCAGCTCCTTGATGATCAGGGTGTTGGTGCGCGCGTCGACGATCACCGAGCCGCGCTGGCTGAGCACGCCGCCGCGGCCCCGCAGCAGAGACGAGACGGCGCCGGCGTTGGAGTACGAGAGACGCTTGATCACGGTCAGCAGCGGCACCGACAGCGCCCGCGCCTGCTCGAGCTGCTGGCGCTGCTCGGCCTCGGCCTGGAGCACCGAGGTCGGGGCGATGCGCATGACGTTGCCCTCGAGCTCGTAGCCGAGGCCGTTGATCTTGAGGATCTGCTCGAACGCCTGGTCCCAGGGCACGTCCTCGAGCTGCACGGTGACCGTGCCGCGGACACCCGGCTGGATCACCATGTTGAGCCCCGAGATCACCGCGAAGGCGCGCAGAGTCTCGACCAGGTCGGCGTCGCGCAGGCTGAAGGTGATCGGCTCGCCGACGTAGCGGCGCTCGGTGCCGCCGACAGTCTGGGGGCTGAAGCTCTGGGTGCCGGCGGCGGCGTCGGGAGGCTCGGGGATCGCCACCTCCCGGCGCCGGAACGCCTCGAGGTCGCTGGTCGTCTGGAGACCCGCGGAGGACGGCGGCAGCGGTGGCTCCGGCTCCTCGTCCTCCTCGACCACCACGGTGGCGGTCACCTGCTCGCGCTCGCCTCGGATCTCGACATCGCGCTCCATCTCCGGCTGCTCGGGCTCCTGCACCGGCTCGGCCTCGAGCGCGGCGAGCGCCAGCGAGGTCTCCTCGATCTCCTCCTCGTCGCCGTCGTCCTCCTGGTCGTCCTGATTGCCGTTCATCCCGTAGCCGGTCTCGCTGCCGCCCAGCCCCGCGACCTGCCGGTCGCTCTCGGCGCCGGCGCCGGTCGGGCCCGGCTCGGGGACGGCCAGCGCCGTGGCGGCGCCGAAGCGGACCAGCAGACCGTCGCGGCCGCGCTCGATCTGCGGCACCGCACGCGCGGCGAGGTCGAACACCACCCGCGCCACCGGGTCGGGCCGGGTCTTGAACTGCGCGACCCGGACCCGCGTGACGTGATCTCCGCCGGCCACCGGCAGGGTCGACCGCGGGCTCTCGTTGATCACCCCGAGCAGGTCGACGACGAAGCGGTGCGGGTCGTCGAGCACGAACGTCGAGTAGCGGAACTCGCCGTCGCCGGCGATGCGCACCGCGGTGCCGCGCGCCCCGGGAAGGACCTCGACCGCGGCCAGGCGGCTCGCCGGCGCTCCGGCCGGCTGCGGCGCCACCACCGGCTCGTCGGGCGTGCCGGCGGCGGTGTAGTCGCGAACGTAGGCGTCGGCGGCCGGGGCGCGCCCGGCCGGCGCCGGGGCCGCCAACTCGCCGGCGCCGTCCAGCGTCGCCGCGGCTTCGGGCGCGCTCTCGGGCAGCGGCTCGTAGGCGAGCTCGCCGGCGCCGGAGACCGGCAGCAGGACGACCTCGAGGCTCTCGCCCCGGCGGCTCACCGCGTGTTCGGCCGCGGCCGAGGTCTCGATGGTCAGCCGGGTCAGCGGCCGGCCGGCGTCGACCTGTTCGGTGACGTCGACCGCGGCGACGATGCCGGCGCCGAGCATCCGGCCGGTCAGCTCGGGCGCCGGGAAGCTGTCCGGCAGCTCAACGACCACCCGCCCCGCGGCGTCGCGGTAGCTGGTCCATACCAGGTCGCCGTCGCCCTCGATCACGACTGCCGCGTCGGGCGCCCGCTCGACCACCGTCACCGAGTACACGGCGACGGCGGCGGCCGGATCCCCGGCCGACGGCGTTGCGCCTTCGGACTCGGAGATCGGATCCAAGGTCACCGCCGGCGCGGGCGGCGCGGAGGCGCAGCCGAGCGCCCACAGCGCCAGCGGCAGCGTCAGCGCCGACGCGGTACGAAGCCGCCACGGTGTCTGCCAGGTTCTATGGTTCACCACTTCTCCCATGGCACTCGCCTCCCTGGTCGGGTGCTCGAAGCCGGCCCGACCCGGCTACGGGTTGAGCCTCTTGGTCACCTCTTGGAACGGCTTCAGCGCCGCCGGGTCGCGAACGATCTGTCGGAAGACCACCTCGTCGCGAGTGACCGAGACGACGTCCCCGTCGTAGAGCTGGTCGCCTTCCTTGATCAGGTAGCCCTTCTCGTTGGCGGCCGCCTGCACCTGCGCCACCCATCCCTGCGCGGTGCGGTAGATGCCGGAGAGCCGCAGCTCGTCGATCAGCAGGCCCGGGATGCCCTCCGGGCGCGGTCCCCGTTCCTGCGGGCTCTCGCCGCGGACCAGAAGCGACCGGAACGGGTCGCGGCGGTCGCCCGGCTCGTAGCTGTGGGCGGCGCCGCCGAGCACCTCCATCTCGCCTTCGAGGATCTCGTCGATGGCGTCCATCTCGCCCGGCTCGCCGACCTGGAACCCCGACTCCGCCTCGACCGGCGGCGGCTCGTCCGCGGCGTCCCCGTCCTGCTGGGCCGGCGCCGGCGCCGGCGCCAGGACGACCGCCGCGGCGACCGCCAGCGCGGCCCACCACGGGCACGCGCCGTCCGGTCTCGTGGTTCGCATCGTCATCGCGGACCTCCTACGGCTGCGTTCCCGCCGCGCCGCCGTCGGGCTGCTCCTCGGGCGGCTCTTTGTAGATGAAGGTCTTGGCGGTGAAGTTGGCGGAGATGGTCTGGCCGCTCGGCCCCGGCGCCTCGCCGACGTTGAGGTTCTCGATGTTGATGATGCGCGAGAACCGGCCGATGCGGTCGAAGAACAGCGCCAGGTTGTGGTAGTCGCCGGTGAGGTCGATCTTGATCGGCCACTCGCTGTAGAAGTCGCGGTCGACGAAGCCGCCGGGCTGGAAGCGCCGGAAGCCGAAGTCGCCCTGGTCGACCAGCGCGCGGATGCGGCGCAGCAGCTCGGGCGTGTTGCGGCGCGCCGGCAGGATCCGCAGGAGCTTGTCGAGCTCGACCTCGAGCACTCGCACCGCCTCGCGGAACTGCGGCAGCTCGCGCTCGGCGGCGCGCCCCTCCGAGATCTTCTGCTGCAGAACGCCCAGCCGGCCCTCCTGGCGCTCGATCTCGTCCTGCTGCTGCTCGATTTTCATCTTGTAGCCGATGCCGAGGATCAGCCCGCCGAGGATCAGGCCCATGATCGCCCCGTAGTACCAGGGCCGGCCTTCGAGTCCGGTCTGAATCGCCATCGCCGCCCCCTAGATCTCCGCCTCGAGGGCGGCCTCGCCGTCCTCCGCGGGCGCGCTCGGCCGCGGCGCCGGCGTGGCGCCGGCGGCGGCGCCGGCCGCAGCCTCGCCGGCGCCGTCGGTGGCCGCCGGCCGCAGGTACGAGTAGTTGAAGACGACGGTGAAGGCGTAGACCGGCCCGCGTTCCTGGAGGTCGCGCAGCACCGGCTCCTCGAACTCCGGCACCCGGTCGAGGTTCTCGATGAAGTTGGCGACCGCGTTGCTGTTGAAGGCGCGGCCGGTGAGCGTGATGTTGGCGGCGCCGACCTGCATGCGGTCGAGCCACAGCAGCTCGGGCAGCGCGCGCGAGATCTCGTCCATCACCCGGACCGGTCCGCGCTGGTTGGCGCGGAGCTGCTCGATGACCTCGATCTTGTGCTCCAACTCGGCCTTCTTGGCCTTGAAGGCCTCGACCTCGCGGATGATCGACTCGAGCTGGCGGACCTCCTCCTCGGCGCGCCGGATCTCTTCCTGGTTGCGCCCGATCTCGCGGTCGAGCATCCACCACCAGCCGCTGAACGCCAGCAGGCCGAGCAAGGCGACGAAGACCAGCGCCCAGATCGCCCACTCGTGCGGCGCGCCGCCCGCCGGCGCGGCGGCGCGCTTGCGGACCGCGACCGGCCGCTTGCCCTCGGCCAGGAGGTTGATCTTGATCATGGCCGTGTCAGTCCCCCACCCTGCGCACCGCCAGACCCACCGCCACGGCCAGCGTCGGGGCGACGGCGTGCAGCCAGTCGGCGTTGAAATCGGTGTCCCGGTATTGGATCCGGCGCAGCGGGTCCATCCTCTCCACCGGTACCTCGAAGCGCTCCCGCAGCACCTGCTCGAGGTTGGGGGTCAGCGAGCAGCCGCCGGACAGCACGAGCTGATCCACCGGCCCCTCCGAGGAGGTGGCGGAGAAGAAGTCGAAGGTCTTGTGGATCTCCGAGGCCATCTCGGCCGACACCGCGTCGAGCACCGGGCGGGCGTCGGCGAGGGTGTAGCGGTCGACCGGCTCGCCGCGCTTGAGCTGCTCGCCCTGCTCGAACGAGAGGTTGAACTCGCGCTGCAGCGCCTCGGTGAACTGGTTGCCGCCGAACGAGATGTCGCGCCAGAAGACGGTCGCGCCGCGGGCCAGGACGTTGATGTTGGTAACCCCGGCGCCCATGTTGATCAGCGCCACCGTCTTGAGCGGGTCGAGGTCGTAGTTGACCTCGTAGCAGTTCTGGATCGCGAAGGCGTCGACGTCGACGAGCACCGGGGCCTTGCCGGTCTGGCTGATCACCGACGTGTAGTCGTTGACCTTGTCGCGCTTGACCGCGACCAGCAGCACCTCCATGTTGTCGCGCCCGGGCTCGCCCTCCGACAGCACCACGTAGTCGAGGCTGACGTCGTTGATGTCGAACGGGATGTACTGCTCGGCCTCCCACTGGATCGACTCGGCCAGCTCCTCCGCGCCCATCCCCGGGAGCTGGATCTTCTTGATGATCACCGAGTGGCCGGACAGCGAGGTGGCGTACGCGGTGCCCTTGACCTTGGTCTCGTCGTTGAGCTTGTGGATGGCGTCGACGACCAGCGAGGAGTCCATGATCGAGCCGTCGACGATCGCCTCGGGCGAAAGGGGCTGGATGCCGAGGCGCTGGAGATGGTACTCCCCGGCCTTGCGCTCCTTGATCTCGAGCAGCTTGACCGCCGAGCTGCCGAGGTCCAGGCCTACGACCCCCTTCGTCCGCGAGAAGCGCATGGGTGACCCCCGCTGAAAAGCTAGTAGCGATGCTAGCTTACCGCCAGATATTTAAAGCGTCACTGGAGCGTACCAGCCCCAAATGCCCCTGTCAAGGATCTGATGCAGCTCTCGCTATTTGCTGGACGACGCGAGTACGGAGTATACCGCCTGGCGGTCGGAAGGCAAACCGACCTCGCAGCCGGAAGGCCAACCGGCGGCGAGCTTGCCGGCCGGGCCGGGCTCTGGTATGTTCCGCGATCCTGGCGCTTCGCTCTTCGGCGAGCGCGACCTCTGAACAGCCGAGACAGGACGGAGCCATGGCCAAGCGTTGCGAGTACTGCGGCAAGGGAACGACCTTCGGGCACAACATCAGCCACGCCCACAACGTGACCAACCGTCCCTTCGAGGCCAACCTGCAGAAGGTCCGGGCCTTCATCGACGGCAAGGCGAAGCGGATCTGGGCGTGCACGCGGTGCATCCGCAGCGGCCGCCTGGTCAAGCCGCCGGTGCGCACCTGGCAGCCAGAAGAGACTCCCCCGGCGTAGCGGCCGCGAACCCGACAGACAGCGGTGGCAGCAGGACGACGCGCCGCCGAAAGCGGCGTGTGCGGCGGCCGGAAGGCCGCCGACTCGGGGGAGGGGCCCCCGCGCGATTCACTCGCGCGGGGAGGGGGGCTGGAACAGCCCCCCTGAAGGAAATCACGCGAGGTCGGCGCCGGCGGTGGCGCCGCGCATCCGGCGGTCGACGCGGAGCACGCCCGCGAGCGAGCGGATGCGGCGCACCAGCTTCTCGAGGTGGCGGCGGTCGCGGACCTGGACGATCACCTCGATCGTGCCGCGGCCGGTCTCGGCCGTGGTGTCGGCCTCGAGGTGGGTGATGTTGCTCTCCTGGCCGGCGATCGCCTCGGCCAGCCGCGCCAGCATCCCGGTGCGGTCCTCGGTCTCGATCGCCAGGCCGATCGGGTAGGTGCCGTCCTTGTCGCGCGCCCACTCGACCTCGATCTCCCGCTCCGGGTTGTAGAGCAGGTTCTTGACGTTCGGGCAGTCCGCCGAATGCACCGACACCCCGCGGCCGCGGGTGATGTAGCCGACGATCTCCTCGCCCGGCAGCGGGTTGCAGCACTTGGCGAGGAAGGCGAGCAGGTCGCCGTGCCCCTTGACCACGATCGGGCCGACCCCGGCGGTGAACGGCAGCAGCCGCGACACCGCCTTGCGCAGCGCGCCGGGCTTCCCCTCCTCGCCGCCGGCCGTTTCGCCGGGGAGCACCCGCGCCACCACCTGGCGGGCGGCGATCTTGCCGAAGCCGACCCGGCTCGCCAGATCGTCGGCGTCGGCGATCCCCTCCTCCGACAGGTAGCGCCGCATGGCCTCGGAGTCGAGGACCTTCTTCGGGCTCGCCTTGACTCGCCGCAGCTCCTTCTCGAGCAGCCGGCGGCCGATCTCCATCGAGCGCTGCCGCTGCTCGGTGTTGAGCCAGTGGCGGATCTTCGACTTGGCGCGCGAGGTGACGACGAAGTTGAGCCAGTCGCGGCTCGGGCGGCGGTTGGGGCTGGTCAGCACTTCGACCATGTCGCCGTTGGCGAGCGGCGTGCGCAGCGGCACCAGCTTGCCGTTGACCCGCACGCCGACGCACTGGTGGCCCAGCTCGGTGTGCACCTTGTAGGCGAAGTCGAGCGGCGTGGCGCCGCGCGGGAACGAGAAGACGTCGCCCTTGGGGCTGAAGGCGTAGACCTCGTCGGGGTAGAGGTCGATCTTGAGCGTGGTCAGGAAGGTCCGCGGGTCCTCGACCTCCTGCTGCCACTCGAGGAGCTGGCGCAGCCAGACGATGCTGTCGGCGGCGCCGTCGCCGTTGGTCGCGCCCTCCTTGTAGAGCCAGTGGGCGGCGATCCCCTCTTCGGCGATCCGGTCCATCTCGCGGGTGCGGATCTGGACCTCGAACGGCGTCGCCTGGCCGCCGACCACCGTCGTGTGCAGCGACTGGTAGAGGTTGGGCTTGGGCATCGCGATGTAGTCTTTGAACCGCCCGGGCACCGGGCGCCAGTGCTGGTGGACGACGCCGAGCGCGGCGTAGGTGTCGCGCAGGCTGGTGGTGACGATGCGGAAGGCGAGGTAGTCGTAGAGCTGCGAGATGTCGATGTCCTGGCGCCGGAGCTTCTGGTAGATCGAGTAGTAGCGCTTGACCCGGTAGGTGATCTCGGCCTCGATGCCGGCCTCCTCCAGGCTCTCGGCGAGGCGGTCGCGGATGCGCGCGGTGGCGCCCTGGCCGACCCGGAGCTTCTCCTCGATCTTCGAGTGCAGCTCGGCGAACTGGTGCGGCCAGAGGTAGTAGAAGGCGAGGTCTTCGAGGTCGCCCTTGACCCGGCTCATCCCCAGCCGGTGGGCGATCGGGGCGTAGATCTCGACGGTCTCGCGGGAGATCCGGCGCCGCGACTCCGGCTTGAGGTGCTCGAGGGTCTCCATGTTGTGGAGGCGGTCGGCGAGCTTGACCACCACCACCCGCAGGTCCTTGGCCGAGGCCAGGATCATCTTGCGGAAGGTCTCGGCCTGGGCCTGGTCGCGGCGGACGTATTCGTGGCGGCCGATCTTGGTCACACCGTCGACCAGCTCGGCGAGATCGGGGCCGAAGCGCGCCTCGATCTCCTTGCGGTCGGCGAGGGTGTCCTCGAGGACGTCGTGGAGGAGCCCGACCGCGATGCACACCTGGTCGAACTTGAGGTCGGCCAGATGCCAGGCGACCGCCAGGGGGTGCACCATGTAGGGCTCGCCCGAGCGCCGCCGCTGGTCCTGGTGCTCGGCCGCCGAGAACTCGTAGACCGAGCGCAGGAACCCCTCGTCGAAGCTCCGGTCGTGGGCGCGCAGGCGCGCGAGGACGTCGTCCAGCCCCCGCACCGTCGGGGCGATCACCGGCGGCCGCGGCCGCCGCGCCTTTTTCTGAGTCGCCGCCATGTCTTTTCCAGGGGGGTTGTCCCAACCCCCCTCCCCGCAGGAGCGCGGTCCTGCGGGGCCCCTCCCCCGAGTCGGCGGCTTCGCCGCCGCGCGCCTTTGGGCGCGTGTCCTACTGCCACCCGTTGGCAGAAGGTTCCGCGCGCGAGCCCTCACGGGCTCGTGGGGGACCGATGATTATACGGCGGCGGGGAGACGTCGCTAGGCGGCGCGGGTGGAGCGCTCTTGACGCCGGGCTCTGGCTTCACCCCCGAAGAGCTGCTCCCACAGCAGCGTGAACGGGCCGGCGATGTAGATCGAGGAGTAGGTGCCGACGATCACGCCAACCGTGATCACGAACGCGAAGCCGCGCAGCACGTCGCCGCCGATGAGCAGCAGCGAGCCGACCGCCAGGAGCGTGGTGCCCGAAGTCAGGATGGTCCGCGACAGGGTCTGGTTGAGCGACAGGTTCATGAGGTCGACCAAGGGCATGCGGCGGGTCCTGCGCATGTTCTCGCGCACCCGGTCGAAGATCACCACGGTGTCGTTGACCGAGTAGCCGACCAAGGTCAGGAAGGCGGCGATCGTCGTGAGGTTGAACTCGAAGCCGGCGAGCGCGTAGAAACCGAGGCAGACCAGGACGTCGTGGATGGTCGCCATCAGCGCGCCGATGCCGAAGCGCAGCTCGAAGCGCAGCCAGATGTAGACCATCATGCCGATCATCGACAGGATCACCGCCAGGATGCCCTTGGTGCGCAGCTCCTCGCCGATCTGAGGGCCGACGCTCTCGACCCCGAGCAGCGCGAACTCGCCGAGGTAGGCCGCGGACTGGAGGCGGGACAGCGCCTCGGCGTCGACCCCGGGCGCGGCGGCGACCTCGTCCCAGTCGGTGAACAGCCCGACCTCGCGGCGGGCGTCGAGGATCGCTTCGGCGACCGCCAGCGCGTCGGCCTGGCGGGCGAGGTCGGCCTCGCTGCGCACCTCCCGGATCCCACCGAGCAGCGCGGTGGCGATCTCGGAGGCGCCGGCGCGGTTGAGGTCGATCCCGGTGCGGCCCTGGTTGTAGCGGGCGTCGAGTGCCTCCACGATCGCCCTGCGGCTGCGGTCCGCACCGCCCTCCGCGCCGGCGTCGGGGCCGCCCTCGGCACCGGTCTCGGCGGCGGCGCCCTCGGCGCCGTCCTCGGCCAGCGGCGCCTTGACGATCGCCTCGTGCTCGCCAACCTCGCCGAAGCGCTGGATCTGGGCGTCGGCGACCCCGGCGCCGGCGAGCACCCCGCGCAGCTCCGCCGGCTCGACCGCCTCCTTGAACTTGAGGGTGAGCTGGGTGCCGCCGGCGAAGTCGATGCCGATGTTGAGCTTGCCGTGGACGAACACCGAGAAGATCCCGACCGCCAAGAGCACGAACGAGACGACGATCCAGAACTTCCGATACTTCATGAAGTCGATGTGGGTGTCACCGAAGAGCTGCATGGCTCTGTGCTCCTGGGATGCGGTCCGCCGGCGGGTCAGATCGAGAGACGCTCGACCCGCTCCCGGCGGGCGAGACGGAGATCGAACATCCAGCGGCTGACGATCACGGCGTTGAACACCGAGGCGAGGATGCCGATCGACAGCGTGACCGCGAAGCCGCGGATCGGCCCGGTGCCGAACTGGAACAGAAAGAGGGCGGCGATCAGGGTGGTGATGTTGCCGTCGAGGATCGACGACAGCGCCTTGCCGAAGCCGGCGTCGATCGCCGAGCGCACGGTGCGGCCGGCCTTCAGCTCCTCCTTGATGCGCTCGAAGATCAGCACGTTGGCGTCGACCGCCATGCCGATGGTCAGCACGATGCCGGCGATGCCGGGCAGGGTGAGGGTGGCGCCGAAGTAGGCGAGCGCGCCGAACAGCATCACCATGTCGAGCACCAGGACGACCAGGGCGTTGATCCCGGCGCGGCGGTAGACGACCAGCATGCAGACGATGACCAACGCCATGCCGATACCACCGGCGCGCAACCCCTGGCGGATCGAATCGCGGCCGAGCGAGGGTCCGACCGTGCGCTCCTCGAGATAGGTGATGCCCGCCGGCAGGGCGCCCGAGCGCAGCACCATCGACAGGTCCTCGACCTCCTGCGGCGTGAAGGTGCCGCGGATCTGCCCCTCGTCGGTGATCCGGCTCTCGAGCACCGGCGCCGACACCACCCGGCCGTCGAGCACGATCGCCAGGCCGCGGCCGACGTTGGCGCCGGTCGCCTCGCCGAACATGCGCCCGCCCTCGGGGGTGAGCGTGAACAGCACCACCGGCTCGTTGAACTGGCCGGGGCCGGGGCGGGCGGACTTGAGGTCGCGGCCGGTGATCACCGGCCGGCTCTGGACGGCGTACCAGCCGGTGCCGCCCTCGTCGCGCTCGGTCGACTGCAGGACCTCGACGCCCTCCGGCAGCCGGCCGCCGTAGTTGGCAAGGATCTCCTCGCGGCTCGGCGCGCCGCCGCCGCCGGCGCGCGGGTACTCGGTCAGCCGAAACTCGAGGAAGGCGGTCCGCTTGATCAGGTCGCGCACCCGCTCCGGGTCGTCGACCCCGGGGAGCTGGACGACGATGCGGTCGGTGCCCGAGATCGGCCGGATGTCCGGCTCGGCGACGCCGTAGGCGTCGATCCGGTTGCTGATCGTGTCGCGCGCCTGGCGCACTGCCAGCCGCTCGATGTCGCGCACGTGGGCGTCGGCCATCTCGAAGACGAGCTGGTCGCCGCGCCGCGATGCATCCCAGGCCTCGTCGCCCTGCGAGGTGCGGAGCTGATCGCGCGCCAGGTCGACGA
>Ga0302046_10000513_pt1 | contig 38522 bp, 39 predicted proteins | sample RVTome_11_FD_200261 | JGI IMG/M metagenome (GOLD analysis project Ga0302046, IMG submission 200261) | Soil microbial communities from uranium-contaminated site in the Upper Colorado River Basin, Wyoming, United States - RVT147D111 (version 2) ...
CGGCCTGCTCGCCTGCTTCGCGCACACGACGTTCTCCGACGAGGTCGGCGTCCGCAAGCCCGCCCCCGAGATCTTCGCCCTCACGCTGCGCGCGCTCGGGGTGCCGCCGGAGGCGGCCGTGCACGTGGGCGACGACCCGGTCCTGGACGTGCACGGCGGCCGGGCCGCCGGCATGCGCGTCGTGCAGGTCACGAGCGCCTCGCTCAAGGCCCTCGGTGCCCGGCGTCCCGACGCCGTCGTGGCGAGCCTGGCCGGCTTGCCCGACGCCATCGCGCGCCTGGAGGGCGCCTGACGTCGCGAGCCTGGCGTCGAAGACGCGCCGGCATCCCGACCGGCGCTCCGGCGCTCTCGGCGGGTTGCGCGGTGCGGCGAGGATCAACTAGTATGCGGGGCATGGACGTCGCCGCGCTCCGCGCCAAGATCCGCGACATCGAGGATTTTCCGACCGAGGGCATCCTCTTCAAGGACATCACGACGCTGCTCAAGGACGGGCCGGCGTGGCGGTTCGCCGTCGATGCGCTGGCCAGCCGCTACCAGGACGACCGTGTCGACCTGGTGGTCGGCGTCGAGTCGCGCGGCTTCATCTTCGGCGGCGCCATCGCCCACCAGCTCAACGCCGGCTTCGTGCCGGTGCGCAAGCTCGGCAAGCTGCCCGGCAAGACCGTCGAGGTCGAGTACGAGCTGGAGTACGGGCGTGATGCCCTGGCCATGCACGAGGACGCCATCGCGCCCGGGCAGCGCGTGCTCGCGGTGGACGACCTGCTGGCCACCGGCGGCACCATGGCCGCCACCCTGCGGCTGGTCGAGCAGCTGGGCGGGCGCGTCATGGGGGTGGCGTTCATGATCGAGCTGGCCTTCCTGAAGGGCCGCGAGAAGCTGAAGAACTACCCGTTGCACTCGCTGATCGTCTACGACTAGGACACTCGGGGGGACGCACGCATCATGCAGAGATGGATCCCGGCCCTGCTGCTCCTGGGGCTCCCGGCCGTCGCCGCCGCCCACGAGGAGGCGAAGACGCCGATCACGCCCTCGATCATCCTCGACATGACGAAACCGTCGACGCCGGCGCGCGACCGCGCCTTCGACGAATCGCTGCGCAGCCCGGGGCCGCCACCCGCCAGCAAGCCGCTGGAGCCGGTGGTGCAGCCCGACGGCAGCATCCGCTACGGCAACACGACGATCATCATCCGGCACGACTGTCCGCCCGGCGGCGAGTTCTTCGAGCCGCCGCCGCGCCCCGGCCGACGGCGATGATGGGATGGGGGGCCCCGACATGGCCCCCCAGGCCCCCCAGGTGGCTCGTCGCGCCCCGGCGGAGCCGGGACGCACCTCGATGACGCGCCGGGGCCCGCGATGGCCTCATCCCTGAGCCAGCCCTACGCGGCGCCCCGGCGGCGCCGTCGTCGCGCTCCTCGAATTCCGTTTCCCAAAGGAAGGCTTCGTCATGACCGTGAAGAACGTCGGCGTGATCGGGTGCGGGCTCATGGGGGCGGGGATCGTGCAGGTCGCGGCCCAGGCGGGGTTCTCGGTGCTGTTCGTGGAGGCCGATGACGCGCTGGTCGGGCGCGGCCTCGGCCGCCTGCGCGCGACGCTGGAGGGGCTGGCCGCCCGGGGCAAGCTGGAGGCGACGGCCCGGGACGAGACGCTCGCGCGCATCGCCGGCACCACCCGCCTGGAAGACCTCGAGGCCTGCGACCTCGTGATCGAGGCCATGACCGAGAACCAGGCGCTGAAGAACGAGACGTTCGCCCGGCTCGACCGCATCTGCCCGCCCGGCGCGCTGCTGGCCACCAACACCTCCTCGTGCAACGTGACCGCGATGGCGGCGGCCACCAAACGTCCGGGACAGGTGGTGGGCATGCACTTCTTCAACCCGGTGCCGCTCATGAAGCTGGTCGAGGTCGTCCGCACGATCCTCACCGACGAGGCGGCCGTCACGGCAGCCACGGAATTCGTGCGCGCCGTGGGCAAGGTCCCGGTGCAGGCCAAGGACGCCACCGCGTTCATCGTCAACCGCCTGCTGGTGCCGTACCTGCTCGACGCCATCCGCGTCTACGAGGGCGGGCTGGCCTCGCTGGAGGACATCGACGCGGCGATGAAGCTGGGCTGCGGCTACCCGATGGGGCCCTTCACGCTGCTCGACCTGGTCGGCCTCGACACCACGATGTACGTGGCCGAGGTGATGTTCGAGGAGTTTCGCGAGCCGCGCTACGCGCCGCCGCCCCTGCTCAAGCGCATGGTGATGGCCGGCCACCTCGGCCGCAAGACCGGCCGCGGCTTCTACACCTACGACGCGAAGTAACGCCCGGGCCGGTCGAGCGAGGGCATGATCGGAGCGATGCGGGACGCGTTCTGGCTGAGCGAGGAGGAACGGCAGACGCGCGACCTGGCGCGGGCGATCGCCCGCGAGCGGGTGGCGCCGCTGGCGGGCGGGGTCGACGAGCGCGAGGAGTACCCCGCGGAGTCGCTGCGCCACCTGGGCCAGGCGGGTCTCATGGGCCTCTACGTCCCCGAGGCCTACGGCGGCGCCGGCCTCGGCGCGCTGGCCTTCTGCCTCGCCGTGGAGGAGATCGCCTGGGCGTGCGGCTCCACCGCGGTGACCTATCTCGTGCAGTACGCCGCCGGCTATCCCATCGTCTCCCACGGCAGCGAGGCGCAGAAGCGCCGGTACCTGCCGCGGCTGGCGGCCGGCGAGATGACGGCGGCCCTGTCGATCTCCGAGCCGGAGGCCGGCTCCGACGCCGCCGCCATGGCCACCACCGCCGTGCGCAAGGGCGACCGCTACCTGCTCAACGGCACCAAGATGTGGGTGACCAACGGCAGCCGGGCGGGCGTCGTCACGCTGTTCGCCACGGTGGACCGCGGGCGCGGGCACCGGGGCGTGACCGCGTTCCTGGTGGAGCCGACCTTCCCGGGCTTCGCGCTCGGCAAGCACGAGCGCAAGATGGGCATCCGCGGCTCGCCCACGGTGGCGATCCACCTGGCCGACTGCGAGGTGCCCGTCGACAACCGTCTCGGCGACGAGGGGCAGGGCTTTCGCGTCGCGCTCGGCGCGCTCGACCGCTCGCGCCCGGCGGTCGGCGCCCAGGCCGTCGGCATCGCGCAGGCGGCGCTCGACGCCGCCGTGGGCTACGCGAAGGAGCGCCGGCAGTTCGACCGGCCCATCGCCGAGTTCCAGGGCCTGCAGTTCATGCTGGCCGACATGGCCATGCAGGTGCACGCCTCCCGGCTGCTCGTGCACCACGCCGCCGCGCTGGTCGACCGTGGTGTGACCGGGACGGCGCTCGAGTCCTCGATGGCCAAGTGCTTCGCGGCCGACGCGGCGATGCGCGTCACCACCGACGCCGTGCAGGTCTTCGGCGGCTACGGCTACACGCGCGAATACCCCGTCGAGCGCTTCATGCGCGACGCCAAGATCACGCAGATCTACGAGGGCACCAACCAGATCCAGCGCGTCGTCATCGCGCGCGACCTGCTCGGCGCGCGCTGAGCGCCCGGCGCGCGTTTACACCAGGGTTGTAGATCGCTCACTCCGCCTGCTGGCATCGCCCCTGCACTTCGATCGGCACCGCGGCGCGGGACCCGCGCCCCGCGCCGCTTCGTTGGTCGGCCCACCGTTGACCCGGAGCCCTCCCGGGTGTTACATGTCCAGACATCCTGACAACGGAGGTCCGTGAGCGGTGAATTTCCGGCCCGGCATTCCCCGATACCTCCAGATCGCCGACGCCATCCGTCGTGATCTCAAGAGCGAAGGCGAGCGTATCCCCTCCGAGCACGCCCTGTGCGCCCGGTTCCGGGTGAGCCGGCCCACCATCCGGCAGGCGCTCGACGTCCTGGTGCAGGAGGGACGGCTCTACCGCCACGCCGGGCGGGGCACGTTCGCCACCGCGGCGGGCGGCAACGACCGGCGGCTGCGCGTGATCGGCTCGATCGACGACATGATCTCCCTCGGCGCCGAGACCTGGTTCAAGCTGATCTCGCGCGAGCTGGCGCCGATTCCCGCCAACATCGCCCATGCCATCCGGCTGCCGCCGGGCTCGAGCGCCTACCGCATCGTCGGGGTGCGCCACTCGGACGTGGGGCCGTTCCAGCACGTCACGGTCTGGCTGCCGCCCGCCATCGGCCTGGGGCTCGCCCACGAGGACCTGTCCAAGACGTCGCTGATCGCGTCGCTGGAGCGCCAGCTCGGCACGCCGATCAAGTTCATGGAGCAGATGGTCGACGCCGTCCTGGCGCCGCGCTCGGTGGCCGAGCTGCTCAACCTCCGCGCCCGCTCGCCGCTGCTGCTGTTCGAGCGCATCTACTTCGCGGCCAGCGGCGAGCCGATCGAGTATGCGCTCACGTACCAGACCGGGCGCCGCTACCCGTACCGCGTCGCGCTCGCCCGGTCCGAACGGCGGAGCTGAGCGGGTGACGTATCGCGTCGGCTTCGACGTCGGCGGCACGTTCACCGATTTCGTGCTGCAGGCCCCCTCCGGCGAGCTGACGACCGGCAAGCGGCTCACCACGTATCCCGACCCGTCGGCGGCCTGCCTGGCCGGGCTCGACGAGCTGCTCGGGCGGGCCGGCGTGGCCTGGAGCGAGGTGAGCCAGGCGGTGCACGGCACCACGCTGGGGTCCAACGTCGTCATCGAGCGCAAGGCGCGGGGGGTCGGGCTGCTCACGACGCGCGGCTTCCGCGACGTGCTGATCATCGGGCGCGAGAAGCGCTACCAGGTCTACGACCTCCAGGTCGAGAAGCCCCGGCCGCTCATCGCCCGCCGCTTCATCGGCGAGGTCACCGAGCGCGTGCTGGCCGACGGCTCCGTGCGCACTCCGCTGGACGAGGACGACGCCCGCCGGGCCATCCGCGCGCTGGCCGCCCGGGGGGTCACGACGCTGGCGGTGTGCCTGCTCCACGCCTATCTCGATCCCGTCCACGAGAAGCGGCTGGCCGCGCTCGTCGCCGAGGAGGCGCCGGGGATGGCCGTCACCCTGTCGCACGAGGTGTCGCCGACCTTCCGGGAGTACGAACGCGCGTCGACGGTCGTGGTCAACGCGTACGTGATGACGGCCGTCCGCGACTACCTGCGCGGGCTCGGGGCCGCCCTCGGCGCGCGCCACTGTCGCGGCCGGCTGTTCGTCATGCAGTCCTCGGGGGGCGTGGCGACGGCCGAGGCCATGGAGCGCTACCCGGTCCGGATGATCGAGTCGGGGCCGGCCGCCGGCGCCCTGATGGCGGCGGTCTACGGCGAGCTGACGGGCCACCGCGACCTCGTCGCCTTCGACATGGGCGGCACCACCGCCAAGCTGGCCCTGATCGAGGGGGGGCGGCCGTTCACCACCACGGCGTTCGAGCTGCACCGGGTCGACAACGCGCCCGGCAGCGGCCTGCCCATGAACATCCAGGCCCTCGACCTCGTCGAGATCGGGGCGGGCGGCGGCTCGATCGCGCGCCCGCGGCTGGGCGTCATCGCCGTGGGCCCCGAGAGCGCCTCGTCGACGCCGGGGCCGGTGTGCTACGGGCGGGGCGGCACCGAGCCCACCGTCACCGACGCGAACCTGGCGCTCGGCTACCTGAACCCCGAAGACTTCGCCGGCGGCGCCCTGCGGTTGCGCCCGGGGGAAGCCGTCCGCGCCATCGAGGACCGGCTGGCGCGGCCGCTCGGGCTGTCGGTCGACGAGGCGGCGTGGGGGATCCACACGATCGTGAACACCAACATGGAGCTGGCCACGCGCGTGGTGTCGATCGAGCGCGGGCGCGACCCGCGCGGGCTGACGCTGGTGGCCTTCGGGGGCTCGGGGCCCGTGCACGGCTGCCGCCTGGCCCAGGCGCTCGGCATCCCGCGCGTGATCCTGCCGGCGGCGGCCGGCGTGACCGCGGCCATCGGGCTCCTGGCAGCGGAAGTACGCTTCGACGTCGCCCGCACGTACGTGGGGCGGCTCGACGCGCTCGATCCCGCGCGGCTCGAGGCGATGTACGAGGACATGGCCGGCCAGGCGCGGGAGGTCGTGCGCGACGCGGCCGTGGGCGGCGCCGTGACTCTCGTCCGCTCGGTGGACATGCGCCACGTCGGCCAGGGCTACGAGCTGGCGGTGCCGGTACCGTCCGGCGCCCTCGATGTGGGGGCGCTGGGCCGCGTCCGCGCGTCGTTCGACGAGATCTACGCCGCGCGCTACGGGTACGCCCAGCCGGCCGAGCCGGTGGAGGCGGTGACCTGGAAGCTGTCGGCGATCGGCGCCGCGCCGCGGGTGACGCTGGCCAAGGCCGCGACGGCGCCGGGCGCCGGCGTGGCCAAGGGGCGCCGCCGCGCGTACTTCCCGGAGGCGGGCGGGTGGGTCGACTGCCCGATTTACGATCGTTACCATCTGGCGGCCGGCATGCGCATCGCAGGGCCGGGCATCGTGGAGGAGCGCGAGTCGACCTCGGTGCTGCCGCCCGGCGCCCTCGCGACCGTGGACGAATACGCGAACCTGATCGTGGAGGTCGGCGTCCGATGAGAGGGCCTGGGGTGGGGGCCGTCGACCCCATCACGCTCGGCGTCGTGTGGGGCGCCCTGCAGTCGATCGCGGTGGAGGTCGGCACCACCGTGCACAAGACCGCGTACTCCGAGCAGGCGCGCGAGGGCCAGGACTTCTCGGTGGCCGTGTTCGACGCCCACGGCCGGATGGTCGCCCAGGGCCCGTACTCGCCGGGTCACATGGGCGCGATGTCGGCGGCGGTCCGCAACGCGCTGGCCGCCCACCCGGTCGACACGCTGCGGCCGGGCGACGCGATCCTCCTGAACGATCCCCTGCTCGGCTCCGGCCACTTCCCGGACTTCTTCGTCACCCAGCCGGCGTTCCACGAGGGCCGCCTGGTGGGCTTCGTCGTGAACATCGTCCACCACACCGACGTGGGCGGGTCGCGCCCGGGCAGCCAGGGCGTCGAGGGGATCTTCGACTACTTCCAGGAGGGCCTGCGCATTCCGCCGACCAAGGTGTGGCAGGCGTACGAGGAGCAGGCGGGGGTGGTCGGTATCATTGCGGCCAACACGCGCACGCCCGACAAGGTCCTGGGCGACCTGCGCGCCCAGCGCAGCGCGCTGCGCGTCGGCGAGCTGCGCCTGATCGAGCTGGTCGAGCGCCACGGCCGGGCGACCGTCGCCGCCGCCATGGACGAGATCATCGCCCGCAGCGAGGCCAGCGTGCGGGCGGCCATCCGCGAGATCCCCGACGGCGTCTACCCGTTCGAGGACTTCCTCGACGACTACGGGCCGGGCACGGAGCCGTTGCGGGTGGCGGTGACGGTGACCGTCGCCGGCGACGCCGTCACCATCGACTACGAGGGCTCGAGCCCGCAGACCCCCTCGGGCCTCAACTCCTACATCAACTACACGCGCTCGTACTCGTACGCCGCGGTGAAGTGCCTGACCGACCCGCTCGGCCCGATGAACGAGGGAGCGCTGCGCCCGGTGACGGTGACGGCGCCGGCGGGCTCGTTTCTCAACCCGCGCCCGCCGGCCGGGGGCGGGCCGCGCGCGATCATCTGCTATCGCACATTCGAGGCCGTGCTGGGCGCCCTGGCGCCGGCGCTGCCCGACCGCGTCGCCGCCGCGGCCTCGCACTTCGCCAACCCGACCTTCGGCGGCTGGGACCGCGCGCGCGGGCGGCGCTTCGTGGCCTACGAGCTGGTGCTGTCGGGCACCGGCGCCCGGGCGACGCGGGACGGCTGCGAGGGGATGGCGTGGGCCTTCAACGCCTCCAACATCCCGGTGGAGGCCCAGGAGGCCGCCCAGCCGATCGTGATCGAGCGCTTCGGGTTCATCCCGGACTCGGCCGGGGCGGGGACGTTCCGGGGCGGCTGCGGCATCCGCCGCGACCTGCGCTTCCTGGCCGACGAGGGCAAGCTCACGAACCTGTCCGAGCGCCAGCGATTCGCGCCCTACGGCCTCTTCGGCGGCCAGCCGGGACGGCTGGCCCGGACGGTGATCAACCCCGGCCCCGGCGAGCAGGTGGTCCACGGCAAGCAGTCCCGCGAGTTCGCGTACGGCGACGTCGTCTCCTTCCAGCAATCCGGGGCCGGCGGCTACGGCGACCCGCTCCAGCGCGACCTCGCCCGCGTGCTCGAGGACGTCCTCGACGAGTACGTCACCCCCGAGGCCGCGCGCGAGCACTACGGCGTCGTGATCACGGGATCCGGCTTCGACCTCCACGTCGACGAGCTCGCCACCCAACAGCTTCGGCAAGAGAAACAGAGAAGATAAATCGATGCGTGCCACGCAGCCCACCGGTCCTCGATCAGGCCACCTGCGCAGCGAGCCGGCCTCGCCGCACCCGCCACAACAGTCGCAGAAGCGGCGCGGCTCGTGATCGCGTTCACCGCCGAGCAGGAAACGTTTCGCCGGACGGTGGCGCGGTTCGTCGACGCCGAGATCGCGCCGCAGGCCGCCGCCCTCGACGAGCGCGGCGAGTTCCCGCGCGAGCTGTTCCGGCGGATCGGCGCCCACGGCTGGCTCGGGCTGCGGTACCCCGAGCAGTACGGCGGCGCCGACGCCGACATGGTCACCTACTGCCTGCTCGCCGAGGAGCTGGCGCGCGGCTCCCTCTCGGTGGCGGCGGCGGCCGCCATGCAGTCGCTGATGGGCACCTACTTCGTCTACAAGTACGGCTCGGACGCGCTGCGCGCGAAGTACCTGACGCCCGCCCTGCGGGGCGACCTGGTCGCCACGTTCGCGCTCACCGAGCCCAACGCCGGCTCCGACGTCGGCAACATCACGACCCGGGCCGAGCGGCGCGGCGACCGCTGGGTCCTGCGCGGCACCAAGACGTGGGTCACCAACGCGCCGGTCGCCGACGTGCTGACGGTCGCCGCCAAGACGACGGCAGCGCACGGACTCCGGAACATCGCGCTGTTCCTGCTGGACCGCGCGGCCATGCCCGGGATCACGCTCGGGAAATCGATCGACAAGATGGCGGTCCGGGCTTCGGTGACCGGGGAGATCCTGCTGGAAGACGTCGAGGTGCCGGACGAGTTCCTCCTCGGCGGCGATACCGGCGGCGTCGACAAGATCGGCGCGATCCTGGCCGAGATCCGGGTCATGACGGCGGCGCTGTCGGTCGGGCTGGCGCGGGCGGCGTACGACGCGGCGCTGCGCTACTCGCGCGAGCGGGTGGCGTTCGGCAAGCCGATCGGCGAGCACCAGGCGATCGCCTTCAAGCTGGCCGACATGCTGACCTCGCTCCAGGCGGCCACGCTGATGACCTACCAGGCGGCCGGCCGGCTCGACACCGGCGCGCCGATCGGGCGGGAGGCGGCCATGGCCAAGCTGTTCGCCTCCGAGATGGCGGTGCGGGTGACCGACGAGGCCGCCCGCATCTTCGCCTCCTACGGCCTGGCCATGGAGTACCCGGCCCAGCGATACTTCCGCGACGCGCGCTTCCTGCTGCCGGGCGGCGGGACATCGGAGATCCTGCGCGTCGTCATCGGGCGGGAGCTGGACTGGGACCGGGGAGAGGCCTTCGCATGAGCCTGAGTGTCGAGATCCGCCACGCCGAGGCCGACGTGAACGGCGTGCGCCTGCACTACGCCGCGGCCGGCGCCGGACCGCTGGTGCTGTTCCTGCACGGCTTCCCCGAGTTCTGGTACGAGTGGCACCGCCACCTCGCCGCCTTCGGGCACGACCACCTGGCGGTCGCCCCCGACCAGCGCGGGTACAATCTCTCGGCCAAGCCGGAGGGCGTCGGAGCCTATGCCGTCCGGCACCTCGTCGGCGACGTGCTCGCCCTGGCGGCGCACCTGGGCCACCGGCGCTTCACGCTGGTGGGCCACGACTGGGGCGGCGCCGTCGCCTGGGCCGTCGCGCTCGCCCGCCCGGCGGCGCTGGAGCGGCTCGTGATCGTCAACGCGCCGCATCCGACCGTCTTCGCCCGCGAGCTGCGCGACAATCCGGCCCAGCAGCAGGCCAGCCAGTACATGCTGCTGTTCCGCAGCGCCGAGGCCGAGGCCGTCCTCGCCGCCGACGGCCACAAGGCGCTGCGCCGGGCGCTCGGCGAGGTGTGGGACAGCCGGTTCACGGACGAGGACCGCCGGATGTACCTCGAGGCCTGGTCCCGGCCCGGCACGCTGACCGGGGGCTTGAACTGGTACCGGGCGGCCGGCGTGGGGCCGCCCTCGGGCGACGGGCAGCCGGCGCGCAGCCTCTTCGAGATCGGCGACCTGCCCGTCGTGGAGGTGCCGACGCTGGTCATCTGGGGCGAGCGGGACAAGGCGCTCGGCACCGGCAACCTGGTGGGGCTCGACACGCACGTGCGGACGCTGACCGTCCGCCGCGTTCCCGAGGGGTCGCACTGGGTCGTGCACGAGCGGCCGGAGCTGATCACGCGGGCGATCCGCGAGTTCATGGCGACGAGCTGAGGGATGGGCGCGGGGGGAGATGCCATGAGGAAGGTCGCGCTGGTCGGCGCCGGGGTCTCGAAGTTCGGGGTGCGCAAGGCGAGCTATCGGGACCTGATCTGGGAGGCGGGCAAGGCGTGCTTCGATTCCCTCCCGGCCGTGAGGCCCCGCGACCTCGACGGCCTCGTGGTCGGCTCCGTGATGCCGGAGCGCACCGCCTTCCAGAGCCACGTGTCGTCGCTGGCGGCCGAGGCGCTGGGGATCAGGCCGAGCACGCTCAGCGCGCGGACGGAGCACATGTGCGCCTCCGGCACCGTCGGCATCCGCTACGCGTACGCGTTCATCGCCGCCGGCCTCGCCGATCTCGTGATGGTGCTCGGGGTGGAGAAGCTCAACCAGCCGACCGGGGAGGAGGCGGTGCTCAACATGGGCGCCGGGGTGGACCGCGAGTGGGAGGCGGCCTTCGGCCTCACCGCGCCGCCGTGCTTCGCGCTGGCCGCCCAGCGCCACATGGCGGCGTACGGCACCACCGAGGAGCAGCTCGCCCGGGTCGGCGTGAAGAACCACACCCACGCGTCGAAGAATCCCAGCGCCCACTTCAACAAGGGCGCCACGCTCGACCAGGTGCTGGGCTCGCGCATGATCTCGAGCCCGCTGCGCCTGTTCATGTGCTCGCCGATCACCGACGGCGCCGCCGCGGTGGTCCTGGCCTCCGAGGAGCGCGCGCGCGCGCTCACCGACCGGCCGGTCTGGATCCGCGGCACCGGCCAGGCCCTCGACGGCTTCCAGCTCACGTCGCTGCCCGAGGACTACGCCCACTGGCCGGCGCTGAAGCGCGCGGCCGGCGCGGCCTATCGCATGGCCGGCGTGGGGCCGGGAGACGTCGACCTCGCCGAGGTCCACGACTGCTTCGCGATCGCCGAGCTGATCGCCTGCGAGGAGCTGGGCTTCTGCGACAAGGGCGAGTCGGGACCCTTCGTCGCCGCCGGACGCAGCGACTACGGCGGCGACGTCGTGGTCAACCCGCGCGGCGGCCTCATCGGCTGCGGCCATCCGCTGGGGGCCACCGGCGTCGCCCAGGCGGCCGAGGTGTTCGTGCAGCTGCGCGGCGAGGCGGGCGCCCGCCAGGTGCCCGAGGCCGCCATCGGCCTCACCCACAACAACAGCGGCATGGGCGAGCACGTGGTGATGATCTACGGCACGGAGCCGGCGTGACCCGGACCGTCGCCGTCCTCGGGCCCGGACGGATCGGGCGCCAGATCGCGCTGGCGTTCGCGCTGGGCGGCTGCCGCGTGCGCCTCATCGACCTCAAGGAGGAGCGGTCGGTGGCCGACGCCGAGCGCACGCTGGCCGACGCCCGGCGGGAGATCGTGCGCGACCTCGCCCTGATGGTCGAGGAAGAGGTCATCGCCGGGGCCGCGTCGTCCTCGGCCCTCGAGCGGATCGAGGAGCGGATCGGTCTCGGCGCCCTCGAGGACTGCGAGTTCGTGCAGGAGGCGCTGCCGGAGTCCGTCTCGCTCAAGCGGGCGGCGCTGGCCCGGCTGGGCGCCGTGGTCGCCCCCGACGCCGTGGTCGCCTCGACGTCGTCCACGATCTCGCCCTCCCACCTGGCCGGCGCGCTCGTCGAGCCCGGGCGCTTCCTGGTCGCCCACTGGCTCAACCCGGCCCACATCGTCCCGCTCGTCGACGTGGTGCCGGGCCCGCTGACCTCGGGGACCACCGTCGAGCGCACGCTTGCCCTCCTCGAGCGGCTCGGCAAGGTGCCGGTGAAGTGCAAGGACTCGCCGGGCTTCATCGGCCCCCGGCTCCAGGTCCTGCTCATGAACGAGGCGGTGCGGCTGGTCGAGGAGGGCGTGGCCACGCCGGAGGACGTCGACCGCGCGTTCCGCGCCGGCATGGGGTTCCGGTACGCCTCGATCGGGATCTTCGAGTTCATCGACTGGGGCGGTGTCGACATCCTGTATCGAGCCAGCCGCTACATGACCGAGGCCCTCGGCGACGAGCGGTTCAAGCCGGCCCGGCTGGTCGAGGAGAAGATGGCGCGCAACGAGCTGGGGCCCAAGACCGGCCGCGGCTTCTTCGACTACGCGGGCGCGCGGCGCGAGGCGTTCGAGACCGAGAAGGTCCGGGCCCTGCTCCGGCGACTCAAGCGCGAGCGGCCGTGATCCTCATCGAGCACGCGACTGTCCTCACGCTGGATCCCGAGCGCCGCATCCTCGCCGACGGCTCGGTGCTGGTGGACGGCCGCGACGTCGTGCAGGTGGGGCCGGCCGCCGCCGTGCGCCCGCCGCGGCCGCCGGACCGCGTGATCGACGGGCGCCGGTCCGTGGTGGCGCCGGGGTTCGTCGACACCCACGTGCACCTGACCGAGCACCTCAGCCGGGGGCTGATGCTCGACGACGTCCCCGTCGCCCGCTACCTGCCCGACTGGCTGCTGCCGCTCTACTCCACGATCACCCCCGAGGAGGAGCAGGCGGCCGCGCTGCTGGCGTGCGTCGAGATGATCCGCACCGGCACCACGACCTTCTGCGAGGCCGGCACGCTCTTCGCCGTGGCCGCCGTCGCCGATGCCGTGGAGCAGAGCGGGATGCGCGCGATCCTGGGCCGCTGGACCTGGGACCTCGGCGGCCACGGCGGGCGCATGCGGCAGACGACCGACGAGGCGCTCGCGCTCACCGGGGAGCTGCTGGGGAAGCTCAACGGGCGCGGCGACGGGCGGCTGGGGGCCTGGCCGCTGCTGCTCGGCTTCGGCACCTGCTCGGAGGCGCTGATCCGGGGCGCCCACGCGCTGGCCGCGCGTCACGGCGTCGGCTGGGGGATGATGCACCGGGCCCTGCATCCCCGCCTGCGCACGCGCGACACCCTGCCGCTGGCGCGGCTCGACGCGCTCGGCGTGCTGGGCCCGGCCACCAAGCTCGCGCACATGGTCTACGTGGACGACGCCGACATCGCCCTGCTCGCCCGCCGCGGCGTGAAGGTCGTCCACTGCCCGACGGCCGGGCTCAAGCACACCAAGGGCCTGGCCGCGCACGGCCGCTTCCCCGAGATGGTGGACGCCGGCGTGGGCGTCTCGCTCGGCGGCGACAGCGCCAACGGCTCCAACCACGTCGACATGCTGCGGCTCATGTACCTGGCCGCGACCCTCTACAAGGACGCGCGGCTGGACGTCGGCGTGCTGCCGGCCGAGCGGGTGCTGGAGATGGCCACGCTGCGGGGGGCGGAGGCGCTCGGGCTGGAGCGGCGGATCGGCTCCATCGAGCCCGGCAAGCGCGCCGACCTGGTCCTCTACGACCGTGACACCCCCGAGTGGCGCCCCCTGCTGAACCCCGTCAACAACCTCGTGTACGCGGCCAGCGGCGCCAGCGTCCGGACGGTGCTGATCGACGGCCGCGTCGTGCTCGACGAGGGACGGCTGACGACGCTCGACGAGCGCGCCCTCTACGAGCGCGTCGAGCGGCTGAGCCGCGAGCACGTGGGCCGGGCCGGCATGCCGATCGAGTCGAGATGGCCGGTGATCCCATGAGCTACCTCCGCGCGGTCGACCCCTTCCCGCTGGAATCGGCCGACTTCACGAAGCTGCACGAGTTCTACGCGCGGCTGGGGCAGGGCACCCTCAGCACGACGCAGTGCGCCGGCTGCGGCCGCACGGCGTGGCCGCCGCGCGGGTTCTGCCCGGAGTGCACCAGCGACGCGTTCACCTGGGTCGACCTGCCGCCCGACGGCACCGTCCAGGCGTTCACGGTGCAGGACACCGGGCTGCCGGCCGGCTTCACCGGCCCCCGCGTCTTCGCGATCGTGACCGTCGGCGCCCACCGGATCTTCACGATCCTCGTCGACGCCGACCCCGCCCGCGTCGCGCTCGGGCAGCGGGTGCGCCTGCACCCGCTGCCCGTGGCGCCGGGCCCCACGGGCACCCCGCGATGGCTTCCCGCGTTCACACCCTCGGCGTGATCTCCGACACCCACGGCCTCGTGCGGCCCGAGGCGCTGGCCGCCCTGGCCGGCGTCGAGCGCATCGTGCACGCCGGCGACATCGGCGCCCCCGCCGTTCTCGAGGCCCTGGCGCGCGTCGCGCCCGTCACCGCCGTGCGCGGCAACAACGACCGCGACGCCTGGGCCGCTGGCATCCCCGCCACCGAGGTCGTGGAGGTCGGGGGCCTCTCGCTCTACGTCCTGCACGACCTGCACGAGCTGGACCTCGACCCGCGCGCCGCCGGCTTCGCGGCCGTCATCGCCGGCCACAGCCATCAGCCGCGCCAGGAAGAGCGTGACGGGGTGCTCTTCTTCAATCCGGGCAGCGCGGGACCGCGGCGCTTCCGGTTGCCCGTCTCGGTCGGCCGGCTCACCATCGAGCGAGGGCGCGTGGCGGGGACGCTGACGACCCTCGAGATCCCCGACCCGGGGGCGCGCCGGTGAAGGTGCTCATCGCCAAGCCCGGGCTCGACGGCCACGACCGCGGCGCCAAGGTCGTGGCCCATGCCCTGCGCGACGCCGGGGTCGAGGTCGTCTACTCGGGCCTCAAGCGCACGCCGGAGGAGATCGTGGCCGAGGCGATCCAGGAGGACGTGGACGTGGTCGGCCTGTCGATCCTCTCGGGCGCCCACCTCACGCTGACGCAGCGGGTGCTCGAGGGGCTGCGCGCCCAGGGCGCCGCCGACATCCGGGTCGTCGTCGGCGGCACGATCCCGCCGCGCGACGTCGAGCGGCTGCGCGCGCTGGGGGTCGAGCGCGTCTTTCCCATGGGCACGCCGCTGCCCGACATCGTCGCCGCCTTCAAGGAGACGGGATGACGCCGGCCTGGCTCGATCGCGCCGAGTATCCGTTCGCCTCCCGCCGGGTGCAGATCGAGGGCGCCCGGATGCACTACCTCGACGAGGGGCAGGGTCCCACCCTGCTGATGGTCCACGGCACGCCCACGTGGTCGTTCCTCTACCGCCACCTGGTGAAGGGCCTCCGCGACCGCTATCGCTGCGTCGTGCCCGACCACCTGGGGTTCGGCCTGTCCGACAAGCCAGCCGGCGACGCCTACCGGCCGCAAGAGCAGGCCCGGCGGCTCGCGGCCTTCGTGGACGCGCTCGACCTGACGGACGTCACCCTCGTGGTCCACGACTTCGGCGGCCCCATCGGGCTGGCGTACGCGCTCGAGCGCCCCGACAACGTGCGGCGGCTCGTGCTGTTCAACACGTGGATGTGGTCGCTGGCGGGCGATCGCCAGTACGCGCGGGTCAGCCGGGTGCTGTCCGGCCGGCTCGGCCGGCTTCTCTACGAGCGGCTCGGCTTCTCGGTCAACGTGGTGTTCCGGCACGCCGTGGCGGACAAGACGCGTTATACCCGGGCGGTGCACGCGCAGTACGCCGCGCCGCTGCGCGAGCCGGCCGCCCGCCACGCGACCTGGATCTACATGCGCGAGCTGCTGGGCTCCAGCGACTGGTACGACGCCCTGTGGCAGCGCCGGGAGCGGCTGGCGCCCATCCCCGCCCTGCTGGTGTGGGGCCTGAAGGACCCGGTGTTCGCGAAGTTCCTGCCGCGGTGGCGGTCGGTGTTCAGGCGCGCGGAGGTCGCGGCCTGGGAGGACGTGGGGCACGCGCCCCCCGAGGAGCGCGGCCCGGAGAGCGCGGCGCTGGTGGCGCGGTTCCTGGAGGGGGCGAACGAGTCGAGGAGGACGGCATGAGGGACGTGACGCTCCACGCCGGTATCCCGGTCAAGCCGGTCTACGGGCCCGAGGACCTGGCCGGCCGCGATCCGGCGCGCGACCTCGGGCGCCCCGGCGAGTACCCGTACACGCGCGGCATCCACCCGCACATGTACCGCGACCGCCTCTGGACCATGCGGCAGTACATCGGCTTCGGCACGCCCGAGGAGACGAACGCCCGGTTCAAGTACCTGATGGCGCACGGGCAGGACGCCCTCAACGTGGCCTTCGACCTGCCGACCCAGCTCGGCCTCGACTCCGACGATCCCCGGGCCGAGGGCGAGGTGGGGCGGGTCGGCATGGCCATCGACACCCTGGCCGACATGGAGGCGGCGTTCGCCGGCATCCCGCTCGACCGCGTGAGCGTCTCGCTCACCATCAACGGCATGGCGGCGCCGATCACGGCGATGTACTACGCGGTGGCGGAGAAGCAGGGGGCGGCCGCCGACCGTGTCGTGACGACACCGCAGAACGACATCCTCAAGGAGTTCGTCGCCCGCGGCACCTGGATCTTCCCGGTGGAGCCCTCGCTGCGGCTGGTCGGCGACCTCATCGAGTTCTCGGCCGGGCACTTCCCGCGCTCCAACCCGGTCTCGGTCTGCGGCTACCACATCCGCGAGGCCGGCTGCACGACGGCCCAGGAGATGGCCTACGGCCTGGCCATCGCCGCCGCCTATGTCGAGATGATGGTGCGGCGGGGGATGGACGTGGACGAGTTCGCGCCGCGGCTCTCGTTCAACTTCACCGCCTGGGGCAAGATCTTCGAGGAGGTGGCGAAGTTCCGGGCCGGCCGCCGGCTCTACGCCCGCATGCTGCGCGAGCGGTTCGGAGCGAGGAACCCGAAGTCGTGGATGTTCCGCACCCTCATCGGGGGCGGCGGCTCGGCCTTCACGGTGCAGGAGCCCGAGAACAACATCGTCCGCGGCGCCTACATCGCGCTGGCCGGCGCGCTCAGCGGCGCCCAGACCATGGCCCTGCCCACCTACGACGAGGCCTACACGATCCCGTCGCCCCGGGCCCAGCTCATCGCGCTCAGGACGATGCAGATCTGCGCCGAGGAATCCGGCGCGGCCGACACGGTCGATCCGCTGGCGGGGTCGTACTACGTCGAGAGCCTCACCAACGCGATGGAGGACGCGATCGCCCGGGAACTGGCGGCGGTGGAGCGCATGGGCGGTATCGTGGAGGCGGTGAAGACCGGCGCGCTCCAGGCCGAGGTGGCGCGCCAGGCCTACCTGTTCGAGCGGAAGCTCGGCTCGGGCGAGGTCCCCAAGGTCGCCGTCAACTGCCACGTCGGCGACCGTCCGGCCGAGGCCGACCGCGAGGTCGAGCTGTACGCGTTCGATGCGAAGGTGGCGGAGAGCCAGGTGGCCAGGCTGGCGAAGGTCCGGCGCGAGCGGGACGACCCGGCGGCCCGGGCGGCCCTGCGCCGGCTGACCGGCGAGGCGCGCGGCGGCGTCAACCTGATGCCGGCCATCATGGACGCCGTGAAGGCCTATGCCACGCTCGGCGAGATCAACCGGGCGCTGAAAGACGTCTTCGGCGAGCACAAGGAGCCCGTCACATGGTGAGCGCGGAGCGGTTCGCGAAGGGGATGACGTTCGACCAGTACGTCGCCTACACGGCCACGCCCGAGAACCTCGCGCGCGAGGCGTCCGGTGCCGGGCGGAGCCCGGAGTGGGGCGAGTTCCTGCGCAAGGCGTACGACGCCGTGCACCTCTCCGAGGCCCAGCAGGCGGCCTGGAAGTGGCTCGTCGCCCAGCCGGGCGGCCCGGCCCGGGCCCTGGCCGTCTCCGAGGAGTGGTCGTCGGACTGCCGGCGCGACATCCCCCTCCTGGCAAAGGTCGCCGCCACGGCGGGGCTCGATCTGCGCATCTTCCCGCGCGACGGCCAGCGCTTCAGCGCGGCGCCCGAGCCGGATGCGAAGGAGTCGCCCAGCGCCGACCTGATGGCGCAGTTCCTGAACCGGCGGGACGGCAAGACCTTCCAGTCGATCCCGGTCATCGTGTTCTACACGCGCGACATGCAGGAGCTGTATCGTTACATCGAGTTCCCCGCCGTCTATCGCAAGGACCGGATCCGCGGCGCCCAGGGCGCGCCGGGGCCCGGTGAGACGGACGAGCAGGCCCGGCAACGCTCCGCCCGCGAATTCGCCGAGATGCTGGGCTCTCCCTTCTTCTCGGTCTGGCGTGACGCCGCCCAGGCCGAGTGGCTCAGCCTGCTCTACGAGCGGCTGCGCGTGGGCTCGCTGGCCTGAGCCGGGAGCTCCCGCGCGGAGACCCGGGGGATGAGCGGGCTGGCGGTCATCGGGCGGAACGTGCCCAAGCGCGACGGGGCCGACAAGGTCACCGGCCGCACGCGCTACCTGCACGATCTCGAGCTGCCGCGCCTCGCCCACGGCAAGATCCTGCGCGCGCGCCATCCCCACGCGCGGATCGTGCGCCTGGACACGGCGCGCGCGGCGGCGCTGCCGGGCGTGCTGGCGGTGGTGACCGGCGCCGACGTCGAGCAGCACCCCTTCGGCTTCGCCCGGGACCAGCTCGCGCTCAAGACCGGGGTGGTCCGCTGCGTCCGTGACGAGGTGGCCGCGGTCGCGGCGGAGAGCGCCGCCCTCGCCGAGGAGGCGCTGGCGCTGATCGAGGTCGAGTACGACGCGCGGCCGGCGGTCTTCGATCCACTGGAGGCGGTGCGGCCGGGCGCGCCGCTCGTGCACGAGACCCGCGCGACGAACCACACCGACCTCCGCTACCAGTTCACCCACGGCGACGTGGACCGCGCGTTCGCGGAGGCCGCCGCGGTGGTGGAGGGCGAGTACCGGCTGAACTTCGTCACGCCCGCCTGCCTGGGCACGATGGTTGCGATCGCCGACTGGGACCCGGAAGGCCGGCTCACGATGTGGTCGACGACCCAGGTGCCGTTCCTCTACCAGCGGGACCTGGCCCAGGCGCTCGGCATCGGCGGCGACCGCATCCGCGTGCTGCAGCCGCCGGTGGGCGGCAACTTCGGCCGGGGCCTCGACCTCTCCCCGATCGACGTGATCGCGGCCCTGCTGGCGCGGCGCGCGCACCGGCCGGTGAAGATCGAGTTCGAGCGCGTGGAGGAGTTCATCGCGTGCCCCACGCGGGAGCCGTGCACGATCCGGCTGCGCACCGCCGCCGACGCGGCGGGCCGCCTCCTGGCGCGCGACGGCCACGTCGTCATCGACAACGGCGCCTACGTGTCGTGGGGCTCGACCACGCCGTACGTGATGCTGGCCACGGTGGCCGGCCTCTACCGCTGCCCCGCCGTGCGGTTCGACACGACCATCGCCTACACCAACAACCCCTCCTCGGGCTCGATGCGCGGCTACGGCAACCTCGAGTCCACGTTCGCCGTCGAGAGCCAGATGGACGAGCTGGCCGAGCGGCTCGGCCTCGACCGGCTGGAGATCCGGCGGCGCAACGCGACGCGGCCGGGGGACGCCAACCCCCAGGGCTTCACGATCTCCTCCTGCGCGATGCCCGAGTGCCTGGAGGCGGTGGCCGGCGCCGCCCGCGACGCCCCGCCGCCGGCGCCCGGCTGGCGGCGCGGGGTGGGCTACGCGGGGATGTTCCACGTCGGGGGCGGCGCCCGGATCTACCGGTCCGACGGCTGCGGCGCCGTCGTCAAGCTCGACGATTTCGGCCGGGTCTCGCTCATCACCGGCGCCACCGAGATCGGGCAGGGCTCGGAGACCGTGCTGGCGATGATCGTGGCCGAGACGCTCGGCGTGCCGCTCGAGCGCGTGGACGTCGTCAACTCCGACACCGCCGTCAAGCCCTGGGACGTCGGCGCCCACGCCAGCCGCACGACCTTCGTCGCCGGCAACGCCGCCCGCCTGGCCGCCGAGAAGCTGCGCGCCCGGCTGCTCGCCATGGCCGCCGGCGAGCTGGACGCCCCGGCCGAGCGCCTGCGGATGGCCGGCGGCTGGATCTTCGTCGGCGACGAGCCCGGGCGCCGGATCGCCTACGACCGGGCGGCTCGGGCCGGCCACCTCCGCGAGGGCGGGCAGACGCTGGTGGCCGAGGCGTTCTATGATCCGCCGACGGCCATGCTCGACAAGGACCTGCGCGGCAACGTCTCGGCCACCTACGGCTTCGCCGCCCAGGCGGTGGTCCTGGACGTCGAGGAGGCGACCGGGGCCATCCGCGTGCGGCGCGTGGTCTCCGCCCACGACGTCGGCCGCGCGCTCAACCCGCTGGCCGCCGAGGGCCAGATCCACGGCGGCATCCACATGGGTCTGGGCTACGCGTTGAGCGAGCGCCTGGTCGTCGAGCAGGGGCAGATCCTCACCGCGTCGTTCATGGACTACGCGATCCTCAAGGCCGGCGACATGCCCGAGATCGTCGTGCGCCTCATCGAGTCGGACGAGCCGGAGGGCCCCTTCGGCGCCAAGGGCCTGGGCGAGTCGGGCGTGATCCCGGTCTCCGCCGCCGTGGCGAACGCGGTGAAGGACGCCATCGGCGTGCGCTTCACGGAATTGCCGATCACGCCGGCGGCCGTCCACGCGGCGCTGGGGGGCCGCCGGTGACCCGGCTGGTGCGCTTCTCGGTCACCGAGCGCGCGCTGCACTGGGCGTTCGCGCTCGGCTACCTCGCGGTGCTCGGCAGCGGCCTGCCACTGATGTTCGAGGGGCTGCGGGGATGGATCCGCGGCTACAGCCCCGTGATCGGCCTGCGCCTGCACGTGGCGTGCGGCGTGCTGTGGCTCGCGGCCACGCTGGCGGTCGTCGCCACCGGCAACCGGCGCCGGCTCGCCGCCACCCTGCGCGAGCTGACGCGCTTCGTCCGCGCCGACGCCGCCTGGCTCCGCCGCTTTCCGCGGTGGCTGGTGGCCGGCGCCGCCGCGCGCGCCGGCATCGACGCCGCGGTCGGCCGCTTCAACGCGGGCCAGAAGGTGAACCTGGTGTTCACGCTGGCGACGTCGGGACTGCTCCTGGTCAGCGGCGTGGCGCTGACGCCGCTCGGCGACACGGTGCTGGCCGCGCCCGTCACGGGCGCCGCCAGCATCGCCGTGTGGCGGGCCGCCCACCGGTGGCTCACCTGGCTGGTCCTGCTGCCGATCGCCGGACACGTCTACCTGGCCGTCCTGCACCCGCCCACCCGCCCCGCGCTCGCCGGCATGCTGGACGGCCGCGTGGACGAGCAGTGGGCCGCCGACCACCACCCGCGCTGGCGCCCCGACGCCCGCGATCGAGAGGCCGCGTGATGAACCTCTTCGAGGGCGTGCGGGTGCTGGACCTCTCGCGGATGCTGGCGGGGCCCTACGGGTCCATGCTGCTGGCCGACCTGGGGGCCGAGGTCGTCAAGGTCGAGGAGCCGGACGGGGGCGACCCGATGCGGGTGATGGGGCCGCCGTTCCTGGCCGGCGGCGAGAGCGCCTACTTCCTGTCGATCAACCGCAACAAGAAGTCGATCGCGCTCGACCTCACGACGCCCGCCGCCCGCGACGTCTTCCTCGACCTCGCCGTCCACGCCGACGTCGTGTGGGAGAACTTCCGGCCCGGCGTGATGGAGCGGATGGGACTCGCCTACGCGACGCTGGCCGGGGTCAACCCCCGCCTGGTCATGTGCTCGATCTCGGCGTACGGGCAGCACGGCCCCTACTGCGACTGGCCCGCGTTCGACCTCGCCCTGCAGGCGATGGGCGGCGGGATGTCCATCACGGGCGAGGAGGGCGGCCGGCCGATGCGCATGGGCCTGCCGATCGGTGACCTGGCCGGCGGCATGTTCGGGGCGTTCGCGGTGGCCGGCGCGCTCTTCCGCCGGGCGCGCACCGGCCAAGGGGCCCACATCGATCTCGCCCTGCTCGACGGCCAGGTCTCCCTGCTGACCTACATCGCCCAGTACTTCTGGGCCGACGGGCGGGTGCCGCGGCCGATGGGCTCGGGGCACGCCTCGGTGGTGCCCTACCAGGCGCTGGCCACCCGCGACGGCCACCTCATCGTCGCCGTGTTCGCCGAGAAGTTCTGGGGCGGGTTCTGCCGCGCGGTCGGGCATGCCGAGTGGGAGACCGACCCGCGCTTCGCGACGAACCGCGACCGGCTGGCGCACCGTGGGACGCTGATGCCACTGGTGGAGGCGGCGTTCCGGGAGCGCACCACCGAGGACTGGCTCGGCGGCCTGCACGCGGAGGGCGTGCCGGCGGCGCCGATCCTCGCCGTGGACCGCGTGCTGGCGGATCCCCAGGTGCGGCATCGCCGCATGGTGGTGGACGTCGAGCATCGGGGGCACGGCCCGGTGCCGACGCTGGGCACGCCGATCAAGGTGGACGGCGCGCTGGAGGTGCCGGTGGCGCCGGCGCCGCGGCTCGGCGAGCACACCGACGGCATCCTGGGCGGGCTGCTCAAGTACCCGGCCGAGCGCCTCGCCGCGCTCCGGCGGGAGGGAGTGATCGGATGAACGTGTGCGTCCTCGGGGGCAGCCACGGCGGGTACGCCACCGCCGCCGACCTCGCGCTCGCCGGCCACCGCGTGCGGCTCTGGCGCCGGTCGGCGAAGGAGCTCGCGCCCGTGCGCGGCAGCCTGACGCTCACGCTCGCCGCCGAGGGGCGGCACGGCGCGGCCCGGCTCGACCGCGCCACGACCGACGCCGGGGATGCGCTCGATGGCGCGGAGATCGTCGTGGTGCCGCTGCCCGCCACGAGCCACGACGACCTGGCCAAGCAGCTGGCCGGTCACCTCACCGGGCGCGAGGTCGTCCTGCTCACGCCGGGCACGCTCGGCAGCCTCGTGCTCGCCCGCGCCCTGGCGCGCGCCGGCGCCCCGCTGCCGCTGGCCTTCGCGGAGACGGGCACCCTGCCGTACCTGGCGCGCAAGACGGGACCGGCGGCCGTGTCGGCGCCCGTGCGTGCGGCGAACCTGCCGGTCGGCGTGTTTCCCGCCTCGCGCGCGACGGCGGCGCTGTCGCGGATCAGCGCGCTGTTCCCGGCGGCGCGGCCGTGCGTGGACGCCCTCGACGCCGCGCTGACGAACGCCGGCACGGTCATCCATCCGCCGCTCGTGCTCGTCAACGCGGCCTCCATCGACGCGGGCGAGTTCGACATCCACGCGGCGGGGACGACGGCGAGCGCGCGGCGGCTCATCGACGCCGTCGACGCCGAGCGGATCGCCGCCCGGAGCGGGCTGGGTTACCCGGCCCCCCACTACGAGCTGGCGACCTACTACGACGAGGCGCGGGCGGCCGAGGGCCTCTACGGCGCCGGCGCCCGGGCCAGGGTGGTCGCCAGCGGCCTCTGGCGGGAGGTCGTGACCTACGACCACCGCTACGTCGGCGAGGACGTCGTGCTGGGGCTGACGCTGTTCGAGTCGGCCGGCCGCACGGCCGGCGTGCCCACGCCGGCCGTGTCCGGCCTGCTCGGGGTCTTCGGCGCCCTCCTCGGGCGCGACCTCACCGGCGGCCGCGCGCTGGATCACCTCGGCCTGGGAGATTTCACCCAGCGCGAGGTGCGCGCGCTCTTTCACGAGGGCTGGGACTCGCACGCCTGGTCGCGGGTCATCCGGTGACCCTGCGCCTCGAGGACGACGGCGCCGGGGCGCTGACGATCGGCGGCGCGCGCTACCTGCTGATCCGTCCCGAGACGCTGGCGGCGCTCCAGAAGGCCGTCGAGGCGGCGCTGGGCAGCCGCGCGGGCGAGTGCCTGGCGGCCGGCGGGCGCGCCGGCGGCGCTCGCGCGACCGCGGCGCTGGCCGGCGCCGCCGAGGCGCGTGTCCGCGGGCTCGTCGAGATGGGCGGCGCGCTCGGCTGGGGCGCGTTCGCGCTCGAGCGCCTCACGGGCGACCACCTGGTCGTGACCGTACGCCGCTCGCCGTTCGCCGAGTCCTACGGCCCCTCGGCGGGACCGGTGTGCCACCTCACGCGCGGCGTGCTGGAGTCGCTCGCGCAGGCGGCGCTCGGCGGGGCCCCGCGCGTCACCGAGACCGAGTGCGCCGCGGCCGGGGCCCCGCGCTGCCGGTTCGAAACCGGCGCGTGACCACCGCCGCGCTCGTCCACGTGATCGTGTCGGGCCTCGCCACCGGCTCCGTCTACGCTCTCATGGCCCTGAGCCTGGTCATCATCTACAACGCCACCCGCACGCTGAACTTCGCCCAGGGCGAGATGCTGATGATCTCGACCTTCGTGGCGTGGAGCGTGCAGCAGACGTTCGCGCTGCCGCTGGGCGTGATCCTGCCGGTGGCGGTGCTGGCCGCCGCCGCGGTGGCGCTGGTCTTCGAGCGGCTCGTCATCCGCCGCGCGATCGGGGCGACGCACTGGGACGTGCTGATCATCACCCTCGGGCTGTCGCTGGCGCTCCGCGCGGTCGCCGGCCTGGCGTGGTCGCACGACGAGTTCCCGTTCCCCTCGTTCTTCCCGGGCCGCCCGATCGCGCTGGGCCCGGTGCGGGTGGCGCCGGTGTCACTCGGCATCATCGGCGCCTCGCTGGCGCTCATGCTGGCGCTGGCGGCCCTGTTCCGGTGGACGCGCCTGGGCCGCGCCATGCGCGCCGTCGCCCAGAACCAGCGGGCGGCCCGCCTCATGGGCATCAGCGTGGAGCGCGTCTACTCGCTGGCGTGGGTGCTGGCGGCGGTCGTGGGCGCGATCGCCGGCGTGCTGGTGGCGCCGGTGATCTTCCTCTCGTCCAAGATGGGGCTCATCGTGATCAACGGTTTCACGGCGGCCGTGCTGGGCGGGTTCGGCTCGATGCCGGGCGCGGTGCTGGGCGGCATGCTCCTGGGGGTGCTCGAGAACCTGGCGCCCCTCTACCTGCCCTCGGGCATCCGCTACTCGGTGCCGTTCATCGTCCTCATCGCCATCCTGCTCGTGCGGCCGGCCGGGCTGCTCGGGCGGATCGAGCCGAGGAAGGTGTGAGGGCGCGCTGGGCGCTCGGGGCCCTCGGCGCGCTGCTGGCCGCCTGGCCGTGGCTGGCGCCGCGCTACTTCGTCTTCCTGGCCAGCCTCATCCTCGTCAACGCCGTGGTGGCCCTCGGCCTCAATCTCCTGTCCGGGTACACGAACCAGCTCTCGTTCGGCCACGCCGGCTTCCTCGCCATCGGCGCCTACACGGCGGCGCTGCTCACGCTCCACGCCCCGGCGGTGCCGGTGGTGGCCACGCTCGCCGCCGCCGGGGCGCTGACGGCCGTGGTGGGCCTGGCCTTCGGGGTGCCGTGCCTGCGGCTGAGCGGCCTCTACCTGGCCATGGCGACGCTGGCGTTCGGCTTCGTCATCACCGAGGCGATCCTCAACCTCGACGGCCTCACGCGCGGGGCCGACGGGTTACGGGTGCCGGTGGCCCGGCTGGGCGGCTGGGCGCTGGCGACCGACACGGCCCGCTACTACCTGGTGGCGGGGGTCACCGTGCTGCTGGTGGCGGCGGCCGCCAACCTGGCCCGCACCCGGACCGGCCGGGCGCTGCTGGCCATCCGCGAGAGCGAGATCGCCGCCCAGGCCAGCGGCGTGCCGGTGGCGCGCTACAAGACGATCGCCTTCGGCGTCTCGGCGTTCTACACGGGCGTGGCCGGCGGGCTGTTCGCCTTCATCGTCGGCTTCCTGTCGCCGGACGCCTTCGACGTGTTCATGTCGGTGGACTTCGTCGTGATGATCATCGTGGGCGGGCTGGGCTCGGTGCCGGGCTCGATCGTGGGGGCCGCCGTCGTGACCGTGCTCCACGACAGCCTCGCCGGGTTCCAGAACTACCGCCCCCTCGTCTTCGGCCTCATCCTCGTCGCCTGCATGCTGTTCATGCCGGGCGGTATCGCGGGCTTCGGGGCGCGCCTCGCCCGGCGATGACCGCCCCAGGAGGTCGTCCATGCGCTCAGTGATGTGCAGTCTGGTCGCGGTCCTGACCCTGGGGGCGTCGTCGCCGGCGACCGCGCAGCCGGGGGTCACCGACCGCGAGATCGTGCTCGGCTGCTCCAACTCGTTCTCGGGGCCGCTGGCCTTCACCGGCGAGCAGGCTACGAAGTTCGGCGTCGACCTCTACTTCAAGGTGGTCAACGACGCCGGCGGCATCCACGGCCGCCGGGTGCGCACCGTCTACTACGACGATGGCTACAAGCCCCAGGACGCCGTCGCCAACACCCGCAAGCTCGTGGAGCAGGACCGGATCTTCGCGGTCATCGCCCCCCAGGGCACGCCGCCCGTGGTGGCGACGATGGAGTACCTGGAGGAGAACCGCGTTCCCCTCCTGTTCCCCTTCCAGGGCTCGCCGGTCACCCGCGGCCGCAAGTACGTGTTCAGCGGCATGACGCTCTACGACCGGCAGGCGAAGATGATGATCGACTACCTGGCCGGCCAGCGGAAGTACCGGACGTTCGGCGTGCTGTACCAGGACGACGAGTACGGCAAGGCGTTCCTGACCGCGTTCGAGAAAGACCTCGGCCGCCACGACCTCAAGCTGACCGCCGCCGAATCGGTCAAGCGCGGCGCCACCGACGTCAGCGCCCAGATCGCCAAGCTGCAGGCGGCTCGGCCGCAGGTGACCTTCCTCGTGCTCACGCCGGGGCCGGGGGCCCAGGCGCTCAAGGAGCGGCAGAAGATCGGCTGGACCGACACCGTGATGGTCTCCTCCGGCCCGCTCACCGACGAGCGCTACCTGGCCCTGGCCGCCGATGCCGCCGAGGGCGTGGAGGGGCTGTCGCTGTGGCCCGACCCGCTGACGTCCGACCTGCCGGGGGTCAAGGCGTACCGGGCGGCCATGCAGAAGTACTTCGGCAAGAACGAGCCGAACCGTTACTCGCTGTCCGGGTACTTCGCCGCGATGCTCTTCACCGAGGGCGCCCGGCGGGCCGGCAAGAACCTCACGCGCGAGAGCCTCGTCACCGCGCTCGAGGGCATCAAGGGGTGGGACAGCGGCATCCTGCCGCCGATCACCATCGGCCCCGACCACGAGACCCAGCGCCAGGGCTTCTGGGTCCGCGTCGAGAAGGGCCGCTTCAAGCCACTCACGGACTGGCTCACCTCGGACTAGCGTTGGCGCTGGTCCGCGTCGAGGATGTCTCGATCGCTTTCGGCGGGCTCACGGCGCTGAGCGCCGTGAGCCTGGAGGTGCGGCCGGGCGAGATCTTCGCCCTCATCGGCCCCAACGGCGCCGGCAAGACGACGGTCTTCAACGTGCTGACCGGGCTCGACCGCCCGGCGAGCGGCCGCGTGACGCTCGACGGCGACGACCTCACGCGGCTGGCGCCGCACGAGATCGCCTGGCGGGGCGTCGGGCGCACGTTCCAGAACACCGAGGTCTTCAAGGCGCTCTCCGCGCTCGACAACGTGCTGGTGGGCGAGCACGCCCGGCTCCGCGGAGGGCTCCTGGCCGCGGCGTGCGGTCTGCCGGCCGTCCGGCGGGAGGAGGCGGCCGCGCGCGAGCGGGCGCGGGCGCTGCTCGGGCGCGTCGGCCTGGGCGACGCGGCCGGCGTCGATGCCGGCAGCCTGCCGCTGGGCAGCCAGAAGCGCCTCGAGATGGCGCGCGCGCTGGCCGCCCGCCCTCGGCTGCTGCTGCTCGACGAGCCGGCCGGCGGGCTCAACCCGACCGAGACGCGCACGCTCATGGACCTGATCTGCCGCCTGCGCGACGAGCTGTCGCTCACGATCATGGTGGTCGAGCACGACATGGAGCTGGTGATGTCGATCTCCGACCAGGTCGCGGTGCTCAACCACGGACAGAAGATCGCGCAGGGCCCGCCCCGAGCGGTCGCCGCCGACCCCGCGGTGATCGAGGCCTATCTGGGGAGCCCGGCCGAGGCCGGCGCCTGATGGAGGCCGAGCGCCGCCCGGCCATGCTCGAGATCGCCGGCCTGACCGTGGCCTACGGCAAGCGCCGGGCGCTCGAGGGCGTGGCGCTCACGGTGGGTGCGGGCGAGATCGTGACCCTGCTCGGCGCCAACGGCAGCGGCAAGTCCACGACCCTGCGGACCGTCTCCGGCCTCGTGCGCGCCGCCGGCGGCTGCATCCGCTACGACGGGCGCGACGTCTCCCGCTGGTCCGCCGACGTCATCGTGGCCGCCGGCGTCAGCCACGTGCCGGAGGGGCGCGACATCTTTCCCGACTTCAGCGTGCTCGACAACCTCCTGGTCGGAGCCCACACGGTGGCCGGGCGGGACGTGCCCGCGCGCCTGGAGGCCGCGTACGCGCTGTTCCCCGTGCTGCGCGAGCGACGGCGCCAGCGGGCGGGGACCCTGTCGGGCGGCGAGCAGCAGATGCTGGCGATCGGGCGCGCGCTCATGACGCGCCCCCGGCTGCTGCTGCTCGACGAGCCGTCGCTGGGGCTGGCCCCGAGGCTCGTGCGGGAGATCTTCGCGGTCATCCGCCGCATCAACGCCGAGGGCGTGGCCGTGCTGCTCGTCGAGCAGAACGCGCGGGCCGCGCTGGCGCTCGCCGCGCGGGGCTACGTGCTGGAGACCGGCCGGGTGGTGGCCACGGGGACGAGCGCCGCGCTCGCGGTGGACCCGCGCATCCGCGCCGCCTATCTCGGCCTGGATCCCTCCCGTCCCGAGGGCCTCGCCGGATATCATCGGGGTACGCGAGGAGAGGGCGCGACCCCGTGACCGAACCGGATCCTCTGGCGGACGTGGAGCGGCGGCTGCGGCTGGCGATGGCGGCCGAGGCCCGCGCCGAGCGCGATCTGCTCGGCAAGATCCAGAAGGGCTTCTACGGATGTCTCACGATCGTCCTGGTGCTGTTCGTGCTCGCCTTGTTGTTGTTCTGATAACGGTCTCCTGCCTGCTGGCCGCGGCGCCGTCCGCGGCCGCCGGCGACCAGCTGTGGACGCTGCTCGAGGGCGGGGGACAGGTCGTCCTCATCCGGCATGGGCTCACGACGCCGGGGGTCGGCGATCCACCCGGCTTCCGGCTCGACGACTGCGCCACGCAGCGCAACCTGAACGACGAGGGCCGGCGCGAGGCGCAGCGCGTGGGCGAGGCGTTTCGCGCGCGCCGCATTCCCGTCGAGCGCGTGCTGTCGAGCCCGTGGTGCCGGTGCGTGGAGACTGCCCGCCTGGCCTTCGGGGGCAGCGAGCCGTGGCCGGCGCTCGCCAATCTCTTCGGCCGGCCCGAGAACCGGGCCGAGCAGGTCCGCCAGATGCAGCGTCAGGTCAGCGAGCGGCCGGGCCCGGGCAACCTCGTGCTCGTCACGCATGGGTCGACCATCGCCGCGTTGACCGGGATCAATCCCGGCACCGCGGAGATGGTCGTGGTCACCCCCCAGGGCGGGGGGCGGTTCGCCGTCGCCGGCCGGCTGAGCGCCCGCTGACGGGCCGAATGCGCTGCGTCATGGAAGTCCGCCAGGACTTCGTGCTATACCCTGCCTCACGTTCGTTCCGCTCGTCCCGCTCACAGGAGGAAGTCATGAGCGATCATCGGACAGATCCGCAGCCGCCTGTCACCGACCGTCGAACGTTTCTCAAGCGGATGGGCGTGGCCGGGGCCGGCGCGGTCCTCGCGTCGCGCGTGCCGCGTCCCGGCGCCGCCCACGCCCAGGACATGACCGTCCGGCCCGATCCCGCCGCCAAGCGCGGCGGCACCCTGCGCTACGCCGTGCACAACGCGCCCGCCCACTTCGACGTCCACCAGTCGGGCACGGTCGCCAACATCGGTCCCCAGAGCCCGATGTACGACACTCTGCTCCGCCGCAGCCCCAAGGACGGGCAGACGATCATCCCGGACCTGGCCCACAAGTGGGAGATCTCGCCCGACGGCAAGCGCTACACCTTCCACCTGCGCAAGGGCGTGAAGTTCCACGACGGGGCCGACTTCACCGCCGAGGACGTCAAGGCGACCTACGAGCGCATCGCGCGGCCGCCCAAGGGCGTGGTGATCCCGCGCACCCCGCTGCTCGCCACGGTGGGCGACATCGTGGTGGTGAACCCGCACACCATCGAGTTCCGGCTGACCGAGGCGCGGCCCAAGGCCTACATGCTGGGCGCCTTCGCGAGCGGCTGGAACATCATCGTGCGCAAGAAGACGCTGGACGACAACCAGGGCAACCTGCGCCAGGTGATGAACTACCCGGGCACCGGGCCCTTCAAGCACGTCTCCCGCAAGGACCGGGAAGTCTGGATCATGGAGCGCAACCCCAACTACTGGAACAAGGGGCTGCCGCTCGTCGACAAGCTCGAGATCTACCACATGTTCCCGTTCTCGCCCGAGCTGGGCTCGGCGTTCCTGTCCGGCAAGGTCGACTACGCGCGGCTGCTGGACCCGGTCTCCTGGCGCAAGGCCAAGGAGATGAAGGGCGTGACGGCGGCGGCGTTCAACCAGTCGGTCATCCAGGCCTTCTGGACGAACATGGTCAAGAACAAGGCGCTGGCCGACCCGCGGGTGCGGCGGGCCATCCACCTCGCCATGGACCGCCACACGCTGGTCGAGGTGGTGAAGGACACCGCGCCGATGCAGGTGGGCGGCTTCGTCTATCCGTTCCACGAGATGTCGACGCCCCTGGCCGAGCTGGAGAAGAAGCTGGGCTACCAGAAGGACATCAAGCCGGCGGTGCAGGAAGCCCGGCGGCTGATGAAGGAAGCCGGCTACGGCAACGGTCTCAGGAACCTCGACTTCGTCGTGCGTGACATCGCCACGTTCAAGCTGTGGGCGGTGGCCATCCAGGCGATGTTGAAAGAACACCTCAACATCGAGAGCAACCTGCGCGTCGTGCAGACGTCGGTGTGGTTCGACGAGGCCCAGGCGGGCAACTTCGACCTGGCGATCAGCGCGATCGTCTCCACGCTGATGGACCCCTCCGACATCTTCAGCGCCTGGTACGGCAAGGACGGCCCCCAGAACTACTCGCGGTGGACGAACCCGGCCTTCCACGACCTGGCCAGCCAGATCGAGAAGGAGCTGGACGACACCAAGCGCAAGGCCATGGTCCGCAAGGCGGAGGAGATTCTCGAGAACGATCCGCCGCTCATCTCGGTGTCGTACGAGCAGATCTACGACGCCTGGTACAACAAGGTGCGAGGACAGAACCCGAGCACGTACTTCGGGATCTACGACGTGGTCCGGTGGGACAACGTCTGGCTGGGTTGACCGCCGTGGGGGGCCCCGGAGGGCCCCCCACTCCCTCTGACGCTCGGACCCAGGCCTGAGGCGTGAGAAAGTACCTGACGCGCCGGGCGGTGTACGCCGCCGTCACGCTGCTGGGCGTCTCGCTCAGCATCTTCGTGATCCTGCGCGTCCTGCCGGGAGATCCGCTCGTCGCCATCCTCGGCGTCGAGGGCCACGCGCAGATGACCCCGGCCGACCGCGAGCGGATCATGGCCGACCTCGGGCTCAGCGACCCGCTGCCCGTGCAGTACGTCCGCTGGCTGGGCGACATCGCCTCCGGCCAGCTCGGCAAATCGTTCTTCCGGGGCGACACCGTGGCCGAGCTGATCCTGCACCGGGGGCCGATCAGCGCCGAGATCGGCGTGCTGTCCGTGATCATCTCCTGGCTGGTCGGCCTCCCGGTGGGCATCCTGAGCGCCTTCAAGCCCAACAGCGTGCCCGACGGCATCGCCCGCACGCTGTCGGTGCTCTTCATCGCCATCCCCGGCTTCTGGCTCGGCATGCTGATCGTGCTGGCCCTGCTGTTCTGGTTCGGCTACAAGGCGCCCATCATCATCGTGCACGTCTGGCAGGATCCGTGGCAGAACCTCCAGATCGTCATCGGGCCCGCCATCGTGCTCGGCCTGGCCCAGGGCGCCTACATCGCCCGCATGTCACGCTCGTGCCTGCTGGAGGTCATCAGCGAGGACTTCGTGCGGACGGCGCGGGCCAAGGGGCTGCGGGAGGGTTTCGTGGTGATGCGCCACGCCCTGCCCAACGCGCTGCTGCCGGTCATCACCATCTCCGGCGTCCTGCTGGGCTTCGTGCTGGGGGGCTCGGTCGCGGTCGAGCAGGCCTTCGGCGTGCCGGGGCTGGGGCGCGCGCTGGTGGCCGCCGTGATCGAGCGCGACATCATCGTGGTGCAGAACCTGGTCCTGCTCTACGCGGTCATCTTCGTGGCCGTCAACGTGCTGGTCGACCTCAGCTACGCCTGGCTCGACCCGCGCATCCGGTACGGCTGATGGCCATGGAAGCTTTGGGAACGGCCGGCGCGTCGCCGGCGATCCGCGGCCTCTCGACGATGCGAGCCCTGTTCCGGGAGCTGGTCCGTTTCTCCCGCCGCAACACGCTGGCCGCGATCGGGGGCCTGGTCGGGCTCTTCATCATCTTCGTCGCGCTGGCGGCGCCGCTGCTGGCGCCCCGTGACCCGCTGAAGGCGGACTTCCGGCGCATGAACAAGCCCCCCGACGCCCAGAGCCTGCTCGGCACCGACCAGGTGGGCCGCGACACGCTCAGCCGCGTGATCTACGGCGCCCGCACCTCGCTGTTCGTGGCGTTCTCGGCCGTGATCCTCGGCACGACGGTCGGCTCGCTGTGGGGCGTGGCCTGCGGCTACCTGCGCGGGCGCTTCGACCTTTACAGCCAGCGCATCATGGAGATCCTCCAGTCGTTCCCCGACCTGATCCTGGCCATGGCGATCTCCATGGCCATCGGCACCGGCCTGCAGGCGGTCATCTTCGCCATCGCCATCACCCGCATCCCGTTCGGCGGCCGCGTGATCCGCTCGGTGGCGCTGTCGGTGCGCGAGATGCCCTACGTGGAGGCCGGGCGGGCGAGCGGGGCCTCGGCCATGCGGATCATGGCCCTCCACGTCCTGCCCCAGTGCATCGCGCCCTACCTCGTGCTGGCCACGACCCACCTGGGCGTGGCGATCGTCATCGAGGCCGCGCTGGGCTTCCTCGGCGTCGGGGTGCCGCCGCCCACGCCGACGTGGGGCAACATGCTGGCAGACTCGATCACTGCGCTGGTGCCGCCGTGGTGGCTGGCGTTCTTCCCGGGGCTGGCGATCACGGTGACCGTGCTCGCGTTCAACCTGCTGGGGGACGGGATCCGCGACACGCTGGATCCACGCCTGTCGCCGGCGTTCTTGCGGATGATGGCGGGGGGCCGTCGGGGGTGAACAAACTGCTGTATCTCGGCTCGGGTCTCTCGCTCGGCGCGTATCGCGCGGCACGCGGTCTGCGGTCACGGTCGCGCGCCGGCGAAACGACGCTCAGCCGGCACGAGTGGCCCAGCTTGCTGCTGAACCTGGAGGGCGTCTTCACCGCGGTCGTCGCCTGGGTCGTGTTCCCCGAGCATGTCGACGCCCGGATCGCGGGTGGCATGGTCGCCATCTCCCTGGGCGCAGTGCTGCTCACCTGGGATCCCGGGCAGCCGGTGAAGCTCAGTGCCGGCGCGCTGCTCGTGGCCGGCGCCTGTCTCGGCTGGGCCATCGACAACAATCTGATCTGACGCGGAAAGTTTCCGCCAGCGATCCGCTGCAGATCGCGGCGGTGAAGAATCGCACAGCAGGCGCCGTCAACGTCATCATCGCGGTCGGGCTTGGTGCATCCGTGCCCCAAGACGGTGTTGCTGGCGGCCTTGCTTGGACTTGTCAGCTATGGCGTGAGCCTGGTGCTCTTCGTCCTTGCACTTCGGGGCCTCGGTGCGGGACGGACAAGTGCGTATGTCTCAACAGCGCCGTTCGTTGGCGCCGTGATCGCGCCTGGCGAGCCGATCACGCCGCGGCGGATGGAGCACGAGCATCGGCACGAGCACGACGAGCACCACCAGCACGAGCACGACGCCTCGGCGCCGCCCGGCGAGCCGCACTCGCACCGACACACCCACGAGCCGCTGCGCCACCGCCATCCGCATTATCCGGATATCCATCATCGACACGGGCACTGTACGATGACGTAACCGCTCCGCACGATCCTCGCGGTGTCTGTCATTGTGGTGCTCGTCGTGCTGCTCCTCGCCGCCACCTTCCTCCCGTGGTATCGCGAGCTGTCGGTGTCAAAAGCTGGGCGTCGAGCGCCTGGATCTTCTTCATTCCTGTCTACTGGGACTGAGGTTCAACCGGCTCAGGCGAGGTCGCTGACACGGGTCGCTGACACGGTGGGATGTTTAGGGTCCAGCAGGGTAGGGGATAGGGTCAAATCAGAGGGGACGCGCGTCAGGCGCCCCTCATCAGTGGCCAGACGACGAGGCCGACGACTGCGGCGCCGACCACGAGGAGTGGCTCGGGAATCTTGTAGCGCCAGAGGATGCCGAAGCTCACCAGAGCGATGAGCACCGTGGGAACGTCGTAGATCGCTCGCAGCGCGATGACGACCACGGCGCCGCTCAGCGCGCCCGTCGCCGCCGCCGTCGCCCCCTGAACGAAGGCCTTCAACTGCGCGTTGTCACGGTTGCGACTGAACCACGGCGCGGGAATGACCGTGAAGACGTACACGGGGAAAAAGATCCCGATCGCGGCGGCGATCGCGCCCAGCACGCCGGCGACGAGGAAGCCGATGAAGACGACGGTGATGACCACCGGCCCGGGTGTGATCATCGCGACCGCGACCGCATCGAGGAACTGCTGCTCGTTCAGCCAGCCGAATTGCTGGACCACGCCCTGGTGGAGGAAGGGCACGATGGCGAGCCCGCTGCCGAACACGAAGGCGCCGGCCTTGGTGAAGAACAGGAGGATCTGCAGGAGGACCTGCTGTCCGCTAACGCCGAGGCTCAGGAACCAGCGCTCGATCAGCCAGATCACGGCGACCACGCCGCCACCGCCCAGCGCCATCAGGACCGCGTGCTGCCGACCCGGCCAGGCCCGTGCGAACAACACGACCATGCCGGCGATCACGAAGAATTCGGCAAGCTCGGCCTGCGCCCAGACGGTGACGATCGCGAGCGCACCGAAAATGACCCACAACATCGGATCTCGCGTGTTCGTGGAGCGCGAAAGCTTGTAGGCGGCGATCGCGATGATCGCAACCACGGCGGCGCCGATGCCATAGAACAGCGCCTGCATCCACCACAGCCCGCCGAACCTGACGTACGCCATCGAGATGGCGACCACCATCACGAACGACGGCACGGTGAACGCCAGCCCTACCGCTGTTGCGCCGATCACGCCATGGCGAAAGTATCCGAGTGCAATGGCGAGCTGCGCGGCCAGCGGGCCGGGCATGATCTGCGCCAGCGCCATGCCGAGCCGATACTCCTCCTCGGAAACCCACCGGCGCTCTTCCACGAGATCTCGGTGCATGAAGCCAGCGAGGGCGACCGGGCCACCGAAACCGAGGCTGCCGAGGTAGAGGAAGTACCGAACGAAGGCGCCGAGACCTGCGGGGTTGCCGGCCAGCGTTCGCTCGATTGTGCTCATCGATCTCTCCTGTGTTACAGCGCCCTGGCCGCTGCGGCTCGTCGATACGACGCTTAAGCGCCGTCCTCGTAGACCGCGGCGCGGTGGCTCTGTGGCAGAAACGCGCAGACGATGTTTCGAGTGGCATCGAATGACAGCGTATGGGTGCCGGCTTCCGTCGCCACGATCGCCCGACGACCCAGGCGCGCTGTGTCGAAGACCTCGATCACGCCGGGGTCACCGATCGCGATGTACAGCCGACCGAGGTTGGGATTGAAGAAGACGACGTCCGGTACCCCGCCGATCGCGTGCGTCTCCAGGAGCCTGCCGGTATCGGCATCGACGGCCACCAGGACGCCGGCATCACACGCGCAGAACAACCGACGGTTGACGACGTCGATGTCGAGACCATGCGGGCCGGCATGCGGGATGGCGACCTGTCGACGGATGCGAACCGGATCACCGGACTCGACTACGAGGATCTGCGGCGGGTCGGCGATGTTGACATGGAAAGCGTCGCTGACCGGGTCGTACACGGCCCAGCGCGTGCGGCCCGGAACGCGGACGTCGGCGACGCGCTTGCGGGAGCGGACGTCAATGACCGAGACGGTGAACGAGCCTGCGACCGCAGGGTCGCCGACGTGTGCGACGAGGAGCCGAGACCGGCGCGGATCGTACGCCAGGCCGTTCGGCCGAACCCCGACCGCGATCTTTTCAACGCTTGGAACGTCGGTGGTGGTGAACAGGCCGACCGTGTTCTCGCCGCGGTGTGACGTGAATACCAGATCGGGCTCGGCGACCAGCGCGCCCGCGACAGCGGTGAGGTCGGGAATGGACCGCACGTATCGCTGAGCGGTGATGTCGATCACGTCGACGGCGTCGTTCGCCGTGTGGGCGACGTAGATCCGTCCCGTCGGCTCGTGCACCGCCGCATGGTCGAATCCGCCGGCTTTCGCGTTTGACGGCAGGTTGACGTGACCGAGATGCTTCAGCGCCACGTCAGCGTCCGCCTGCTAGTTCGGCGACCAGGCGCTCGACGTTCGCCACGATCCGATCGCGCGCGGCCTCGTACCCTTCACTGACGGCCGGAACCTCCCATAGATCGATGCGCTGGCCCCGACGGGGCGCGACGTCGCAGCCGAAGCTCACCACGCGCGTGGCGCTGTCGAGGTCGTAGAGCGTCACGGGGCGAGGACGAGCCGGTGTCGGCTGGAGGCCGTCGCCGGCGAGACCCTTCACTGCACCCGGTGCCAGTTGCGGGTCGGGCTCTGTCCCCGCGGCGACGGCGTCGATCGAGAGTCCGCGGGCCTGGGCGAGGCGCCGGAAATGCGCGGCGCCGATCACGCTCTTCGCGGCGCCGTGGAGGCAAACGAACAGCACCCGCGACGGTTGCGCTGCCGACGACGTCTGGATGCGGCTGTACTCGTAGAGCGCGTCGTACATCGGAAACTGCCGCGCCATGTTGTCGAAGTCGTCCCGGCTGATGGCCTGAAAACCCGTCGCGGCGGCATACAGGCCAGGGGACTCGGGCGTCAGGCCGCGATCGTCGGTATCTGCGCCGCGGACGATCTTGGCGAGTCCGGCCAGTGCGGGATCGGCGAGCTCATACCGATCGATGAACGCATCGAACGAGCACAGCGGCCCCCGGTGGCCGAGCTCGACATTCGGAATGTCATAAGGGATCGCATTGTCGCCCTTCGCCGTCGCCAGGACCTCTTTGGCGGAAACGAAGAGGAACTCAGGCTTCGGATCGATGAATCGGGTGATCAGCCACGGGCACGCGATGCGATCGACCCGAGCACGTTCGCGAGTGATCCATTTCATGGCGACGCTCCTTATCCGAGTGACAGGCCTGGAGATGCAAAGCCGAGCAGGATCTCAGTCATCGAGCGCGACCTCCGTCCCACGCCCGGAGGCGCGCGCCTTCTCGTAAACGGCGATGGCGGCAGCGACATCCTGCAGCGCCGTTCCGCTGCTGTCGAAAATCGTGATCTCGTCGCCGCGCGTGCGGCCCGGCCGACGTCCCGCCACGACGTCGGCGAGCTCGGCGTGCACCTGCTCGCGCCTCATGAGGCCGCCAGCCAGCGCGTGCTGGAGCTCACCGATCTCGGCGCACTGCTCGACGACATCGACGACGAGCGTTGCGGTCGCGACGAGCTTCGGATCGATCTCTTGCTTGCCCTGACTGTCCGCGCCGACGGCGCCGATGAACGTGCCCGGAGCCACGTCCGCCGCCATCACGTACGCACGCCGCGCTGGCGTGCAAGTCACCAGGACGTCGCTCTGCCCGAGCGCGGCACGGAGATCCTTGGTGGCCTCCGCCCGGAGGCCGAGCCGCGTCGTGGCACGCGCCGCCGCGTCCGCTGCACGGGCGTGATCGGTATCGACAAGCAGCGCTCGCTCGAGCGGCAAGACCGCGTTGATGGCCGCGAGCTGAATCTCGCCCTGCACGCCACACCCCACGATGGTCGCCGTCCGCGAATCGCGGCGCGCTAGGAACGTTGCGGCCACCGCGGTGGCGGCGCCGGTCCGGAGCATGGTGATGCTGGCCGAATCCATCACGGCCAGCGGCGTGCCGTTGGTCGCATCGGCGAGCACGACCGTCCCCTGAATGGTCGGCAGCCCGAAGCGCTGCGTGTTGTTCGGAAAGTTGCCGTTGGTCTTCGCCGCGAAGTAGCTCCGGTCGCCCCGCAGGCCGGCGACCTTGATGTGGAAGCCGCCGTCCTCCGTCGGTAGGCCCAGTACGCGTGGCCCGAAGGCGCGCTGCTCGGCATGGAGCCGGAACGCGCGCTCGACCGCCTCGATGCAGGCATCGAGGGTAAGGAGATCCATGACGTCTCGGCGCGACAGGATGAGCATGGTCACGCGCCTTTCTTGGGAGTGGTGGCGTACAAACCTTCGAACATCGCCATGCCTTGCGTCAGCACCTGGTGGTCATCGGGTGAGGCGGCGAGGAGCGCGCGGATCGCCAGGTCGATGCCGCGTGCCTCGTCGTTGGGGAACTTGCCATCGCGGAGGTCGGCCTCGTGCACCAGTTCCGCCAGGCGGGTGAGCCGGCGGTCGCGCAGACGCGCGCGCTTGACCAGCGTCTCGAACGTGCAGTGTTCGCCGTGGTGCGTCAGCTCGACTCCGGGCGCGTCGAAGGCGACGGCGTCCTGAGGAAAGTCTTTCGGCGGCGCGAAGACGAACGTCGCGTCTGGATCGATGAACCGCTTGATGAGCCACGCCGACGCGATGCGGTCGATATGCGGCCGCGGGCGGGTGACCCACCGTCGACCGCGCAGCTTCGTCAGGTCG
>Ga0302046_10000514_pt1 | contig 38514 bp, 29 predicted proteins | sample RVTome_11_FD_200261 | JGI IMG/M metagenome (GOLD analysis project Ga0302046, IMG submission 200261) | Soil microbial communities from uranium-contaminated site in the Upper Colorado River Basin, Wyoming, United States - RVT147D111 (version 2) ...
TGGCAGTGCCCGTGCAGCAGTACCCGGCGGGGCGTCGGCGTCCAGGCTACCTCGTGGAGCGTGCCCGCGTCGGCGAGCCGCGCTACGTAGGCTTCGAACGTCATCGTCACCTCGGCGAGGCGGCGGGCCCGCAGGTCGCCGGGCAAGAGCGACAAAAACTCGTCGCTGAAGGTCAGGATGCAGCTCGGCTCCAGCCCGATGATCGGCAGGCCCTGCTCGGCGAAAGGATAGAGCACATCAACGGCCTGCAACGCGCCTTCCTGCGCCTCGGTGATGAGCCCCTTGGACAACAACGGCCGGCCGCAACACGCCGAGGCGTCGGGCACGATCACCCGGTGGCCGGTGCGGTGCAGCCACTCGGCGGCGGCGCGGGCCGTCTCGGGGTGGTAGTAGTTATGGAACGTATCGGCGAAGAGCACGACGGGCGGGCCTTCCATCTCCCACGATTGCCGGGCGAACCACGTCGTAAACGGCTCTGCGGCAAACGGCGGCAACGCGCGCTTTCGGCTGATGCCGTAGACCCGCTCCAGGAGGGCACGCACGGAGGCGCGGCTGTTGAGCCAGTTAGCCGCACGCGCGCGGGCTCCCCCGCCCAGCCGGCGCGCCAGCCGGGGCTGGTCGGCCAGGAGCCGGGCCCGCCGAGACACGCCGTGGGCCTGCCAGTACGCGTTCAGCCATTCCGTCTTGATCTTGGCCATGTCCACGTTCGAAGGACATTCCGTCTTACAGGCCTTGCACTGGATGCAGAGGTCCATCACCTCGTAGAGGCGTGTGCCCGTCAACGCGTCGGCAGGGAGGGTGCCCGTCATCACGGCGCGGAGGGCGTTCGCCCGGCCCCGCGTCGAGTGTTCCTCTTCGCGGGTCACCATGAAGCTCGGGCACATCGTGCCGCCCTGCAGCTTACGGCAGGCGCCGTTGCCGTTGCACATCTCCACGGCCTGCACGAAGCTGCCGTCGGCAGACCAGTCCAGCTCTTCGTAGATCGGCAGCGGCTCGTACGGCAGGCGGACGCGCAGATCCTCGCCCAACGCGGGTGTGTCGATGATCTTGCCGGGGTTGAGGAGGCCGTCCGGGTCGAAGACCTCTTTGAGGTGCCGGTAGACGCCGCAGAGAGCCGGGCCGAGAAACCGCTCGTTGAGCCAGCCGCGCACGATGCCGTCGCCGTGCTCCGACGCGATCACGCCCCCGTATTGCCGTACGAGTTCCATCGCGCCCACGCTGAGGGCCCGCATCTTCTCGACGTCTCGCCGGTCCTTCATGTCGAGGAAGGGCCGCACGTGCAGGCATCCGGCGGAAGCGTGGGCGTAATAGACGGCCTCGGTGCCCGTCTCCTGCATCAACCGATCCAGCGCCTCGATATAGTCGGCGAGGTGTTCGACGGGCACCGACGCATCTTCGACGAGGGCCAACGGCTTGAGATCGCCTTTGACACCCATGATGAGGCCGAGGGCCTCTTTCCGAACGGTCCATACGTTCCGGATCTGCTCGGCGGTCGTCGCCCGGACGACCCGGTAGCCCTGCGCTGCGCGCTGAAGTGCCCGTTCCAGCGCGTCGAGCCGGCTCCGCAGCTCGTCAGCGGACGCCCCGTAGTACTCCGTGAACAGCACCGCACCCGGCTTTCCTTCGACGAACGTCAGGCGGTGCGCGTAGCCGGGCGCCTGCCGGGTGCGTTCGATGGCGCCGCCGTCGAAGAGTTCGACGGCGGCGGGCGTCGTCTGCAGGATGGTCGTCACCGCCTGCAGGGCTTCGTTACGGGTATGAAAATGGACGATGCCGAGGGCCGTCTGCTTCGGACGCGGCACCAGCGAGAGCGTCAATTCGGTGCTGACGGCCAGGGTCCCTTCGCTGCCGCAAAGCAGGTGGGCCATGTTGCGTACCCCCTCCTGATCCACCTCGCCGTGGACGGTGCTGACGGTGTCGAGCAGGTATTCGAGCCGGTAGCCGCTGTTGCGCCGCCAGTGCCGGGGCGTGTCCCGCGCCACGACCGCCCCGTGCATGCGGAGGAGCCGGTCGACCCCGCGATAGACCCGTCCTTCAAAGCCGGAAAGCTGCGTCCGCGTTTTCCAGGCTTCGGCGGGCATCGGGCCGAAGGTGGCCGCCGTGCCGTCGGCCAGGAACGCACGGACCTCCCGGATGTGGTTGATGACGTTGCCGTAAAGAATCGAGTGCGTCCCGGTGGCGTTGTTGCCGACCATGCCGCCGAGGGTTGCCCGGTTGCTGGGTGCGGGGTCCGGACCGACCATCCAACCGTGCGGAGCCGCCGCCGCGTTGAGGTGATCGAGCACGACGCCCGGCTGCACACGCACCCGCCCCGCCTCGGCATCCAGCGCCAGCACGGCGTCGAGGTGTTTGGTGAAGTCGATCACCAGCGCAGCGCCGACGGACTGCCCTGCCAGCGACGACCCGCTGCCCCTCGGCAACACCGGGATGCGATACCGCGCCGCTGCCTCCAGCGCTGCCTGCACATCGTCCACCTGCTTCGGAATGAGCACACCGACCGGCATGATCTGGCAGACGCTCGCGTCCGTCGCATAGAGCGCCCGTGTCATCGCGTCGAGGCGCAGGTCGCCTGCCAACCGGGGCCGCAGCGATGCAGCGAAATCGGCCAACACTTCAACAGACGGAGACATAGAGGGGCTTGAGAGGTTCACAGAAGATAAAGGGTACAGGTTCGGTGTCTACAAAGAAACCTGCAACCTGTAACGTCCCAACCCGAAACTTTATACTTCCAACGGCACCCCGGCTTCGGGCAGAAAGACCTCGACCTCGGGATAGAAGAACTGGATGTTGTTCGCCATCCACTGGCGGGCTGCGTATTCGCCGTGGATGAGGAGTACCTTTTTCGGCTTGAGCCGCTCGACGAGTTGAATGAGGTCGCGGCGATGGCTGTGGCCGCTGAAGCGAAACCGCTCGACCTCGCACCGAAGCGGCTGCGGCCCGGTGTGGGCATGGAGGACCACTTCGTCCGCCTCGTCTTCCGCGGCCTCCAGCAACCGATCCGCCGGCGAATCCTCCTTGGCAAACCCGACCAGGAAGACGGCATTATCGGCATTACCGACCAGATGCCGCGCAACCCAGTTCGAAAGCGATCCTTCGAACATCATCCCGCTGCTCACGACGTGGATGCTCGGCCCCTGGAGCGCATCCCGTTTGGCCTCCGGGCTGCGCGGCAACCGCCGCTGGGCTACGCCGAACACCTGGAATTCCGGGTTGAGGCGGGGCGTGTTGTAGCGCGTCGTATCGTAGATGTCGGCGATGGCCCGCATGCCGCCGGCCGTATAGAGCGGCACATCGGCGGGCAGGTATCCGCGTTGTTTGAAGCGGTCGAGGAGCGCGAGCATCTCCTGCGCCCGGCCCAGGGCAAAGACGGGCACCAGAACCGTTCCCCCACGGCCGATGACCCGCTGGAGGGCGTCTCGAAACTTCTGCTCCTCGGTGCGGCGCGTGGTCAACTCCGCCTCCGGATCGGCCCCCAGCGTCGACTCCAGGATGAGCACATCCACCGGCGCCTCGGGATAGGCAGCGCCGGGGATGATCGATTGCGAGCGCAGGTTGGTGTCGCTGGAATAAAAAACGCGTCTCGGGCTCCCGCCTTGCTCATATGTCAGCAGCACCCCGGCCGACCCGAGGATGTGGCCGGAGTAGTAGAACTGAGCCCTCACCGGCACCTCGGCGCGCAACCCCGTCACGTCGAACGGTTGTTCCAACTCGTGGGTCAAATAGAGATAGTTGATCACCGCCAGTTGCTCCTCGTCGAAGAGCGGAGGATAGGCGGAGGAGCCCTCACGCAACCTGCGGCGCTGCAACCGAACGGTAGCGGGCAGGACAAACTCGGCCAGATCCCGCGTGGCGCGCGTCATGTGGACCATCACATGGGGAAAGTGCTCGACCAACACAGGCAAAGCGCCAATGTGGTCGTGATGCGCATGCGTGATGAGGGCGTGATCGACGTACCAGCCGGTGTTTTTGTAGATGGCGTCGAACCGAGGCAGGCTTGCCGGTCCCTCCTCATCCGGGTCGGCACCGGCATCAAGGACGAGCCCGGTTCCTCCGATCTTCAGGAAATAAGCGCTCGCGCCGATCGCCTCGGTATCGCCCAGGGCCACGAAAATCATAGGACTTGCTGTAGCAATCTCCGTCCCCTAGAGGCTGTTTGGGATTTCAGGTCGCATGACGGTGTCAGAGTAGCGCAAAAACTGGTCGAGTCCTTTAATTGTTTCGGCGCGTCGGGCCGCCTTGAACAAATCAGCGCCGCTTGCGTCCATCTGCTCGATCCGGTGACAGGTTCTCCAGGTCGGTCTCTACCTTTTCATCAAGCACCCTCCATCCCGCACAGAACGACGCACCATGATGTTGCCGACGCACACGGCTACGCGGTACGTGGTGCCGCTTCGTGAAGGGAGTTCGCTCCCGGCTATCCTCGACACCGAGGAGGCCGGGCTGTTTGTCGCCAAGTTCCGAGGCACGGGCCAGGGCGCCCGTGTGCTGATCGCCGAACTCATCGTAGGCCTGCTGGCACAACACGGCGGGCTTCCCGTGCCCGACCTCGCCCTGATCCACCTCGACGCTGCCTTCGGCAGGACGGAGGGCGACCCGGAGATCCAGGACATCCTGCGAGGAAGCCGGGGGCTCAACGTAGGCCTGCGGTACCTGGACGGCGCCTTCACCTTCAACCCCGTCGCCGTGGCCGACTTCGTCTCGCCGGAGATGGCGGCGGACATCGTCTGGCTCGATGCCTACACCACCAACATCGACCGGACGACGCGCAACCCGAACCTCTTGCTCTGGGAGCAACGCCTCTGGCTCATCGACCACGGCGCCGCCCTCTATTTTCACCACGACTGGCCGTCGGTGGACGACGCCCGGATCCACAGCCCGTTCCTGCCGATCAAGGACCATGTGCTCCTGGCGCTCGCCGGGGACCTGAGGGCTGCCGACGCCCGCATGACCGCGCCCGTCGATGACGCCCTGCACCGGATCCTTGCGGTGGTGCCGGACGCCCTGCTGATGGATGCCCCCGGCGGCCACGCCCCGCCGTTCGCTTCCGCTGAAGAGAACCGCACCGCGTATGTCGACTACCTGTCACGGCGCCTCCAGGGACCCCGCGCTTTCGTCGACGCCGCCATCGAGGCCCGCCGCCGTGTGCTCGATGATCCGGCCCAACGCCTCGCCTACCGTCGATGAGTGCTACGCCTCCGCCACCCACCCTGCCCTGGTTCGACTACGACTACGCCGTCGTGCGCCTGGTGCCCCGCGTGTACCTGGGTACGTTTCACAACGTCGGGGTCGTGATGCACGCCCGCACGGCGGGCTTTCTCGAAGCCCGCCTCCACATCGACCGGGATCGGCTGGCGGCATGTTGCCCTACCCTCGACGTGGACGTGAGCACCCGCTACCTCAACGCCTATCAGCGCATCTGCCAGGGAGCCCGGGGAGCCGGGCCTATCGCCCTGCTGCCGCCGTCCGAGCGCTTCCTCTGGCTCACCATGACGCGCTCCGCCGTGCTGCAAACCTCGCACGTCCACGCAGGCCGCACCCACAACCTCCACCATACGCTGGAGCGACTCTTCCAACAGCACGTCGACGGTGCGTGAGCGTTCAGGACGCCGAAAACCGGCTCATCCCGAAAAGCCAGGGGTGTTGTGGGTGCCGTCGCAGAAAGGCTTGTTGCTCGATCCGCCGCGTCTTACCGGCCATACGCTTTCTTAAGACCCTACGCTACCTCGGCTTGCATCGAAGCCTGGTACTTCTCCCAGTCGGCCAGGAAGCGTTCGAGGCCGATATCAGTGAGCGGATGGTCGAGGAGTTTTTTGATCACATCGAACGGCATGGTGGACACATGCACCCCCATCATGGCCGCTTCGACGATGTGCATCGGGTGACGCAGCGAAGCCGCCAGCACTTCCGTCTCGAAACCGTAGTTCGCGTAGATCGTCACGATCTGTTCGAGCAGGCGCAGGCCGTCCGACGCGATGTCATCGACGCGGCCGAGGAACGGGCTTATGTACGCTGCGCCGGCCTTGGCCGCGATGAGCGCCTGCGTGGGCGAGAAACACAGCGTACAGTTGACGCGGATGCCTTCCGCCTTGAGGGCTTTGATCGCCTTGATGCCTTCGAGGATCAGCGGCACCTTAACGACGACGTTGTCGTGGATGGCGGCGAGCGTGCGGCCTTCCCGCATCATGCCGTCGAAATCGGTTGCGGTCACCTCGGCCGAGACGTCGCCGTCCACCAGTTCGCAGATGGCATAGATATGCTCGTGGAAATCCACAGGGCGTCCGGCCTTTTCGCTCACCTTTTTCATCAGCGAGGGATTGGTGGTCACGCCGTCGAGCACGCCCATGGCGTTGGCTTCGCGGATTTCATCGAGGTCGGCAGTGTCAACAAAAAACTTCATAGCGTTGATCGCGTTGTTCCGTTGAAGGGCAGGAGGATGGGAGAAACTGCATAGGTCCTTTAATGCCCATGCCCGGCGTCAAGTTGCCTTGCCCGGTGATATCTTCGGCATCGGTTGCACGGTTTTCAAAACGGGTATGCCGGTCGATACCAGGGAACCGTGGCTGCCTCTGTATACGCCGCCCTCGTTCCCCTGTCCATACCAGCCCCGACCATGCACCTTTGCCTCTTTGAAGACGACCGGGTCGATGCCCTGTTGCCCCTGGCGGCTACGCGGGCCGTGTATGACCTGCGCCTGGGTATCCGTACCCTGCTCGAAACCACGCGCGACGCCTTCGGCAGGCCGCCGACCGTGCTGCACGCCCGGCCGCTCATCGACGCGGTGACGGCCCTCGAACACGGCGTTCCGATCAACCACATCCCGGACGGCGCCGACGTGCTGTTCGTCAACGGGCGTTTCATTGCCGAAGAAGGCGACACGCTCACACGGCTCCGGCAGGCCGCCCGCGCCGGGGAGCCCGGACGGGTCTTCGTACAAGATGGAGACCTCGTCGCAGCCTGGGTACCCGGTGCCGCACCCCGCCTCGTGCATGCCGCGGCCGTCACGCGCACCATGTTCGACGATCTGCCTGAAGAAACCGTCGAGGGAGCGCGGTGGATACGCCACCTCTGGCACCTGATCGACGAGATTGAACCGGCCATCGGGCGCGACTTCGGCGTACGCACCGCCGGGGCGGACCTGCAAGACCGTAGCGGCGCTACCATCCATGCGCGTGCCCTGCTCACCGGCGACCCCATCTACGTGGCGCCCGGCGCAACGATCCGCCCCGGCGCCATCCTGGATGCCGAAGGCGGCCCCATCTACATCGACGCGGAAGCCGTCGTGATGGAACACGCCGTCGTGAAAGGCCCGGCCTACGTGGGGCCGAAGGCGCAGGTTAAGATCGGCGGCCTCATCGAAGGCAGCGTCATCGGGCCGGTATGCAAAGCCGGCGGCGAGATCGAAGCGAGCCTCATGCACTCCTTCTCGAACAAGCAGCATTCAGGCTTCCTCGGCCATTCCTACCTGGGCCGATGGATCAACCTGGGCGCCGACGCCAACACCTCCGACCTGCGCAACGACTACGGCTTCGTTACCCTCTACAACGCAGCGAAAGGCGTGTTTGAGCCGACCGAACGGCGCTTCCTGGGCGTGTTCATCGGCGACCACTCGAAAGGCAGTATCAACACGATGTTCAACACGGCTACCGTCGTCGGCGTCTCGTGCAACATCTACGGGGCCGGGTTTCCGCCGCGCTACCTGCCGTCGTTTTCCTGGGGCAGCCCCGAAGCCGGGTTCGTCGAATACCGCCTGGAGAAAGCCCTTCAGGTGGCCGAAGCCGTCATGGCCCGCCGCGGCAAGACGCTCTCCGAGGCCGAGCGCGCCGTGCTGACCGCCCTCTTCGAAGCGAGAACCTGACGGGCGGGTTTTGCCCCCGGCAGCCTATGGATCACGCAACACCGTTATCCAAGGTCGGGCTATCGCTTCACGGCATCGCCAGGGTTCACCTCGATGACCCGGAGCACAATCATCGTCCGGTCGTCGCTGAGGACGGCCACGGGACCGGTGTGGGCCTGAATACCGGCCTGGATCCTGTCTACCAGGACCTGGGCCGTTTCGAGATGATGAGCGCGCACGCACACTTTGAGGCGGATATCGGTGTATTCTTCCTCTTTCGGTCCCATCGCCTCGGTAACCCCGTCGGTGAACATGACGACGACGTCGCCGGGGCCCAGGGTGACGCTGCCACGCTCGTAGGGCATGTTCTTCATAACGCCCAGGAGTAACCCTCCCTTCTCCAGCGACTCGATGTCGCCGTTTTTCCGCACGAGCAGGGGCGGCTCGTGGCCGGCGTTGACATATTCGAACTGGCCCGTGCCGGCATGATAGATGCCGGTAAACGCCGTGATGAACTTGTCATAGCTCGTATTCTGGCAGATGACCCGGTTCATGTGGGCCGTCACCTCTTCGAGCGACAGGGCCATCGGAATCATCACGTGCATACAGGCCTGGATGTTGGACATCAGCAAGGCCGCGGGGACGCCTTTGCCCGTAACGTCCGCGATGGCGAGCAGAAGGCGGTTGTCGCTCAGCGTCACCACGTCGAAGTAGTCGCCGCCCACCTCTCGGCTCGGCAAGGCGAGGGCAGCGACCTCGACGCCCGGCACCGTCGGGATCGTACGCGGCAAAAGGCCCTCCTGGATCTCCCGCGCCAGGCGCATCTCCTTCTCCAGCCGTTCTTTCTCGATTCGTTCCTCGACGAGGTCTACGTTCTGGATGGAAACAAGCGCCAGGTTACCGAGCGCGTAGAGAAACTCGACTTCGTCGGGCTGGTAGGTCTGGCCCGTCATCTTCGGCCCCAGGCAGAGCACCCCCCCGGTCTCGCCCTGCTGCCGCAGCGGCAAGGCTAGCACCAACCCGTGCCGCCGCATCTCCTCCCACGTCTTGTCCTCGGTATCCTCTTCGAGCAACACCAGATCCCTCCGGGCGCACAACGTCTCGATAAACGCGGGCTCCAGCGTGGCATTCCGCAGCCCTTTCTTGGAAACAACCTCGAACCGGTCTTCCCGCCCCTCCGCCTCGCGGCGACGCAGCAAAAACAGGTGCTTCCCCACCAGCATCTGCCCCATCAGCGCAAACGAGAACAGCTTCACGAGCCGATCTCGCTCTACGGTGGCGTTGAACTCCTGCGAAAGGTCGAACAGGGTGTTGAGCTGCTGAATCTTGCCGTCAAGGTCGCGGTTGGCCTGGCGCAGTTCTTCGACGATGAGGGAGTTGTGCACCGCCGACGACGACATGTTGACGAGTGACTGGATAAACTCCAGTTCGGCCTCTTCGTAAGGCTGCCCCGTCATTTTCTTGCCGAGCCCGATCAACCCGATCCGTCGGTGCCCGAAGGCAACCGGCAAGATGAGACGGATGCGGAGCCTGGCAAGCGGTTCGGGCACGTCGTCCTCGCGCAGCATGCCGTTGGTGGGCACCTCGCCGACGCGCACGAGGTCGCCGCCTTGCAGCCCGTTGAGGCCCTTCACAGCGGCCGCGCGGTAGGCATTCTCCACCGGATCGTACAGGAACGCCGCGCCCCGCCCAACCAACATCTTGCTCATCGCCGTCAACAGGAGGTTGTTGAGGACGAACTCCAGATCCAGCGAACTGCTCAAGAGCTGGCTGGTCTCGTAGAGCGCCCGGAGGTCGAACCGCTCGGTACGCTGCGCTTGCGTCATGGTCTCGGGCATAGGAACTACACGGTTGGTATACGTGGGGGGGCTTAAAGGTAATAAACCTTGAACTTTGAGAGCATGAATAATTGACGGCAGGCAGCCTCGGCGGCGCCGCTACGCGTCGAGGTGGATCACCTCCGCTTGCTGCGGCCTGCCGTCTTCGAGGACGAGGCGAACGCACGTCTTGACCTGATGAAGTCCCTGCCGCCCCGCAGCACCGGGATTGACAAACAGCATGCCCCCCAGCGCGTCAACCCGTTCGATGCGAAGGATATGGCTGTGGCCGCAGATGAACACGTCGGGCGGTTGCCGACGCAGCACTTCTCCCACGCCCCGTTGCCAGCGCCCGGGCCGCCCGCCGATGTGGGTCATCCAGAACACACACCCGTCGAGATCGAAGCGTTGATGTTCGGGAACGCGGCGGCGGAGGTCTGCCCCATCGATATTGCCCCAGACGGCACGCGTCGGAGCCAGCGCTTCGAGCCGGTCCAACACCGCGCCGCTTCCGATGTCGCCTGCGTGCAGCAAGAGATCGAGCCCGGCCAGATAGTCCTCCAGGGCCGGATGGAAAAAACCGTGGGTGTCCGAGAGGATACCGAGGGTCATGGAAGGTCGACGGCGAAGAGCGAGGGTCGGAGGGGAAGCGCGCGAAAGAGAGGAAAAGGGACTCCGGTGTTCGACGGAAACACGTCGTCACGCGTCATCGCGGCTTTCTCCTCACCGCAACACAAACAGAAAGCCGAAGTGGAGACGCGCTACGGGCCAATCATCGCCGGTATTGGGCGCCCATTGCTTCAGCGGTACCCCGAGGAAAGGAGAAACCTGATAGCTGGGACGGTTGAATTCAACGCCAAAACGCGCCCAGATGGTGCCGCCGCGATAGCCTGTCGTTCCCTCCTCTTCTTGCGGCATCGAACCGTCCACAGCGCTGGACTCGGTTACGGAGAAGCCGCCCCGGTCGTTGGCCTGAATGGCCGACTCAATCAAATCGTAGGCCCCTGCTTCGCCGAGAAAGGTGATGAACAGGTTGCTGCCGGCCGGGTCGAAGAGGAAATTGTAGTTAATCATCATATGCAGTTCCGTCCCCAACGCCCGGGTACCCAGCAGTTGCGGACGCGGACGAACCACGAAGCTCTGCCCCTGCTGGATTTCCGCCGGGGGAATGAGCTGCAAGTAGCCGAGGCTGACGCGCCGCAGCCCGAGCGCGAAGTCCGTCGTGAGCAGAGGCGAGAGCGGCGACGTATAGAGAAAAGCCAGATCAACCTGAGGAAACCCGACGCGGCCGTCCGAGGAGGGATCTACCGCCAGGCGAAAGGCATAGTCGGAATCCGACTCTTCGAGATAGCGATAGTATTTGACGACCAGCCAGCTCAAGGAAACGCGGCGCGCACCGGCATCGCCGACAGCGTCAAAGATGGCGCTCAAGTCGAGCCGTTTCGCCAGTTCATAGTCGAAGCGAAAACGGAAAGCCAGGTCGTTGTTGGAAGCCGGGACGCCGTCTCCCTGCACCGATCCGGCCGACCGGTAAGACACCTCGGCAGACAGGGCATACCGATCAAAAAAATGGCGCCGGGCGGTCTCGCCGCGATAGAAGGGGTCACTGAGCCGAAAGGGGCGTTGTGCAGCAGCATCGGTAGCGAGCATACCCACCATCACCCCCAGCAGCAGCCCCAGGCACAGCGGCCTGGTCGAGCCCGTGGAGACAATCGTATGGGAAAACCGACGTGCGACCATAAATGCGTATGTCGATGCCGACGGCAACCGTCGAACGGATCCGAAGAACGATCAATGTATCGACAGCATCGTGACGCGATACGGCTCCGAATCTCACCGCGTCACGAACATTTCATAATAAGAAATCCGTATTTCTAACGCCACTACCGCTCCAGCGTTTCCCCGGGGGCCAGCACCCGCGCTTCGAAGCCTGCTTCGGCCATCATACCCGACCAACGCGCGGTATCGACCTCGATGGGGGGAAACGTGTCGTAGTGGACCGGGATCGCCAGGGCCGGCTTGACCATACGAGCGGCCCGGATCGAATCCTCCGGCCCCATCGTGAAGCAGTCGCCGATCGGCAACAGCGCGAGGTCTACCTCGTGGTCCTCACCGATCCAGGCCATCTCGGCAAACGGGCAGGTATCGCCGGCGTTGTAGATACAAATACCTTCGAGGAAGAGCAGATACCCATTGGGGTTGCCGCCATACGTGCCGTCTGGAAAAGAGGAGGAGTGGCGTGCATAGGTCTGCGTGACGGTGCCCCAGTCGAAGCGCCAGGAGCCGCCGGTGTTCAAGGGCTGGACGTTTTTATGACCGTGACGCCGCGCATAGCTGGTGATTTCGAAGTTGGCTACCAGCAGGGCACCGCTTCGGGCGGCGATCTCCAGGGTATCGCCCCAGTGATCGCCGTGGGCATGGGTCAGCAAAATGACATCAGGGTCGAGGTCGCCGGGCGTGACCACCCCGTCGGTATGCGCATTGCCCGTGATGAACGGATCGAAGAGCAACGTCGTGCCCTTGGTTTCAATCTGAAATGCCGAATGCCCATAGTAGGTAAGCTTCACTTCATCAAGACCATCTTATGGATGTGCATCGGTCCCTTAGAACTCTGCAAGCGGACGAAATAGGTGCCGCTGGGGAGGTCGGCGCCCTCAAAACGCACTTCAAACGTACCCACCTGATGCACACGATCAACGAGTTCGGCGACCGACTGCCCGGATAAATCCCAGACGCCAATAAGCACCCGTTGCGGCTGACGCACCTCGTAGACAATGGTCGTGTTCGGGTTGAAGGGGTTGGGGAAATTGCCGATGAGGTTGACGTCTTCTTCGTTGCGCCCGAGCCCCAGCTTGATCGTCCCGGACAACCGCTCGGCACCGCCTTCGAAACGCTGCCGGATGCGAAAAAAGACCACCTGCGCCGAAACCTCGGTATCGTGATATTCGAAGAAGCCGTCTTCTTCCCCGCCTCCGTCGCCCGAGGACGAGGCGGCGACTTCAGTGACGGTCTCGAAGAACGCACCATCGGTCGATCGTTCGACGACGAAAGCGGTGGTATGCGGATCCTCGGTCTCCCAGGTGAGCAGCACCCCCTCCTCTTCGACGACCGCCTGCATGTTGCGCACGGGATAATAAAAGGCCAGGTCGGAGAAGACCCGCTCCGTGCGTGGGGAACGTTGTTCGACGAGTTCGCCGGGGATCACCTCTTCAAACCCTAACAAGACGACGCCTCCCCCACCCGCCTCCAGGGGCTGGTGCATCGTACGGCGCAGTTCGTGGGCACGCCGGGCACGCGGCCAGAGGCGCAGTTCGTCCAGCAGCCCCGTGAATCCAGGCATGGTTCCCTCGGCGGCCTGCTGAACAGGCACACGGCCGCCGAGCGCCACGGCCGAACGATGGGCGATTGCCGGCATCACGGGGCTGTAGAGAGAATCCGCGGCGCCACCGTCGAGAAAGAGACGCGTCCAGCCGGCAGCGGGATCATGGGTGAGCGCCACGTGATGCCACTGGCCGTCGGCGACGGGCGTGGCCGTCGCCATCGAGACGTGCTGCCCCGCCTCGCCCCGGTAATAGCGCAGGCGTCCGCCCGCGTCCACGATCAATTCGAGCGGGTAGTCCGAGCGCTCTTCACCATTCCAGGTAGAGAGCACGACCTCGTTGAGATCGGTAGTCCGCATCCAGAACTCGACCGTGTAGGCGGCCCGCGTGCCGAAGTCCGGCAGGGCGCTGCGCCGCAGGAGCCAGGGTGGCCCGGCTCCCCGAAAAGCCAGGACGCGGTTCGTCGGGGCCTGCAGGGGCGTTATCTGCCGGGTCGACCGGGCGATACGATAGGCTTCGCGGGGAATCGACCGTACATGACCGCCATCTTCACGCCGGGTAAACGGGACGATCGTCCAGGTCGCTTGCCCCGGCGTCCCCCCGGCCTGAACCCGCAAGACGAACTCGAAGGCACCCTGCAAGGTCTTCGGCGCTGAGACTTCATAGACGTTGCTGCCCAGCGCGGCCCGTTGGAGGTCCAACCCCACCTGCTCATAGCCGTACCGTAACGCCACGGCACCATCGAGCGTCCATCCGGCGGGCAGTTCTACGAAGATCCCGTCCAGCGGCGCACGGCCCTCCCAGTGCGCAAAAAGATTGGCTTGCTGCCCTATTTGCACCTCTTCAGCGCTCCAGACCTTGCTAAATTGCCCTGCCGCTGGGACGACGTGCAGCATCGCCAGCAGGGCACATCCAACGGCCAGGGCCGGGCTAGGCCGGCATGTGGGCAACCTCAAGAACATAGCATGGGGCGATATGCTATCAACGCTGACGTGTAAAAAAGAGGTCGGGGTAAAACCTCTGGCACTTTATACACGAGAGGGGGTCAAAATAGCAGGCGAGTAGCTGGGTGTCAAATGAATTGCATGGGCCGCCGGTGCATACGGCGCCAAAGCCTCGGCAAAAAGCAGGGCTTCTACGGGCCTAACGCCGCCCCAAACATCGCTCGTTATATCCGTACGTTTACGTTGTCCCTATAAACCGCGAACTTGGCCGAAACACCGGGATCTCGTCTCAAACTCCATTCACCCTCAATACGAAGAGCATCATGAGAATCGGTATGATCGGGTTGGGCAAGATGGGCGCGAATATGAGCCTGCGCCTCCTTCGTGGCCATCATCAGGTTGTCGGCTTTGACCGCAATGAAGACGCCGTAGCAACGCTGGAAGCGGCCGGAGGGGAAGGCGCGGCGTCCTTCGAAGCCCTCCTCGCCCGGCTGGAACCACCGCGCCTCGTCTGGCTGATGATTCCGGCCGGCCGCCTCGTCGACAACGTGATCGACAGCCTGCGCCCACACCTCAGCAGAGGCGACACACTCATCGACGGCGGCAATGAAAACTACAAGAACACCATGCGCCGGGCGGCCGCGCTACAGCAAGAAGGGCTGCATTACGTCGACGTAGGCACCAGCGGAGGGGTATGGGGGCTGGACAACGGATACAGCCTGATGGTCGGCGGAGAAACCGACGTCGTAGAACGCCTCCGCCCGATCCTCGAAACGCTGGCCCCCGGACCGGAACTCGGCTGGGGCCACGTCGGCCCCAGCGGCGCCGGGCACTTTGTCAAGATGATTCACAACGGCATCGAATACGGCATGATGCAGGCCTTTGCCGAAGGGTTCTCCGTGATGAACGCCAACGACTTCGACCTCGACCTGCACCAGGTTGCCGAGATCTGGCGTTTCGGCAGCGTCGTTCGCTCCTGGTTGCTCGACCTCATCGCCCGCGCCCTCGATGAGAATGCCGACCTCAGCGGCCTCGCGCCGTATGTGCCGGACTCGGGAGAAGGCCGGTGGACGGTGCAGGAAGCCATCGACCTGGACGTCCCGGCCCCGGTCATGACGCTGGCGCTCTTGCAGCGCCTTCAATCCCGCGAAGAAGATTCGTTTGCCCACAGGCTCTTGTCTGCCATGCGGCACCAGTTCGGAGGGCACGCGGTTAAAACGGAGGCTTCGTAAGAAATGGTATGGGGGTATGGGAGGACGCTGAAGATGGAGGATCGCGGATTCACGCTTTGATGGAGTCGCCTGGCGATCCTCCATGCGCTATCTTCGAAAAAACGCTCCCAGACGCCCACACCGCACGAAAACGAGAAGGCAAGCCTCCACGAGACAGACTGCGCCACGGCTGCTCAGAGCGTCACTCCGAGGCAGGACGCGTAGGCTTCATGATCGAAGCTGGCCGCCATGCTGTGGCGATCCAGTTCGATGAGTTGCATCGGGTTGAGCGACTCCGGCTCGGCCGAGAAAACATTCGTCAGTTCCGCAAGGTCGCTGGTGCGTTGATAGCCCCCGTACACGAAGAGACGCCCGATCGCCCCTTGCTTAATCCCGAGGTGGCTAAGGAGCGCCAGCGCAAAGTAGACGCAATCATTCGGCGAGGCGGCCTCGGTGAAATGGCTGAAATACCACCGGGCGTGCCGGCACAGCGTAAACTCGACATGGGTAGGATACCAGCCGACGGCCAGCGAGAAGGGTGCTCCCTGCGGCCGCTCGTGCTCTCCGCCGCGCCGCTCGATCCGCTCAACGGCATTGGCTACGGCGTGCATGCTCAGGGTCATGCGATGATTCGGCTGCGGCAGCATACGGCAGATACGGTCGAAGCGCGCATGGAGTTGTTCATTGAGCGCCAGCACGTGATACCATTCTACCGCCGCGCCGTCGTCGAACGTCTCGGTGTAGACCGGGTCGGCCGTCAGGCGGAGGGGTTGCGGTGCTTCCGAACGTGTCAGCAACGCCGCTTCGCGCAGCAGGCGTTGTTTTCGATCCTCCCGGGCGACCTCTACGGGCAGCGCCGTGAAAAACGAATAGCACGTAGGCGGATGCAGGGTTACGTGAAGCCTGGCGGCAACCGATCCCTCAAAGACGTCATTGAGCGCATCGATGACGGCTTCCAGCTGTTCCGGGTTGCTCGCCTGAAGCACCGCCTTCTCGACATCGAAGTCGAAATCGCAACTGCCGAGCCGCAACAACTGATACCGAGGGCCGCGTTGCTCGACTTCAGCGTAGCGCAGCACGGTCCCGTAAATGTCGATGCCTGCCCGCGCTCGTACGTCCATGGCTTCGGATTTTGGATTGGGGATTGAGGATTTTGGATCGCCTGGCGAAGTCGTGTTTAATCCAAAATCTATAATCCAAAATCTATGGTATTCCCAACCGGGTTATTCCCAGCTGGCTGCGTTGAGTTGCGTCACGTCCGGGATCTCCGAACCGATCTGGTCGTCCGTATCAGGATCCTTGAGCAAATAAATAGCCACCCGCCCGGTGTCGTTGACCGAGTAGAGAAACCGGTTCCCCGTGCGCGGAGAGAAAAGCATCGAGTCCGGGTCAAAATCGGCACCGAAAAGACTGTCGAGATTCGCGGACGTGAGGGAGTCCGTCTTCACCCATATCAACAAGGAATCGAGGGCGTAGGGATATCGATCTTGTTGCCGTTCGTAGCGAATGAGCGCCGCGCGCACCTTATCCATGCGAAGGCGCGTCTGCCGGGTGACTTCTCGTTGCTGTTCGACGGCATCCCAGGGGGCAGTAATGGAAACGTAAAGCCAGTAGGCCAACGCAACAATGACAAGCCCTAACAGAATCTGTATGCCGATTTTGAGACCTTGGCTGTTCGAAGCCATGGGCAGCGTGCTCCGGCTATGATGGTGGGGTAGCTAGCGAGATGAGGAGGGCGAGGCTGCTTCACAACACCCGCGTCGAAAATACAGGTTCTTTCCCTCGAAATGCAACTGCATGACGGCCCTTTCCCCCGCACGTCCTCGTTATGGGTATGCAACCATCTCCAAACAAAGGGTTTGCTTCGACGTTCTTTATGCGAGACGCTGCAAGCCTGTGAGAGTTGCTCGCTTTGCCCGACTTTTCTGAGGGTTCATCCTCGCTAACCCGCCAGCCCATTGACCAACCTGCTCATTAACATCGACCACGTAGCTACGCTGCGCAATGCGCGACGCGAGCGGTTTCCTGACCCGGTGCATGCGGCTACGCTCTGCGAGATGGCCGGCGCAGACGGCATCGTCTTCCACCTGCGCGAGGACCGGCGCCACATCACGGAACGCGATGTGCGCCTGCTCAAGCAAACCGTGCAGGGCAAGCTGGACTTCGAGCTTTCGACGAATGAGGAGGTCATCGCCATCTGCTGTGACGTCCAACCGCACCTGGCTACGCTCGTGCCCGAACGCCGGGAGGAAATCACGACTGAAGGCGGCCTCGACGTGAAGCGCCACCGCGACCGGCTCCGGGCGGTCATCCCGCGCCTCTTCGAGGCCGGTATCGAAGAGGTAGCCCTGTTCGTCGATCCCGACCCGGCACAGATCGAAGCCGCCCTTGCCGTGGGCGCCAACGGCGTTGAACTCCATACCGGCGATTTCGCCAACGCACGTACCGAGGAGGACCAACTCGCAATGGCCGAACACCTGGCGCAAGGTGCCGAAGCAGCCCATACGCTCGGGCTGCGCATCCACGCCGGGCATGGCCTCGATTATCACAACTATCCGCTTTTCAGGCAGACCGTCCCCCAGGTGTCCGAGGTGTCCATCGGGTTCGCCATCGTCGCCCGCGCCGTACTCGTCGGCCTGGATCGCGCCGTTCGGGATATGCGGCGGCTGGTGAAAGGGTATTGAGAAGCTGTTTTGGTCGGCCCGTAGTTCCACTACGCTCCTCGAAAAACTCCAAGCTCATCAGCCCCCATAGCTCAGTTTCGCCGATTCCATTTTCGCAAATGGCTAAAGTCGAGCTAAGCGTGTCCGGGTGTTCAAGGGGTTGAGTGTTTATGGCTTTCCCAACCCAAACACAATAACACGAAAACACAGAAACGATGGAACCACCCCCTCTCAACCTCGAAGCCGTGCCTGCCGATCATCGGAGCGGCTACGTAACCCTCGTCGGCAAGCCGAATGCAGGCAAGAGCACGCTCCTGAATGCCTTGCTGGGCCGTAAACTCAGCATCGTCACGCCCAAAGCCCAGACGACGCGTCACCGCATCCTCGGCATCTACTCCGACGCCGCCCTGCAAATCATCTTTCTCGATACCCCCGGCATCATCGAGCCGCGCTACAAGCTACAGGAAATCATGATGCACACCGTCGCCGGCGCCGTGGCCGATGCCGACTTGCTCGTCTTCCTCGCGGACGCCCAGCAAGATCGCCCGGACACCCTGAGCCTGAAGCACATCGGTCCCCGCCCGGCCATCCTGGCAATCAACAAGATCGACCTCATCCGGCAAGAAGAGGCGCTCCCACTGGTAGCACAATACACGGCGCTGCGCACCTTCGAAGAGGTCATCCCTATCTCCGCGCTTATCGGCTACCAACTCGACGTGTTGATGCACGCCATTCAGCAACGCCTGCCGCTCGGCCCGCCTTTCTACCCCAAGGACGTCATCAGCGAATACCCCGAGCGGTTCTTCATCGCGGAAATCATCCGTGAGAAAGTCTTCGAGCAATACCGGCAGGAAGTCCCCTATTCGACGGCCGTCAACGTCATCAACTACGAAGCGAACCCCGAGGGCAAAGACCTCATCGACGCCGAGATTGTGGTGGAACGCGATTCGCAGAAGGGCATCTTGATCGGCAAAGGAGGCCAGGCCCTGAAGCAGGTAGGTACGGTGGCGCGCAAAGACATCGAAGCCTTCCTGGGAAAACCCGTCTTTTTGAAACTCTTCGTCAAAGTTCGTAGCGACTGGCGCAACCGTGACGTACTGCTGCGATCCTACGGATACGAATGAGGCGGAAACGGCTCCGTTTGCCGCGCTCCTCGAAAATGAAAAACCAACCCATGTCCTGTAAGGCATGGGTTTTTTTATTCGACCAAACGCACACCCAATCCCTCCGTGACAGCAACGCGATAAACCGCCGGCACGGCACGACGGGTGAGGGTATGCAGTCGAAAAGTACGACGGCGCGGATATCGTTTACGCAAGTCATTGAAATACGAGGCTTGCGCTTCCTGAGGCCGGCCAAGAAGGCCCCGCATCCGCGCGTCGTCCCCTGAAAGGTCATACATCTGGCGTACGAGGGCGTCGAGCCAGGCTTCGCCGGACGCCTCCGTACCCGGAGCCGTGAGGACCAGACGATCTTCGGGGCCGGCGGCGACGGCCGCCGCATCGTCCCAGGCAGCCGTATGCCCGAGATAACGGATCAGCGCCCGGTACAGCATCCGTGTTCCCTCTACTTTGCCGTCGTATGAATAGCCTGCGATATGGGGGGTCGCGAGATCGACTTTGCGCACCAGCGCGAGGTCCGGCGTCGGCTCGGGCTCCCAGACATCGAGGACGAGGGCGCCGGGGCGGCTGGCCGAACCTAAGGCGGCATTGTCAATCACCGCGCCACGCGACGTATTGATCAGCCAGGCGCCCGGCTTGAGCCGATTCAGGGTCGTTTCGTCGAATAGATGATGGGTCGCATACAAACCCGTACGGGTAAGCGGCACGTGCAGGGTAACGATATCCGCCTCCGCGAGGAGATCTGCCAGCGCGTAGAAGTCGTGCCGCCGACCGGCTTGCGCCGCCTGCTCCGCCCGGGGCGGATCGTTTTTTAACACACGAAGCCCCAACGCGGCCAGGCGCTCGGCCAGCCGCCCGCCGATGTTGCCGCAACCAACGATGCCGACGGTTTTGCCGCGTATCGACTCGCCGCGCTGTACAGCCAGCCGAAGTAAGGCAGCCAGCACATATTCGACGACCGATTCGGCGTTCGAACCCGGCGCGTGCGCAAAGGCGATGCCCCGAGCCTGCAAGGCGGCGATGTCTACATGGTCCGTCCCTATCGTCGCCGAGCCGACGAACCGTACGGGCGTGCCTGCCACCAGCGCCGCGTCGACCGGCGTGACGCTGCGCACCAGCAGGACGTCGGCCTCGCATACCGCAGTCGTTGTGACCGCTCGACCGGGCACCAGCCGGATGGTGCCGATCGTACCGAACGCTTCCCGCACCAGCGGGATATTTTCATCGGCCAGGATGCGTAGCGACGAAGCAACCATGCCTTTTTTCATGCCTCCGTGTCGACTCCATAAAACGTTACGATGCAGAGGGACCTTCGCCTGTATCAAAAGGTAAGGGTCTTCACGTTCCATAAGGAAATGCGCCGTTGGCTGCTCGAACCATAACCCTGTGAGGGCGTGAAGAACCAGCGAACCGGGTGTGAAGATTATCTCAATGAGTTAGTTAACTGTTTGTTTTTAATAGTATTATATTTAGCAATCACCCTGAAACCAAACCGGTGATCTCTCGTTACGATGGGCGCTTTGGCGCTGGTGCGAAGTAGAGGCGGCACGATAACTGTTCCCGCGCAACGCGCTACTTTGCTATCCTGGAGAAGCAACCCTTTTCTATACATGAACGCTCACAATCCCTTCATGCGGCATCACCGGTGGCATATCTACATGTTTGCCGGGGTGGTGCTCGTAACCGGCGCCTTGTCATTCCGGTCGGATCTACAAGGCAAGACGCTGAGGATGCCAGAGGTGTCCATGGAAACGAAGATCATGGAAGCCGAAGCACTGGAACCCTTCGTCTTACCCGACTCCGTGGTGGAATCCATGCTGCGCAACCCGACGAAGGTGCAACCGCTACCCGTAGAGCATATCGACGCCGAGACCCTATGGCTCGCGCGCATCATCTACTCAGAGACCAAACGACCTACTGAGCAAGAACTGGTAGCCTGGGTCGTCCGCAACCGTGTCGACACCATCTATCGGGGTAAGAATACATACCGCGACGTTGCGCTGGATCCGTACCAGTTCAGCGCCTTCAACCCGAACAGTCGGAAGCGTACGTACTACAGCAGCCTCGGCGTGCACGCCAAGGCGCCGGGCTGGCAGAAGGCCCTGGCCCTGGCCTACCACGTACGCTACGCCCCCCCCCGGTACCGCCCCTTCTCTCCCGTGACGCGGCACTTCTTCAGCGAACGCTCGCTGCAACAAAACGCGCACCCGGAGTGGACCGTGGGCTTGCAGCCCGTCACACCGAAGCGACCCGGCAAACTCGACGCCCAACGCTTTCGGTTCTACGAAGGCGTCATGTAGTCGTACCGGCGCGCGCTACAGGCCGATGCCCAGGCGCAGCATGGCGGCATTGAGGTGCTGCGAATCGTCGGTGGAGAACGTGGCAAAGCCGACGATGATTTCGTCTTCGATAAAGCTCGAAAGGCCGAACGTGAAGGCGATTTCCGGATAGAGGCTGATCCCACCCAGCGACACCTCCAGCCCCAGCCCCAGCTCGCCGGCCATCGTCGGCGACTTGATATCGTCCTCGATGAGGTCGTCGGCCCCCGAAGCAAAGCGAATCACCGGCCCGGCGAACACGTAGGGCTTGACGAGCGGCGGGCCGAAGCCGTACCGCAACAGGATCGGCACCTCTACGAGGTTGACGTCGAAGTCATCATCGATGGCATCGGAGATATCCGAGAGCCCGTTGAAGAGGTCGCCGGCATCCATATACCGCACGCCGGGACGCAGGTCGAGCGGCCCCAGGCCAACCTCGGCCCATACGCCGATATGCCAGCCGGTCTTGTTGTCGAAGTTGGCCTCGACCTCTCCGAAGGAGATGTCCGTAAGCCGGTTGAAGTTAAGCCCGGCCGTGACGCCGAACTGGAACTGCGCCGCCGCCGTGTTGACGAAGCCGAACCCCAGCACAACGACGAGCGAAAGAAGGCGTACTACGGTTGCTTTCATAGCGATATGAGCCTATATCTGGCTGTTTGAACGTAGGGACATTACAGTGGGGCGAAGCGTCGCGGTCAAACTCCTGTTGATCCTACGCCCGCCGCTTGACGCAGTACACCCTGCTCCTGCACACGCTCCCGTGTGTCGATACCTTGTTACCTTTTGATAAGCCGCGCCGGCCGGCCCATTGGTCACGACGAGGCGGTGCAACCTGAGCCGGGTTGGCGAGTTTGCCCCCATGCACCCGCCCTCAGTATACGAAGCCCCGCCCAAGGAAGAGCATGAAAATTGGGATCACCTGCTACCCGGTCTATGGGGGGAGCGGCGTCGTCGCTTCCGAACTCGGCAAAGCCCTCGCCGCACGGGGCCACCAGATTCACTTCATCGCCTACTCGCTTCCCTTTCGCCTGAACCACGTCACGGAAAACATCTATTTTCATGAAGTCAACGTCAACACGTACCCCCTCTTTGAATTCCCGTCCTACTCGCTCGCGTTGACGAGCAAGATGGTGGATGTGGTCCGCTACGAAAAGCTGGACCTGCTGCACGTGCACTATGCCATTCCGCATGCTACGAGTGCCGTACTGGCGCGGGAGATCCTGGCCTCTCAGGGCCTGCATGTGCCCATCGTCACCACGCTGCACGGCACCGACATCACCATCGTCGGGCAGGATCCGTCGTTCGTCCCGGTCGTGACCTACTCGATCAACCAGTCGGACGGCGTGACGGCGGTGTCGGATTTTCTACGGAGGGAGACCCGCGACCACTTCGAGGTGCACAACGACATCGAAGTCATCCCCAACTTCATCGATACCACGCGTTTCCACCGGCGCAACAAAGAGCATTTCAAACGCGCGCTGTGCCCTGACGGCGAGAAGGTGATGGTGCACGTATCCAATTTTCGCCCCGTCAAAAACGCCGCGCATGTGGTGCAGGTCTTTCACCGGTTGCGCCAGGAGGGGCTGGCGGTCAAGCTGTTGCTGGTGGGCGACGGGCCGGACCGGGTACCGACCGAGCATCTGGCCCGTGAACTCGGCGTCTACGACGACGTCCGCTTCCTGGGTAAACAGGAACCCGTTGAAGAGATCCTCTCCATCGCCGACGTCTTCATGATGCCCAGCGGCTCCGAATCGTTCGGGCTGGCGGCGCTGGAGGCTATGGCGTGCGGCGTGCCTGCGATCTGTAGCGACATCGGCGGCCTGCCCGAGCTCATCGGCGACAGCGCCGGCGGCTGCCTGTGCCCCCTCGGTGACATCGACGCCTTCACCGCCTGCGCCCATCGCATCCTGACCGACGACGCCTTGCAGGCGGAAATGGCAGAAGCCGCCCGCATTCGCGCCGTAGAAACGTTCGACGTGGACCGCATCGTCCCGCACTACGAATCCTACTACGAAAGCGTCCGCGACCGCCTGTTGACCCAGGTATAAACGCGTCGCATACCCGTTCTTTACCCTTCTTGTGCGTTCACTGCTGTCATCCCGGCTCGGGTTGCGGTATTATTTTTCGGAACCGGTATCAGGTTCGAGGCTGCTCAAGCACGAACCGTGAAGCCGACGCTTCATGTTAACATTTGCCGTTCTTCTTGCGGGAAAGATAAAGATTGGGTTACCATACGGTCGTTGGCTGGTAATACGCATTTCCGGCGCCCCAACCCCGCGAAACATGAAGTACTACGCCCCGGTCTCCCAGTCTCCACACCGTTCCCCGAACGATCTTCTGACGGCACCTCCAACGCAGAAGCCGTGCCCCGCGCCATCACCTGCCGTGCGGCGCAGCGCCTGCCTGATGATCCTGGGCTTCCTCGCTTTCTTCGTGGCCGGAAAGGCACTCGGCCAGGGGGTCACGACGGCAGCCATGAGCGGGATCGTCACCGAGGCCAACGGCGAGCCGCTGCCGGGAGCCAACGTGGTGGCGGTGCACGTACCCAGCGGCACCCAGTACGGCACCGCCGTCCGCACTGCGGGCGCCTATACCCTGCCGAACATGCGGGTCGGCGGCCCCTACACGGTTACCGTCTCCTTCGTCGGCTTCGAGCCGCAACAACAAGACAACATTTTCCTGAGCCTGGGCCAGAACCTGCGGCTCGACTTCAGCCTGGCCGAGCAGGCCGTCGGGCTCGAAGGGATCGAGGTGACGGCGGCCCAGGATGAAGTCCTGAACGCCGACCGGACCGGCGCCGAGACGTTCATCGACCCCGCCCAGGTGGCCCAACTGCCGTCCATCAAACGCAGCACCCGGGACCTGACCCGCCTGGATCCGCGCAGCGACGGCAACCTCAGCTTCGGCGGCCGCAACTGGCTCTACAACAACATCTCGATTGACGGATCCTACTTTAACAACCCCTTCGGCCTGGACGACCCGGCGCCCGGGGGGCAGACCGGCGCCGAGCCGGTACCTTTCGACGCCGTCGAGCAGGTCCAGGTCTCCATTGCCCCTTTCGACGTCCGAGAAGGCGGTTTTACCGGTGCAAACATCAACACCGTCACCAAGAGCGGGACCAACGCCTTCAAGGCATCGGTCTACAGCTTCTTCCGCAATGAAAGTCTGATCGGCAACAGCGTCAGCGGCACCGAGGTCATCGCCGACCCGGACCTCTCGTTCAACCAGTCCGGTTTCACCCTCAGCGGGCCGCTCCTCCAGAACAAGCTGTTCTTCTTCCTCAATGCCGAGTTAGAACGGCGCGACGATCCGGGGACTAACTTCGCCGCCAGCGCCGACGGCATCCCCCGATTCGGCGAGTCGCGCGTGGAAACCGACGTGATGGAGCAGATTCGCCAGCGGATGATGCAGGTCTACGGCTATGACCCCGGTTCGTACGAAGGCTTCATCCATGAGACCAACAACGACAAGCTGCTGTTCAAGCTCGACTGGAACGTCAACGACAACAACAACCTGACTTTCCGCTACAACTTCCTCGACGCCGTGCGCGACCTGCCGCCGCACCCGGTCGTGCTGAGCATCAACAACACGGGCCGGGGCCCCAACGAGACGAGCCTGCCGTTCCGCAACGCCGGCTACGCCATCAACAACGAACTGCACTCGTTTGCGCTGGAACTCAACAGCCGGGGCCCCAACTTCGCCAACCGGTTCTTTGCCAGCTACAACCGCTTTCGCGACTTCCGCACACCGTTCAGCGAACCGTTCCCCACCATCGAAATCGGCCACAACGGCGTCACTTACACGACCGTCGGCCACGAGCCGTTCTCGATCCACAACATCCTGGACCAGGACGTCTTTCAGCTCACAAACAACTTCACCTACTTCAACGGGCGTCACGTAGTCACCTTCGGGACTAACTTCGAAGGCTTCCTCTTCTTCAACTCGTTCAACATTTTCCGCCACGGCCTCTTTCAGCTTCCCTACTTCCTGGACTTTGAAGGCGACGGCATTCCCAACGGCAGCACCTTCCCGACGCTGGAAGAGTTCTTTACCGCCACCGACCCGGGCGACCCGATTGATTTCCGGGGCATGATCACGCCGTCCTCGGTGCCGTTCAAAGGCGAAGAGATCGACGTCGGGCAACTCGCTTTCTATGCCCAGGACGAATTCCTCATCTCGCCGACGTTCAACGTGACGCTCGGGCTACGCATCGATATCCCGATCTACCTCACAGACCCGGTGGACAACCCGTTCTCGCGGGGCCTGACGGCGCTCGACGAGGACGACACCTCCGTCACCATCGACCAGAGCAACCTGCCGGGGGCTACGCCGCTGTTTTCGCCGCGCGTCGGGTTCAACTGGGACGCCACGGGCGATCGCTCGACCCAGGTGCGCGGCGGTACGGGCATCTTCACGGGCCGCATCCCGTTCGTCTGGTTCGGCAACGTCATCTCAAACCCCGGCAACAACCCCAACTTGTTCCCGAACATTCCGGCCAACCAGGTACCGGAGGATCACAAGACGAGCGACGATTCGATCCTGCAGACGTCGTTCGACCTCAACGCCATGACCGACGACTTCAAATGGCCGCAGGTATGGACGACGAACCTGGCCGTCGACCAGCGGCTGCCGTGGGGACTGCTGGGTACGCTCGAACTCATCTACGGCAAGGACATCAATGCCGTCGTGATGCGCAACTACGACCTCATTGCGCCCACACGCACGCTACCGGACGGGCGTCCGTTCTACGGGAGTGCCGACGGCAACGAACTCAACCCGGACGGCGGCGCCGGCATCTACGTCATCGACAACACCGACGAGGGGCACAGCCTGAACGTGACGGCGCAGGTACGGAAGTTCTTCGACTTCGGGCTCAATGCCAACCTGGCCTACAGCTTCACGGAGGCTAAGAACCAGCTCAAGTCGACCGAGATCGCCAGCGTCCTCTGGCAGAACCAGCCCATCAAAGGCGACCCCAACAACCCCGAGTTGTCGTTCTCCGAGTTCGGCCAGCGGCACCGCATCGTCGGATCCGGCAACTACCGGCACGAATGGTCGCAGCGGCTGGCCACGACCTTCGGGCTCTTCCTGGAAGTGGCCGAGGGCAACCGATTTATCACGTCCGGCGGCAACCGTTATTCGTTCATCTACGCGGGCGACGTCAACGGAGACGGCTACGCGAACGACTTGATCTACATCCCGCGCAGCCAGAACGAGATCGTGTTCGACCCCCTTCTTGATGCCGACGACAACGTGATTGCCACGCCGGAACAGCAGTGGGCCGCGCTGGATGCGTTCATCGAGCAGGACCAGTACCTGAGCGAACATCGCGGCGAGATCGCCGAACGCTTCGGCGCCGTCAACCCCTGGTACAGCAACATCGACCTGCGGATCTTGCAGGACATCTCGTTCACCGTTGCCGGTAAGCCGCAGACCATTCAGATCAACCTCGACATCCTCAACGTAGCGAACCTGCTCAACTCGGACTGGGGCGTGCGCAAGGTAGCCAGCGTCGCCGCTACCTCGCCGCTCGCGCTCACCCGCTTCGACGCCGCCGGCAACCCCGTCTTCAACTTCACCGGGCCGGGCGAGACGTACATCGACGACCCCAGCGAGATCTCGCGCTGGCGCGCCCAGTTCGGCATCAAGTACCTCTTCAATTGATGTATATCCCGTCAACCGGATTTGGCATGAAACCCTCTCCGAGCCGGGCTCGTCTGCCCCGCCGCCATGTCCGTTAACCGCCTCCAGGGCATCCCCGGCTTTTCGATTGATCGCGTGGCCGCTGCCGCCGGAGACGACCCGGAGGTCCTGCGCCTGGAAAACCTCGACACGGACCTCCCGCTCCCGCCCGGCGTCCTCGCAGCGACGCAGGCCGCGCTGGGACGCGACGACCACAACAGCTATCTCCCGTTTACCGGGCAGCAGGCGCTGCGCGAGGCCGTCGCCCGGCATGTAGGCGGGCAGACCGGCCAGCCGTATCGCCCCGAGCAGGTCGTCATCACCTGCGGCGGCACCGAGGGTATGCTAGACGCCCTGCTGGCGACGACCGACCCCGGCGACGAGGTGATCCTGACCGACCCGACCTACGCGGGTATGATTTACCGGGTGCGCCTGGCCGGCGCCGTCCCCCGGCTCGTTCCGTTCGTCGTGCAAGACGGGGCCTGGCATCTCGATCTGCAAGCCCTGGCCGACGCCGTTGGGGACCGGACGCGCGCGCTGTTCATCATGAACCCTTCGATGCCGTCGGGTGCCGTGTTGAGCCGGGCTGCCTGGGACGCCGTGGCGGACCTGTGCCGGACGCGGAACCTCTGGTTGCTCTACAACGCCGCCATGGAACGCATCCTCTTCGACGGCCGCTCCCTGCTGCATCCCGCCTCGCTGCCCGGCATGGCGGCGCGTACGCTTACCATCGGGTCGGTATCGAAAGAATATCGGATGATCGGCTGGCGGATCGGCTGGGTGGCAGGGCCGGGATCCCTCATGGACGACGTCGCCCGCGTGCACGTCTACAACGTCGTCACGCCCACGGGCATCGCGCAGGCCGGTGCGCTGACGGCCCTGCACACAGCGCCCGAGGATCTGGCAAACGCGGTGGCGACCTGGCAACGGCGACGCGACGTGCTGACGGAACAACTTCAGGGCTGGCCGATGATTCCGGCCGCCGGCGGCTGGTCGCAACTACTGGACGTAGGGACGCTGGGTTACGACTCGTTCACAGCCTCCCACCTGCTGCTGGAACGCGGCAAGATCGCCGCCACGCCGATGCGCGACTGGGGACGGCACCACAGCGATCGGTTCGTACGCCTGGTCTTCAGCAACGAACCTGTCGAGCGCCTTGCGGAGATGGGCGCCCGCTGCGCCCACGCCCTGCGGTGAACGGCTTACTTCGCGTGAAGACGGCGGGAGCACGCGGGTCTGACTTTGATAAACAACGGCTTTTTGAACGCCGCGCCCGTCAGCAAGCTCTGCCCCGGCCCCATAGCCGGCACATTCGTCCACAGCGCCGCATCGACCCCCGCGGTCGTCCGCTTGATAGGATCCAGGTTGCTGGGCGACTTCACCTGGTGGATAAAACGCGTGTTGGCGAGTTCAAAGATCTCGTCCGGCACATGGTTGGGCTGCTGAGAAACCAGGGACAGGGCCATCCACCGCTTACGCCCACGGCGGCTGATGATCTGAAGGCTGTCCAGCACGGCCCGCATCTTGGGCGCAGCCGCCCGTGAGACGAAGGTGTGGACTTCCTCAATGACGACGAGCACGGGCGGCCGTGGCCTGCCGGACGGCAGCATCTCGCCCCTCGGCGTCTCGATGACTTTTTTGAACAGTTCCTGGAGCACGTAGGCTATCGCGATGTTGCGGCTGCGGGTGTCGGTCTCCGAGATGTCGAGCACGGAGAGACGGCCGCCGACCAACAACTCCTGGAGCGGCAGTTCCGGGATGCCGGTGGTTTCTCGCCAGTCGAGCATCCCCGAGCGGCCCAGGTGCGTCAGCTTCGACCGGAGGACGCCGGCCGTCGAGATGTCCTGCTCATTCGCCATGGGCAGCAACCGCACGTTGGCCGGACCGTTCATCGACGGCGTCTCGATCAATCCGTCGACGAGTTGCTGGAGGTCGTACGGACGCGGCTCCTTGCCGTCGGGTCCGGGTTCGCCGATAGACATACGGCCTGCCTGGGCCGTGACCATAGCGAAAACCCGCATCTCCGCCTCGGTGAACGACAGGATGTCCGCCACCACCTCCGGATACAGCCCGGAGATAGGCACCTTGAACGGGATGGACGACGCCGTGGATCGCCCTGAGCTGGGCACGTAGACCCGGAAGTCGCCGACGCCTTTCGGGTGGAGCCGGTAATCTCGATACAGGGATGCGACAAAATCGGGATCGTCGGTGGCTTCGTTCATGCACACGTATTCGCCTTCGACGTCGATGAGCACCACCGCCCAGCCGGCCTCCAGCGCCTCTTCCGTGAGCACCTGCGCCGTGTTCGACTTTCCCGAACCGACCGTACCAAAGATGCCTACGTTGCGCGGCAAAAAGTTTCTATTGTCCCCCTGCGCCCGAACCCGAACGGTTTTATGACCGGCCAGATGACCCAGGAAAAAGTCACCGTCGATCCCGAGGAACTGCTGCAACCGGTGGTCCGGGAAGATATAAACCTCGGAATACGGCCTGGGGCGCGTGGGCGTCGGCACCGACCTGTCGCCTTCGACGAGCTGCCCGAGGATTTCGATTCTGCCAAGCACATGGTACGGCTGCTTCAGGCCGGGATCCACGGCCGCCGCATTCTGTCGCTCAAGTTGTTCCTGCGAGGGATGAAACGGTCCGGCGACGACACGACCGAGAAACTCAAGGTGCTGCACGGCATCGCGTATGCCTACGTACATGTCCCGGCGAAAGTGCTCGGCGCGCTCGGCGGGCACCAGGATTTCGCAGGAGGCATTGTCGGGCGTGCCGACGTCGAAGTTGACGTAGCCCAGTTCGATGATGGCTGTGGGTGCGGCTTCGCCTTCCTGCTCTTCAACGGGTGCTTCGGCTACAGCCGGCGTTGGCCGTTCGCGGGGGCGCTCGGCCAATTCATCCCTCCGTAGAAAGGAGCGCGTTTGCGCAGGAGGTATCGGCTCGATATCTAGATCTAGCATCACCCCGCCGGCCTGGTTGAGGGTGGATGGGAGGGCAGGCGGCACCGGCGCGATCATATCCTGCGGGGGTATCGGAGCAACGCTCTGCACGACCACCTCGGTTTCTTCCGGCGGAATGGGTTCGATGTTCAGCACCAACCCTTCCGCTCGGGGAGGCATCTCCGGCATAGCGTTCCAGGAATGCTCATCGGCATAATCCGGGGCTCCAGGTACGGCGTCCGAACCCGGCTCATCGGGGCGTTCCGGATCGACCGTGAGCAGGAGTTCATCGGTTCGCTCTTCCGGCGGCGCTTCGCCCAGCACAAACTCATGGGTACGCTCCGGGGCCGGCCGCTCACCTGCAAGGATGGCTTCCTCCCCATCTTCCTGCAAGAACTCCTCCCCGTCAGGCATAGACGCATCGGTTCGCTCTTTCGGCGAACGATCGCTTTTGCGCGTAAAGAAATAAACCGGGGTATGTCTCCTCATGGCACGGGGGTCTTCTGGCAAACCCTTGAGGGGTCGAGTTCAATACACAATCAATCCAGCTTCCTTAATATCGCCGGATGACCGATTCTATTAACCGGGTCTGCAAGATGAGCCCGTCAAACCCGTCGCCGTCTACGGCACCCGTCGTCGGCCGATCCGTGGTGCCGTCCGATGAACCCGAAATTCCGTGGCGGGTCAGGGTCGCTGCGACACGCGAGCCAGGCGCGGCCACAGGTCTTCGCGCCAGTACGCCGTGCGCAATTCCTCCACGAGCGACATGCGGTAGCGGCCCGAGGCGCCCTCTATCCGCAACAGCTGCCGGGCCGGGCCGGTGCCGCGCCAATAGGTTTCTACCGAATCCGTCTCCCGGCTGATGAGCGACCGCACCGGCACGTCGTAGGTCAGGACGATGCGTTCGGCCTTGGTCCCTCCAAACGGCAACTCGATGGATACAAGCCCGTCGCGGTGGGCCTGCACGCGGACGTACGCGCCGTCGTCTTCCACGACGAAAAAGGTAAGGTCCTGTGTGCCGGAAAAGTCGAGGCTGCGGACGAGCAGGGGGAGCAGATGGATGGGATACGCCTGCGGCCGATAGGCGAACGTGCCGGTACGGTTTCCGTAGTCGTCGCTCCGCATCAACGCGTCGACGGTGCCTCGGGCATGAAAAGCCAGTTCGCTGTAGACGTTGGAACACCAGTCGAAGCTCGTAAACGAGGCTTTGAGCGGGGTCAGGTCGGCCTGGGCGGCATTGATCACATAGTTATGCTTGTACTGGTAGGATCCGCTCTCAAATTCGTAAAAGAGCGCATACTTGAAGGCCGATAGCGACTGTGGGGCGTCCGGGCCCGCCTTCGACATAGCGGCCCGGTCGAAGGCGTGCTTGACCAGATAGGTACCGGCGAGAAAGCGTTGCGGGACGTCTTGCCCCTCCTGCCGATGGGTTCGCTCGACCTCGTAGAAGGCCACTTCTGCCTGACCGTCGTTCCACAGCGGGGCGGTCAGAAAGGCGCCGTCGGTGACGGATCCGGCGGCGTCGTATGAAGGAGCGGTCTGCGTCGCACACCCGGCCCCTCGCAGGCCGACGAGGCAGACAAGGCTGGCGACAAACCACGTTCTTTTTTGCATGATATCGCGCGCTGAGCGTGAACAGACGGATCGCATGTTCTTCTACGGCGCAATCCGCATGACGATTCCAACCCAACCAGTTACAGGTTGGCAGGTTGCGGGTTACAAGTCGAGTTTCCTAAACTTGCAACCTGTAACCTGTCAACCTGCAACCTGCCAACCTGCACAGCGATGATGACGATGCACCGCCTGTGTTCGCTCCTGCTGCTCCTGATCCTGGGGACGCCGCTGTTCTTGTACGGCCAACCGGCACCGCCCTCCAGCCTGGATGCCTACGTCGCATCGGTCATGGAGGCGTTCGAGGTGCCTGGAATCTCCCTGGCCATCGTCAAGGACGGTGAGGTCGTGGTGACCCGGGGCTTTGGCGTTCGCGAAAAAGGGAAGCCCGTCCCTGTCGATGCACAGACGCTCTTCGGCATCGCGTCGAACACGAAGGCGTTTACGGCCACGGCGCTCGCCCTGTTGGTCGAGGAAGGACGGCTGGCCTGGGATGCGCCGGTCATCGCGTACCTGCCGGGGTTCCAGATGTGGGATCCGTACGTCACGCGCGAACTCACGGTGCGCGACCTGCTCGTGCATCGGAGCGGGCTCGGCCTGGGTGCCGGCGACTTGCTCTGGTGGCCCCCTTCGACGTACGACCGCAAGGAGATCGTGCGCCGGCTCCGGTACATCGAGCCGGTGGCGAGCTTCCGCAGCGCCTACGCCTACGACAACGTGCTCTACAGCGTAGCCGGGGAGGTGATCGAGGCCGTCAGCGGCCAGCCGTGGGAAACCTTCGTAGAGGCGCGCATCCTCGCCCCCGTGGGCATGGACGGCAGCAACGTCCGCCACGCGATCCATGGCGAAGGGTCGGCCACGCCGCATGCACGCATCAACGGCAAGGTGCGCGCCATCGCGCCGTTTGCCAGCGACAACGTCAACCCCGCCGGCGGCATCAACAGCAACGCCGAGGACATCGCGAAGTGGATGATCGTCCAGCTGGACTCCGGCCGCGTGGCACCCGACCGCCGCCTTTTCTCGCCCGCTACGACGCGCCAGTTGTGGTCTATCGTGACGCCGATGCCGATCGGCAATCCGGCGCCGGAGCTGGCCCCGCTCCGTACCAACTTCCGGGGCTATGCCCTCGGCTTCGAAGTGCGCGACTACCGGGGGTACAAGCTGGTCACCCATACGGGCGGGCTTCCGGGCTTCGTCTCCCGCATCGCCCTGATCCCGGACCTCAAACTCGGCGTAGCGGTCTTCACCAACCAGGAGTCGGGCGCCGCGTTCAATGCCGTCACCTACCACATCCTGGATCACTACCTCGGCGCGGCACCGCACGACTGGCTCGGCGCCTATCGGGCGCTTCAGGCACGCTTCGAAGCGGAGACGGCCCAGGCGGAGTCCGAGACGGCAGCCGCTCGCGACGCGACGTCAAAGCCGTCCTTACCGCTGGCAAGCTACGCGGGAACGTACGTAGACGCCTGGTACGGCGACGTCGAGATCACGCAGGAGAACGACGGGCTGGTCATCCGGTTTACGCGGTCTCCGTCGCTCCTCGGGGACCTGGAGCACTGGCAGTACGACACCTTCGTGGCCCGCTGGCGGGACCGCGAGTTGCGCGCCGATGCGTTCGTGACGTTTTCGCTGACGCCCGAAGGCACCATCGATCAGGTCAAACTCAAAGCCGTCTCACGCGCCACCGACTTCAGCTACGACTTCCACGATCTACGGCTCAAGCCTGATAAGTTTTGACGGGCAGCCGTTGGTAAAAACACCCCCCATCCGACGTATTATGGCGGTTTCGACGGTGATGCGTCAAAATTTATTAAAGACGTCCGCTACCCTCATACCCATAGCAACACTACCCGCGCGCCAGTTCGATCAACGCTTCCAGCGCGCGCGGGTCTTCGCTCTGGCCGAGCCAGAAGATAGCGTCCTTGCGGATTTTCGCCCTGGGATGGGTATGGGCGATCTCGATCAACAGGGGCACGCCCTGCGCTGCGGGAAGCTGCGAGATGGCAAAGACCGCCTGCTTCTGAACTTCGGAATCCGAATCATCCTGCACCATGTCCCCCAGCGCTTCAATCGCCCGTTCGGACGCTTTCTGGCCGAGCCAGAAGACGGATTCCTTGCGGATGTCGCTCGGGCCGTTGCGGGCCAGGTCGATCAGCGCTTCGACGGCGTCGTCGCGGTCTATCTGACTGATGCCGAAGACGGCCTGCTTGCGTACCTCGTGCGAGCGGTCGTCGCGGGCGGTACGCCGCAGCACGTCGAGGGCTGCCGGGTCGCCTTGCTGACCGAGCCAGAACGCCGCACTCTTGCGCACATCGTCGTCGTCATTACCCGTGAGGATGTCCGTCAGGATGGGCACAACGCGGTCGGGCAGGTCGTGGATGGATACCGCCATCACCAGGTCCTCTTTGAGATCGTCGGTGCGGGCGGTGCGGTACTGTTGTTGCACGAAGTCCAGGCTTTCGTCGTCTTCCGACAAACCCAGCCAGATCACCGGACGTCCGTCCACGTCCACGTGCCCGGACAGGTTGGTGACGCGAATCCGACGCGCGGCTTCGCCATCCGCCGTGTATTCGAAAAGCAACGCCACCTCCTTGACGACTTGTCGCTCGGACGTCCGGTCGTGATCGCGGCGGTCGCGCATGTCAAACTCCGGCTTTTCGCCGTAGAGCAGTTCGTGGAGCGTCATGCGGTTGCCCCGGCTGGACCACGAGCCGATGAACGAGTATTCGCCCATCAAGCGCTCGATGCTGTAGCCGATCCAGTACCCCCGGCGGTAGTCGTCCTGGCGGGCCTGCTGTTCGGCCCATTGCCATTTCTGATTGAGCGTCTCCGAGGGTTGGGGATGGTGCGCAACGCGCTGCGCCCGGAGCGCTGCCGGGCTCAGCGCGAGTACAAGTACCAGGCTAGCGAGGGTCATTATGCGTTTCATGGCTCTACAAGGTTATCGCGTGGGTGATTATGTCATGCTTCCCGCTATGCTTCATTGCCCCTTTACGATTTCGAGCAGGGCCGTAGCGGCCCTGGGATCTTGCGTTTGCCCCAGCCAGAAGACGGCTTTTTTGCGGATCTCCTGGTTTTCGTGTTGCTTGGCCAGGTCGATCAGCAGCGGCACAGACTCGTCATCCGGCAGCTGAGAGATCGCAAAAACCACCTGCTCCTGCACGTCGAGGTCCGCCTCGGAGGCCAGGATCTCTTCGAAGAATGAAGCCACTTCATCGCCGCCCTTCTGGCCCAACCAGAAGATGGCCTGCTTCCGCACTTCCGGGTTGGCATGGGTCTGGGCCAGATCGACCAGCACCGAGACGCTCTGGGCGTTGTCTTGCTGGGCCAGCGCAAAAACGGCCTGTTTCTGCAACTCGACGTCGGCGGTGGCCTGCGCCATGACCGCCTGCGGCCCAAGCAACACGCCTGCCAGCATCACCGTTAACACCAGGGTTGATTTCGTGGACATCGGATCCTCCTCCTTTTCGGGTTATCATTGTTTTCTATTGTGATGCCATGCCCTGCGCCGGCCTCCCCGGTACGCGCGAACAGCCACGGCGTCGTATCCTCCAGGCGTACAGCCTGAAAGCATGCTCATTGCCCTCGGACGATTTCGAGGAGGGCTTCGCGGGCGCGGGCGTCGTCGGTCTGCCCGAGCCAGAAGACCGCTTCCTTACGGATCTGCGGGTCGGCGTGCGTCTTGGCCACCTGGATGAGCGCCGGGACGCCTTCGCGGCCGAGCTGGGAGATAGCAAAGACGACCTGCTTTTGCACCTCGTACTCCGCGTCACTGTTGATCACCTTTTCGAAAAAGGCCGACACCTCAGTCCCGCCCGCCTGCGACAGCCAGAAGATGGCTTCCTTGCGGATTCGCGGATCCCGATGCGTCTGGGCGACGTCGATCAGGCGCGGCACGCCGGCCCGGTCCGACACCTGCGAGAAGGCAAAGACGAGCCCTTTCTGGACCTCGAAGTCGGTGCTGGTGTTGATCAGGGTGTCGAAGAATTCGAGGACCTCACGGGTCCCGGCCTGTCCCAGCCAGAAGATAGCCTCCTTCCGGATCTGCGGATTCTGATGCCTCCGCACCACCTCAATCAGGCGCGGCACGCCCTGCTCCTCCGGCAATTGCGAGAAGGCAAAGACGAGGCTCTTCTGCACCTCGAAGTCGGTGACGCTGGTGATCAGCTCCGCGAAGAAGGCTTCGACCTGGGGCGCCTCGGTCTGCGACAGCCAGAAGATGGCCTCCTTGCGAATCTCGGGGTCGCGCTGGGTACGGGCCAGTTCAATCAAACGCGGCACGCCGTCGCGGCCCAGTTGCGAATACGCAAAGATGACTTGCTTTTGCACTTCGTAGCTGGCGTCCGTACGGGCGATCTCTTCCAGTAGGGGAAGCGCCTCCTTCCCGTCGCGCTGGCTGATCCAGAAGATCGCGTCCTTGCGCACCTTCGGGTCGGCATCTTGCAGCGCGATGTCCTTGAGTTTTTGAGCCGCACGGGGCGCGTCGAACTGCGAGAGCGCGAAAATGATCTTCTTTTTGAACTCCTCGGTGCCCGACCCGTCGTACAGGTCGATCACGGCGTCGAGGGCGGTCTCGTCGCCCATCTGCCACAGCGCGTCGAGCGCGGCGAGCTTGACCTCTTCGTTGCCCTGATCCTGCATCCCCTCGACGACGTCCATGTATTTGCGGTTACCGCTGCGCGCCAGCCGCCGGGCGAGTTGCACCATATTGGTACGGGCATCGTCGACCCATGTACTCCGCGCCTGCTCTTCCACGAAACGCTGGTAGCAAAGGAACGCGTTCTCGTCGGACCGTCCTGCCTTCTCCTGCACGTAGCACTGCCAGAACTTGGCGTCGTCCACCCAGTCGCTGCGGGGGTGCTGGTTGAGAAAGCTACGCAGGGCGTCGGATGCCTGGGTCCACTCTTCGTCGAGCACCAGTTCGTACGTCCGCTGATAGGCTTCAGCGGCCCGATCCTGCGCCTGGGCTGCTCCGGCCGATGCTCCCCCCAGCAGCCAAACCGCCACGAAGAGCAGGCCCAACAGGCGATGATGGTGATTCTGTATCCACATGACGCTATTCCCTCTATTCAAAAAGTTGATTCATTTTCTGGTCGCCTACCTCGATGCTTGCATCGGTAAGCAACTACGTCCTTAGCGGGTACCTCGGAGCTTGCTCGGAGGAGGGTCATTTACAAGGTCGAGCTATCGGGACGCGCAGCCGGGGTGACGGCGGGTTGCACGCTGCCGGCCTCACGCCGCATCTCGGTCAGGTTGATCTTGAGCAGGATCGCCCGCTGATCTACACCGCGCTGCACCATCTCGATGGCGGGCAAGTCGTGCCCTGCTTCGAGGTTGGCGATCTGGAGCAGGATCACTTCCAGGTCTTCGATCAGCACGCGTAGCAGACGCTGGTCGGCGTCGTCCAGGTCGGCCCTGAGCGCGTTGGATTCGTCGATGAGTTCGCGGGCAACCTGCCGTTTATGCGACAGGTTGAGGAGCGACGGATCCTGTTCGGGCTCCAGGTTGACCAGGCCCAACAGCAGCACCTTGGAGCGTTCGAGGTAGCGCGTCGTGCGGGCTTCCATCGACGCCGCCTGTACCGGCGTCTCTACCCCCTGCGGCGCTTCGACGATCTGCGGGGCCTCTGGCGATGCGTTCCCAAAGACCATCCATCCGATAAGCACGCCCATCCCCAGCAGCACGAGGGCCGCCGAGAGTTGATACGCCCAGCGCGGTCCGAAGAGCAAGGCCGCCCCGTTCAACCTACCCGGCACGCGCAGCCATTCGAGGAGGCGCTCCACCGGCTCCCGGCGGCGTGCGTCCCGCGCTATCCGGGCTTCGAGCCGTTCGTGGTATCCTTCCCAGAAGACCGGCGCCGGCTCGGGCCGAATGGGCTCGGCGATGCGTTGGAGCGTAGTCTGCATGTCCTGGACCATCGCGCGGCAGCCCGGGCATGCTTCCAGGTGCACGGCCAGTTGCTGCTGCTCTTCCGGGCTCAAGGCCCCGAACAACAGCTCGGCGATCAACGGTTCGTAGGTATTGCAGTTATTCATCGTCTTCCGGTTTTAAGGGGTCATGGGTTCGTGGTCCGTAGTCAGTGGTCCGTGGTTTGGCTACGCACCCATGACGGATGACCAGGGACGTATGCCCTTCATGATGGCAACCCTAGGTCTTCTCGGTAAAAGGCGAGGGCCGTCCGCAACTTCTGCGTGGCGCGAAACAGCAGGCTCTTGACCGTGCCCTCGGCGATGTCCATCGTCGTCGCTACCTCTTTGAGGGAGAGATCCTGGTAATGGCGCAGCACGAAGGCCGACCGCTCGCGCGGCGAGAGCTGCTGCAAGGCCGCCTCCACGTGGCCCCGCATCGTACCGGCCTCGGTGTGCTGATCCGGCCGGGGTTGCGTACCCGGCTCCGGAGCCGCCTGGCTGAAGTCGTCCCACAACTGCCGAAACCGGAGGGCCTTCTTGCGCCGCTTGTTCAGGTAGGTGTTGACGGCGATGCGGTAGAGCCACGAGTAGACCTGCGCCTCGCCCCGAAAGTCGTCCATGCCGCGATACGCCTTGATGAAGACGTCCTGCGACAAGTCCTCGGCATCGTGGTGGTTGCCCGTCAGGTCGTAGGCGAGCGCGTAGAGCGGCCGCTTGTACCGCTCCACGAAGTCGTGGAACGGCTTCGGCTCGCTACGACGCTGCAACGGTTCAGCCACCAGGGTCACGGTTAAAAGCATCGGTTCCTCGTCTGCTCACCCCCTTAGACGTGGCGAACGAGGCGGACGTTTACACAAGATAGCGATCAGCCGTCAGCGGTCCGCTTTCAGCCTTTTCCTTCCTCTCCGGCGCAGTGCTTTAGAGCCTGGCGTTGGCCTTTCAAGCTAACGACTGACCGCTGAAAGCGGACGGCTTACAACAACGATGGCCCGCCTTTCAAGAAATGAATGCCTATGCCTCCCCCATGATCTTGAAGTCATTACCCTCCCGGGGAGTGCCATAGGCGAGCCGGGGATACCTTCCCCTTCAAGCACTTCCTTCCCTTTCAACTGTCGCAGCGTTGTGGGATCCTGGTAGACCAACAC
>Ga0302046_10000515_pt1 | contig 38513 bp, 32 predicted proteins | sample RVTome_11_FD_200261 | JGI IMG/M metagenome (GOLD analysis project Ga0302046, IMG submission 200261) | Soil microbial communities from uranium-contaminated site in the Upper Colorado River Basin, Wyoming, United States - RVT147D111 (version 2) ...
CACCCGCATTGAAGACCTGACCAGTCAGCTTGATCGCCAGCGCCGCCGCCTCGAGCTGTTCGAGCAGGTGCTGATTCCCCAGGGCGAAACGGCGCTGGAGGCGACGCTGAGTTCCTACACCACCGGGCGCACCGACTTCCTCGATCTGCTCGACGCGGAACGCACGCTCTTCAACTTGCAGCTCGACCGTACCGAAACCTACGCGCGCTACCTCAAAACAACCGCTTTGCTGGAGCGGGCGCTGGGCGTGCTGTCGCTAAACGAGATCGCTCCATGAAAACCCTACGCCTATCTACCCGCAGCACATCAATACCGGGCGTGCTGCTCGCCGTCCTCGTGCTGATCGCAGGATGCGGCAGCAACGAACCCGCCACGCCCCCGGCCTCGGAGGAACGGGCCCTCCCGACCGGCACCGCAAACAACAATCGAAACGTGTTGTACTGGCGCGCCCCGATGGACCCGACCGAGATCTACGACCGGCCGGGAAAGTCCAGAATGGGGATGGACCTGGTGCCCGTCTATGAAGACGAGGCCGCAGCGAGCACGCCCGGCACCGTAGCCATCGACCCGACGACCATGCAAAACATCGGGGTCCGGACAGCCCCCGTGACCATCGAGCCGCTCGGCCGGACGATCCGCACCACCGGGCGGTTCCAGATGGACGAACAGGGAATCTACACCGTCTCGTTGAAAGTGCGCGGCTGGGTAGAGACCCTCCACGTCGATTACGAGGGTGCGATCGTGCAGCAAGGCCAGCGGCTGCTGGACCTGTACAGCCCGGAGTTGGTCTCGGCGCAGGAGGAATACCTGCTTGCGCTCCGCAACGTGCGCCGTCTGGGTGGCAGCCCCGCTTCGGAGGATGCCCGGCGGCTCCTGGAAGCAGCGCACCGGCGGCTGACGTACTGGGATCTGACGGAAGATCAGGTTCGCACCCTCGAAGAGACGGGCGCCCCGCAGCGTACCCTCACGTTCTACGCGCCGGCCTCCGGCGAAGTAATGAACAAAAAGGTCGTGGCCGGGCAACAAGTCATGGCCGGCGAGGCGCTGATGGACCTCGTAGATATTTCAAAGATCTGGCTGATCGCAGATGTATACGAACAGGATCTGGGCTGGATCAAGAAGGGCACCCCGGCACGCATCGAACTGCCGTATCAGCCGGATCAGGTCTTCACCGGGCAGGTCGACTACATCTACCATATGCTGAACAGCGAATTGCGCACGGCCCGGGCGCGCATCATACTGCCCGGAAGGCACGGCGGGCCGTTTAAGCCCGGTATGTACGCTACCGTCTACCTGGAAAGCGAGAAGACGGATCCGATGCCCGTGGTGCCGGAGGAAGCTTTGATCCGCACCGGCGAGCAGGCCCTCGTCATCCTGGCGCTGGGCCAGGGGCGCTTCCAGCCACGCGAGGTACAGGTCGGCTTTCAGGCCGAGGGTAAGATCCAGATCCTGCACGGCCTACAGGGACATGAGCAGGTGGTGACCAGCGGCCAGTTCCTTATCGATTCCGAAGCCCGGCTGAAGAGTGCCGTCGGGGCCATGCTCGGCAACCCGGAAGAAGACGCTATGCCGGGACATGATCACGGCACACCCTGACGATGGTCTATCCTCCATGTACTCATCCAGTCGCGGCCTGCCGCGATGCCCTAGCGCGCCATGCTTGAACGACTCATTGAATGGAGTGCCCACAACCGGCTGCTCGTCATCCTGCTGACGATGCTCGTGGCGGTCGTCGGGTTCTGGGCCATGCTCAATACGCCCGTCGATGCTATTCCCGACCTGTCGGACGTGCAGGTCATCATCAAAACGGAATACCCCGGCCAGGGGCCGCAGATCGTCGAAGAGCAGGTTACGTATCCCCTGACGACGGCCATGCTGTCGGTGCCTTTTTCCAAGACGATCCGGGGATATTCGATGTTCGGCACTTCCTTCGTCTACGTCATTTTTGAAGACGGGACGGACTTGTACTGGGCGCGCAGCCGTGTGCTCGAATACCTCAACTACGTCGCCGATCAGCTTCCCGGTGGGATCAAGCCTACCCTCGGCCCGGATGCCACAGGCGTGGGCTGGGTGTTTGAATACACGCTCGTGGATCGGACCGGGCAGCACGACCTGGCTCAACTCCGCACGCTCCAGGATTTCTTTCTGAAATACGAATTGCAGGCCGTAGAAGGCGTCGCTGAGATCGCCACGGTCGGCGGTTTTCAGAAGCAATACCAGGTGGTGGTCGACCCGCAGAAGCTGGCGGCGTACGGTCTGTCCCTGGCCCATGTGCGGATGGCGCTCCAACGTTCGAACCAGGACGTCGGCGGGCGGCTGCTGGAACTGGGCGAGCGCGAATACATCGTCCGGGGCAAAGGCTATCTGCGAAGCCTCCACGATATTCGCACTGTTCCGCTGAAAACAGACCGGGGCACGGCGCTCACCCTCGGCGAGGTAGCGACCGTGCAGCTCGGCCCGGATATACGGCGCGGCATTGCCGAGAAGAACGGCCAGGGCGAGGCCGTCGGGGGCATCGTCGTGATGCGCTACGGAGAGAACGCCCAGCGCGTGATCGACCGGGTCAAAGCGCGCCTTGAGGAAATCAAGCCGGGCCTGCCCGACGGCGTGGAGGTCGTCACCGAGTACGACCGCTCCGCCCTGATCCAGCGGGCCGTGAACACCCTTCAGACAAAGCTATGGCAGGAAATGGCGGTGGTAGCCCTCATCGTCCTCGTCTTTCTCCTGCACGTCCGCAGCGCCTTCGTGGCCCTCGTGACCGTCCCTGTCGGAATTCTGATCGCGCTCCTGGCGATGTACCTGCTCGACGTCAACGCCAACATCATGAGCCTGGGCGGCATCGCCATCGCCATCGGTGTGATGGTCGACGCCTCGCTTGTGATGGTCGAGAACGCCCACAAACACCTGGAACGCGCTGCCGCACAGCAAGCGGGCATGCTGCCCCGGCCAGAGCGGTTCAAGGCCGTCCTGGACGCGGCCAAAGAAGTGGGTCCGAGCCTGTTCTTCTCCCTGTTGGTCGTGACGGTGAGCTTCCTGCCCGTGTTCACGCTGGAGCAGGTCGAAGGTCGCCTGTTCCTCCCGCTCGCCCTCACCAAGACCTTCGCCATGGCCGCTTCGGCGATCCTGGCGGTGACGCTGGTACCCGCGCTGATGGTCCTCTTCATCAAAGGCAAGATTCGCCCGCAGCATCAAAACCCCATTGCCCGGCTTTTCATCTGGGCCTACCGCCCGCTCATCCGGGGCACGCTACGGCATCCTGTGGCCGTGCTGATCGCGGGCACCCTCGTGCTCATCGCGACGCTGCTTCCCATCCAACGGATGCTCCTCGGCGACGAATACATCCCGTTTCCGCAAATCGGCGCGGAGTTCATGCCCCCGCTCAACGAGGGGGACCTGCTCTATATGCCCACCACGCTGCCGGGCGTTTCGCCCCAGAAAGCCAAAGAAATACTTCAACAAACCGACCGTATCCTCGCCACTTTCCCGGAGGTGGAGCACGTCTTCGGCAAAGCGGGCCGCGCCGAGACGGCCACCGACCCGGCTCCCCTTTCGATGATCGAGACGCTCATCACGCTGAAGCCGGAGGCGGCATGGCGGCCGGGGATGACGCGCCGGCAACTGATCCGCGAGATGGACCAGGCCATCCAGATCCCGGGGCTGACGAACGCCTGGACCATGCCCATCAAAGCCCGAACCGATATGCTCGCTACGGGCATCCGAACGCCCGTCGGCGTCAAGATCGCCGGACCGGACCTGACGATGCTTCAGGCCCTGGGCGAGCAGGTAGAAGCGGCCCTGCGACCGCTCCGCGGCACCCGCTCGGTCTACGCCGAGCGGGTGATGGGCGGCTCCTTCCTCGACATCGACATCGACCGAGAAGAAGCCGCCCGCTACGGCCTCACGACGGGCGACGTGCAGGACGTCATCGCCACCGCCATCGGTGGGATGAACGTGACGACGACCGTCGAAGGGCTGGAGCGGTATCCCGTCAATGTGCGCTACCCGAGGGCCTTGCGCGACAACCTGCCCGCCCTGCGGAACGTGCTGGTGCCCGCCCCGTCCGTCAGGGAAGGCGGCTTCGGCGCCCAGGTGCCGCTGGGCCACGTGGCAACGCTCCGCCTGGTGGAAGGGCCTTCGATGATCAAGAGCGAAAATGCCCGCCCGAACGCCTGGGTGTTCGTCGACATCGACAGCGAAGCGGATATAGGCTCCTACGTACAGCGGGCACGCCGGATCGTGGCCGAACAAGTCACGCTGCCGCCGGGCTATTCGCTGGCCTGGAGCGGCCAGTTCGAATACATGGAGCGGGCCAACCGGCGTTTGCAGATCCTGGTGCCCATCACGCTGGCCATCATTTTCCTGCTGCTGTTCCTGCATTTCCGCGATGCCGCCCTGGCTCTCCTCTTGATGCTGCCGCTGCCGTTTGCCCTCGTCGGGGCTATCTGGATGATGGTGCTGCTGGGCTTCAACATGAGCATCGCCGTCGGGGTGGGTCTCATCGCGGTGGCAGGGCTGGCGACTGAGACGGGCGTGGTTATGATCGTCTATCTCAACGAAGCCGTGGCGCGCTATCGCAACCAGGGACGGCTGACGTCCCGCCTCGAACTGACCCGTGCCCTCGAAGAGGGCGCCGTGGAGCGGGTGCGCCCGCTGCTGATGACCGTCTTCACGACCATTATCGGGTTGCTCCCCATCATGTTCGGCACCGAGACCGGCGCGGAGGTGATGAAACGCATCGCCACCCCGATGGTAGGGGGGCTCGTCAGCGCCACCGTCCAGACGCTCATCATGATCCCGGCGCTGTACGCGGTGGTGCTGGGCGTAACACTTCGGAAACAGGAGCGCGATGCCCCCCCGGACGGATCGGACGAAGCCGGGCTCGTAGCGGCCTCGGCCTCAGACCCAACCGCCTGAAGCCCTCGGAGGAACACGGCCTCACGTACTGTAACCGGCCCGGGGTCGGAGCGTCTCTCCAGACAAACTACCCGCTCCTGACCCAGCCTGACCCTAATGCAACACATCCATTTTCATCCCACGCCCGAGACGATGCACGAACACGAGCCTATGCACGAAGAACATGCGCGGGGCACCCCCTCCCAGGCGGAACACCCGGACCATACTCATCACGAAGGGCATGGGGCACATCACCAAGAGGCACTTTCCCACGCCGGGCACGACAAACACGAGGGGCACAGCCCCGAACGCTTCCGGCGCAAGTTCTGGCTCAGCCTGGCCGTCACCGTCGCCATCCTCGCCGTCGACGAGCACTTCCCTGGCCTTGTCGGGCTATCCCCGCTCGTGACGGCACCCTGGGTGCCTCCCCTGCTGGGCACTCTCCTCTACGCCTACGGCGGCTGGCCTTTCCTTAAAGGAGCGCTTTACGAGATGCAGGACCGGCAGCCCGGCATGATGACCCTCATCACCCTGGGCATTTCGGTGGCATTTTTCTACAGCCTGGCAGCGACCGTCGGGCTCTCCGGCGGCATGACCCTCTGGTGGGAGCTGGCTACCCTCGTCACCATCATGCTACTCGGGCATTGGATCGAGATGGCTTCCGTCCAGGGCGCCGGCAGGGCGCTGGAGCACCTGGCTTCGCTGGTTCCTGCCACCGCCCACCGGCTGGGTGGCGACGGCACGATGGAAGACGTCCCCGTAGCCGGCCTCCACGCCGAAGACCGCATCCTCGTTCGTCCCGGCGAGCAGATCCCGGTCGACGGCGTGGTGATCGAAGGCGCCTCCAGCGTGAACGAAGCGTTCCTGACGGGGGAGTCGCGCCCGGTGCCGAAACAGGAAGGGGCCGAGGTCATCGCCGGGGCCGTCAACGGCGAGGGGGCGTTGACCCTCGCAGTCCGGCGCACAGGCGAGGCGACCACGCTGAGCCAGATCCAGCGGCTCGTAGAGGAAGCCCAGGCTTCCCGGAGCCGCTTTCAGAACCTGGCCGACCGCGCCGCGGGCTGGCTCGCCTACATCGCCGTCGCAGCGGGCACGCTGACGCTGCTGGCCTGGCTCCTCATCGGCTTCGAGGTCGACTTTGCCGTCATCCGCACGGTGACGGTCCTGGTGATGGCCTGTCCGCACGCCCTCGGCCTGGCCATTCCGCTCGTCGTGGTCAACGCGACGTCCCTGGCCGCCGGCAACGGCATCCTCGTGCGCAACCGCGAAGCCTTCGAACGGGCGCGTGACCTGAAGATCGTCGCCTTCGACAAGACGGGCACGCTCACCGAAGGCCGCTTCGGCGTGCGTGCCACCTATACCGAGGGTCTCGGTGAGGATGAGGCCCTTCGGCGGGCTGCCGCGCTGGAAGCCCGCTCCGAGCATCCCCTGGGCCGGGCGATCATCGCGGCTGCGGAAGAACAGGCATTGGAGATCCCCCCCGTCCGCCACTTCGAAGTGGCAGCGGGACGCGGGGTGCGTGGCGAGGTGGAGGGAGCCCGCCACTGCATCGGACGCCCGGAATGGATCGAGGAGGCCGGGCTCCGGCTACCGGCGGCCTTACAGAACGGTCTCGCAGCAGCCGAGGCACGCGGCGAAAGCGTGATTGCCCTGATGAACGACGCCCAGGTGTTGGCCCTCTTCGCGCTGGCCGACCAGGTACGCCCGAGCGCCCGCACAGCCGTATCCCGCCTCACAGCGATGGGCATCGAGCCGGTGATGATCACAGGCGATGCCGAAGCCGTCGCGAAGACCGTGGCGGCCGACCTCGGCCTGACACGCTACCATGCGCGGGTACTTCCCCAGGAAAAAGCTCGTCTCGTGCAACAGCTCCGGCAACAGGGTGCAACGGCCTTCGTCGGCGACGGCATCAACGACGCACCGGCGCTCCTGGAAGCCGACCTCGGTGTAGCGATCGGCGCGGGCACGGACGTGGCTATCGAATCGGCCGACCTCGTCCTCGTTGAGAACGACCCGGTCGACGTGGTGCGGGCGCTTCGGCTCTCCCGCGCGACCTATCGAAAGATGATCCAGAATCTGTTCTGGGCCACAGGCTACAACGCGCTCGCCCTCCCGCTGGCTGCCGGGGTTGCGTATCCGATCGGGCTGTTGCTGTCCCCGGCGGTAGGAGCCATTCTGATGAGTGCCTCCACGGTGATCGTGGCCGTCAACGCGGTGCTCCTCCGGCGTGTCAACCTGGCGTGAGGCTGCCGGCAGCTCAGCCCGTCAGCGCGGATGCGACGACGCCGAGTAGGCCGGCTTTTGTGAAGGGCTTGGCCACGTATCCGTCGAACCCGGCTGCGATCAAGCGCGGACCGTCCTCGGGCTGCATGCTGAGCGTGCAAGCCGCGGCCGGCGTGCTCCGGTAACGCGGCTGGCTGCGCAGGGTATGGAGCAGCTCAAGACCCGTGCACGGGGGTAACGGAGCCGTGATCGAGCCGTTGTGGAAAAAATTGACCTTTTACGTCCCCTTCACACTCACGTTACCCACCCTTCACAGGCGTGCGGCAATGTTACATCCATTGCCCGCGTTCAGCCATATATTGACGCTACCCTGCAACCCTGGGACGGCGTCTATGGCCTCATTGCTCGCAGATGTCCAGCTCGACGCAACCTACGAGATTATCGCGGAGAGCACCCTCGACGCGACCGATTTCCTTTGGGATCGCGGCGAGCGACAGGAAATGCTGACCCATTTGCCGACCGGCTGCGTCTTCTGCGTCCTCTTGCAACGCGATCGGTTTCGCTACCGCATCGTGTACACGCCCGGGCCCGTGTCTGTGACGTCGCATGTTAGATCAGCCGGCCCGTGGTCGCACGTCCTGCGCCACATGGGGAAATGGCTGCGCAACATTGCACAACTAAACCTCTCCAGAGGGCTCAGGGCGTGCGCAGCCCGGGATATCTTGCCTGGATGACGGGTCGTAGTACACACGGACGATGAGATAGCCATGAAGTACGGCGAAGAGCAAATCGACACCGGCTCGCTTACCGACAGCCCGGCAGCCGAGCGATGCATGGCCCATGCCGTGGAGATCATCCTGGAGGATGCCCGGCGCGAAGCCGCCATCTTTGGGCGTATGAAGGAAGCCCACAAGCAGGGCGACCGCGACGCCGTATTCCTGTATGCCGGCATGCTCATCGACGGGTCGTGCCTGGACGAGGACGGGACGAGATAGCGATGCCGGCGCGGCTGAAACCATCGGGTGATGCCGAGGACGGTGCCCACGGTTTGCCTGCTGATGTGCGGGGGTACATCAGGATTTGGCCTGACGACGGCCTCCAAACCGGACACGCTTATGCATTTGCTACTGGAAGAGGATCAGCGCACGGCAATCCACGGGCTTATTGAGGCAAGCGAGTTCAACGCGAATGATTTCCAGTGGCATGTCGGAAACGAAGGGCAGGAGACGCTGACCCATCTGCCGAGCGGCTATACCTTCAGCATCTATCAGCCGACGCGGGACGATCTCTACCGCGTCGTGTACCGCCCCGGGTTTTGGTCTGCGAGTTCATCGGCCGTCTCGATCGGATCGTGGGCGATCATCTCACGCCACATTCAGCACTGGCTCGAAAACATCAGACTGTAGGTTTTGATTTTCGATGCAAGCCCGTGATATGGGTCGTCGCGGGTCCTAAATAGCCCGAATGTGGCAGTTTTTGCCCGACCTGGGCGTTTCGTGTTTCTGCCTCTCCCCCGCTTCTCTGATCCTTTCGTAACGTCCGGCGTCAGGATATGACCATTTACCCGCTACGCACGATGGGGATTTTCCCCACACCTCAAGAAGGGAATTATCCTAGCGTTGAAGGGGGGTTCCTACCATATATCCGGATGTGGCCCCGTTCGATACCAACTACAAGGACAGAGCGATATCTGACGAATGTGCGAGGAGTCATCCGGACTCCTTCCGGAAGTAGGAGAGCATGAAAGCGGTAGTGATCATTCGTCTGATAAGCCCGCTTGGCAGCGGTGACGGTCGCAAGCCGGCTGTCACTGCTGCTGTTAAGGGCTTCCCGTTGTTCTTCGGAGAACAGCACCTTACTAAGCCTCCCGGCCGCCGGAGAAGATGAATGGATTGGAGAAGATTGACCCGGCCGGCGGGAAAGACAGACTCGCAATAAATGTCACTACTTAACACTACCACAGGCCCTGGAAGGCGGCAAAAACCTGCCGTGCTCGTAGTCGAAGATAATCCGTCGACGCGGCTGTTGCTCACCTATATGCTCAAGAACGAGTATGAAGTGGAAACGGCCTGCGGTTTCGACGAAGCCCTCAGGAAGACGGCCAATCGCCTCTTCGACGCTCTGATTCTGGATATCAACCTGGGTGAAGACCGTACCGGCATCGACCTGCTCCATGCCCTGCGCAAGCAACCGCGATATGAAGAAGTGCCGGCTGTAGCCTGCACGGCCTTTACAGCGGCTACCCATCGCATGCAAATCCGGGCAGCGGGGTTTACCACTTTCGTGGGCAAACCGTTTACCGCAGAGCACATCCTTGAGGCTATAGCGCGCGCAACGAGGACGACGCAGCCTTCAGCGCAAGGCGACCCGGTAGCTTCCAGCGATGCCGCCTCCCAGAGCGCGGCCCCCGACAGGCCTGCGCTCTACAGCACCGTAAAAGAGTACGACGTGAAAGGCGGCTTCTTCAAACAACGCATTGCCTGATGGTAGGGCCTTTAGAATAGCATCCCCCCAGAGACAGAGGCGGGGACAGCCGGCGCGCATGCACGTACCTGGTTGTCCCCGTCACTGCGAGTTTGAACGCGGCGCGTCGTCTGCAGTGACGACGCGCCGGCGTTCCTATTAGCATCCGAACCGCAAGTTATCCGCCTTAATTGAAAGGATCAAAGAATCGGTTCATCGATGCGTACATGCAACAACCATGCATAGCCCGGTTTCCTATTACGGTTCTACGGCAAACCACGTGTAGAGGGCTGGCAGGACAAGCAACGTCAGGAGGGTCGAGGTCACGAGGCCCCCTACGACGACCGTCGCCAGTGGGCGCTGCACCTCCGAACCCGTGCCTGTCGAGAACAGCAGCGGGATCAGGCCCATCGCCGTCGTCAGCGCCGTCATCAGCACCGGCCGCAGACGCAGCAGCGCGCCCTCAATCGATGCCTTGTCCAACGGTACACCCTCGCGGACGAGCTGGTTGAGATAGGTCACCAGCACCATCCCGTTCTCCAAGGCGATGCCGAAGAGCGCGATAAAACCCACCGACGCCGGCACCGACAGATCCTGCCCGGTGACGAAGAGCCCAACGATCCCGCCGACGAGCGCCAGCGGGATGTTGAGCAGGATGAGCGTGGCGTTCTTGAGTGCGTTGAAGCTGCTGTAGAGTAAAAGCAAGATCAACAGCAGCGTGATCGGTACGACCAGCAGCAGCCGCCGGTTGGCTTCCTGCTGCAAACGGAACTGCCCGCCCCACGTTGTGAAGTAGCCCGTTGGCAAATTCACCCGCTCCCGGATCACGTCTTGCGCCTCCTCCACGAATGAACCGATGTCACGCCCTTCGACGTTGAGCTGGATAGTGATGAAACGGTGGTTATTCTCTCGTGTGATCTGGCGCGGTCCGACGATCTCATCCACCTCGGCCAGGTCGCCCAGCGGCACGAGCGCACCGCCAGGAGCCGGGATGAGCAGGCTCTTGATGGCGGCGGGCGTCGACCGAAAGGCGGGCGCAAGACGCACGTAGATGTCGAAGCGGCGGATGCCTTCGAAGATCTGTCCGGCCGTTATCCCGCCGACGGCGGCCTGGATCACCCGCTGCACGTCGGCCACGTTGACCCCGTAGCGTGCGATGGCGGCTCGGTCGACCTGTATGCGTAGTTGGGGCGTGCCGGTGAGCTGGTCGGCCTGTACGTCGGCGGCGCCGCGAACACGCCGCACGGCCGCCGCGATCTCGTCGGCCTTGCGCTTGAGTTGCTCCAGGTCGTCTCCAAAGAGCTTGATCGCCAGTTCGGCCCGCACCCCTTCGAGCAGTTCATCGACCGACATCTGGATGGGCTGCGTGAAGTTGGTCAGCACGCCGGGAATCTCGCCCACCTCGTCGCGGATAGCATCCATCAGCCGCTCCTGACTGCCGAAGCGCCATGCATCCTCCGGGACAAGGATCAGGTACATCTCGGCGCTGTTGACTGGATCGGTGTGGGCACCGATCTCGCCGCGACCGATGCGGCTGACGACACTTTTGATCTCGGGGATCTGCATCAACCGCCGCTCTACGCGGAGCGTCGTCTCCGTGCTCTCACGCAGGGAGATCGACGGAGCCATCGTCAGGCGCAGCACGAGCGTGCCCTCCTGGAGCGTGGGCGTGAACTCCGAGCCGAGGAAGGGAAAAATCACCGCGCCGAGGACGAGTAATCCTCCAGCCAGCACCACAGCCCACCGGCGCTTCTGCACGAAGAATCGGACGAGCGGTCGGTAGGTGTCCATCAGCCAGGCGAGGACGCGGTCGGCCAGGCCGGGCTTGCGTTCCTCTGCCTCGGCGCTTCGCGGCGACCGACGCATGAGCAGCTCCGACAGGACCGGCGCGACGAAGAGCGCGAAGACGAGCGAGCCGAGCATCGCCAGGGCCACGGTGTAGGCCAGCGGGCGGAACGTCTTGCCCTCGACGCCTTGCAGCGTGAAGAGCGGCAGGAAGACCACGACGATGATCGAGATGGCGAAGACGACGGGCCGCGCCACCTCCGCGCAGGCGCGCGCCACCACGTGCACGCGGGGTTCACCCGGCGCCGCCTCGCGCAGCATCCGGTCCACATTCTCGACCATCACAATGGTGCCGTCGACCATCAGGCCGATGGCGATGGCCAGCCCGCCGAGTGACATCAAGTTGGCCGAGAGGCCGAGTTGATGCATCCAGATCGTCGCAAACAGCACCGAGAACGGGATGGCGAGGGCTACCACCACGCTCGGCCGGACGCTGCCCAGGAACGCCAGGAGCACCAGCACCACCAGCAGGATGCCCTGCCAGAGCGCGTTCGTCACCGTCGAGACCGCCGCCTCGACGAGCGACTTTTGCTCGTAGTAGGGCACGATCCGGACGCCTTCGGGCAAGATCTCGTTGATCTCGCGGACTTTCTCCTCCACGCGCCCGATGACCGTCGAGGCGTTCGTGCCGAAGAGCTTGATGACCATCCCGGAGACGACCTCGCCGGCGCCGCCTCGCGTCTGCACGCCGCGCCGGATAGCGCCGCCGATCTCGACGTCGGCCAGGTCGCGAAGGTAGACCGGGGTGCCGCTGGCGGTCTTGACGACGATGTTCTCTAAGTCCCGTGTCCCCGTGGCCAGCCCGACCGAGCGCACGATGTATTCCTCGCTGTTCTGCTCGATGAACTGCGCGCCGACGTTGAGGTTGTTCGCCTCGATGGTTTCGAGGACTTCGGTGATCGTCACGTCATACTGCAAGAGCGCGCCCGGGTCGACGACGACGTGAAACTGCTTCTCCTGGCCGCCGATGCCGAGCACCTCGGTCACGCCCGGCACCGTCTGGAGCCCCATCTTCACGATCCAGTCTTGCATCGTGCGCAGTTCTTCGAGCGTGTGCCGGCCGGTCGTGTCGTCGAGGTAGTAGAAGAGTACCAGGCCCAGGCCCGTCGAGATCGGCCCCATCTTCGGCTCGCCGAAACCCTCGGGAATCTGGTCCCGTGCTTCCTGGAGCCGCTCGCCGACGACTTGCCGCGCGAAGTAGATGTCGGTGCCGTCCTCGAAGTAGACGTTGACCACCGAGAGGCCGAAGTTGGACACCGAGCGGATCTGCTGGAGCCGGGGCAGCCCGTTCATGGCCGCCTCGATGGGATAGGTGACGTACTGCTCGATCTCCTCGGGGGCCAGCCCTTCGGTGACGGTGAAGACCTGCACGAGCGAGGGTGATACGTCCGGAAAAGCATCCACGGGGAGCCGCTGATAGCTGAACCAGCCGGCTCCCATCACGAGCACAGCGAGCGCCAGGACGAGCAGGCGGCTGCGCAGCGAAAAGTCGATCAGTCTGTGCATCACGGGATCCTCCGCTCGTTAGTGGGCGTGTCCTTCGCCGCGTTCGCCTTTTTCGAGTTCAGCCTTGAGGGCGAAGCCGCCCTGCGCCACGTAGCGTGCCCCGGGCGTGAGGCCCGCCGTGATCTCGGTGTGGGTCTGGGTCTCCCGGCCGAGGGTCACCGGCTTCGGCACCAGCCCTTCGTCAGTCTCTACGAAGACCACCGTGCGGTCGTCCAGCATGATGAGCGCGGACCTGGGCACGACGAGCGGCACCGCGACGGCATCGACGGTGATCGTCCCGCTAACAAACAGGCCGGGCTTCCAGCGGCCGTCGGGATTGCCCAGCACGATGCGGGCGATGGCTGTCCGCGTCTCCTCCCCGACGATGGGGCGCACATACTGGATCGTCCCTTGCCCGCGAAGCTGCCGGCCCGTGGTAACGAGGTCCACAGGCTGCCCTTCCCGCACGAGGTCGAGGTCCTTCTGAAACACATTCAGGTCTACCCATACCGTGCTCAGGTCCGCAATGGCGAAGGCTACGGCGTCGGCCGAGAGGGCTTCTCCCTGGCTGATGTGTCGTTCGATGACCGCCCCCGAGATCGGCGCCGTCAGTTCATAGTGCACCAGGGCGTGCTCCGGCTGCTCGGGCAACGCTTCGATGTAGGCTTCGGAGAAGCCGAGGGCCAACAGCTTCTGCCGGGCCGCGCGCAGGGCGATGCGTGCTTCGGCCAGCCCCTGCCGGGCTTCGAGATACTCCTGCTCGGACGAGATTTTCTTCTGAAACAGGCTCTCCTCGCGCCGGAACGTAGCCTCGGCCAGTTCGAGCCGTTCCAGGCCGGCGAGGTAGTCCGATTTGGTGTCGGCCAGGTCGCGGCTGTCGAGGACGGCCAGGACCTCACCGGCCCGCACCGCATCGCCGACGGACTTGTTGGCCGAGTGCACGAAGCCCGGGATGCGGGGAACGATGTGGGCGAAGCGGTCCTGGTTGACCCTTACCTCGCCGGGCAACGTCACCGCGACGCTGAGGGTGCCGGGGGCAGCCGTGGCGAGTTGGATCTCAAACTCGTCAAGTTCAGCGGCGGTCAGGCTGACGATCCGCTCCTCCGCCTGTACGTGAGGCTGACCAGGATTTTCCTGTGCAGCTTCGCCGGATCCGCAGCCGGCGAGAAGCAGGCCGGCGCATACCAGGGCCGGGAGCGCGCTCGTCATTCTAGGTAGATCGTTCATGGTCTTTTCCAGGTCTAGACATCCGAGAGGGGTGTGCCGATGAGGCTTTCGACCTCGGCGCGGGCGGTGTGATAGGCCGCCAGGGCGTCGACGTACTGGTTCGTCGTCTCGAAAAGCGTGCGCTGGGCATCGAGTACGGTGAGCAGGTCGAACTTGCCCTCGCGGTAGCCTTCCTCGGTGGCCGCGAAGTGCTCCTGGGCGGCGGGCAGGACAGCCTCCCGCAGCGTTGTGACCTCGGCGTAGGCGGTAGCGAGACGTTCGTAGACCACGCGGAGCATCTGGCGCGCCTGCACGCGGACGGCCTGCTGTGCGGCCTCCCCTTGCTGGTAGCGGTATTCCGCTTCCCGGATCGCGCCCTGGTTTCGGTCGAAGAGGGGCAAGGGGATGATGATGCCGGCGGACAGGGTTGTCTCTCCGAGGTCACGAAGCCGCCTGGTCCCGATGGTCAGCACCGGGTCGGGTATACGGCGAGCATGCTCCAGGGCTATTTCGGACTGGCGCAGGACCATCTCGTCGCGCCAGCGCGCCACGTCCGGGTTGCGCTCGATGAAAGCGTCGAGCCGTTCGTAGGGCGGTACGGTCTCCACGGTCGCCAGGTCGCCGGCGACCTGCTCGAATGCCGGCGCGGTGCGCCCCCAGGTTGCTGCGAGGCGGATTCGCTCGACGGTCAGGTCCCGCGCGGCACGCTCATAGGCCATCTGCGTCGTCGAGCGCACGACCTGGGCGCGGCGCTCTTCCAGGGCGGATACCTTGCCGGCCTGCACGCGGGCTGCGACGCTCTCGTAGAATCTCCGGGCCTGGGCCAGCAGGCTGTGGGCCAGCATCAGCCGCTCCTGGGCAGCGAGCACGGCGATGAAGGCGCGTGTCGTCTCGGTGAAGACGTCGAGGCGTACCGCCTCGTAATCCCAGCCGGCCAGGCCCAGCCGGCGGGCCGCTACGGCACGCCGCGTGCCTCGGTCGCCGCCGAGTTCGAGGCGCTGGCTGAGCCCGATAGTGATCTCGGCAGCGTCGAAGCCGCGCAGGGCGCGCGTGCCGGCAACGTTCTCCAGGTCCGTCACCATCTCGGGATTCGGCAACAATTCGGCCTGCAGCATGCTTGCCTCACGAGCCCGGATCCCCCAGGCGAAGACGTGCAGTTCGGGGTTATGCGAAAGCGCCAGAGTAAGTGCCTCCCGCAAGGTGAGCCTGCCGGAAGGATTCGGGGCTGTGACGAAAGGCGTGCCGGGCTGCCCAGCCGCTGTGGGCGGCCGGCCGGCCGGGAGCGATGCCCCCAGGGGGCGCGGCTCGGGCCGGGCGGCATTGTGCGTCGTCGCACAGCCGGTCAGCCCCAACAGGAGCATAAGCCCCAGTGACGCAGCGATATAGGATTGCATGGACTTACTCCCAAACCAGGATATGGACACAGAAAGACTGTTTGTCATGGGTCATTCTTTCTTGGTCATCGGCGTCTTTTGCCTCACCAATGACTAATGACCAGTGACTACCGACCAGTGACTACCAACCAAATGACCCGTGCTTTTGCGGGGCTACAGGCAGCACACACGCGACGGGTGCGATGGATTTGGAGGGATCTAGATCAGCAAGACGACCGTACGGAGCGCCGTAAGCGTAGCAGGGGGCTCCGACGGTTCAGAAAGGAAAGAAAAGCGCCGGACCGCGGCGTCGGTTTGTACGACGGGTGACGGTATCACGGCAGGGAAAAGATCAACTGCCTGCCGCATACTGTGCTTCGCAGAGGCGGCCTGTCCATCGGCGGGGCTCGCGAAGAGAAGCATGTCGATGCAGGACGTCCCACACGATGGGGCCGGGGCGCTATCGGCTTCCAACGCGGCGTAGTCACGGTGTTCGCGGTGTACTTCGCGGGCTCCGCGTCCGTCGGTAGCACAGTCGCCCGTCCACCCGTTCTCGACCTCGATGCGCCCGTCTTTCTCAATGCACAGCACGATGCCCGGCAGGGCGTGCTGGCTCACGGGAAAGAGGAAGAGCAACCCGGCCAGGAGCCGCACCAGCGGCGCGGTGTATCGCTTGATGGTATGCAGGCTGAGGTTCACGAAGCCGGGGCGTCCGTTCTACGGTGTCTTGGTGCAGGACGAGACGTTGTAAGCGACAGGCGACGTGATTGTTTCTCCGCTGCTTCTCGGCATTTCCCGCCAGGTCGGCCCGGCCCGACGGTAGCCCTTCTGTTCGCCCTCGGAAGAAACTCGCTGAAGTCAAACCAAGTAAGGTGATTGCGCCCCTCTGAACTTCCAACATCGCGGCCTAACTACACGAATGGATATCTCAATCTCAGCATCCGTCGGATTCGAATGCGCTAATCATACCAACGATGTAAAGGCGGTGCAGGCCGCGCTCAAAGAGGCCGCCCGGCTCTCCGTGGATCCCCGGCTCGACCCCGGCCCGGTGGACGGCGATTGCGGAGTAGGCACCGAAGGAGCCATCGAACAGTTCCAGCGCCGCCTGGGCATGCGCAGACCCGACGTGCAGATCGACCCGGGCGGCTACACCCTCACCCGTCTCTGCGCGCTCCTGGCCGTGGACGGCGTGAAGATGACGTTTCCCTTCTCCCGCTCCTCCGCGTTTGCCTTCTTCGGCCCGGGCGCGGGGATGCGTGCCTTCGGATCGCGTCGGTCCGGCGGAGCGCGGGCGCACGCCGGCATCGACCTCTATTTCCCCGACTTCACCGACGTGCTGGCGATGGCCGACGGCGTCGTTACACGCGGCCCGTACGCCTTCTACCTCGAGACCTTTGCCGTTGAGATCGACCACGGTCCGTTCATCGCGCGTTATGGGGAACTCGCGCCCGAGAGTATGTGGGCCGTTGAAGAAGGTGACCGGTTGGAACGAGGACGGAAGATCGGCCGGGTCGGCATCCTGAGGCAAGCCGATGGGAGCCGGCTCGGCGTGCCGTCCATGATGCTGCACCTGGAGCTCTACGACAAGACGGAAACCGGCAAGCTCACGCGGGCCGAGGGTACATCGTCCCGAAACGCCGTAGGGGTACCCTACCTTCGCCGCCGCGACCTCATTGATCCGTCGGGCTTCGTCCACCGCGCAGCACGCCCCGGCTGAAGTCCTTGGTTAGCCTGTTATCGAACAGAAATCTCCAGCGCAAAGATCGACTCGATCACTCAAGGAGCAAGGGATGACGCCGAGAAGCAATCCGCTGCCACGGCGGCCCGCATCATGACCATCGAGCCCGGCGACGGGCCCACCAGCCCCGGAGGCGCGTCTTCCACAGGTACCACCAGAACCCCGGCCGCGTCGTCGGAAACGCCTCATCCCCATCGTCTTGCTGCCCCTCGGCGATGGCTTCGCCGCGCAAGACGGCCAGCGCAGCCGCCGTGGAGGGCATGAGGGGTTCGGCATCGAGCAGCGGCGTCAGCACGCGTTCGGCGCGCTCCAGGTCGGCGTTCGTCACCACAGCAGGGCGGGTCTTGATCGAGCACAGGACCAGCAGCTTGACCGCGTCGGTGGCGGCACGCTCCAGCCAGTCGAGGCGCGATCGGAAGTCGCCTTCGTCCACCGGCCCTTCCCACAGGCTCTCGACGTAGCCCGAGAGGCGCCCCAGCCCGGGCGCTCCCCCCAGATCAATGAACAACGCGCACCCCGGATGCGGTGCCATACCGGTATAGCGCGTTCCGGCCGGATCGATATGGGTATCCAGAAAGTGCAACATCCTGTCCCGGCGGGTCCGCTTGACCGCTGCTTCCGAAAGTGGATCGTCTTCGTCGACCACAAAGACCTGCGCCATCACACAGGCAGCCTGCTCGCCCGCCTGCCAGGCCCCGGCTTCGTCGTACGTCGCCGGCATGGCGAGCACCAGCGCCTGCAACCGATCCAACAACGCCCCGGCGTACCCGGACGACCGTAGCGCCTCGGACGCGGCGCCGAACGCAACCGACCCGTTGGCCGCCGCCACGATCGACGCACTCGCCTCTGCGAACGAGCGCTGCCCGAAATCGAGGAGCAGCCCAAAAGTCGCCTCGCCGTACGGAGCCAGGCACCGCAGCAGCCGGGGCTGCGCCCGCACCGCCGGGCGGACGCGCACCGCCGCCAGCAGGGCGTCCCGGAATGCCTCGCCGCCGCTTGCCGCCATCCGTCCAAGCGCATCCTCCAGGTTGATGACGACCCGCTCATCGTCGTCTTCGAGCATCTGATCCACGAGGTCGGCGACCAGGCCGACGTACCGGCTGCCGTGGGTCCGCGCCGCGTCGATCTCGGCCGAGATCAGGCGGCGCCGCGCCGCGTCCGGCTCTCGGCGCAGCGCGGCGACCAGTTCCGCCTCGGACCAGTGCTCGATCTCGTCCTCGAAAGACCGCCCCTCAAGATCCGTTCGCACACCTGCCGGGATCCGTACGGGACGTGCACAACGCGCGCACGCGACGACGGATGCCGTCCCGCGGATGGGCACCGGAGAGCCACACGCCGGGCAACGCGCCCGTCCATCGATCACCTCGGCAACGACCTCGCCCACGACCTCGCCGCGTTCAGCCGGGTCCTCCCACGGCGCATCCAGGGCGAACGGCGCATCCAGCGGATACAACCGGGCGACCAACCCCGCCACCGCCTCGCGCCCGGCCTCCGACCGCGTATGCAGCACGGCCCAGCTCCAGTCCCGCGCATCGGTGAGCGACTTGGAATGAAACGTGTGCAGCCGTACGACCTCCGTCACGAGTTCCTCGACGAGGTCGGGGTGATGCGCGAGATGCTCGTCGATGAAGCGAGCCATCATCGGGATCAGGAAACGGAAGTTGCGGTTGTCGCGCGGCCCGGGCAGCGGGACTTCGTACTGACTGTCGATGCAGTCGGCCAGGTAGTGGACGAGAAACCGGCGGTTGGCCGGGCCTGCCTCGGGCAAAAGCGTGAACAGGACCTCCAGACATGCCGCCGCCACCGGGTCGGTCTGCCGATCGACGATCCGCCAGATCGGGTCGAGCACGGCTGCTACGCGCTTCGTATGGCCCTGTGCATCCGCCTGCTCTGCGAGTTCGAGCAGGGTCTTCAGCCCCGCCACCCCTACCCCTTCCAGGGCAACAATCACACCCTGCGCGTGCTGCAGGCGCGGCAACCGGGCCCGCACCACGCGCAACACCTGGCCGCGCAGCGCCACACTCTTCCAGGTGCCGGCGAGGCGACCGAGGGCTTTGCCGAGCGCGAGGTCAAGCCGCCCGTCGGCACCGATCATCCGGTCGGCGAGCGCCGGGGCCCAAACCAGATGTTCCTCGCCGAACGCAGGCATGGCCTCCGCGATGGCGAGGCGCCGTGCCTCATCCTCTTCGCGCAGGAACGCGCCGATCCACTGCTCGAACCGCCAGCGCTCTCGGGGAAGATCCGGTGGCGGTCCTTGTGGGATGACGGCGGGTGCGGGAATCTCCTTGTCGCCGAGGACTGCCCGGGCCCTGCGATGGCTCTCCGTCCCGCAATAGGGGCACGTAGCCCCTCCGGAGGCCTGCACCTTGATCGCTGCCGCACAACTCGGGCACCGCAGGGTTTCCATGGCTGTTGTCGGGTGGCAACCCCGCCATGACTCGGGAAGAAACAGGGCACGTCTCAGCAACCAAGGGTCTTGCAGGGTGCGTTTCGAGCGAAAACCCGCTCGGTCGAGACGTGGCAAAAAGTACTGGCAAGCCCCTTAGGATGCAATCGTCCCCTTGAGAATACGGGCGCAGGGCAGCATCCCGGCTTTTTGCAGGGTGGCCCGGGAAGCCGCATTCGCCGCATCACAGCGCGCGGCGGGCAGGCAGCCCCGCTCGTAACACGTCCGTTTCAACGCCTGGACCAGCAGGCTGCCGTAGCCGCGCCGCCGGAAGGGTTCGGCCACCTCCATGTAAAGATCGCCGTACGGAGGGTTGTAGTGAAAGAGGAGGCCCCCGGTGGCGACTACCGCCCCCTCGGCGTCGAGCATCCAATCCCCGACGCCTTCGACGCTGTGCGGAAAAAGCCGGGGCCGGTCCGCCTCAGTGACCCTCCGAAAGACGACGCCCGGCATCGACAGCGCCGTCGTAAAGGCATCATGAAACAGGATCTTGCCGGCCTCGATGCTGTGTGCACAGTCAAAGAGCAGGAGGGTCAGCAACCGGTCATTCGTCTGCGCCTCGATGGTGACGGCCCGGCTTACGGCGAGGAACCTACGGAACAGGGAGCGCGCGTCGGCCCGGTGAACGGGGAGGACATAGAACTCCTTGACCACGTCCTTCGGCGCTCCGCGAAAGCCCAGCACACAGCCGTACCCCGCCACCCGGCCGTCGACCCGAATCAGATAGGCCTCGGTGAAACCCCGTTGGTGCAGAGAATCGTGGACGATCTGGCACTGCATCTCCGCCCGGTACAGCGCCCGCAGGGCAAGGATCTCCTCAAGCGCAACGCGCGAGACGTCTATCGATCTCGATGCAATCCCCGGCATCGGTATACCCTGCCAAGATACACGACCCCTGGGTGGATGAGCCAGTAGTCGCTATGTTTTTTGATCACCCCCTCCGTCAACTCGCCAGGGCGAGGCGGTCGTGCGCACGGTTTTTACGCGGCTTTGTCCGCCCGGTGCCGAGTACCTGCTCTACGGCCTCGACGAGATCGCTCTTCTGAAACAGATGCGCCGTAGACTCAACGAAGCCGGCCGCCTGGAAGCGCTGACGATCCACAGGGCCTGCGTAGGTGGTGCAGACCACCGCCGGCACGTCGCGGTAGGCGGGCTGATCGAGCAAGGCATGGAGCACATCCACCTCGGTCTCTTCATGCATCTTGACATCCAGCACCAGGGCGTCGAAGGTCTTCGATGCCGCTTTCGAGAACGCATCGCCGACGTTCTTTGCCAGCTCCACCTCATAGGATTCCTTCAGGACGTAGGTGAGCAGAAAAAGCGTCGTCGGGTCATCTTCGACTACAAGCACCGAAGGACGACCCTCTCCATTGGTAGCATTCATATCATCATGTATCGTCATGGCTTCTCTGTTCGCTCTGGTTGGCTTGGGTACGTCGGACAGACCTGCCAAAGAGCGTGCCGGGATGCGTATTAAGAGCAGAGGGCTTTTTCTGAGGGACCTTTTCAGGCGGATCCGTAGGAAATATTCCGGCCATCGTGTAGTTTTCACCCAGGTTTCGTTTCTACACGCGGTCATTTTGTGGTCCTCCGCAAGGCGCCGAAACCGGAGCCTGCAAGGACAGGCTCGGCGGCCTGTAAACATGCTGTGATCACCCCCGGCGTGCCTTGCCGACAGCGAACGGCACGAATATCTTTCCTCGGCTTAGCGAAGCGAAGACATGCACCGTACGGGGATGGCTATGAAAACAATCGTATCGTACCTGCTGCTCACCCTGGGCCTCACCCTCACCGCCCGGGGCCAGGCAAACCGAGAAGAAGCCCGTCGCATCGACTTCCCCGACGTGCAGGGCTACCAGACCCTCGTAACCGACTTGCATACGCATACCGTCTTTTCCGACGGGAGCGTCTGGCCCGACATCCGCGTCCAGGAGGCGATGCGCGACGGCCTCGACGCGGTAGCCATCACCGATCACCTGGAATACCAGCCGCATGAAGACGACATTCCCCACCCCGACCGCAACCGGTCCCACGAGGTAGCGGTCGATGCGGCCGGAGACGACGACCTCCTCGTCATCCGAGGGTCTGAAATCACGCGATCCATGCCGCCGGGCCATACCAACGCGATCTTCCTCCACGATGCGAACCCGCTGCTGCAAGACGACCCGATCGCCGTCTTCCAGGAGGCCAAACGCCAGGGGGCTTTCATCTTCTGGAACCATCCCATGTGGACTAACCAGGCCCCGGACGGGATAGCCGCCCTCAGCGAACTGCACCACCGCCTCATCCGGGAAGGCATGCTGCACGGCATCGAGGTCGTCAACGAACACACCTATTCCGACGAAGCCCTGCAAATCGCGCTGGATCACGACCTCACGATTGTCGGCACTTCCGACATCCACGGCCTCATCGACTGGCAGCATGAAGTGCACTACGGAGGGCACCGCCCCGTGACGCTTGCCTTCGTCCGCGAACGATCCGAGGCCGGCCTCAAAGAAGCCCTCATGGACGGCCGCACCGTCGTCTGGTACGAGAACCTCCTGATCGGCAAAGCGGACATGCTCTCGCCGCTGATTGCCGCGTCCCTGAGCGTCACGGAGGCCGCCTATCAAGGCGACTCCTCGGTGTTGACCATCACGCTTGCAAACACGTCCGAGGCCGAGTTCCTGCTCGACAACCGCAGCCCCTACACGTTTCATAGCGATGCCGACATCGTGACCGTGGCGCCGCATACCACCACAGCCCTTGAGATCAAGACCACTACGCGCCTCTCGGCGCTCGACCTCACCTTCGAGGTCTTGAACGCCGTCGTAGCCCCGGATCAGCATCCGGTCGTCTCGTTTGCGATCACGGTGGGGGACGCCGAGTGACCCGTTCTACCAAATCCGGGCGGATCCGGTATACGATCAGTTGTTCGTGACCTCGATGAGTTCGATTTTGAACCCTTCCGCCAGGTTTTCTTCCAGGACTTGCCCGATGCCGGGGCAGTAGTATTTGTGCTCCCGCTGGCCAGGCTCCTGCGGGGTCGTGTCTTCGATTTTGAGGCATCCCTGGAACGTTCCGTATGGAACCGTGACGGTTTCATTCAGGCTCAGCACCTCGTCCACGTCCTCTGCCTGGCCCTTGTAATACTCCTGGTAATAGATCGCCCCCACCTGGGGCCTAGCCCACATGATGATGCCCGCCCGCGCACCGTCCACCCCGGCTTCCCACGATCCGGCCCGGTTGTCGTACACTCCGTCCACGTAGTTTTTAACCGCTTCGCCGAAGTACCAAACGAGTTCTGGCTGGTTCCAGCCTGCCCGAAGTTCGCGGGATTCACCGGCGACGGCACCGACAAGGTGGTGATGTCGGGCTGGTTGCTGTTCGCATCACAGCCTGCGGCGGCCAGGGGCGCCCCCGTCTCGGCATCGACGATACGCCCGGCCAGGCTGCCGTACCGAGGCTCCATTAGTATACCAGGGCTTTCAGCGTCGTGTTCTCGGCTATTCAATCGGCGGCGCCCTTCCTTCGCCGCATGACCTCGTCGGCGAGTTGCTCTGCGGCGGCTCGGTACGTGGTTTTCAGCGACAACGTCAACGTCTCTTTGCCTTTGTACATCCCCGGCATTACCGTGAAGAGGTCCCGCTTCGTAGGCCTGATGACAAGATGATCTCGCACCATGCCTCGCTCGAACCGAATGTCGTCCAGCGCCCGGGGGTCTACCTGGATCACCTGTTGCTTTTTTTGAAAGCCCCCCGTGATGCCAGCCTGCACCTCCAGGACGAGATACGCTTCGTCCAGGTAAACGAGCCCACCGATCTCCGTAATCCCGAGGTTGGCGCTGGGGAGGGTGAAGGGAATGCGGTCCACCTCATCCTCCCCCAGGGCGGCGTGCGCGCGCTGTACGCGGGCCACGAACCGGGCCGCCGCCTTGCGATACCTACGCTTTACCCGGAAGACAAGATCATGGCGAGCCGCTCCGACTACGTATTCGAAGGTGATAAGCTGCTTCGGATGCAGGACGATCGTCGCGCCCAGGATGCGTCGCTTGAGCTCAAGCGCGCGCAACTGATCTAACGGGAGCGGCATAGATTCTTCCGCCAGCACCTGCCGTCGCGTATCACGCGGCTGATAGTCAAACGTAAGGGTATCCACTGCAAAGCGGAGCGTGCCTTCTATGCTGACGACGCCTTGTATGACTTCCTGGACGGTGACGTCGACGATGACGGGAAGGGGGGTAGGCATTGCGAATGCCAGCGAGGGGGTGTTTTGTTGTATTGAAGCGTCCGGGTGTTTGGATTTTCATGCTTTGCCTACGCAAAGTAGCGGATCCAGGCTCCCGTAACGCAGAGAGCACGCCGAGGAAACAGCCCGTGCTTTGATGCCGCCCCGCCTCTCGAATGCCTGCGGCGCCCTTCGTACGTTCGGCAGTGGCAGCGAGAGCGGTGCCGCCGCTGCTTTATTGTATGCCGCGAGCCGGGGCGTCTCATCCGCCGGGCGTACGCCCGGCGGCGTGGAGCCAGGAGCAAGGCCGTATCATCCGGGAGCGCTTCACCGGAGACGCCGCGAAAGCCATTCTATAAAGTCAGGGACTTCCGTCAGAGTCTGACGATGGTCTCGAGGAGCTCGATGCGCGCCGCTTCGCGCTCACGCATCGGCGACTGCGGATCCTGCCAGGCCTTCATGAGCTGCTCCACAGCCTCCAGTACGACGTATCGTTGGGCGCCTTGCGGGCTTACATCCGTACGGTGGATGAGTGTATGTGCCCCTTCGCCGACTCCCCCCGTGAAGTGCGCCAGGTCGAAACCGGCGGCCTCGACGATCATTCGGATCGCGACGATCTGGTCGCCTTGAAAAAAGACGAGGCTGGCCTATCCGCCACCATGGAAAACGTTGTGCAAAGCTAGACACCGATACGCTCGATGTTGCCGAGCCATGCTTTCACATGCCGCAAGATGTCCTCCCAGCCCCCCAGCGTCGCCACCGCCGCGGTCTCTCTGCCAGGCGCATAGGCGATGCGGCACTGCCCGGCGCCCCCTGCCGATAGACTGAAGAGAAAGCCGGTGGCCTGGTGCAGGAGGATGTCGTGCTCCCGGCTGGTGATCCAGCGAAACATGGCGGCGTCGAGATCGTCCGCCTCGATAAGCTGATTGATTGCCGTGCGCTGGGCTTGGCTGAGCAAGAGCGGCACCGTCGGTTGGGAGGCAGGCCGGGTGGGGTATTACTCCTTAGACACGAAAAGGGGTGCCGGTATAACCTCAGCTTGAAAATAAAAAGGGGCGGCGCTCTTCGAGTTCAGCTTAACTTTTATTCCGCGATGCACTTAATCAGCGTAAAGGCATGAAAAAAGCCCACTTACCAAGAGGCAAGCAGGCCTGTTTCGGTACCCCCGGCAGGACTCGAACCTGCAACCCGCTGATTAAGAGTCAGCTGCTCTTCCAGTTGAGCTACGGAGGCAGAGGTTTGCGTATCTTCCCCGCTCGCATCACACGAGCTACCCGCTATCGGGTTCATCGTGCAACGATTGGGGCCACAAAATGCTCCCGACGATAGAAAGCCGATCTTCTCGCTTTCCGATCGGCCTGCGCTACATGGTGCTGGCCGCTTTCTTCTTCAGCCTCATGGGGCTGCTGGTGAAGCTCGCCGGTCAGCGATTGCCCAGCCCCCAGCTGGTGCTCGCCCGTAGCGTCGTAGCGCTGGTATTGAGCTACGGGATGCTGCAACGGGCGGGCGTCTCACCCTGGGGCCACCGCAAAGGGCTGCTCTTCTTTCGAGGAATCAGCGGCTTTCTGGGCCTGTTGTGCGTCTTCTACGCGCTCACCCAGTTACCGCTGGCCGATGCTACCGTTCTCCAATACACCAATCCTGTCCTGACGGCCCTGCTGGCGGCCCTCTTCCTCCGCGAAACCCTGGGACGCCGCGAGGTGCTCGGCCTCGTGTGCAGCCTGGTCGGCGTCGCCTTTGTGGCACAGCCGGCCCTCCTCTTCGGCACGGCCGCCGGGGCCCTCAACCTCGTAGCCGTCGGCGTCGCCTTGCTCGGTGCGCTCTTCGCCGCGATAGCCTACGTCACGGTACGCAAGCTGCGCGAGACGGAGCACCCCCTCGTCGTGGTGTTCTACTTTCCTCTCGTCTCGACGCCGGCCTCGTTACCCGCGATGGCCTTCGAGGCCCTGTGGCCGACGACGGTCGAATGGCTGTTGCTGCTCGGCATCGGCGTATCCACCCAGATCGCCCAGGTCTATCTGACCAAAGGCATCAACGTCGAAAAAGCCGGGCGCGCCCTGTCGATGAGCTACGTCCAGATCGTCTTCGCCGCCCTCTGGGGCGTGCTCTTCTTCAACGAAGTGCCCGGCCTGCTGACCCTCCTCGGTGCCCTCCTGGTGGTTGCCGGGACGATCGTCGTGGCCCGGTCATCTTGATACCACCCACCTCAACCTTGTCATCCCGAGCGCAGTCGAGGGATCTCCCCCCTTTCGGCTTTTGCCCCAAACAGGGAGATCTCTCCACTCCCTTCGGTCGGTCGAGATGACAAGATTGAGTTTTGGTGTGTACCGAAAAGCCAAGATAATATTTGCTCAGTCCCAGTATCCTGTTTCTCAACGAGGCCATACTTAAAATCCGTCAATCAGTTCGGCAAGAAGAGGCTTATATACCCACCCAAACCGAAGCATATTCTCCTCATAATCGAAGTAGACTACCTGAAGCCATTTTTCTTGAGAAGCAACACCTCTCACTATTTGATTGGGCCGCAATGTCGTGATATGCCTCGACTTTGTAGTTGGTTGACTTCGTAGCCGAGCGCTTCGCAGCACGACATATTGTGGCACTTGAGAAAGCTTCTGCGTATTCCGTTCTAAACTTTCTAAGCTCTCGATAACATGCTGTCGAAAAAGTGCATCATGTTCGCGTACTCTCTTTCCTTCACGACCTGATTGTAACTGCTCTTTGTAAGAGAGGATTTGAAATACGAGTACCAAGATTGCTATTACGAGTTCAATCGTGTTTGATCGGGACGAAACTGTTGTATCTCTTCTTATCTCGGCACGCTCAACGTCTGATGGAAAATATTCCCGAACAGCCTCCTCGAAGATTGCTTGATCAAGAACTCTGCCATGACCCTGGAAAGACCCACCATCATCGACAATTGAGCCCTGTCCTAAAATGACCGAGCTGGCATCGATCAGATCAGAAATACCTGCGATTCGTAGTCCTTCAATGTTTGCTTGAATTATCTTTGAGAGTTCAGTAACCGATGAAAGCGCAGAAAAATCGCCAATGGCATCTAAGTCGTTCCTAACCGATTCGGTGAGAACTCCCAGCATTCTGATTGTCTCGGGAAAATCAGTTTGAACCGAATCAGAAAATGTCCTCAGCGCCCTGGTTGCTTCTGAAAAGTCGGCAAATGGGCCAAGAATACCTTCAAAAGCACTATGAATAGTTTCGGGGTGTTGTATTGAAAAGTCGATGTTTCCCAAAAGGGCTTTAAGCTCTCCTATAGTCATATTCAATCACACGTCGAGTTCTTCCACCTCGGCGGCGTTTTGCATAATGAAGGTAAACCGGGCCGAAGGGTCTTTGCCCATCAGGTCGCTGATGGTGTTCTCGGTGAGGGTCATCTCGCCATCGGGGATGGTGACCTGGAGGAGGTGCCGCTTTTTGGGGTCCAGCGTCGTCTCTTTGAGCGTGGCGGGCATCATCTCGCCGAGGCCCTTGAAGCGCTGGAGGTCGATCTTGAGGTTCGGCCGTTTCTTCTTCAGGCGGCGGATGATCCGGTCCTTGTCCGAGTCGTCGAGCGCCCAGTAGGTCTCTTTGCCGGCGTCCAGGCGGTAGAGGGGCGGCTCGGCGACGTAGACGAAGCCTTCGTCGATGAGCGGTTTCATGTAGCGGTAGAAAAACGTCAGGAGCAGCGTCGCGATGTGATGGCCGTCGGAGTCGGCATCCATCAGCAGGATGATCTTGTGATAGCGAAGCCGCCCGAGGTCGATCTGGTCGCCCAGGCCGCAGCCGAGGGCCTGCACGATGTTCGAGAGTTCCTTGTTGTCGATCACCTTGCGCAGCGTGGCCTGCTCGGCGTTGAGCACCTTCCCCCGGAGCGGCAGCACGGCCTGGTACTTGCGGTCCCGCCCCTGCTTGGCCGACCCGCCGGCCGAGTCGCCCTCAACGATAAACAACTCGCATGCTTCGGGGTCCGTTGAGGAGCAATCGGCCAGCTTGCCGGGGAGGTTGAGGCGATGGCTGACGCTCCCCTTGCGGCGGACGGTCCGCGCCGCCGCCCGGCTGGCCTGCCGCGCCCTGGCCGCCTGGATCACCCGCGCGGCGATAGCGTCGCCCGTCGTGGGGTGGTTGTTCAGGAACTGCTCCAGGGCCAGCCGCAGCGCGCCCGACACCAGCGAACGGGCCGACGGGTTGTTGAGCTTCTCTTTGGTCTGACCCTGAAACTGCGGATCCACCATGAACAGGTTGACGATGGCGACGAGTCCCTCGCGGATGTCGTCGGCCGAGATGTCGAGGCTGCGCGGCAGGAGGTTGTGGGTATCCATGTAGGCGCGCACCGCGCTCCGCACGGCGTCCTTGAAGCCCTGCTCGTGGGTACCGCCGTCGTGCGTCGGGATGCCGTTGACGAACGACTTGATCGTCTCGCGGGGCACTTCGGTCCACTGAAGGGCGACTTCGATGCGGGCGTCGTCCTCCATCTCTTCCTGCAACACGGTGAAGACTTCGTCGTGGATCGTCTGCGTGCCCTCTTCCTTCACGAGATGCTGCAAGAACTCGGTGATCCCACCTTCATGGTGAAACTCGTACCGCTTCCCGTTGACGTCGTCTTTGAAGACGATCTTGAGCGTACGGTTCAGGTACGTCTTGACTTCGAGCTGTTCTTTAATCCACTCGGGCTCGAACGTGACGGCCTCGAAGATGGTGTCGTCGGGCCGGAAGAAGATGGTGGTGCCGGTGCCGCGCGTCGCGGCGCTGACGGTCTTGAGCTTCGTCTTCGGCTTGCCCCGCGCATACGTCTGCTGGTACGTCTTGCCGTCGCGTTTGACGGTAGCGACGAGTTCGGAAGAGAGGGCATTGACGACGGAAGCGCCGACGCCATGGAGGCCGCCCGACGTGATGTAGTTCTTGTTGTCGAACTTTCCGCCGGCATGGAGCGTCGTCAGGATCACCTCCAGGGCGGGAACCTTCTTCTGAGGATGCTTGTCGACCGGGATGCCGCGTCCGTTGTCGCTGACGGTGATGCTCTGCCCGTCCTTGTGGAGCGTCACCTCGATACCGGTGGCGTACCCGTTCGTGGCCTCGTCGACGGCGTTGTCGACGATTTCCCAGAGCAGGTGATGCAGCCCCGGCTTGCCGGTGCCGCCGATGTACATGCCGGGCCGCTTGCGGACGGGCTCCAGCCCCTCCAACACCTGAATATCTTTGCCGGTATACGTCGCTACTTCAGCCATTCTATCGTCCGTGGTCCGTTGTTTACATGGTGTCGGGGCAAGCCATCCTGCCTTCGCCGGTCAAGGTATGATGTCATCCACCTGAACAGGACTGTCGCCCTCGGGTGGGGCAACCGTGTCACCCCGACGCAGGGTGATCTTGGTCTGGTATGTGTCCCCTGCCGGGTTGCGATAGACCTCCAGGCACTCGTCTACGACGTTCAGAATCCAGTACTCAGGGATGCCGTGCCGGGCGTAGAGGCGCACCTTCTGGGTACGATCCTGCGCCAGCGTCGTATCGGCCACCTCAACGAGGAGAATCGCTGTGGTAGGATGCGCATCGCGATAATCCCTGGGCTGGCCGGACACGACGGCGATATCTGGCTCGGGTTCTGAATCCGGGTCCAGCGCCAGCGGTAGCTGCGGGCGCACGATGAATCCCTTCGGATACGCGGCCCGCAGGGCATCGAGCAAGAGCATGACGGCCGTTGAATGGGGTCCTTTCCGGGGGCTCATGGTAACGATCTCTCCCTCGATTAATTCGACGTGATCATCCTCGTCGAGGATGCCGGCCTCGATCATCTGCTCGTACTGCTCACGCGTCCAGTGGTGCGGTACGGGCGTGGCGACGGTGTGAGGGCTATGGCTAAGCTGGGTTGCCATGGGGTGGTCCGTGGTTAGTGTTCCTTGTCTGAGCTTTGCACCTCACCCTTCTGTAGCCTCCGGCCAGCCTACTTTACCTCGCGGTCCATTCCTATAGCGAATGTTATCCTTCACGATTGTATCGGCTAACGCAAAGTCGTGCGTACTGGAGTAAACGAAGCGTTCTGCTGTGTTCATGTTTATCGAACACATGCACTTGGCTTAGCTTGCGATTGAGAGCGAAGCCCCGTAGTAAAAACTGTGGAACGTAGTGTTGTTTCTTCGATGTTGCGGAAATCATCTTACTTCTCCCCATTCAACCGAATCTCTATCGGGCTGACGATCACCCGGGCCAGGCTGCCGCGTTTGATGATCTGGCGGCCCTTGTTGCCCCGGTTGCTGACTTCGAACTTGGTCGTCCGCACGATCTCGCGGCGGCCCCGGTTGGTCTCTACTTCGAGGCCGTCGCGAGCCGCGCTGGCGATCGTAGCGCCGAGAACCCGGCCGGCATGGCTCAATCGCATGGCGATGACGCCCTTGGCGGCCGTCTTGTAGACCGGGATCTGCCGAACGGGGAAAATCAGGACGTGGCCTTCGCGTGAAGCCAGGCAGACGTTCTCATCGCCTGCGGCAATCTCAGCGGCGATTACTTCGTCGTTCTTGGCAGGGCGCATGAACAGCCGCCCGTTCTTCGTCGACGGGTCGGTGTAACCCTCGATGGTGACGCGGATCGCCATCCCGTTCTGCGTGACGGCGACGATGTACGGAAACGCCGCGTCCTCCTTGACTTCGCCGTTCTTTTTGAACAACTCGGGCTCGGTCTCCGGATCGGGCTGGGCCCGGGGCAACACCCGCGCGTCGAACGAGATCACCCCGACGACGCGCTCTTTGTCGGAGAAGCCGAAGAGCTTCTGTACGGGCGCGCCGTAGCCGGTCGTGCTGGGCAGCTCATCGACGCGAACGGTGTAGGCCCGCCCGAAGTTAGTCATGAACGCCACGGTGTTGCGCGTCGAGCCCGGCAGGATCCAGCCGATCTCGTCGCCCTCGCGGATGCGGATGTTTTCCAGGGCCGTGTAGGAGCCCTGGCGCTTGACCCAGCCGTCGCGCGTGACGATGATGTAGACGTCTTCGTCGACGATGTAATCCTCCTCGGCATATTCGTAGGTTTCCGCGTCGGGACCGGTGATGGCGCTACGGCGCGGGGTAGCGTACTGCTGCCGTATCGCCTTCAACTCGTCCCGGACGAGGACCCAGCGTGCCCCTTCGTCCTGCAAGAGTTTGCGGATCTCGGCGGCACGCTTCCGCTTCTCCGCCAGTTCCGTCTGGATGGCGTCGATCTCAAGCTGCGAGAGCTTGTAGAGCTTGGTCTCCAGGATGGCCTCCGCCTGGATCTCATCGATCCGAAAGCGATGACGCAGGCGCTGGCCGGCGTCGGCTTTGTCCTTCGACGAGCGGATGATCTTGATCGCCTCGTCGAGCGCGTCGAAGATCTTTTCGAAGCCTTCGAGGATGTGGATCCGCTTCTCCAACTGCTCCAACTCGTGCCGGAGCCGACGCGTCACCACGTCCAGGCGAAAATCCAGGAAATGATGGAGAACCGTGACGAGGTCGACCTTATCCGGCGCGGCGATCTCGGGGTTGACCGTCGGGACGAGGCACGTCAGGTTGACGTGAAAGCGCGTCTGGAGCGGCGTGTGCTTGAGCAGGTAGGCCATCGCCGCCTCGGCGCTCGCGCCCCGCTTGAGTTCCAGGACGATGCGTACCTCGTCGGTCGATTCATCGCGGATGTCGGAGAGTTGCGGGACGCGCTCCCGGACGATATGCTCGGCGATTTTTTCGACGAGATCGCCCTTGGAAATCGTAAACGGAATCGACGTGATGATAATGCGCGCCTTGCCCTCGATCTTGTATTCGCCGCGCAGGTCGATGGCGCCCTCCCCCGTTCTGTAGATGGCAGCGAGTTCTTCATCCGTGTTCAGGATGCACCCGCCTGTCGGGAAGTCCGGCGCCTGGATGTATTTACCCACGAGCGTCTGGATGCGTACGGCGGGCCACCCGTCGCCGCCGTCGCCGTCCTTCAGCCGCTTGCGCCGGGCATCGACCATGTACAGGCAGGCATCGACCACCTCGCCGAGGTTGTGCGGCGGAATGTTGGTCGCCATGCCGACGGCAATGCCGGTAGCGCCGTTGACGAGCAGGTTGGGAAAACGCGCCGGCAGCACCACCGGCTCCGAGAGTGTCCCGTCGAAGTTCGGGCGGAAGTTGACGGTCTGCTGGCGGAGTTCCTGGAGCATCTCCATCGCCAGGGGCCGCAGGCGGGCCTCCGTGTAACGCATCGCCGCCGGCTGGTCGCCGTCGAGAGACCCGAAGTTGCCGTGCCCGTCGACGAGCGGGTCGCGCAGCGAGAAGTCCTGGGCCATGCGCACCATCGCGTCGTAGATGGCCGTGTCCCCGTGCGGGTGGTACTTCCCCATCGCATCCCCGACGATGGTGGCGCTCTTGCGGAAGCGGGCGTCCGGGTAGAGACGCAGGCTGGCGAACATGGTGTAGAGGATGCGCCGCTGGACCGGCTTGAGGCCGTCGCGGATGTCGGGCAACGCCCGGCTGGTAATAACGGATAACGCGTAGTTGAGGTAGCGCGAACGCGCCGTCTCGTGCAGCGGAATCGTTTCTATGAGCGACATTTTGTCTTACAATAACGGTTTTACTGCCCTCGGTTCCCCCCAATATACAAAAGCACGATGACAACCGGGTGTCATTCAGAAACCGTCACTTCTCGGGGAAATGATAGGCGAGCGTGAAGTAATCCTCTTTGGGATCGGCGTGGAGCTGGAGCACGTTGGCGCGCGTGAGCAGCACCAGCGTCTGCGACGCCCGGCCCGGAGAGATATCGGCCAACGAGGCAAACTGGGTCACACTGATCCGCCCGTAGCTGTCGAGGTAGCGCATCAGAACCTGCTCTTTTTCGCCGAACTCGAAGAGGACGTCCCGGGGATGCTGCCGGGCCTGCATCAACCGCACGGCCTCGCGGCTGGCTTCGACGCTCATGTCCTCGATCCGCACGTAGGCGGTACGCGCACCGTTCTCAGGATGCACCAGGAAATGCGGCTTGGTGCCGCTGACGGGCACCATGACGACGAGGACGTCGCGCTTCTTCGTCACCATGATGCGCTCGGTGGTGAAGGCGACCGGGGGGTCGGAGTGGGTCGTGAGCGCCCGCCGCAGCACGTATTCTTCTTCGGCGGCATCTTTGACCCCGACGACGCTGCCGTCGTCGTCCACGCCGAGCAACAGGCGTCCGCCGCCGGTATTCGCAAAAGCGATCATCTCTTTGGCGATCCGCTCCGGGCCGGGCACTCGCTTTTTGAATTCGAGATGCTGGCCCTCTCCCAACCCGATCAACTGAGATAGCTCCCGAAGCGTCATACCCTGACTTCGTCCTTACGAAACCTGCGGATCTTCCAGCGGATGCGGCAACCAGTCTTCCTGCTTCGCCGAGCGCGTCATCAGCTCATGGACGGCATCGCGCGGCTTCTTGCCTTCGAAAAGAATGGCATAGACCGACGCGGTGATGGGCATCTCGATGGCGTACCGCTGCGCCAGGGCACGCACCGAGGCCGTCGTACGCACCCCTTCGGCGACCATCTGCATCTCGGCCTGGACCGCCTTCAGGCTTTTCCCCCGGCCGATCTGCTCGCCCAGGTAGCGGTTGCGGCTGTGGCGGCTCGTGCAGGTGACGACCAGGTCGCCGATGCCGGTCAGGCCGGCGAACGTAGACGGCCGCGCGCCCATAGCCACACCCAGGCGTTGGATCTCGGCCATACCCCGCGTGATGATGGCCGCCTTGGCGTTGTCGCCGTACCCGATACCGTCGCCCATGCCGGCGGCGATCGCCATCACGTTCTTCACCGACCCGGCAATCTCAACCCCGAGCACGTCGTCGTTGACGTAGACGCGCAGGGACGGCGTCATGAAACAGGTCTGGATGTGTTCGGCCACGGAGAGCGAGGGGGCAGCCGCTACCAGGGTCGTCGGTCTCCCGGCGGCGACCTCTTCGGCATGGCTGGGTCCGTAGAGCACCCCGATTTGCTCGCCGGGGATGGGCGGCGTGAGCACCTCGCCCAGCACCTGCGTCGTCGTCAGCATGGTTTCGTTCTCGATCCCCTTGGCTACGGAAACTACGATCAGGCCCCGGGTTGCGTAGGGGACGAGGTGTTGGGCAAGGGTGCGGACGGCGTGGGACGGCGTAGCGATGACCCACAGGGCTTTTCCTGAGGCGGCCTCTTGCAGGTCCGAGGTGATGTGTACGGCGCCGGGGATAACCACGTCGGGGAGATAGGTGGGGTTGTGCCGGTCGCGCGCCATAGCCGCCGCCGCTTCCGGACGCCGGGCCCAGAGGGTGACGGTATGCCCACTCGTCGACAGGCTGACGGCCAGGGCCGTCCCCCAGCTTCCCGCGCCTAAGACCGCAATGGTTGTTGCCACGTGCTCCCTCTCGAAGCGATTTCAGCCGAGCGGACGACGATACCCGGGCCGTGTTACAACTCACCCCGCCCACGCATGCCTCGGGCGGGCCTGAATTGCCGAATCCGGCTCTCCGTGCCGTTGAGCAAGCGCCTGATGTTGGATCGGTGGGCGAAGATGATACCCGCGGCGAAGATAATGCCGAAGACGAGGAGGCTGGTATCGAGCGCGTCGGAGTGGAAAATATACTTGCGGATGGCCACCGTCGTCGGGAACGTGATGGCAGCGCTGATCGACGCAAGCGACACGTAGCGTGAGGACAGCAACACGACCACAAAGACGCCGATGACAATCCACATGGTGATCGGCGTCAGGGCGAAGAGCACGCCGGCGGCCGTGTTGACCCCTTTTCCCCCCTTAAATCTGGCCCAGATCGGAAACATATGCCCGACGATCGCGGCAATCCCGGCCAACAGCCGCACGAAGGTCTCGACGTGCCAGAATTCCATGCCCGAGGGCAGATCGTCGAGCCGGATGGTGGCGATGATGCCGGCGGCGAACAAGCCCTTGCCCACATCAACGACGGTAGCCAGCAGGCCGGCTTTCCACCCCAGCACGCGGAAGACGTTGGTCGCCCCGGCATTGCCGCTGCCGTGGTCGCGCACGTCGGTCTTGTAGAGCCATTTACCAACCCACACGCTGCCGGGGATCGACCCGGCCAGGTAGCTGAGCAGGAGAATGACTACGAGCGATAGCATGGTGACGAATACAGGGTTTGTTCCAGTAGAACGAATCGCTTGAAGGCCGACCTTGTCTTAGGCTTCATTCAAACTCGTCAAGGCCACCCTCTTGTTTCCGTTTCCCTGAAATTGCAGCGCAGTTTCTGGAAATTAAAGGACGTTTCCGAGGGGTATCGGCTTCTCGCCCAGCCCCTCAAGCGTTTCGAGCACGGCTTCGACCCCGGAGCGGGGTACGATGGCGACAAGGCCGATGCCGAGGTTGAAGGTCCGGCGCATGTCCTCTTCCGGCACGGTGCCCAACCGCTGGATCAGGCGAAACAGGGGCGGGCGCTCCCAGGCGGCGTAGTCTACATCGAAACGCAGGCCGTCCGGGATGACGCGGGCCGTGTTACCGGGGATGCCGCCGCCCGTCACGTGCACCAGGGCGTGGACGGCGTCGCCGGCGCACAGCGCACCGATCGCGTGCAGGTAGGAGCGGTGGACCCGCAACAGGGCTTCTCCGAGGGTCTCGCCCTGGAGTTCCTCGGGGGCATCGCCGACGTCGAAGCGGGCGAAGAGAACTTTGCGGGCCAGCGAATAGCCGTTCGTATGCAACCCCGTCGACGGCAACCCGATCAACACGTCGCCGGCCTCAACGCGGCTGCCGTCCAGGATCTTGCGCTTTTCGACGATGCCGACGATGGTTCCGGCCAGGTCGTATTCGCCCGATTTGTAGAGGTCCGGCATTTCGGCGGTCTCTCCGCCGATGAGGGCACAACCGTTTTCGCGGCACGCCTGCGTGAAGCCGAGGACGATCTGCTCGGCAACGTCGGGGTCGAGCTTGCCCGTGGCGAAATAATCCAGGAAGTAAAGCGGCCGGGCCCCGCACACGGCGATGTCGTTGACGCAATGGTTGACAAGATCCTGCCCGACGGTGTCGTGCTTGTCCGTCCGAAAGGCTACCTTCAGCTTGGTACCCACGCCATCTACGGAAGACACGAGGACGGGCTGCTCGTATTCGCTCAGGTCGAGGGCAAAGAAGCTGCCGAAGGCACCGATGTCCGCCAGCACGCCCGGCGTGAAGGTTCGCCGCACCAACGGTTTGATGCGGCGGACGGTCTCTTCCCCTGCATCGATGTCGACGCCTGCATCGCGGTAGGTGGTCATGGTCGATTCATTGGCTGATGGCATGGTGGCTCGATCCTGTCAATATGCAAAATCTTCTGCCTGTACTGCGAAAGATACGGCGTGAAGTCGGGACGAACTTCGTGTACGCCCTCCGGTGCCTGGTCAACGTCGGCTTCAACACCGTCAAGGCCGCTGGCTCCTCCGTGCGTACCGCGCTCTCGGCCGACGATGCGGCGGCCCATCGCCACGATACGACGGCCTTGTTCGACCCGGACGGGCGTGTGTCGATTCCGCTCGAAGGCGTCAGGCAGCAGCTTCTGGTTTCGGACGGCCATCGTCCCGGGGGCATATCCAGCGCGCCCTGGGCCTGCGGCATGACCTGCTAAGTACCAAAGCCATAATAATGGGGTGTCATTGCGAGGAGCAACGTGACGAAGCCATCTCGTACGTCGAGCAAAACCGGCGAGATTGCCGCGCGCCCTTCGGTCGCTCGCAAGGACAGCCTTATACCATATTACTTTTGCCTGGGTACTTAACAACCCCGGTACTACCGAAAGCTCGTCTTTCCCACCAGCGCTTGCATGCGGACCCGGAAGCGATGCACGGGCGAAAGGGTGAGCGGCTGCGACCAGACGTCGTAGCCCCGCCGTTCGATCTGGTTGACAACTTCGAGGCCGCCGAGCCACCACCGTTTGAAGACCCGCGCATGCCCACGGGGCATGTCGTTCCCCAGGTTTTGTCCTTGCGCAAACGCATCGCGGATACGAACCGCCTGCTTCCAGAGCAGGCGCCGCAGCGCTTCGTCGACGGTGCCGGCACGGAGTTGCTCGACCGTCACCTCGGCCTGCCGGAGTTCGTCGAGCGGGATGAAGAGATGATCTCGGGCCAGGTCGTCCGGCAGGTATACCAGACGGCCCGTGAGAAAAAAAGCACGCGCCAGTACATCGACGTAGCGTACCTGCCACCCGCCCGTGTACCCGGCCAGGCGGGCGAGGAGGCGCGCATGGGACCCCGCCCACTGCTGGACGAATCCCTGGAGTTCGGCGTACGATTCGAACCGAAGGGGGGCCGACAACGAGACGGCGGCCCTGACCTGTTCGGCGAGCAAGGCCGTGGGCAGGCTATGCGTGCGGCACACGGCATACGCCGCCTCCGCCACCGGCGCGGGCACCACCCGAAGCTCCGCTCCCTCTTCGACCTGCGCACATTCCGCGTCCAGGAAAGCATGGCGGTCCGCCGCCTCGAAGGCACGCGCTTCGCGATGCGCCAGGTGCTCATGCCAGTCCCAGAGCGCCTGGGCCGCCGGCCGCAACGCCTTCGGCCAGACGGCTGTGTTGAACGGCTGGGGCAGGCGCATCGCCTGGTGCCTGTCCGCATGCCCTACGGAATCCGCCACGGTGGATCTGTTTTGTTAAGGAAGGCTGCGATGCCGGCCTGGCAGTCGGGGGTGCTTCGGGCAAAGGCGTTGAGGTGCGTCGCGTAGGCCAGCGCCTCGCGAAGCCCCATGCCGGGGACCTGGGCGAGCATCTTCTTGGTCAGGGCGACGGCCGAACGGCTCGTCTGCGTCGCCATCTCGCGGGCCAGTTCGTCGACGGTGGCCTCGAGGGTGCCGGTGGGTACGACGCGGTTGATGAGCCCGACGGCAGCGGCTTCTTCCGCCGTGATGAGCGCCCCGCGCAGCAGCAAATCACGGGCCGCCGCCTCGCCGAGCTTGCGAAGGACGAAGACCATCACGATAGCCGGCACAAACCCGATGCGCACTTCCGTGAAGCCGAACCGGGCCTGCTCGGTGGCAATCGACAGGTCGCAGACGGCAGCCAGCCCACACCCTCCGGCGATGGCATGTCCGTTGACCCGCGCGATCACGGGCTTGGGGTGCAGGTAGATCTGCTCGAACAACCCGGCGAGGTGTTCCGAGTCGGCGAGGTTGTCCAGCGCCGTCGCCGATTGGAGCGCTTCGAGCGCCGCGAGGTCGGCGCCGGCCGAGAATGCCTTGCCGGCCCCCGTCAACACCACCACACGCACGGCTTCGTCGGCGGCCGCGGCGTCGAGCGCGGTGCGCAGCGCCGTGACCAGGGCGGCGTCGAGCGCGTTGCGCTTGTCCGGACGATGCAGCGTCACCGTCGCCACCCGGTCGCGTACTTCGTACAGAATCGGTTCACCCATGCAGCCCCCGCTCAGCCTTTGATCTGGATCGCTTCGGACGGTGCAATGTACGAGACAAACACGAATCCGGCTCCCGAACACATAGTCAGGCACCTGCGTTGACAAACACGTCATGCTCAGCGAAGCGAAGCATCTCGCCCTATCAGGGTTGCAAGACCGGTTCGGAGAGATCCTTCTCTTCGTTCGGAATGACCCGCTCCAAAGCGCGATTCCTGATGCGGCCCTACACACCTTCCGGCGGCGCTTCGACGATCGCACGGTAGAGCGGCCAGAGGTCTTGCAGGGTGCCCAGGGCCCAGCGTACCAGGCCGCCTT